>Ga0302279_10000972_pt1 | contig 42095 bp, 44 predicted proteins | sample III_Bog_N3_3_FD_194541 | JGI IMG/M metagenome (GOLD analysis project Ga0302279, IMG submission 194541) | Peat permafrost microbial communities from Stordalen Mire near Abisko, Sweden - III_Bog_N3_3 | ecosystem: Environmental > Terrestrial > Soil > Wetlands > Peat | place: Sweden: Abisko... | reverse complement strand
CCGGCATTGGCCCGCGCCCTCGAGCGCGCGCTGGCCAGGGACGTCAAGCCCGCAGTCTACACCGAGGACATGTTCAAAACCACGCATGATGCGGCCAACCGCGAGGTGGTGAAGGCGGTGATCCGGGCCGAACTCAATCTGGTCGGCCTGGCGATGCGGGCCGAGCGCAAGGTGATCGACAAGATCGTCGACGGGTTGAAGTTTCACAGCTAGCCGGTGCTTCGACCTTGAGCGCCAGTCCCATCGGGCGCAATATGTCGGCGAAGGGCTGCCGCTCACGTATTATGTGCGGATCGTCCGCGCCATCATGCTCAAGGGCGCGACGCTGGCCCATCTGCAATATGACGCCGTCGCGCTGTTGGCACTGATGCTGCTGGCGATGACGATTGCGGTGACGCGCTTCCGCCGCACCCTCGATTGATGCATGACGGCTATCGCGGTAGTCTTGCGGCTGACGAACCGACGGAGGACTTCGGATGCTCAGGCGCTATGTCACCGTGGACGTCTTCACCGATCGCGCCTTCGGCGGCAATCCGCTGGCGGTGGTGCTGGATGCCGGCGGGCTTTCGACCGGGCAGATGCAGGCGATTGCGTCCGAGTTCAATTATGCCGAAACGACTTTCGTGCTGCCGCCGCGCGATCCCGCCCATGACGCCAACGTGCGGATTTTTACCGTCAACAGCGAGCTTCCGTTCGCGGGCCATCCCAATGTCGGCACCGCCTTCGTGCTGGCGGCTGGATCCGAAAAACCGCCGGCGCGGCTGTTGTTCGAGGAAGGCGCCGGCCTCGTTCCGCTGGAGATCCTGATCGAACAGGGCAGGCCGGTCGGCGCCGAACTGACCGCACCGCAGCCGCTGCGCCGGCTGACCGTGTTCAGCGCCGAACAGGCCGCGGCCTGCGTGACCCTGTCAGCCGACGACATCGCGACCGAGCGGCATCCGCCGCACATCGTCTCGGTCGGCCTGCCGTTCCTGGTGGCGGAACTGGCCTCGCGGGAGGCGCTGCGGCGCGCCCGGCCCGACGCCGCGGCGTTCGCCCGCACCTTCCCCTGCGAGGGCAGCGATGCGATCTATCTCTACACAAGCGACGTGCCGCCGGGCGAGCAGCCGGCCGATCTGCAGGCGCGGATGTTTCACCCGGGCGCGAGCGGGCTGTCCGAGGATCCTGCCACCGGCAGCGCCACCGTGGCCGTGTCGGCGCTGCTTGCGGCTGTGGCGCGTGAAGCGGATGCAGAACTGCGTTTGCGCGTCGGCCAGGGTGTCGACATGGGCCGGCCCAGCCTGTTGCTGACGCGGGTCCGCAAGCATAACGGCGCGGTGGTCTCGGCGCATGTCGGCGGCCGCTGCGTGCAGATGATGCAGGGCACGTTCCGGCTGGCCGGCGAGGGGTGAGGCGGCAGTTGCGGCTTTCAGACCTGCTTTGCGACCAGGTTTTCGACCTTTATCCCGTCGCGCTGTTCGATGATCTCGGCAATCCACTGCCGGTGGCAGTGCTGGTGATCGCGCTCGTAGCAGAGGATACAGACCGGCCCGGATTTTTTGACCAGCGCCGACAGTTCGTCGAGTTCTTCCCTCGCCTGCGGTGTCTTCAGATGCGCCGCATAGATGCGATGCAGCGCGTCGAACTTGCCGCTGCGCGCGGCCTCGCGGCCGTCCTTCGGCGTGCCCAGCCCGCGCAGATGCAGGTATGAAATGCCGCGCTCGTCGAGCCCGGCCGCCAGCTGGTTCTTGGAAAAGCCGGGACGGCGGGAGGACGCGACCGCGCGCACATCGACCAGGAGCTTCACCCCGGCATGCGCCAGTTCGTCGAGCACCGATTTGGCCGGCGTCTGCTCATAGCCGATAGTGAAGAGTTTTCCGCCCTTGGCCATCCGGTGTTTCCGCCTATTTCAGCCGTGCGATCAATTCCATCGCGCCGGCCGGCGCGCGCACCTTTCCTTCATGGATCACATAGGCAAAGACGTCGCGCGGCGATCTTTTGGCGCCTTTCGGATCGACCCGAGGCAGGTCGTCCGGCTCGCCGCCGCCGGCCCATGATTGCAGTCGTTTCGCCCAGGCATCGAGTTGCTTTGGCGGATAGCATGTCTTGATCTCGTCGTTGCCTTTCTGCAGCCGCGCATAGACGAAATCGCCGGTGAGGTCGGCGATGGCCGGATAGTGGCCGTGTTCGGCGAACACCACGGGCGTTGCGAACTGGCGCAGCAGCGCGATGAAATCGGGCGCGCAAAAACTGTCGTGCCGGACCTCGACGACATGGCGCAGCAGGCGCCCCTCGAGCTTTCGCGGCAGCAATTCGAGGAATTTTCCGAAGTCGGCCTGGTCGAACTTCTTGGTCGGCGCGAACTGCCACAGCACCGGGCCGAGCCGGTCGCCGAGCTCGAGCACGCCGGAATCGTAGAACCGCTTCACCGAATCGCCGGCCTCCGCCAGCACGCGGCGGTTGGTGGCAAAGCGCGGCCCCTTCAGCGAGAACACAAAGCCGTCGGGCACCTCGCGCGCCCATTTGCGAAAACTTTCGGGCTTCTGCGAGCCATAATAGGTGCCGTTGATCTCGATCGAGGTCAGTTTCGAGGCAGCGTATTCCAGCTCTTTCGCCTGCGTCAGCTTGTCCGGATAAAACACCCCGCGCCACGGCGCGAAGGTCCAGCCGCCGATGCCGATGTAGATTTTTCCGGTCTTGTCTGCCGCAGTCGCTGCAGCAGATTTGGCTGTTTTGGAGGTCTTGCTCACTTGCCGGTCTCGCCGCGAACGCGTGTAAGATTACCCGGATCGAACCTAATCAAATCGCTCGCGATTGGCCAGTTCGCTGAAACGGCGCGCTGGCGCGGCCGTCCAGTCCATGGTCGCCCCGTATCTGGGCAGGTTGATCGAGCGCGGCCTGCGAGGTTGCGGCGGCCGGGCTAAAGCGCGATGGCGACCGGCGGGGTTTCTCCATCGAGCCAGTCCTGGGCGTCGGCCAGCGAGCGCCAGGCGTCTTCCATGCGCTTGTAGCGGAGATAGGTTGGATGATCGGGGGCTCGCTCCGCCAGGCGTTGGCAATTTTCGGCATTTTCGCGGAAGTGATCGGATTGCTTCATGGCTTCCTCCACCCCGTGAGCTATGCTGCGGTCGGCTGGAGCCAACCACCGGCATCCATGAAATGTTGGTAACGTCGCCCGCTCAGGCCGCGATGGGAAATCGAACGGTTCGCGCTGGCATGAAATGCAGCCGTCACCAATGACATCTCCGGGCTTTCGGCAATGCCGGGCCAGATCGGAAAACAGCCGGATTAAATTCTGTTGAACGACAGCGCGATGTGTGGCTGAAACCAGCCCGGATGCCGGCGTATAGTGCGAGCCGGGACAAGACAAGCCAAGTCAAAGGAGAACAGGATGCGGATGATATTGGCCGCGGTTTTGACGATGACGGCCTCGGTCGCGATGGCCGACGAAATCGACGATGCGCACCGGCAGGCCATATCGGGCCGCGATTCCTATTGGAATTGCCTTGCCCAGGAGTACCCGCGGGCCGGCAACAAGAGCATGTCGGATCAGGATTTCACGCTTCACATTGCCAGCGTGTGTTCCTCCGAGCGCCAGAATTTTCGCGCTTCCCTGGTGGACTATCTGACCATGCAGTTCCCGAACGTCGATGCGGGCGAGCATATGACGACCGCCAACAACGCCATCGCGCTCGCGCAAAAGGACATCGTGACGGCCTTCGTCAGGCGCAGGGGATCGGCGAAGTAGCTGTTCCGCGGCATCGGATCGCAGGCGTCGAAGGGGATGCAACCATGGACTCGCAGAAATTGGCCGGAGTGTGCGCGACCGTCATCGCCGTGATCGTGCTGGCGGCTGCGTTTTACTATGTTCCGCCGATCGCCCGCCTCGCGCCCAGCAAGGTCACGCCCGCCGGGCCGGCCGAAAAGGCCGAATTGCCGGCGGTGAGGGGGCCGGTGGTGCGTGAAGTGCCTAACGGCACGGTGGCGCCGGGCAGCGCGCCGGCAGCGCCGGTCATAAGGGGCCCGGTCGTGCGGGAAGTTCCCCAATAGGGCGTGCGGCTGGTTCAAGCCCCTTGCGGAACCTCTCGATCATCGCTATGTTGGCCGCAACGGCGACGTTGATGCTTAATAGCTCCGGCGCTGGAACGACCACTGAATGGCTTGGCTGCGCCGGATGTACGCGCGCCTGTTGTTCGTGGTCGTTGGCATTTCTGGGGTCTTTTTGGCCCTTTGGCGCCTTCCCGCAGCTGGCCTTGTCCGGGTATTTGGAACTGCGCCTTGGCTTCCCCAAGTTCTATCGGATATAGGCTGGCGGCATGAATGAAGCCATCAGACCGGGTTCCGAAAACCCGACGCAGGCCGCTGTCGCCCCTCAGCTTTCGGTCATCGTCCCCACCTTCAACGAGCGCGACAATGTGGTTACGCTGTTTCGCCGCCTGGAAACCGCGCTCGCGGGCGTGAGCTTCGAGGCCGTCTTTGTCGATGACAATTCCCCTGACGGGACCTGGACCGTGGTGCGCGCCCTGGCGCGGCAGGACAGCAGGGTCCGCTGCATCAGGCGGATCGGCCGGCGCGGCCTGTCGGGAGCCTGCATCGAGGGAATCCTGGCATCGAGCGCGCCCTACGCCGCCGTGATCGACGCCGACCTGCAGCACGACGAGACTCAGCTGCCGAAGATGCTGGGCCTGCTGCAGGCTGGCGCGGCCGAACTCGTGGTCGGCAGCCGCTACGTCGCAGGCGGCAGCGCCGACAGTTTCAACCGGCAGCGCGCCGGCGCCAGCGCGCTCGCCACCGAAGTCGCCAAGCGGGTGCTGCGGGTCAAGATCGCCGATCCCATGAGCGGCTTCTTCATGATCCGCCGCGATCGCTTCGAGCAGCTGGCGCCGCAGCTGTCGACCCAGGGCTTCAAGATCCTGCTCGATATCGTCGCCACCGCGCGCGGCGGCCTGCGCATCGAGGAAATTCCCTACAGCTTCGGCTCGCGGCTGCACGGCGAGAGCAAGCTGGATTCGATGGTGGCGCTGGATTTTCTGGGCCTCGTTCTGGCGAAGCTGACCCACGACGTGGTTTCGCTGCGCTTTCTGTTGTTTGCAACGGTCGGATCGATCGGCCTGTTGGTGCATTTCGCCGCGCTGTTCGCAGCCCTCCGGGTGTTTCATCTGCCGTTTCCGGTGGCGCAGGCCTGCGGCGCGCTGCTCGCCATGACCAGCAATTTCATCCTCAACAATTTTCTCACCTATCGCGACCAGCGGCTGAAGGGCCTTGCGATCCTGCGCGGCCTGTTGCTGTTCTATCTGGTGTGCGGCGTCGGTCTGGCCGCCAATGTCGGCGTCGCGTTCTCGGTCTACGCGCAGGAGCCGATCTGGTGGCTGGCGGGCGCGGCCGGCGCGCTGATGGGCGTGGTATGGAATTACGCGATGTCCGGGCTGTTCGTCTGGCGCAAGCGATGAAGGTGCGATGAGTTCGAACGAGGCGCGGCTCGTCCGCAACACGGCGCTCACGGTGCTGGCGCTGGTCGCGCTCCGGCTGGTCGCTGCCGCCGGCACGCCGCTGACCTTCGACGAAGCCTATTACTGGATGTGGTCGAAGCATCTCGCCGGCGGCTATTACGATCATCCGCCCGCCGCGGCCCTGGTGATCCGACTCGGCACCATGATCGCCGGTGACACCGAGCTTGGCGTGCGGCTGGTCTCGATCCTGCTGGCGCTGCCGATGAGCTATGCGGTGTATCGCGCCGCCGCGATCCTGTTCGGCGGCGTGCGGGTGGCGGCGACCGCGACCGTGCTGCTCAATGTCACCATGATGGCGGCGGTCGGCACCATGATCGTCACGCCGGATGCGCCGCTCTTGGTGGCATCGAGCCTGGTGCTGTTCTGTCTCGCCAAGGTGCTGGAGACCGGACGCGGCCTGTGGTGGCTCGCGGTCGGCGCCGCGGTCGGCGCCGCCTTGCTGTCGAAATACACCGCACTGTTTTTCGGGCCGGCGATCCTGGTCTGGCTGGTCAGCGTGCCCAGGCTGCGGCGCTGGCTGGTCTCGCCCTGGCCGTATCTCGGCGCCGTGGTTGCCGCCGCACTGTTTTCCCCGGTGATCCTGTGGAATGCCGATCACCAATGGGTCTCCTTCATCAAGCAGATCGGCCGCGCCCGCATTGAGGATTTCAGGCCGGCCTTGATCGGCGAATTGATCCCGACCCAGATCGTGTTCGCAACGCCATTGGTGTGGATGCTCGGGGCGATGGGGCTCTACGCGCTGCTCCGGCGCAACGCCGGCGCCTTGGCCGCGCGCATGCTGATCAATTCGACGTTCTGGACCATCACGCTGTATTTCATCTGGCATTCGCTGCACGCACGCGTCGAGGCTAACTGGTTCGCGCCGGTCTATCCTGCCTTTGCGATCGCCGCTGCGGTCGCAGCCCACCTCACGAAATGGCAACCGCGCCAGCAGCGGCTCGCCGATTTCTGCACGCGCTGGGCCGCACCGGTCGGCATCGTGATGTTTGCGCTCTTGGTGGTGCAGGCCAATACCGGCCTGCTCACGGGGTATCGCCGCGACGCCACCGTGCGCAGTGTCGGAGTCGGCTGGCGCGAACTCGCCGCCGGCATCGAGGCGGTTCGGCTCCGCGTCGGCGCAGGCTGCGTGCTGGCGCCGGATTACGGCACCACCGGATGGCTCGCCTTCTATCTGCCGGCCGGCACCTGCGTGGTACAGCAGACCCAGCGTATCCGCTGGGTCAACATGCCCGAGCCTGATCCGGCACAACTGTCCGGAAAGCTGTTGTATGTCGACGAACTGCGGCCCGGCGGCCAGCCGCGCCTCAAGCAGATGTTTGCCCGGGTCGAAGAGGTCGCCGAACTGCCGCGCAAGCGGGGGCCGCTGATCATCGAGACCTACGCGCTCGATCTGCTGGAAGGCGCCAGGGGCGATGTGCTCGATCGCTCGCCGCCCCCGGAACTGGAGTAGGGGGTGTGCGCAGATGAAGGCGGTGCCGCACCGGACACAGCATGGTATCCAGACGCGCCACTCCTTCGAGTCCTACCTCTTTTCCGCGGCTGCCGCGGATTCAAATCAGGCATTTTTGGGGCGACGACATGATCCCGGCATCGGCCATCGAGGCGGGATGAGCGAGGCTGAATTGTCGAGCACGTTCAGTCGGTTCCACCGGGGCCGTTAACCATGCCCAACAACCGCCCGCACTTAATCTGCATTTAACTAAAAGTCGCCTTAATGACGCTCCGCGCCTCTGCGAATGCTTCGCTGGAACTGATGCGGCGCATCCTGCGCAGGTTTCACGTTCGAACGTGCTTCGAACGCGGCCTGAAGGGGGGGACGAGGTGGAAGCATTTCTGGATGCAGGTCGAATGAGTATCAGTACGCGTGCGTGTCATGGTTTCGCGGCACACAACCACAGAAATTCCTCCCGCAAGACCCAACGCCATTTCTTCGGCAGCGCTGCAATAGCCTGCCTGGTAGTGGGCTGCGCCTGGACCGTCTACAGCAACATCTTCGCAGCCGGCATCTATCCGAGCGTGAGCGGCGGCGACTTCGATGTCCCGGTCGTCAGGCGGCCGTCGGCAGCAGCGGTCCGTAACTCATTCGCCGTCGCCAACAACACTGTGCTGGTTGAATCGCCGCATGTGTCGGCGCCCGCGACCGTCATGACACCATCGACGCTGACGTTTGATGACCGCTTCGCGGCGGCCGCGCCGCAAGGCGTGATGCCGGCGCCGCAGCCGGTGTCGCCGCCGGCAGACCGCAAGGTCGCCTCCATCGCGCCTTCGGCGGATCGTCAGGTCGCCGAGGTGGCGCCGCTGCCGGTGCCGCGGCCGGCCGAGGCGAAACGTTCCGGAGCATCGGTTCGAGACATGGCGCAACGCGCCAAGGCGGCGGTGATGGCGGCGGTCGCGCCGCCGGAAAAACCCACGCTGTTCGAGCGGTTGTTCGGCAAATCCGCCTCGCACGGATCGATGCTGGCCTATGCCTCTGCCGATGCCAGCAGTACCGCGTCGCTTGGCCCAACCCAGAACCCTGCGCTGGGCGGCTCGACCCCGCTCTACGACCGCGAGACCGCGGTTTACGATATCTCCGCACACATGGTGTACCTGCCCGACGGCACCAAGCTGGAAGCCCATTCCGGTCTCGGCGACAAGCTCGACGATCCGCGTTCGGCCAATGTCAGGATGCGGGGCGTGACGCCGCCGCATCTCTATGATCTGCGGCCGCGCGAGGCGCTGTTCCACGGCGTGCCGGCGCTGCGGCTGAACCCGATCGGCGGCGAGGATGCGATCTACGGGCGCTCCGGCCTGCTCGCGCATACCTACATGCTCGGCCCCAACGGCGATTCCAACGGCTGCGTCTCGTTCAAGAACTACGAGGCCTTCCTGCAGGCCTACCGCAATGGCGAAATCAAGCGGCTGGCCGTGGTGGCGCGGCTGGATTGAGCGGGGCTACCGACCATCCGCGCTTGATCGCGGTGCATGGTCGCTCGTCGTCAGGCCGCCGTGCGCGGCAGGATCTTCTTGTAGCTGTGGGCTTTCTCCGCCTTGGAGAGATCATAGCGGCCTGCAGATTCAGCCAGAAACGCGGATCGGTGCCGAAGTAGCGTCCCAGCCGGATAGTGGTATCCGCTGACACGTCGCGCGTGCCGCGCATGATCTCGGTCAGGCGACCATCGTTGCCTCCTTGATGATAATCCACGACCTCTATCGCCTCGGGACTGTCGGGCGTCCAGCGGAAACAGATACGCCACTGCCGGTTGATGCGCATGGAGTACTGGTCATCGAGCGGCGTTGCGGGAATTTGATTTGCGCGCGTTATTGGTATTTTGTTTAGCCAACCCTGAGATCTTCCATGTCCCAGCCCGACTTTCAGCCAACATTGACCGGTCCAACCGTCATCGTGCGCCCCGTCGCGGCCGCCGACTGGCCGGAACTGTTTGCGGCTGGCTCCGATCCGGAGATCTGGAAGGTGCATCCGCGTTCCGATCGCTACACCGAGCCGGCGTTCAGGGATTATTTCGACAGCGCGGTCGCCTGCAAAATGGCCTTTGTGTTCGTCGACCGGTCGACCGGCCGGCTGATCGGCTCGAGCCGCTATTTCGGCCACGATCCCGAACGCCGCGAAGTCGAGATCGGCTGGACCTTCATCGCCCGCAGCCATTGGGGCGGAGCGACCAACCGCGAGGTCAAACGCCTGATGCTCGATCATGCATTTACGTTCGTCGATACCGTGGTGTTCTGGGTCGGCGAGACAAACTGGCGCTCGCAGGGCGCCATGACCAAGATCGGCGGTGTGCCGCGCGAGGGTCTTTTTACCCGGGAGGCGACCGGCGCGACGCCGCATCTGATATTTGAAATCGGCAGGCACCGTTATCAGCAGGGCGGCCGGGCCCTGGCTGGCTGAGGGTTCTCCGATGCCTCGCTGTTGTCATGGCTGTTGGTTCCAAACAAAGACCCCGGCATCGCTGCCGGGGTCTTGTATTTGCTGAGCTTGCCTGAACGGCTGGATCAGAAATCCATGCCGCCCATGCCGCCGCCGCCCGGGGGCATGCCGCCGCCGCCGCCGGTGTTCTTCTTCGGCAGTTCGGCCACCATGGCTTCGGTGGTGATCAGAAGTGCCGCCACCGAGGCTGCATTCTGGATCGCCGCACGGACCACCTTGGTCGGGTCGATGATGCCCTTCGAGATCAGGTTGACGTATTCGCCGCTCTGCGAGTCGAAGCCGTAGGAGTACTGGTCCTTCTCGAGGATCTTGCCGACGATGACCGAGCCGTCCTCGCCTGCGTTGATCGCGATCTGGCGAGCCGGCCAGGACAGCGCCTTGCGGACGATTTCGACGCCGGTCTTCTGGTCGTCGTTGGCGGTCTTGATGCGCTTGAGCTGCTCGGAGGCACGCAGCAGGGCGACGCCGCCGCCCGGCACGATGCCTTCTTCAACCGCCGCACGGGTCGCATGCATCGCGTCATCAACGCGGTCCTTGCGCTCCTTGACTTCCACCTCGGTGGCGCCGCCGACGCGGATCACCGCGACGCCGCCGGCCAGCTTGGCCAGACGCTCCTGCAGCTTCTCGCGGTCGTAGTCCGAGGTGGTTTCCTCGATCTGCGCCTTGATCTGCTGCACCCGCGCCTCGATGTCGGCCTTCTTGCCAGCGCCGTTGACGATGGTGGTGTTCTCCTTGTCGATCATCACCTTCTTGGCGCGACCGAGCATGGCGAGCGTGACGTTCTCGAGCTTGATGCCGAGATCTTCCGAGATCGCCTGGCCGCCGGTCAGGACGGCGATGTCCTGCAGCATGGCCTTGCGGCGGTCGCCGAAGCCCGGAGCCTTGACGGCGGCAACCTTGAGGCCGCCGCGCAGACGGTTGACGACCAGCGTGGCCAGGGCCTCGCCTTCGACGTCTTCCGCGACAATGACCAGCGGCTTGCCGGTCTGCACCACGGCTTCCAACAGCGGAAGCAGTTCGTTGAGGCTGGAGAGCTTCTTCTCGTTGATCAGGATGTAGGCATCGTCCATTTCAACGCGCATCTTGTCGGCGTTGGTGACGAAGTAGGGCGAGATGTAGCCGCGGTCGAACTGCATGCCTTCGACGACGTCGAGTTCGGTCTCGAGCGACTTGGCTTCTTCAACCGTGATGACGCCCTCGTTGCCGACCTTCTTCATGGCATCGGCGAGGAACTTGCCGATTTCCGCGTCGCCGTTGGCCGAGATGGTGCCGACCTGGGCGATTTCCTCGTTCGAGGTGACCTTCTTGGAGTTCTTGACGAGGTCGGCGACCACGGCTTCGACAGCCAGATCGATGCCGCGCTTCAGGTCCATCGGGTTCATGCCGGCGGCAACCGCCTTGGCGCCTTCACGGACGATCGCCGCGGCCAATACGGTCGCGGTGGTGGTGCCGTCGCCGGCCGCATCGGCCGACTTGGAGGCGACTTCGCGCACCATCTGCGCGCCCATGTTCTCGAACTTGTCTTCAAGCTCGATTTCCTTGGCGACGGTGACGCCGTCCTTGGTGATGCGGGGGGCGCCGAACGATTTGTCGAGCACGACGTTGCGGCCCTTGGGACCGAGCGTCACCTTGACCGCGTTGGCGAGGATCTCGACGCCGCGCAGCATGCGGTCGCGGGCATCGACGCCGAATTTGACTTCTTTGGCTGACATTTATTGATCTCCGTTTGAAACTGGAACCCCATCCAGCGGAGCCCGTGGGGGCGTCTCGGAGGATGAGATGATATGAGCTTGCGGCCTCACCCTTCGAGACGCCGGCTGCGCCGGCCGCTCAGGAGGAGGGAACGGGCGAAGCGGGCTTACGCGGCCTTCTTCTTGGCGGCGGGCAGATCGGTGAGAACGCCCATGATGTCGCTCTCCTTCATGATCAACAGCTCCTGGCCGTCGAGCTTGACCTCGGTGCCCGACCATTTGCCGAACAGCACGCGATCGCCGACCTTGAGGTCGATCGGGATCAGCTTGCCGGACTCGTCACGACCGCCGGGACCGACCGCCGTGATCTCGCCCTGGGACGGCTTTTCCTTGGCGCTATCCGGAATGATGATGCCGCCAGCGGTCTTCTCTTCGGCGTCGATGCGCTTGACCACAACGCGGTCGTGAAGCGGACGGAATTTCATGCAGTCCTCCTAAGTTTCTGAAGATGTTGTAGAATTCTGGAATTTGGCAGTCCCTACCGGCGAGTGCCAGTGTGACCAAATGGACATAGTCGGTAGTTGTCCGGGGGACAAGGCCTTCTAGCAGAAAAATTGGCACTCAAATATGACGCCTGCCAAATTCACCCATCATCATTAATTCGCTCGAACAAAGCCGGAACCCCCGTATTAGCACGTGCGGTAAGCTGCTGCTAACGCAACAAATTTCAACAGACCATTAAACATTTAGGCTTGTGATGGGTTGGTATCGTGCGTCACATTTCTCTCATGTGAGCGCATCTCCACCGGGTGGCTCCCGGTCGGCAGCCACTTCGTGAATGCGCTCCAGCAATGGAGGTTGGCATGGTCTCGCGGGTTGGGGTTTCCGAGGATTTTCGGAAGCAGGTGTTGGGTTATGGGCTGACGACGGCACAGATTCTCTATCGGCTGCCGGATCATCCTTCGCTGCTGCAGACCTACGTCTGGCAGAATTATGATTTGTGTCCCAAATTTCCCGAATTGTTCAGATTTCTCTCGTTCTGGCAAAAGTCGCTGGAAGGCCCGCTGTACTCCGTGCAGGTGGCTCATTCCAATCTGGTGAAGCCTGCGGAGATCAGGGCGGTCGACGGAGTTTTTCGATTGCATTGAGCGCCGCAAAACCCGGTGGTTTTCACGGGCCATCGCGCCTACATTGAAAGCTGCGCGGCGGCATCGAAGGTTCGAGCATGAGCAAACGGGCGGTTGATTTGTCGCTGGAGGAATTGGCGGCCATGGGCGCCAATGCCGCCTTGCGGGCAGCCAAGAACGCCGAGGCGGCGGGGTTGGTCGTGACCGGTACGGTCGATTTTCTCGAAGACGGCCAGGCGGTGTCGTCGCTGGCCGAGCGGCATCCTTCGGGGACCGTGACGCTGCTGGGCGATGCGGCCGGCAATCGCAGCGTCGCCACGAGAACCGAAACGGCCAAAGACCGAGGTTCGACAGACTTTGACTGATCGAGGGCGGCTTGAGCGACGCGCCGTTTTTGCTGATATTGGCCGGCCCGAACGGCTCCGGGAAAAGCACGCTGACCGACTACCTGATCGAAGCCGGGATCGACTTCGGCGAATATATCAATCCGGACCAGATCGCGGCCACGCTTGACCTTGCCGAGCCGACGCGCTCGAAGCAGGCGCAGGCGATCGCCGACTTCCAGCGAGATCGCTGTCTCGCCGGCGGATTGAGCTTCAGTTTCGAGACGGTGATGTCGCATCCGAGCAAAGTGGATTTCATGATCCGCGCCGATGATGCCGGATACGACGTGACCATGTACTTCGTTTGCACCTCGGATCCGGAAATCAACGTCCGCAGGGTTGAAAACCGGGTCAGCAGCGGCGGCCACGATGTGCCGCATCAGCGGATTGTCGCAAGATATTGGCGGAGCCTCGGACTGCTGCCGGATGCGGCGCTGGTCGCGCGCCGCACGGTGCTGTTCGACAACAGTGCGCTGGTCGGGTATCTCGCAAATTCGCTGCTTCCCAACCCGAAAACCGGTCTGCGCCCGGTCGGCGAAGTCATTCGGGATGGAAAAAATTACGAGATTACGCTGGAAGCGGATGTTCCGGAGTGGGTGTTCGAATATCTGGTAAAGCCACTGGATGAAGTGGCGCGCGGTTCGGATGGCGCCATTACACTTACGCTCAGGCAGAAAACCGGGACATTGGCGTAGCCTCAAGCCGACGGCGTGCCGCCGACGGCGTTGCGTACCCCGGGGCCGGCCAATTGCCGCAGCCTCCGGCGGCGGCTAACCTTACTGGAACGGCGCGTCCGGAAAAATCGGGGCGCGCGCACAACCAGGGGGAGACAGGGATGGCCAGTCAGAAGCAGACATCGCGGCCCGCGGCACGTCGCGCCGCGCAGAAAGCGTCGCCGGCGCAAAAGAGGGTTGCCCACAAGGCTGCCGCCAAATCCGCGTCGCGAAAGGCCGGCAAGGCCAAGGTCCGCGGGGTGCCGGCGGCCAAGCGGCGCATGCCAAGACAACGCATCGCCATCAGTCACTACCGCGACGAGGATTTCAAGGCCGACGGCCTGCGAAGTTACGCGCATTATCGCGATCTCGGCGTGGCCGCGGCAAGCCACGGCCTGGCGCAGGCACATGTGATCCGGTTGATCGGGCCCTGCAATCCGGCGGAAGTCTCGAAACTGCACTTCCACGACGTCGAGTTCCAGATGGTCTATGTGCTCAAGGGCTGGGTCAAGACCTACATGGAAGGGCAGGGCGAGACCCTGATGCAGACCGGCAGTGCGTGGACCCAGCCGCCGCGCATCAAGCACCTGATCCTGGATTATTCCGACGACGTGGAATTGCTGGAAGTGATTCTGCCGGCGGAATTCAGGACGGTCGAACTCGCCGGCTGAGGCAGATCGTCTTTGCGAGGAGCGGAGCGACGAGAATCCATACTCTGCTGCGCGGCGATGGAGGGCTTCGCCATGCCCGCAATGAAGGAGGACTTGCATTGCGGGCTTGCGATTTCGCCGCGTCCGGAATGACAACAGACTCTCAGCTCAACACGCCGACGATCGCGCCCATCAGGCAGGTCGTCAGGGTGCCGGAAGCGATCGATTTCAATCCGAGCGAATTGATTTCGTCGCGGCGCTGCGGCGCCATGGTGCCGAGCCCGCCGATCATGATGCCGAGGCTGCCGAAATTGGCAAAGCCGCACATCGCATAGAGCATGATCAGGCGGGAGCGCGGATCGAGCGCACCGGCGTCGAGCCTCGACAGATCGACATAGGCGATCAGCTCGTTGAGCACGGTCTTGACCCCCATCAGGCCGCCCGCGGTGACTGCCTGCGGCCACGGCAGGCCCATCAGCCAGCACACCGGAGCCATGGCGTAACCGAGCATCCGCTGCAGCGAAATCGCCGCCCCGCCGAGCTCGGGCAACAGCCCGAGGATCGCGTTGGCGAGATGCACCAGTGCCACCAGCACGATCAGCATCGCGACAATGTTGAGCAGAAGCTCGAGCCCGGCCGAGGTGCCCTTGACGATGGCGTCCATGGTGCTGGACGCGTGCATGTCCGGGTCGGCCAGCGTGCCGCCGGTGTGCCGGTCCGAGGTCTCCGGCACCATGATCAGGCTGATCAGGATCGCCGCCGGAGCACCGAGCACCGACGCAATGACAAAATGCGCCGCGGCGTCCGGGATCAGCGGCGCCAGCAGCGTGGCGTAGAGCACCAGCACGGTGCCGGCGATTCCCGCCATGCCGCCGGTCATCACCAGAAACAATTCGGCGCGCGTCAGATGCGCCAGATAGGGCCGGATGAACAGGGGGGCTTCCACCATGCCGAGAAAGATGTTGGCGGCAGTGGACAGGCCGACCGCGCCGCCGACCCCGAGCGTGCGCTCCAATAGCCAGGCCATGCCGCGCACCACCGGCGGCAGCACGCGCCAATAGAACAGCAGCGTGGTGAGCACGCTCATGACCAGCACCACGGGCAGCGCCTGGAACGCCAGGATGAAGTCCGCGCCGGGGCTCTTGAGGTCGAACGGAAGCGCTGCGCCGCCGAGATAGCCGAACACGAAGGACGTGCCGGCGCGCGAGGCCGCCGAGATCGCGCCGACGGCATTGTTGATGACGCCGAAGGCGTGTGCGACCAACGGCAGCTTGATCAGCGCCACGGCGGTGAGAAAGGTGACAGCCAGGCCGATCGCGGCCTGGCGCAGCGAGACCGCGCCGCGGTTCTCGCCGAATGCCCACGCGATCGCCAGCAATGCGACCACGCCGAACGCCGATTGAAGTTGCAGCATCACCCCCCCAAGCCACGGCGATTATGACAGCGGCGCGCTTGCATGTGCAATGCCAGGGGTGCTTGTCCTCGTCCGGTGTTCCGGAAAAGGGGCGAACGCCGGCATTGACAATCAGGCGAGGGTCGGTCACGGCGTCACAGCGGATTTGGAGCAGGTGACTGCTCGCAACTCGATGTGAAGCAGAACCGGTTGAACGATGCCGTCCCTGATGTCCGCGGGCTCCAGCGCCCTGCTCAAACACCCTTCGTTTCTGCTTTTTGTCGTTTCACGGAGTTTTTCGCGTTTCTCCGGTCAGATCGCGGCCGTGGCCGTCGGCTGGCAGATCTATGAATTGACCGGCAGCGCATTCGATCTCGGCATGGTCGGACTGGTCCAGTTCCTGCCCACGGCATTGCTGGTGTTCGTGGCGGGACACGCGGTCGATCGCTACGAGCGCAAGCGGGTGGTGCAGCTGTGCCTGTTTGTCGAGGCGCTGACGGCGCTGTTCCTGGCCTGGGGCGCCTATGCGGGCACGCTCACGGTGCCGGAGATTTTCGTGGCCATGGCCGTGCTGGGAACCGCCGGTGCGTTCGAAAATCCGGCAACGGCCGCGCTGCTGCCGCTGGTCGCTCCGGAAGGTTCGCTGCAGCGTGCGACCGCGATATCGAGCGGCGTTGGCCAACTCGCGACCATTACCGGGCCGGCGCTGGGCGGTCTGGCCTATGCCGTTACGCCCGCGCTGCCCTACGGCATGATGATGGCGTTTTGTCTCGCAGGCGCCTTCCTGATGGGCGCGATCCGTCTGAAGCACCCGGCGGTTGCCAGGGATGCCGCCACGCCCGCCGACCTGTTCGCGGGCGTCCGCTTTGTCCGCAGCAATGCCGCGATCCTGGGCACGATCTCGCTCGACCTGTTCGCGGTGCTGCTGGGCGGCGCGACCGCCTTATTGCCGATCTATGCCCGTGACATCCTGCAGACCGGTCCTTTGGGACTCGGCATTCTGCGCGCCGCGCCCGCGATCGGCGCGCTGCTGATGACCGCGGTGCTGGCGCGCCACAGCATCCACCGCCGCGTCGGGCTGAGGATGTTCCAGGCCGTGATCATCTTCGGCGCGGCGACGGTGGTGTTCGCCGTCTCGCGCTGGATGTGGCTGTCGGTCGCAGCCCTGGCGATCCTCGGAGCCGCCGACACCGTCAGCGTGGTGATCCGCTTTTCGCTGGTCCAGCTCGCCACGCCGAACGAGATGCGCGGCCGCGTCGGCGCGGTGAACTTCCTGTTCATCAACGCCTCCAACCAGCTCGGCCAGTTCGAAAGCGGCGTCACGGCGGCCCTGTTCGGCGCGATGCCGGCGGCGGTGCTGGGCGGGCTCGGCACCATCGCCATCGCGCTGTTGTGGATGAAGCTGTTTCCGACGCTGCGCGATGTCGAGCGGCTGGAATAGCTACTTGCGTGTCCCGGACGCGGTGCAGCGTTCTCCCGGCGATGCGAAGCGTCGTCCGGTCACGCTGCTCCGCGAGCCGGGGACCCAAGTGAGATGAAGTTCATGGCCCCGGCCCAGGAGCGCAGCACGGAGCCTGTGCTCAGGCGGCGCGAAGCGCGGTCCCGGGTATGCCGCGCGGCGTCCGGGGCATGGTGGTCAGCCCCGTCCCACGAACGGCATCTTGCTGGCCATGACCGTCATGAACAGCACATTGGCGTCGAGCGGCAGGCTCGCCATGTAGGCCACCGCGTCGCCGACCGCCTTGGCGTCCATGCGCGGCTCGGGAATCTTCCGGCCATCGGGCTGCAGCACGCCCTCGACCATGCGATCGGTCATCGGAGTCGCGGCATTGCCGATGTCGATCTGTCCGACCGCAATGTCATAGCCGCGACCGTCGAGGTTGCTCGCCTTGGTCAGGCCGGTGATGGCATGCTTGGTGGAAGTGTAGGCCGCCGAGAACGGCCGCGGCGCGTGCGCCGAGATCGAGCCGTTGTTGATGATGCGGCCGCCGCGCGGGCTCTGGTCCTTCATGATCCGGAACGCGTGCTGGGTGCACAGAAACGGCGCGGTGAGATTGGTTGCGACAACCGCCTGCCACTGCGCCAGCGTCAGGTCCTCGAACGGCACCGGCGGCGCGCCCATGCCGGCATTGTTGAAGAGCACGTCGAGCCGGCCGTAGACCTCCATCACCCTGGCGAACAGCGCGGCGATCGAACCGGGGTCGGCCATGTCGGCGGATACCGGCAGGCTTTTGCCGATGCCCTCGCCGAGCTTGCTGGTCTCCTCCAGCTTTTCGATCCGCCGCCCCGCCAGCACCACCGTGAAGCCGGCGCTCATCAGCGCCAGCGACGCCGCGCGCCCGACGCCGGTACCCGCACCGGTCACCACCGCGATCTTGTTGTTTGCCTCGGCCATCCGCTTCCTGCCTTTTCTTCAAGTTTTTGGTTCGATTTCCGCCTTGTAGGGCGGTCGTGGAATATTCTGGTGGGCCGCGCGCAATGCCGCCGACCAGCGCGACCGCAGGTCGTGAAAGTAGGGCTCGCCGGCCTCGATGCGGTGATTGAGATCGGCCTCGCAGACGTCGGACCGCACCACCAGCACGTCGATCGGCAGGCCGACGCCGATATTGGAGCGCATGGTCGAGTCCATCGAAATCAGGCTGGTCTTCAGCGCTTCATACAGTTCGACGTCGTAATGCATGGCGCGGTCGAGCACCGGCTTGCCGTATTTGTGCTCGCCGATCTGCAAATACGGCGTGTCGGTGGTGCATTCGATGAAGTTGCCGGCCGGATAGACCATGAACAGCCGCATCCGCGAGCCCTTGATCTGGCCGCCGAACAGGAACGACACGTCGAAATTGATGTCCTCGGATTGCAGCGCGACGCCTTCGGTGGCGTGCACGCTGCGAATCGCCCGGCCGATGCGCTGCGCCGCCTGGAACATGGTCGGCGCGTTCAACAGGGTTTCGATCTCGCCGGTGTGCGGATCTTCAAGTCCTTCGGTCAGGGTCGACAGCACCGACTGGCTGATCGCCAGATTGCCGGCGCTGGCGATCGCCATGATGCGATGGCCCGGCTTCGAGAAGATATGGAGCTTGCGAAAGGTCGAGACATTGTCGAGGCCGGCATTGGTTCGGGTGTCCGCGATCATGACCAGACCGTCCCGCACCAGCACTCCGCAACAATAGGTCATAGCCGGTCCCCGCAAGCATCAGCGGGAATTACTAGCCAATTTCGCCGGAGCCTCCAACCCCATTCGGGCATTCCTGTCGTGGTTTGAGAGGCAAATCTGCAGGGGCAGATTTTATTCCGTCAATCCGGGTCCCCGCGAAGACGCGGGGTGCCGGATGACGGCGGGTCACGACTGGCTCTGCGACTGCCCCTGGCGTCCGACCTGATCGACCTTGACCGCCACCGTCAGGGTTTCCATGCCGCCGCCATAGCGGGTGCCGCGCACCGGGGCTGCGCCTAGATAATCGAGGCCGATGGCGACGCGGGCATGCGCATCGGTGGTGCATATCCCGTTGGCCGGATCGAACCCGACCCAGCCGAGATCCGGCACGAAGGCCTCCGCCCAGGCGTGGCCCGCCTGCTGATGTACCACCCCGTCGGAGCGCAGGAAATGCCCGGCGACGAAGCGTGCCGGGATGCCGGCGCTGCGCGCGCAGGCGATGAAGATATGCGCATAGTCCTGACATACCCCGCGCTTCAGGCCGAACGCCTCGACCGCCGAAGTTCCGCTGTTGGTGGGGTCTTCATCGAACGTCATGTGTTCGTTGATCTGCATCATCAGCGCATGCAGGAAGCCGAGCACGTCATCCTCGGATTCCTGCCGCAATTCGCGCGAAAAGGCCGCCATCGCCGTGCTGACTTCGGTCAGCGGCGTGGAGCGGAGAAACAGGCCGGGCGGGAAGCGCTCGTCGGTGCCGCGCAGCACCCCGCCGGTATCGTGGGTCTCGATCAGGCCTTCGACCGTGATGGTGAGGTCGGCGATCGGCCCATAGGTCAGCACATGCGTGACGTTGCCGAACGCGTCCTGGTGCACGTCGAGCCGCGAATCGGTGGAAACATCGATCTGCCACTCCGCGATGTATTGCCCGTCATGGCTGCCGGGCGTCATCCGCAGGATCTGGATGACGCCGGAGGCCGGCGGTTCGTAGCGATAGCGGGTGGAATGGGCAATTCGCAGGCGCATGGCAGTGGATTTCCAAGATGTTGTCTTAACGGAAGCGCTCTCCCTCTTCGACAGGCAGAGGGTCGGGGTGAGGGTTATGCTCTATCGTTGAGCCGTCACCGCTCACCCGAATCGCACCGGGCGATGTGCCGCTTCGCTGTCCGGTTTCGTCATCCCGGGGCGCGAGTGACGCGCGAAGCGCGCCGCCAGCGAGCCCGGAATCCATAACCACCGCTGCAGTTATGGATTCCGGGCCCGTGCTTTGCCCGGCTATCGCCGGTCAAAGCACATCCCGGAATGACGAACGATAGGATAGGTTTCATGGAATCAACTCAAATCAAATATTGTTTGGTGATGATTTCGCCCAGCCTGCCATTGTCCGCGATGAATTCCTGGATGAATTCATGCACGCCGCGCTGGAAGATGTCGTCCATGTGGCTGTGTTCGAGGCGGTTGCGGACGCCGCGGGCGTGGCGCTGGGCGGCGCCCTGGCGGCCATAGGCGACGCCGATCTGGTCGAGGTTGCGCACCAGGTTGCCGTAACAGCTGGCCAGCGAACGCGGCAGCGAATCGTTGAGGATCAGCAGATCGGCGATCAGCCACGGCTTCAGCGTCTCGCGATAGACCCAGTGATAGGCGGTCAGCGCCGAGACCGAGCGCAGGATCGAGGTCCATTGGTAATAGTCCAGCGGTCCACCGACATGCTCCTCCTCGGGCAACAGCACGTGATACTTGACGTCGAGGATGCGGGCGGTGTTGTCGGCGCGCTCGAGATGCAACCCGAGCCGCGAGAACCAGTAGGCGTCGTTGCGCAGCATGGTCCGGTAGGCCGAGCCGTCGAACCGCAGCGAGGTTTCCAGCACGAAGCGCAGGAATCGAGCCAGTTCCTCCCGGGTCTTGGTACCCTTGCCCCAGACCTCCTGCAGGTCGATCCAGGCCGAGTTGATGGTGTCCCACATCTCGCTGGTCAGCGCGGTGCGCACCGAGCGCGAATTGAGCCGCGCGTTCTCGATGCAGTTGCGGATCGAGGAGGGATTGGCCGCAGAGAACGACAGATAATCGACGACGTTGTGCTCGTTGGCTTCCTCGTGAACCTGATAGAAACTGGCGCTGACGCCGGCGGTCAGCAGCGCCGAATCCCATTCATTGGTCTTGCCGATATAGGTGTTGGGCAGTGCCGTGACGCGCAGCGTCGCCTCGATGGTGCGGGCGAGGTATTCGGCGCGTTCGACATAACGGGCCAGCCAGTAGAGGTTTTCGGCGGTGCGCGACAGCATGGCGGCTCAGTTCTTTTCCCTCCCCCCTTGCGGGGGAGGGTCAGGGAGGGGGGGCAGCCGCGAAGACTGTGCATGCGGACCCCCACCCACCCGCAGGGGGGAGGGGAGCAGGCAAGGTGCTCCGCAAGTCCCAAGCTTGCTCACATCGATCATATTATTCGTCCAGTATCCAGGTGTCCTTGGTGCCGCCGCCCTGGCTTGAATTCACCACCAGCGAGCCCTCCTTCAGCGCCACCCGGGTCAGTCCGCCCGGCACGATGGTGACGTGATCGCGTCCGGTCAGCACGAACGGCCTGAGATCGACATGCCGGGGGGCGAGGCCGGATTCGGTGCAGGTCGGGCAGGTCGAAAGCGCCAGGGTCGGCTGGGCGATGAAACCCTCCGGCTCGCGCTTGAGCTTGTCGCGGAAGGCCTCGATCGTCGCCTTGGTGGCGGCCGGACCGATCAGCATGCCGTAACCGCCGGAACCGTGCACTTCCTTGACCACCAGCTCGCCCAGATTGTCGAGCACATAGGCCAGATCCTTGGGCTCGCGGCAGCGCCAGGTCGGCACATTCTTCAGCACCGGCTCCTCGCCGAGATAGAATTTCACGATCTCGGGCATGTAGGAGTAGACCGCCTTGTCGTCGGCGATGCCGGTTCCGACCGCGTTGGCCAGCGTGACATTGCCGGCCGCATAGGCCGACATCAGCCCGGGCACGCCGAGCGCGGAGTCCGGGCGAAAGGTAAGGGGATCGAGGAAGTCGTCGTCGACCCGGCGGTAGATCACATCGACCCGCTTCAGGCCCTCGGTGGTGCGCATGAATACTTCATCGTTTTTGACGATGAGGTCGCGGCCCTCGACCAGTTCGATGCCGAGCTTGTCGGCCAGGAACGAATGCTCGTAATAGGCGGAGTTGTAGACGCCGGGCGTCATCAGCGCCACCGTCGGCTCGGCTGCGGCGCTGATCGGCGCCACCGAGCGCAGCGCCGACAGCAGTTCGTCCGGATATTTTTCCACCGGCGCGACGCGGTGGCGGGCGAACAGGTCCGGAAACAGCCGCATCATGATTTCGCGGTTTTCCAGCATGTAGGATACGCCGGACGGCGTACGCGCGTTGTCCTCCAGAACGTAAAAATTTTCCGGGTTGACGCGGACGATGTCGATGCCGGCGATGTGGACATAGACATCGTGCGGCACGTCCTGGCCGTTCATTTCCGGCCGGAACACCGGGTTCTGGAAGATCAGGTCGTCGGGAATGAGATTGGCGCGCAGGATGTCGCGGCCGTGATAGATGTCGCGCAGGAACATGTTGAGGGCGCGGACCCGCTGCTTCAGGCCCTTTTCGAGCAGCGCCCACTCCTTGGCCGACAGGATCCGCGGGATCACGTCGAACGGAATCAGCCGTTCCTGGGCTTCGGCGTCGCCATAGACGGCAAACGTGATCCCGATCCGGCGGAACAGCAGTTCCGCCTCCTGGCGGCGATATTCCAGGGCATCCGGCGGCGTCTCATTCAGCCAGCGGGAGAGCTCCTGGTAGGCCGGACGCAGGTCGCCGCCGGGCCCATTCATTTCGTCGAACGCAACTGCCATATATCCCGACTGTTTTTCGAGGCCATGCGGGACAGTGCATGACTGAAAGGGATGGTAGCAAGGGCCGGGCCAGCGCGATATGCATTCGGTTGGAGCATTTGCGAGGGCCGGCCTGAGGGTTGCCTGAAAAAGCGGCTGGCGGGTGCTTATTTCCGCAGCAAAACCGGTGACTTCGATTGGGTTGCGCGCGTAAGGGGTGGGCAAGGGCATTTTCGGCTATTCTGGCCGGAACGGCCCGGCACGGCGAGGACAGGTCATGAGCGATATCGTAACCGCGGGAATTCTGGTGATCGGCGACGAGATCCTGTCCGGGCGGACCAAGGACAAGAACATCGGCTTTATCGCGGAATACCTCACGAATATCGGGATCGACCTCAAGGAGGTGCGGGTCGTCGCCGACGAAGAGGCCGAGATCATCGCGGCGCTGGACGCGTTGCGCCGTCGCTACACCTATGTCTTTACCACCGGCGGCATCGGGCCGACCCATGACGACATCACCGCCGACAGCGTCGCCAAGGCGTTCGGCGTCGGCATCGATCACCATCCCGAGGTGGTGGCGCGGTTTCGCGAGCGGTTCCAGGGCGCCGGCGAACTGAACGAGGCGCGGCTGCGCATGGCGCGGATTCCCGACGGCGCCGAACTGATCCAGAGTGCGACGATCCTGGCGCCCGGCTTCAAGATCGGCAATGTCATTGTCATGGCCGGCGTGCCATCGATCATGCAGGCGATGATGGACATCGTCGCGCCGAAGCTGAAATCCGGGGTCCGCATGTTGTCGGAGACGGTTCGCGCCAATGCGAGGGAAGGCGACATCGGCGGACCGTTGCGCGCCATCGCCAGCGCCCATCCCGACACCATGATCGGCAGCTATCCGTTCATCGATGACGACAAGAAGCCGAACACCAATCTGGTGGTTCGCTCCCGCGACCCGGAGAAGCTGAGTGCGGCGATGGCTGCCGTCAAGGAGATGCTGGCTGGATTGAACGTGGTCCGCTAGAGCAGTCGAGGCAGAACGGGAGCGGGCGCCGTGGACAAGAATTCGTTCTTCTGGAAGATGGTCGACGGCAGGCTGCCGCCGCCGGCATGCGCCAAGACGCTGGGCATCGAATTCGCGGAGATCGATGGCGAGCGCGGCATGGTCGAAGTCAGTTTCGAGGCGAGGCCGGAATTTTTGAATCCGGCCGGCAATGTGCAGGGCGGATTTCTCGCCGCCATGCTTGACGACACCATGGGGCCGGCGCTGACCGCGACGCTGGAATCCAGCGAATTCGCGCCGACGGTGAGTCTCAACGTGCAGTTTCACCGCCCGGCCAAGGTCGGGCCGCTGAAAGGAACCGGTCGCGTGCTGCTGCGCGGCCGGGAAGTCTGCCAATTGAGCGGTGAATTGTTCCAGAACGACAAGATCGTCGCCACCGCGACGGCCACGGCAGTCATTCGCAAGATCTAGGAGATAATCATGGCGGGGGTCATTCCGGAACTGAGCGCGCAGGAGCGCGCCGGCAAGGCTTTTCCGGTGTCGTGGGACCAGTTTCACCGGGATTGCCGGGCGCTGACCTGGCGGCTCAACGAGGTCGGGCCGTTTCATGCCGTGATCGCCATCACCCGCGGCGGGCTGGTGCCGGCGGCCATCGTCGCGCGCGAACTCGGCGTCCGCATCATCGATACCGTGTGCATCGCCAGCTACGATCACACCAAGCAGGGCGACCTGAAGATCCTGAAGGGCATTTCGGCCGACACCGCCAGGCTCGGCGGCGGCACCGGCAAGGGCTTGCTGATCGTCGACGACCTGGTCGACACCGGCAAGACCGGACGGCTGGTGCGCGAGATGCTGCCCGATGCGCATTTCGCCACCGTCTATGCCAAGCCGATGGGACGCCCGCTGGTGGATACCTTCATCACCGAAGTGTCGCAGGACACCTGGATCTTCTTTCCCTGGGACACCGCGCTGTCGTTCCAGCCGCCGATCCGCGACGGCGCGGCGTGAGAGGTTCTGTGTCCCGGACGCGGTGCAGCGTGCTTGCGCTGCTCCGCAGAGCCGGGACCCATCCCTCTTCGTTGTTCCGTGGACCCCGGATCAGCAGCGCATCACGCCGCGAAGAGCGGCGCATGCGCTGCATCCGGGAAACGGGAAGAAACAAGAATGCCGCTGCAGAACCGCGTCACGCCATTGGGCGACATCATCGCGACGCCGCATCGCGGAATGTTCACCGGCAACCGCGGCATCATCCACGACCCCGCTACCAGGACGCTGTCGAAGCGGCGCTGGGCCAGCCCGGCATGGCTCACCTGCCTGTGCGAATTCGGCAACCGGCGGCGCAAGGTGATGGCTGGTCGCAGCTGGACCGAATTGTTCTTCCTCGACGAGGCCACCGCGTTCGCGGCCGGGCATCGTCCGTGCTTCTTCTGCCGCCGCGAGGATGCCAACCGCTTTCGCGCCGCGTGGCAAGACGGCAACGGCGTTGCCGATGTTCTGGCGCCCGACATCGACGCGGTGCTGCATCGTGAGCGGCTCGCAGGCCGCAGCAAGCGCTTGCATCCGCTTCCGATGCCGGTGGCAAAATTACCCGACGGCGCGATGGTGCAGGCGGGAAACGACAGCTTTCTGATGCGCCAGAGAAGGGCGCTGTTGTGGTCGCCGGCCGGCTATCGCCAGGCGCCGGGCGCGGTCCAAGGCGCCATGTTGCTGACGCCGCCCTCGACCTTGCGCGCGCTGGCGGCGGGGTACCGGCCGCTGCTGCATCCGAGCGCCAGGCAGCCGATTGCGTAGCTGTCGGCCGTCATCCTCCGCGAAAGCGGATGATCCAGTAATCGCCGCCGCCAGAGAATGAATCTCGACGTCGCGTATTACTGGATGCCCCGCTTTCGCCCCGCTTTCGCGGCGCTTTCGCGGGGCATTACGGTTTTTGTGGAGCAGCTTGCAGGATGGGTTGAACTCTTCGCGAAACTCATCGGGCCACGCGGAAAACCGTGATGGGCTTCGCGAAGAGATCTACCATCCGCAATACTACATCCTCTCGTGGTCATTCCGGGATGCTCTTCAATCGGCGATAGCCGATTGAGGCGCAGGCCCGGAATCCATACTCCCTGCGGGGGTTATGGATTCCGGGCTCGCTCGTGCCGCGCGGCGCGCGTTACGAGCGCCCCGGAATGGCAATTGCCAGGCTATTCAGGTTTTATCGCGTGAAACGGCGCGGCGTGCATTTCTCGCCGCGCTAGCGCGGCGAGGCTTGTTCGCCGGCCTGGTGGTGCCCGCGCGCAGGCTTTCGAGATAGGCGCAGAACATGTCGCCCAGGGCGCGCGCACGGGCGTCGATCGCGGCCGCCTTGGATCCTGCTTCCGACAGCTGCTTGCCGACCGCGGCCATCGCCATCATGATGATGTCGGCGGCGATCAGGCGCTCGGCTTCGGCGACCCGAGGCAGCGCCTCGCGCATGAAGCGCCGCGCGCTCCGCGCGGCAGCCAGGCGAAGCGCGCGGGCCTCGGGCGCGTCGCGATAGAGCGGCTCGGCGTCGCTCAGCGCGACCCGCATTTTGGCTTCCGCGCATTCGGAGCGGACGAATTCGCGAACCGCTGCGCGCAAGCGATCCAGCGGCGGAAGCGACCCATCGGCAAGGATGCCAGCCAGGACCCCGCCGGTATCTTCCCATTCGTCGGCCTGCAGCCGGAACAGGATCGCCTCCTTGTTCGGAAAATACTGGTACAGCGATCCCACGCTGACGCCGGCCGCTTCGGCGACGCGGGCGGCGGTAAAGCGACGGGCGCCTTCACGGGCCAGAATGCGACCTGCCGCCGTCAGGATGTCCGCGACGAGCTGCCGGGAGCGGGCCTGTTTGGGGTGTTTTCGCGTGGAAATGCGCGGGGTTGAGCGGCTGGTCATGGGCGGCCTCGGGAACGCGAATGGACAATGCGACTAATTATTCGTATTTTTCCTTCAAGCGCAAGTCGACGCATGCAAGCCGCCCGGAGAATCCCGATGACGACCCTGTCCACCGCCCCGCTTTCCCCGCTGCTCGACCGTCTGTTCGTCGAGGCCGAGGCGCCACCCGCCGTGGCGATACCGGCCGAACAGCGCGCCGCGATCATTTCGAGCAAGACGGAATACCGCGCGTTCTACGCGCGCATGAAGGACGCCTACCTGGCGGTTTCCCCCGAGACCGGCGCGCTGCTCTACATGCTGGCGCGTTCGACCGGCGCGCGCAGCATCGTCGAGTTCGGCACCTCGTTCGGCATCTCCACGCTCCACCTTGCCGCGGCGCTGCGCGACAATGGCGGCGGACGGCTGATCACTTGCGAATTCGAGCCGTCCAAGGTGGCGCGGGCGCGCGAGAATTTCATCGCCGGCGGGCTGTCGGAGCTGATCGAGATTCGCGAGGGCGACGCGCTGCAGGCGCTGGCGCGCGATCTGCCGGAGCAGATCGATCTGCTGCTGCTCGACGGCGCCAAGGGCCTCTATCCGGCGGTGCTGGCTTTGATCGAGCCACGGCTGCGGCCCGGCGCCTTCATCGTCGCCGACAATGCCGACTACAGCCCGGAATATCTGCAACACGTCCGCGCGCCCGCGCACGGCTACATGTCGGTGCCGTTCGCCGGCGATGTCGAACTGTCGATGCGGGTCGGCTGATACCGGCCTGCTGTTGAACTCGTTTCTTGGCCGCCAATGGGAACGCGACGCTCTCGGCCGTCATCATCCGCGAAAGCGGCTGATCCAGTAATCACCTCTGCCAGAGATTGAATCTCATCGTGGGGTATTACTGGATGCCCCGCTTTCGCGGGGCATGACGGTCTTTATGGAGAGCAGGGCAGTGGAATACTCACCCGAACCGCTGCCGTGCCAGTTCTGCTCCCGCGCCGAGCGCCATCAGTTTGGCTTCGGCGATATCGCGATGCATCGGCGCCATGCCGCAATTGGTGGTCGCGACGATGTTGCTCTTGGGCACGAATTTCGAGACGGCGTCGATCACCGCGGCGACATCCTCGGCGGTTTCCACCGTGTCGCTGGCGACGTCGATCACGCCGGCCTGGACCACCTTGCCGGTCAGCAGCGCCAGCAGTTCCAGCGGCACCCGCGAGTTGCGGCATTCGATCGCGACCTGCTGGATCGGGCTTTTGGCGATGGCCGGAAAGATGTCCTCGTACTGCCGCCATTCGCTGCCCAGGGTCTGCTTCCAGTCGGTGTTGGCCTTGATGCCGTAGCCGTAGCAGATGTGCACGGCGGTGGCGCAGGTCAGCCCTTCGGCGGCCCGCTCCAGCGCCTTGATGCCCCAGTCGCTGACTTCGTCCATGTAGACATTGAAGGCCGGCTCGTCGAACTGGATGACATTGACGCCGTCGGCCTGCAGCGCCCTGGCTTCCTCGTTGAGCAGTTCGGCAAAGGCGAACGCCATCTTGACGCGGTCGCCGTAATAGCTGTCCGAAATCGTGTCGATGATGGTCATCGGGCCGGGCAGGGTGAATTTCAGCTTGCGCGTGGTGTGGGTGCGGGCGATGCGGGCCTCGACGGCATGGACGCGCGCCTTCAGCCGCAGCGGCGCCACCACCTGCGGCACCATCGCCTTGTAGCGGTCGTTGCGGATTCCCATCTCGACCTTGTGGGCGAAGTCGATGCCTTCGATCTGCTCGAGAAAGCCGTGCACGAAGTGCTGGCGCGACTGCTCGCCCTCGGTGACGATATCGACCCCGGCGTCCTCCTGCAGTTTGACCGCCAGCAGGGTGGCGTCGCGCTTGGCGCGCGCCAGTTCGTCGCCTTTGGATTTCCAGGGCGCCCACAACGTGTTGGGTTCGGCGAGCCATTCCGGTTTCGGCAGCGAGCCCGCGATCGTGGTCGGAAACAGCATATCGGCATCCCCCTCTGGGTTCTGATTGAGGGCCTGTGTGCCATGTTCGCCCTGCGCCCGACAAGGCCGCAGGGCTTCAGCGCCACACCTCCTTGCCCCGGACGCGGCGCGGCATACTCGGGACCGCGCTCCGCGCGGCCCGAGCAAAGGCTCCGTGCTGCGCTGCAGAGCCGGGGCACACGAAAATCCGCTATGGTCCCGGCGCTGCGGAACGGCGCGAAGACGCTGCACCGCGTCCGGGGCACGCAGCGCAGCCGACTGGAACGGGCCGGCGGCGCAGGCTAGGATGCGGCAGCCCCGCAGGACCCGTTTCCATGATCGACCTCTATTACGCGCCGACCCCGAACGGCTGGAAAATCTCGATCATGCTGGAAGAAACCGGGCTTCCCTATGCGGTCGTTCCGGTCAATATCCGCGCCGGCGACCAGTTCAAGCCGGAATTTCTGGCGATCAGCCCCAACAACCGGATTCCGGCGATCGTGGACCGCGCGCCGGCCGACGGCGGCGGGCCGTTTTCGGTATTCGAGACCGGCGCGATCCTGATTTATCTGGCCGACAAGACCGGTCGGTTCCTTCCTGACGACCTGCGCGGCCGGTCCAAGGTCACGCAATGGCTGATGTGGCAGATGGGCGGACTCGGCCCGATGCTCGGCCAGCACGGGCATTTTGCCCTCTATGCGCCAGAAAAAATTCCTTACGCCATCGAGCGTTATCGCGACGAGGCGGCACGGCTGTACCGCGTGCTCGATACCCAGTTGGGCAAGACCGGGGCTTACGTCGCCGGCGACGACTACTCGATCGCCGACATCGCCTGTTTTCCCTGGACCATGACCCACAAGGCGCAGGGCTTTACGCTCGACGATTATCCGAACGTCAAGCGCTGGTATGCCGAGATCCGGGCGCGGCCGAAGGTGCAGGCCGGCCTGGCCATCGGCAAATTCGTCAAGGAACCGTTCGACGAGGAGGCGCGCCGCAACATGTTTGGCCAGGCCGCAAAGGAGTTGAGGTCCTAACCTCTCCCCGCAAGCGGGCAGAGGGAGCAAGCAAGCCGCCTACGAGAGATTGCAGAACAAAAATCAAAAAAGGAAACGCCATGATCGAATTCTTCTTCGACTGCTCCAGTCCCTGGACCTATCTTGCCTTCCACAACATCCAGCCGCTCGCGAAAGAGTTCGGCGTTGAGATTTCGTGGCGGCCGATCCTGGTCGGCGGCATCTTCAACACCGTCAACCCCAGCGTCTATGCCTCGCGGGAAAAGCCGGTGCCGGCCAAGGCCGACTACATGAAGAAGGATCTGGCGGACTGGGCGCGCTCCGCCGGACTTGCGATCAAGATGCCGCCGACCGTGTTTCCGGTCAACAGCGTCAAGGCGATGCGTGGCTGCATCTATCTCGGACCGCAGATGGTGCCGTTCGCGCGCGCGGTGTTCGAGGCCTATTGGGGCCATGACAAGGACATTTCGCAGGATGCGGTGCTGACCGGGATCTGCCAGGGCATCGGGGTCGATCCGGCAAAATTCCTTGCAGGGATCGGCGCCCAGCCGGTCAAGGATCAGCTCAAGGCCAACACCGACGAGGTGATGGCGCGGGGCGGGTTCGGCTCGCCGACCATCTTTCTCGACAGGACCGACATGTATTTCGGCAATGACCGGCTGCCGCTGATCCGCGAAGCCTTGCAACGGCGAAAAGCGAGCGCGGCCTGATGCCGAGGGCGGTGGTCTGCCGCGAACTCGGCCCGCCCGAGCGCCTGCGTCTGGAAAGCTTTGCGCCCGCGCCGCTGGCGCCGGGCGAGGTCCGGGTCGCCGTGCATGCCGCCGGTATCAACTTTCCCGACATCCTGATGGCGGCCGGCACCTACCAGCTCAAGCCGCCATTGCCGTTCACGCCCGGGATGGAAGCCGCCGGCGAAGTGATCGAGGTCGCCGACGGCGCGGCCGGCGTCGCGATCGGCGACAAGGTCATTTTGAAACTGCGGCACGGCGGCTATGCCGATGAGGCCGTGGTCACGCCGTCGCAGCTGACGCCGTTGCCAGGGGGATTCGACTATGCGGAGGGCGCAACCTTTCTCGCCGCGCACGGCACCGCGCATCATGCGCTGATCGATCGCGGCCAGCTTCGGGCCGGCGAGGTGCTGCTGGTGCACGGCGCCGGCGGCGGCGTCGGCCTGGCCGCGGTCGAGATCGGCAAACTGCTCGGCGCCACCGTGATCGCGGCGGCCTCCCGCGAGGACAAGCTCGCGGCGGCGCAGGCGCGCGGCGCCGATCACCTGGTGCTGTACCGGCGCGAACCGTTCCGCGATGCCGTCAAGCGCATCACCGATGGCCGCGGCGCCGACGTGGTGTTCGATCCGGTCGGCGGCGAGATCTTCGAGGACAGCGTGCGCTGCATCGCCTGGGGGGCGCGCATCCTCGTCATCGGCTTCACCGGCGGCATCGGCCTTGCCCGCACCAACCTGCTGCTGATCAAGGGCGCGAGCGTGCTCGGTGTCCGCGCCGGCGAGGCGGCGCGGAAAGATCCGGCACTGGGCGCGGCGCGGCTGCGGGCGCTGACCGGCTGGGCCGAACATGGGCTGATACGGCCCAACATCTCGCACCGGCTGCCGCTGGAACAGTGCGCGGAAGCGATGCGGCTTCTGATCGATCGCAAGGCGATCGGGCGGGTGGCGCTGACGATGCGGTGAGAGGCGCGGCAGGATCGCGCCTGTCGGGCGCGCGTCAGTGTGGAAGGCCCACGGCGAACGAGGATGCGCCGGGCAGCGTGAGCGAATTGAGGCTGCTGTCGATGCGTCCCGGCTGCTGGCTGTAACCGACCCCGAGCGACAGGCTGAGATTCGGCGCCGGCTGGAATTCGACGCCGGCATGCGCGGCATAGCCGGGCGTGGTGCTGGACACGCTGTCGAAGGCGGCAAAGGGGCCGCCGATGCCGGCATTGTATTTCAAGGTGTCGAAACCGGCAACGACCTTGAGCGGCACCCCGCTCTGCAGGTTGTAGCCGAACTGCACGCCCTGGTAATCGAGCGAGGGACCGCCGAACGTTCCGGCCTGGCCGATGCCGTTCATGTTCAAGGCCATTCCGCCGCCTTCGCCGCCGACAAACCAGCCGTTCGAAAAATTGTAGCGCTGGCCGGCAGGGTCGCCGCCGCGGGCGTCACTGCCGTCAAAGCCCGGAAAGTTGCCGTAACCGTTCGAGCCCAAGCCGGCGGTTGGATTGGCGCCGAAGCCGAACAAACCGCCCGGAATCCAAAATCTCACAGGCGCTGCCTGGGCATGGGCGGTTCTCCCACCCAGAGCGAGCGCCGCCAGTAGCACCGCAAGACCGAGCCTGCCTGAGAAAATGGACATCCGCGTTCCCGCCAAGTGCCCTGAATTATACGGTCTGGAGATCGAGAATGCCAGCAGGGAGAATGCGAGCGATGTGAAACCGCGCCTCCCGCAGGTTTCGCCGCGGTCTTTTCTGGTATAGGCTCCCCAGCAGAGGCGCGACCAAGTATCGCGCCCGCCTTTGGGAGGATGCAAGCATGGCTCTGTTCAGGTCGGCCACCGCTATCGCGTTGGTGCTCAGCGTGACGATCGCTACGCCCTCGCTGGCGCAGAAGCAATATGACACCGGCGCCAGCGATACCGAGATCAAGGTCGGCCAGACCATTCCGCTCAGCGGACCGGCGTCCGCCTATGGCGGCATCGGCAAGGTGCAGGCCGCCTATATCCGCATGATCAACGAGCAGGGCGGCATCAACGGACGCAAGGTCAATCTCATTCAGTACGACGACGCCTACAGCCCGCCGAAGACCGTCGAGCAGGTGCGCAAGCTTGTCGAAAGCGACGAAGTTCTCACCACCTTCCAGATCATCGGCACGCCGCCGAACGCCTCGGTGCAGAAATATCTCAACGAGAAGAAGGTGCCGCAGCTGCTGGCCTCGACCGGCGCGACGCGCTTCACCGATCCGAAGAACTTCCCATGGACGATCGCCTTCAACCCCAACTACCAGTCGGAAGCGCATATCTATGCGAACTACATTCTCGCCAATTATCCGAACGCCAAGATCGGCATTCTCTATCAGAACGACGACCTCGGAAAGGATTACGTCAAGGGGCTGAGGGACGTGCTGGGCACCAAGGCCGCGAGCATGATCGTAGCCGAGGTGTCCTACGAACTGTCGGATCCGACCGTCGACTCGCAGATGGTGACGCTGAAGGCTTCCGGCGCCGACCTTTTCTACAACATCACCACGCCGAAATTCGGCGCGCAGGCGATCAAGAAGGCCGCCGAACTCGGCTGGAAGCCGGTCCAGATTCTCGACATCAACGCCACGCCGGTCAGCCAGACCCTGGTTCCGGCCGGCCTCGAGAACGCCAAGGGCATCATTTCGGTCAATTATGGCAAGGACCCGCTCGATCCGCAATGGGCAGACGACGAGGGCATGAAGCGCTACAAGGCCTTCATGGCGAAATACGCGCCGGCCGAGGACGCCAACAGCGGCATCGCGACCTATGGCTATTCGACCGCAGCGCTGTTCGTCCAGATCCTCAGGCAGTGCGGCGACAATCTCACGCGCGCCAACATCATGAAGCAGGCGACCAACGTCAGGGACTACGTCGCCGACCTCGCGCTGCCGGGCATGACGGCCTCGACCGAACCGGATGATTATCGCATCAACAAGCAGTTCCAGATGATGCAGTTCGACGGCCAGCGCTGGGTGCTGTTCGGGCCGATCCTGACGGATGAATTCAAGACCAACTGACCGATTCGGAGGCGATCCGGACGTTCAGGGCGCCGCGGCTCTTGTCGTCGCCGCTGATGGGGCGCGGCACCGGGCCGGCGATGCTTTGCTCACGCCGCGACGTTGGTCTAGAACCTCTGGATGTCCGGATCATCGAACACGCCGCTGCCGTTCGAGCAACTCGCCAAGGCCATCGAAGCGCGGCGTTCCGTTTATGGATACATCAGCGGGCTTCGGCTCGACCGCGCCGGCCCTGGCGAGGCCTGGTCGAGCCTGCCCTACCGCCCGGTCTTCGTCGGCGACAGCGGGACCGGCGTTCTTCATGGCGGCGTCGTCACCGCGATGCTGGACGAGAGCTGCGGCATGGCCGTCCAGCTCGCGCTCGACGGGACCCAGGCGATCGCCACGCTGGACCTTCGTATCGACTACCAGAAGCCCGCGACGCCGGGCCTCGCCATCAAGGCGCATGCGCACTGCTATCGCGTCACCCGCTCGATCGCCTTCGTGCGCGCGGCCGCCTACCAGGATTCCGAGGACGATCCGGTCGCCACCGCGACGGCCTGTTTCATGGTCGGCGCCAACCGCACCAACATGTTGACCGACCGGTTGATCAATGACGGTGCCGCGCCGACGCTCGACGCGCCGGAGGATCCGACCGGCCCGTTCGCCAGCAGCCCGTTCGCGCGCTGCCTCGGTATCCGGCTCGGCGATGATGCCACGCTGGTGATGCCGTTCTCGCCCAGGATCATCGGAAACCCGGTGCTGCCCGCGATTCACGGCGGCATCACCGGCGCCTTTCTTGAAACCACCGCGATTGTCGGGGTGACGCGCGAGCTCGGCGTGGCGCCGCCCAAGCCGATCGGCCTGACCATCAATTACCTGCGCTCTGGCCGCGCGGTGGACTGCACCGCCAGGGTGTCGATCGTCAAGCAGGGCCGCCGCGTCGTCGCGTTCGAAGCCCAGGCCTGGCAGGACGATCCGGCCAAGCCGATCGCTTCGGCGTTTGGTCATTTCATGCTGCGGAAGACGCCGGGCGTGGACGAGGAATAGCGACGGTGCGAGAACGTTCCCCGGATGCAGCGCTCCGCGAAGCGGTGCGCTGCTGATCCGGGGTCCATGTTACGACGCATCGCCATGGGTTGCCGGCTCTGCGGTGCACCGTGAAGAACGCTGCACCGCGTCCGGGACATGAGGCACATCGCTTCACGTCCCTCGGCAGGCCATGAGGGATCTCACCGATACTCGCGCTCGTCCCACCAGGGGAAATAATCGGGCATGTCGGACGAGACCTTGTTCCGGAAGTTGGCCGGCCGCTTTTCCAGGAAGGAGACCACGCCTTCCTTGACGTCGTCGGAGCGGCCACGGGCGTAGATGCCGCGGCTGTCGATCTTGTGCGCCTCCATCGGATCGTCGGCCCCCAGCATCCGCCACATCATCTGCCGGATCAGCGCCACCGATACCGGCGCGGTTTTCTCGGCGATCTCGCGCGCCAGGGCGCGCGCGGTCGGCAACAGCTGGTCCGGCGCCACCACCTTGCTGACCAGGCGGCCGGCCAGCGCCTCCTGCGCCGGAAATACCCGGCCGGTGTAACACCATTCCAGCGCCTGTGAGATGCCGACGATGCGCGGCAGGAACCAGCTCGAGGCGGCTTCCGGGACGATGCCGCGCTGCGAGAACACGAAGCCGAACCGCGCATTGTCGGATGCGATGCGGATGTCCATGGCGAGCTGCATGGTGACGCCGATGCCCACCGCCGGGCCGTTGACCGCCGCGATGACAGGCTTCAGGCACTTGAAGATGCGCAGCGTCACCTGGCCGCCGCCATCGCGCACATTGGGATCGCTGTAGTCGACCTTGCCGTCGGCGGATCGTTTCACCGGACCGCGGCGGGCGTCGCGGTCAAAGGTGTCGGCGCCGGAGGAAAGGTCGGCGCCGGCGCAGAAGCCGCGTCCCGCGCCGGTAACGATGATGGCGCGGATGTCGTCGTCGCGGTCGGCCTGGTCGAAGGCGTCGATCAGTTCACTCTGCATCGCGGCGTTGAAGGCATTGAGCTTGTCCGGCCGGTTCAGCGTGATGGTCAGGATCTGCTCGGCGACCTCATATTTGATCGTCTCGTAGGTCATGGATATTTCCTTCCCTGATATTTTGCTATGATTTTGAATTCGTCATTCCGGAGCGCGCTTTTGCGCGAGCCCGGAATGACAAAGAAATCACGTCGGCGGCGCCGGCCACGGCTTTTGCGGGCCGCGCATGGTCTCGAACACCTTGGCCATTCCGAGCACGCCGAGGTCGTCGAAGCGGCGGCCGATGATCTGCACGCCGATCGGAAATCCGCCGGCGCCATAGCCGCCATTGATCGAGGCCGCCGGGTTTTCCGACATGTTCCAGGGCACGGTGTAGCAGATATGCTCGAACGGCTTGTCCGGGTCGTTGAGCGGGGAGGGAAGTTCGGCCGCGAAACTGGTCACCGGCGACACCGGCGAAACCACATAGTCGATATCGGCGAAAAGTCTGGCCGCCGCCGACCGGATCGCCATGGTGGCGTTGAACCCCCTGACGACGTCGACGCCGGACAGCCTGGCGCCGGCCTCGGCCCATCTCACGATATAGGGCAGCGCCTTGCCGCGTTCGGCCGGGGTCAGCTTTTCGAGATCGTCCCACATCCGCGCCCGCCAGAAATTGTCGAGACCGTCGAGCATCTCGCGCGTCAAGACGCCCTGCACCTCGGTGACGATGGCGCCGGCCGCCTCGAACGACCTGGCGGCCTTCACCGCCACCGCGCGCACTTCCGGCTCCAGCGCCTGGCCGACGCCGAGGTCGAGCATCAGGCCGATCCGCAGTTTGCGCAGCGGCTTGTCGAGCGCCTTCCAGTTGATGCTGTCAGGCGGCAGGCTCATGCCGTCGCGGCGGTCGGGCCGCGACAGCACGCTCATCATCAGGGCGGCGTCATCCACGGTGCGGGTCATGGGTCCGGCGACGCGGCCGACATAGGGAGGGTCGATCGGAATCCTTCCCAGGCTCGGCTTCAGCGCGACCAGGCCGCACCAGCACGCCGGCAGCCGCACCGAGCCGCCGATATCGGTGCCGAGATGCAGCGGGCCATAACCGGCGGCAGCCGCAGCCCCGGCACCGGAACTCGAGCCGCCGGGATTCTTGCTGAGGTCCCAGGGATTGCGGGTCAGCGGGTGAAAACTCGACAGCCCCGACGACAGCATGCCGTAATCCGGCATGGTGGTCTTGGAAAAGATCACCGCTCCGGCTTCGCGCAGCCGCGCCGCCGGCGGCGCATCCACCAAAGCCGGCGCCAGCCGGCTGGTGGCAGCTCCGAGCGGCACCGGCACGCCCCTTGTCGCGATATTGTCCTTGATCGTCACGGGGATGCCGTCGAGCAGGCCCATCGGCTCGCCATTGTGCCAGCGTTCGGTCGAGGCCTTTGCAACCTGCCGCGCGCCGTCCGGATCGAAGGCGTAGAGCGCCCGGATGTGCGGCTCCCACGCCGCGACATGCGCCAGCACGTCCTCCAGCACCTCGGACGGCGAAAACTGCTTGCCGCGAAAACCCGCCAGCAGGTCGACGGCGCTGAGATCGTGCAGCGACGTCACTTCCTCGTCCGATGCCGGCCTATCCATGCGCGGCTACCGGCAGCCTGGCTTCGATGATGCGCGCGAACATGCTGGCGCCGATCGGCAGGATCTTGTCGTCGAGGATGTAGCCGGGATTGTGTACCGGCACCGAGCCTTCCTGGCCGACCCAGAAATAGGCGCCGGGCACCGCGTGCAGCATGTCGGCGAAATCCTCGCTGCCCATCTTCGGCCGCGACCGGGTGAACACTTTTGCTGGATCCACCACGGTCCGCGCGACTTCGGCGACCACGCTGGACTGTTCCTCCTGGTTCACCAGTACGCTGAAAATGTCGCGGATATCGGCCGATATCTCGACCTCGAAGGCGCTGGCGATGCCGGCGCACAGCGCGCGCATCCGCTCGCGGATCAGCGCCCGTACCTCGTCGGAAAAGGCACGCACGGTACCGCAGAGCTTGGCCTCGCCGGGAATCACGTTATAGGCGGAGCCGGCGTGAATCTGGGTGATCGACAGCACCGCCGATTGCAGGGGATCGACGTTGCGGCTGACGATGGTCTGCAAGGCCTGTCCGAGCGTCATCGCGATCACCACCGGATCCTTCGAGCGCTCCGGCATCGCGCCATGGGCGCCGTAGCCGCGGATCGTGATGTCGAAGAAGTCGGCGCCGGCCATCGCGGGGCCCGGCAGGATCGCCAACTCGCCATGGTTCAGGTCGGGCGCATTGTGCAGACCATAGACCTCGTCGCAGGGAAATCTTTCGAACAGGCCGTCCTTGATCATGGCGCGGGCACCGCCGAGGCCTTCCTCGGCCGGCTGGAAGATGAAATGCACGGTGCCGTCGAAATTCCGGGTTTCGGCGAGGTAGCGCGCGGTGCCGAGCAGCATGGTGGTGTGGCCGTCATGGCCGCAGCCGTGGAAGCGGCCGGGAATGGTCGAGCGCCATTTCAGGTTGGTGTTCTCTTCCATCGGCAGCGCGTCCATGTCGGCGCGCAGCCCGATGCGCTTGCCGCCCGAGCCCTTGCCCTTGAGCACGCCGACCACGCCGGTGCCGCCGAGGCCGCGATGCACCTCGATGCCCCATTGCGTCAGCTTGTCGGCGACGATCCCGGAGGTGCGGACTTCCTCGAAGCCGATCTCGGGATGGGCGTGCAGATCCCTGCGGATCGCGGTGAGTTCGTCGGCAAAGGCTTCGATGCGTTCGATGTTGGGCATTTTTCCTTATCCGGTTGAGCGTGACTTCATTTCGGCAACGAAGGCGGCACCGTTCGGCTTGAGGCGAATCCCCGGACGCAGCCGCGTCCACGGCAGAGCGGCGGTGTCGGCCGGCATCGCGCCAGGTGAGGCGCAAATCAGCAGCGTCTCGGCGATCGGTTCGAAATCGGCACGAAAATGCACCGAGCTCTTGTTGACCAGGATGGATTGTTCGGTCGGCTCGATGCCGACATAGCGGTACATCGCCTGGTCGGCGAGCTGGGCCTTGTGCGAGCTCACCACCACGCGGACATCGCCGATCCGCAGGCAGGCCGAAGGTCCCATGTCCATGTCGCGTCCGCCGTAATAGGGACCGCGCGCGATGAAGTTCCCGTCGGACAGGTTTTCGACCACGAAGCTTTCCTGGTACGGGGCGTCGCCGGGGATTCCGGACTTGCCGCCGAGCCCGAGTGTCACGGTCGCGCCAACGCCGGCGGCATGCGCCGCCCCGGCCGAGGGGGGGTCATAGATCACGCCGATCGCGGCGCGGCTGGCGTTGTTGCGAACCAGCGCGCGCAGCATGCCCGTGGTGTCGGAATCGCCGCCGGCGCCGGGATTGTCCTGGGTATCGGCGATCACGATCGGTTTTCGCGCGGCTTTTGCCAGTTCCATGGCATGGCGGACGCCCTCGTCGGGCGTGTAGATGCGGCCGTCGAAATCATTCTCGTGGCTCACGACCAGGGCCGCGACGGCGTCGGCCGCCGCGTCGGCGTCGGCCTGGGTCCGGCCATAGGCGAACACGCTCGGACCGCAATGGAAAAAATCCGCCGCCGGGAAACCCGGCGCAAAGGACAGCGTCGGCACCGCCTCGTTCTGCAGCGAAGCCAGCTTTTCGTAGATGCCCTGGGCAGGCTGGTCGTTGGTGCATTGCCAGCTCAGTGGAATCAGGAACGGCAATTGCCGGAACGCCTTTGCAGGCCGCTGCTTGCCGCTCAGCAGCAGCGCCAGATGCTTTGCCGCGGCGCGGCCGGTGTCGGCCATGTCGACATGCGGATAGGTGCGGTAGGCGATCAGCGCATCGGCATGCGCCATCATCTCGGGCGTGACATTGGCATGCAGGTCGAGGCTGACCACCAGCGGCAGGCCACGGCCGATCAGCCGGCGTACCCTGGCCAGGATCTCGCCTTCGCCGTCATCGAGATGCTCGGTGACCATGGCGCCGTGCAGGTCGAGATAGACCGCATCGAGCGGCCCGGCCGCCGCGATGCCGTCGAGCATCACCTTGACGATGCGCTCGAACGCATCCCGGGTGACATGGGCGGAGGGACTGGCGCCGCATGAAATCGTCGGCACCAGCTCCCAGCCGCGGGCGTCCGCCTCCGCCACAAAGCCCGCCAGCCCGACATTGATGTCGCGCATGACCCTCAGCACGTCGGCCCCCAGCGCCATCGCCGGCCAGCCGCCGCCATGCACGAAATCGTCATAGCCCGCCTTGGTCGGCGCGAAGGTGTTGGTCTCGTGCAGGAAGCCGCCAACGGCGATACGGGTCATGAAGTCCCTCGGTCCGGTGTCGGGCAACGTTAGACTCGTCATTGCGGGAAGCGCAAGCGACGAAGCACTCCCGCCATGCATGGCCTGGTGCCGTTTTTCGGATTGCTTGGCGGGGCGCCGGAGGAAGGGCCGGGGATTCCGCGGGGAAGGCTTCGAGGCGAAGGCACTTCAAAGAATGACGGGGGGCGATTTTCTGGCGCATGGTTGGTTGCCCATCGTCGGGAGATTGCGGGTACGCTTGCTGGAACCCCATGGTTGCCGGCGGGATATTCTGGACCCATGCACACGCTGTCTGGACCGGATTTTGAATTAAAACGAATTCCGACGGCGGGAGCGCGATATGAATGATTGGTGCAAACTGTTCCTTGGCGAACTCGGCGCGGGGGCCACACTGGCTGGCATTGTGAGCGTCTCGCCATCGCAAGTAAAAGCGGTCAATTAAGAATGTGATCAGGCGGGATGGCAGTTTTTTGAAAAACGGGTGCGAAGCGCTGACTAAGGGCCATCCTCTGATCTGCGGGTTATGACCTGCCGGTGACGGAACCCTTTGTCGACTAAAAATAGATTTATCCGGTTAGGTCAAAATGACACAGATGCTCCCTTCGCAATGATGGGAAGCTATCACCTTGCGGCGCAATCCACTTACGGCGCAACCCGTGCAGCTGTGCGCTTCGCTCAAAAATGGAGAAACAAATGAATTTCACCAGGACGATCGTTGCTGCCGGCCTGATTGCCGCATCGACGTCCGCTTTGGCGGCGGAAATCACCGGCGCGGGCGCGACCTTCCCGTACCCGGTTTATTCGAAATGGGCGAGTGCCTACAAGAAGGAGTCTGGCAGTGAATTAAACTACCAATCGATAGGTTCAGGCGCTGGAATAGAGCAAATTCGATCCAAGACCGTAACATTCGGTGCGTCAGATATGCCGCTTGAGCCCGCCCAGCTCGAGAAGGACGGCTTGATCCAGTGGCCCATGGTGATGGGCGCTATCGTTCCCGTCGTGAACCTCCAGGGCATCAAGCCGGGTGAACTCACCTTCGACGCAGAGACCCTTGCCAATATTTTTCTTGGCAAGATCACGAAGTGGAACGATCCCGCGATCAAGAAGCTAAATCCGAAGGCCTCCCTGTCTTCAGCCGCAATAACGGTGGTGCATCGTTCGGACGGATCAGGAACGACCTTCAACTTCACCGATTTTCTCTCCAAGACGAGCCCCGACTGGAAGGCGAAAGTCGGCTCCGGCACCGCCGTTGAATGGCCGGCTGGCGTCGGCGCCAAGGGTAACGAAGGGGTCTCGGCCAATGTTGTTCAGCAGAACAACTCGATAGGCTACGTCGAGTACGCCTATGCCAAGCAGAACAAACTGACCTACACCGCTATGGTCAACAAGGCCGGCAAGACCGTTGAGCCGACCGTCGCGGCGTTTCAGGCGGCGGCGTCAAACGCGGACTGGGCCAAGGCTCCGGGCTATTACCTGATCCTCACTAACCAGCCGGGCGAAGCCTCCTGGCCGATCACCGCCGCGTCCTTCATCCTGATGCACAAGGAACCTGCCGACAAGGTGGCGTCCGCGGCGGCCCTCAAGTTCTTCAAATGGGCGTTCGCCAATGGTGACAAGATGGCCGAGGAACTCGACTACATTCCGATGCCGGAGCCCGTCGTCAAACTCATCGAAAAGTCCTGGACGTCCGACATCAAGAGTTGAGCGATACCGGAGCAGAGCTTCGCCGCTCCTCCATTTTCTCACCAAACGGTAACTCCAATGCCGACCGCGTCGGCGGCGACGCTTGCAAACCGGATATCGGTGGTGCGCCCCCGCTATAAAACGGGACGCACCATGGCCGGGAAGTCAGCTAATGTTCGGCAACGAACGCGACAGAGACGAGGAAGCGATCTCCGTTGGGCGTTGACGGGTAATCCGGCGACTTTACCGCTTTGCAGGACTGCCTTGTTGGTCGGCCAGAGCAGTCCCAATATTGAGCGGGTCATTCACCTCGACCTTGGCAACGCAAGGCGTGAAAAGACCCATTACCGATCTGGCGGACCAATTGCGGCATTCCCCCTCGCTGTCGTGGGAATTTGCGGACACAATCATCAATATGGCTGCGGCGACGAAACAGCCGCCGACCACAGCGTATCGCACATTCATGCTCGCTCTCCCGCTGCAGCAATGCCGAACCAGCCCGCGGGCCATCTGGCCACGAGGCCGACAACGGCGTTGGCCCGCGGGCCTTCGCCTGACATGTCCATCGGGGTTTCCTTGCTCTTCGAGGCTGGAAAGCGTCTCAACGCCGCAGCTCTCCGGGTGGTGACCGGACAACCCCGATGCCGTGCTGCCATTCCATTCGGCAGAATGGGCCAGTCGAAGCCACCTCGGTAGGTTCGGAAATTACCTAGGGACAACGCGGTGCTGAGGCCTGCGTGGATCTGTGATAGGGATATCGACCCCAGCGGTCGTCGCCAGTCCGGGCGGTTCGGCTTTGCTATCGCGTACGACGCATTCCAGTCACACTGCATATATCGTCGTAGGTAGTTTCCGAGCCCGTAGTTGACGAACGAATCCGCCGGGGCGGTGAACTATTCATGTATCTCCGGCTTGTCTGCATGGTCGCCGCGGTCATCGAATCGTTGATTGCGCAACATCCAAGCTGCAAAAAAACCGGAGAATGAACATGTTCAGGATGAAGTCACTGGCCGTCGCGCTCGCTACCACGGCTATGTTTGGATCGTGTGCTGCGTTAGCCGCGGAACAACCGAACGCAGGTTCGGCCGCAACTGCAAATCAACCAACGGCAGCTACCCAGAAAGTCGACAATGAACTGGGCAAGCTTTCCGCCGACGG
>Ga0302279_10000970_pt1 | contig 42150 bp, 41 predicted proteins | sample III_Bog_N3_3_FD_194541 | JGI IMG/M metagenome (GOLD analysis project Ga0302279, IMG submission 194541) | Peat permafrost microbial communities from Stordalen Mire near Abisko, Sweden - III_Bog_N3_3 | ecosystem: Environmental > Terrestrial > Soil > Wetlands > Peat | place: Sweden: Abisko... | reverse complement strand
CTCGACGGTTCGATGGCTGCCGGCACTGTGCCCGACGACGGTGTCTTCGGTCACGGCCTCTCCATCGGGTAGCCGCCCGGACCCCTGGTCGAGGAACGACGTCCGACTCCCCCCCCGGACGTCCTCGACGTGCGCACGTCGACCGTCATCCGGCTAGACCGGGGAGATGGACCTCCGGATCTTCACCGAGCCCCAGCAGGGCGCCTCCTACGACGACCTCCTGGCTGTCGCCCAGATGTCCGAGCGGCTCGGCTTCGACGCCTTCTTCCGCAGCGACCACTACCTCAAGATGGGGGACGTGACGGGTCTGCCGGGCCCGTCCGATGCCTGGATCACCCTGGCCGGCATCGCCCGCGAGACCACCACCATCCGCCTCGGTACCCTGGTGACCGCGTCGACGTTCCGCTATCCCGGAGTGCTGGCCATCTCGGTCGCCGAGGTCGACGCCATGAGTGGCGGTCGGGTCGAACTCGGGATCGGGGCCGCCTGGTACGACGGGGAGCACACGGCCTACGGGATCCCGTTCCCCCCGATGGGCGAACGGTTCGAGCGGCTGGAGGAGCAGTTGGCCGTCATCACCGGTCTCTGGTCGACGCCCGAGGGCTCCCACTTCGACTTCGAAGGGGTCCACTACACCCTGGCCGACAGCCCGGCGCTCCCCAAACCCGTGCAGAGTCCGGGTCCCCCGATCATCATCGGTGGATGGGGGCCGAAGCGGACGCCACGCCTGGCGGCCACCTATGCCGCCGAGTTCAACCTCGGGTTCGCCACTCCCGAGGAGAGTGCGGGCCAGTTCGAACGGGTGCGCGAGGCCTGTCGGGCCCAGGACCGTGACCCGGCGACGCTCGCCTTCTCCACCGCCCAGGTCCTGTGCTGCGGCACGACCGACGAGGAGATCGCCCGCCGGGCCGCCTCCATCGGACGGGAGGTCGACGAGCTGCGCGAGCACGGCCTGTGCGGCACGCCGGACGAGATCGTCGACAAGCTCGGGCGGTTCGCCGGGATCGGGGTGACCCGCACCTACCTCCAGGTCCTGGATCTGGCCGATCTCGACCACCTGTCCCTGGTCGCCGAGCAGGTGCTGCCGCAGGTTGCCGGGCTCTGACCCGGCGGTCCTGACCAGACGACTCAGGCGGCGGCCGGCACCATGCCCCATCGCCCGGCCACCAGCGTGAGCGACCGCGCCCGACTCTCGAAGGAATGGGCCCGGGTGGACACCATGAGCTCGTGGGCGTCGGTCCGGGTGGCCAACGCGGTCAATTGCCGCTGCACCGAGTCCGGATCACCGATGATGTGGTCGGCCGTGGCCTGGGCGACGATCGCCCGCTCCTGATCGGAGTACGGATAGGCGGCCGCCTCGTCGGGGCTGACCACGGGGCCGAGTTTGCCCGACCGCAGCTGCAGCATCGTCAGCGCGGACGGTCCGGCGAGCCAACGGGCCTCCTCGTCGCTGTCGGCGCACAGGACGGATGCCGCCACCATCACGTAGGGCTCGTCCAGCAGACCGGTCTGCCGGAAGTTCGAGCGGTAGAGGTCGATGGCCTGGTCGACGAGCGCCGGGGCGAAGTGGAACGCGAAGCTGAACGGCAGTCCGAGCATCCCGGCCAGCTGTGCGCTGAATGTCGAGGAGCCGAGCAACCACACCTGGGGGAGGTAACCCCGTCCCGGCATCGGCGCCGGGTGGGTGGCCGGGCCGTCACTGTCCACCAGGTAGTTGATGAGCTCGACGACGTCCTCGGGAAACCGTTCGGCACCCAGGTCGCCGCTGCGCCGCAGTGCCCGGGCGGTGACCGGGTCGGTCCCCGGGGCCCGTCCCAGCCCGAGATCGATCCGGCCCGGGTGGAGCGCCTCCAGTGTGGCGAACTGCTCGGCCACCACCAGTGGCGCGTGATTGGGCAGCATCACCCCGCCCGCACCGATGCGCAGTGTCGTGGTGGCGTCGGCCAGATGGCCGATGAGCACGGCGGGAGCGGAGCTGGCGACAGCCGGCATCCCGTGGTGCTCGGCCACCCACATGCGGTGGTAACCGAGGGATTCGACCACGCCGGCCAACCGCGTGGTGTCGGCCAGGGCATCAGCCGCAGTGGCTCCCTTGGCCACGGTGGCGAGGTCGAGTACGGAGAGGAGGGTCATGCTGTGGTCAACGCCGGGTGCCGCCCGTTCCTTCCGGAGCGCACCGGACCTTCCCCGAGGTTCAGTGGGTGCCACACACGATCTCGTCGATGCGCTCGAGCGTGGCGGCCATGTTGCGGGCCGTCTTGTCGGGCAGGCCCCCCAACCGGAGCAGGGCCCGCTGGTGGTCCTGGCTGATGTCCCAGCTCTCGCGGACCCGGGTGCCGCCTTCGACCGGCTCCAGCTCGTACCGCCAGATGCGTCCGGCCACGAATTTGCCGACGAAGCCACCAGGTCGACTCTGCCAGGCGATCCGGCGTTCCGGTTCGAACTCGATCACCGTCGAGACCATCGAGTACTTCATGCCCTGCTGCATGGACATCCCGAATGTCGCTCCCAGCGAGAGCGTCCGTGGGGCTCCCGGTTTGACCTGCTTCACCGTGCCGGACCCGTCGATCTCGGGATGTCGGGCCGCGTCGGCCAACAAGGCGAAGATGGACGCGGGACCCGCGGGGATCACCCGCTCGACCGATACGACGTCGCCCACCATGGATTCCTCCCACCGGGTGTCCATGTCCGTGCCCGGCTGCCCGGTGCAGCGCGGTGGACCTGAGCCTACGCCGGTGTCGTGCGCCCACGCCGGTGTCGTGCGCCCACGCCGGTGTCGTGCGCCCACGCCGGTGTCGTGGAGAGGGTGCCCGCCTGGCATCATCGGGGCCGTGCCGACAGCGAATCTCTCCGAGGCGGTGGACAGCCTGGCCGCCACCGACCCGGTACTGGCCGGCCTGGTCGCCCGTCACGGACCTCCGCCACCGCGGCGCCGGGTACCGACCGACCGACGGTTCGGCGACCTGGCGCGCAACATCGTCTACCAGCAGTTGGCGGGTCGGGCGGCCGCCTCGATCCACGGACGGTTCGTCGACATCCTGGACGGGGACGTCTGCGCTCAACGGGTGCTCGCCACCCCCGAACCGGTGCTCCGGTCGTGCGGGCTGAGCGGAGCCAAGGCCGCCTCGATCCTCGACCTGGCCCACAAGGTGGCGGCCGGCGAGGTGTCACTCGACCGGATCGGTCGGTTGTCCGACGACGAGGTGGTCGCCCACCTCACGCTGGTCCGTGGCGTGGGACCGTGGACAGCGCAGATGTTCCTGATGAGCACCCTCAGTCGTCTCGACGTCTGGCCGCTCGGTGATTACGGGGTGCGGGCCGGGTTCGCCGCCGCCTGGGAATTGGACTCGGTGCCCTCGCCGAAGGAACTCGAGGAGCTGGGTGCTCCGTTCCGCCCCTACCGCAGCCTGGTCGCCTGGTACTGCTGGCGGGCAGCCGACGAACGCTGAGAGGCCAGGCCCTCACCGCACCGATCGTCGAGGGCGCCGGTCGTCACCTGACGGCCTGCAGATCGGCACAGATGTCGGCGAAGTGGCGGGGATCAGGCCGGCGGGTGCATTCGAGGCTCACCGTGTCGGCGATCCCGTCGACCTTCGCCCGTATCCGGCCGGCGATCTCGTGACGGCGGCCCACGATGGCGATGGCCTCCAGCATCTCGTCGGGGACCAGCGCGGCCATGTCGTCCCATCGCCCTTCTTTGGACAGTGCGTTGAGACGCGGATGGATCCCTTCCCATCCGTTGCACTCGAGCACCCGCGCATAGGCCGGGGTCGAACCGTAGAAGGCGAGCTGGCCCCGGACGACGGCGATGGCCTCATCGAGCTCGGCCCCGGTGTCGCCGGTGGCGATCATGGTGACCACGGCGAGTTCCAGATCTCCCCGCTCCCGGCCGGCACTGGCCAGACCCTCGGCCACGGCGGGCAGTGTGAGCTGTTCCAAGGACTCCCGTGTGGCGAACGGATGGACGAGCACACCGTCACCCACCTCGGCCGCCACCCGGGTGAGTCGGGGTCCCACCCCGGCGAGCAGGAGGTCCGGACGGCCGAAGCGCGCCGGGCCCGGATCGAAGGCGGGGGGCAGGAGCGAGTGGGTGTAGAACTCGCCCCTGAAGTCGAGCGGGGCGATCCCGTCCCAGGCGTCCCAGATGGCTCGGATGGCCAGGACCATCTCGCGGAGCCGATCGGCCGGGCGTGACCAGGGCATCGAGTAGCGGCGTTCGATGTGGGGACGGATCTGGGTGCCGAGGCCGAGCGTCGCCCGTCCGGCGGACACGTCCTGGAGGTCCCGTCCGATCGTGGCCAGGAGCATCGGCGTCCGGGCGAAGGCGATGGCGATCGCCGTGCCCAGCCGCATCGTGGAGGTCCGGTCCGCCGCCAGGACCAGCGGGAGGAACGGATCGTGCCGCGTCTCATAGGTGAAGGCTCCGTCGAAGCCCAGAGCTTCGAGGTCGGCGAAGAGCTCACCGGCTGTCGCCAGTTCGGGCACCGGCACGGTGGTGCAGATCTGCACGGAGGAGCTCAGCCCGCGAAGCCGGCGTCGAGCGTGGTGAACTCGTCGTCGGCTTGCGCGATCCCGCTGCAGGTGTTCCCCGGTGCCACCCCGGAAGGGCAGGCCCGGTCCCGGTTCACCATCCAGAAGGTGAGGCGGGCCAGGTGGTTCGACTGGGCGTAGGCGAGGATCGTCTGGAAATCGGCCACCGACACCGTCTCGTCGCTCTCGTCGGTCTGGCCGTTCATGGTGGAGATGCCGAGGTGGGCGTACGCCGATGCCGAGGACTCGCCGTAGGTGGCCATCAGGTCGGCGTGCAGACCCTCGGCAGCGGCGATCGTGGTCGCCCCCATGTCCGGTTCGGGTGCCCCGAAGTCGAACGGCATGATCGTCCACGCATAGGGCTGGAACCCGACAGCTGCTGCGTCGCTCAACAGGCTCCGGCCGTGTGCATCGGGGCCGGTCGGGGTGGTGGCGAATGTCACCGTGATGCGTAGGTCGGGGCGGGCCGCCTGGAGCGCCGCCAGGGCGGTGACCACCCGCAGCCGGGTCCTGGCACTGGTGAACTCCCCGTGCTCGATGTCGATGTCGATGGCCTGGAGGTCGTAGGTGTCCACCACCTGTTGATAGGCGGTTTCGAGGGCCGCCGCCGTGTGGCAGACGGTGCCGAGCTTGCGTCCCGACCAGCCGCCGAAGGAGACGGCCACATCGCCACCGTCGGCGCGGATGGCGGCGATCGATGCGGCGTCACTCCCTCCGAGCAGAGGACGGGAGCCGTCCCACAGTGGTGTGCATCCCCGGCCGGCCAACATGAAGGCGAGGGTGAACGTGCGGATCCCGGTAGTGGCCATGACCGCGGTCGGCGACGGTGGATCGCCCCAGCCCAGTGCGAGGTACGGCGCCGTCGGACCCACCGGCGGAGGTGCGGGGGCACCGGCGGCGGCTGTCCCGGGGACGGCCCCCACGGCGGACAGGAGCGCCCCCACCACCAGGACTCCGGCCAGCAGCGCGCCGGCGGTGCCCCGTGCCCTGTTGCGCTGTCGGTCCGGTACGGCGGTCATCGGATGCCCTCTCCGGCCGGGTGGTCCCTCGGCCGCTCCCGACGCTATCCCGGTCCGGTCGCACCCGGTCGGTCGATCGACGGCGACCGGTGTCCGCCACTGTCATGTCGCAATTCCGCTAGTTGTCGCACCCGATCCCGAGCAGACTGTGCACGTGCTCGACGACCCGGACCGCTGCTATGCCGCAGTGCAGTCCCGCGATCCGCGATTCGACGGCTGGTTCGTCACCGCCGTCACATCGACCAGGATCTACTGTCGACCCAGCTGTCCGGCCCGAACTCCCTTCCGGCGCAACGTGCGGTTCCTCGCCACCGCGGCCGCCGCCCAGCGCGAAGGATTCCGGGCCTGCAAGCGCTGTCGACCCGACGCCAGCCCGGGCTCGCCGGAGTGGGACGTGCGGGCCGACGTCGTGGGGCGGACCATGCGACTGATCGCGGACGGGGTGATCGACCGACACGGTGTGCCGGGTCTGGCCGCCCGCGTCGGGTACAGCGTCCGCCAGCTCGAACGTCTGCTGTTGGCCGAGGTCGGAGCCGGTCCGGTGGCACTGGCACGTGCCCAGCGTGCCCAGACGGCGCGCCTCCTCGTCGAGACCACCGGGATGCCGATGACCGAGATCGCCTTTGCCGCCGGGTTCACGAGCATCCGGCAGTTCAACGACACCGTGCGTGCCGTGTTCGACGTGTCGCCCTCGGCACTGCGGGCGACCGCCCCGGGAACGACCCGGGCGCGGTACGGGTCCCCGGGGACCCTGGACGTTCGGCTCCCCTTCCGCCGGCCGTTGCGACCCGACTCGCTCTTCGGTCATCTGGCGGCCACGGCCGTGCCCGGGGTGGAAGAAGTGCGGGGGACCACCTACCGCCGGACCCTGCGACTCCCTCACGGACCGGGGATCGTCGAGCTCAGTCCGGCCGACGGCCACATCGCCTGTCGGGTGGCCCTGGCCGACCTCGCCGACCTGACCGCAGCCATCGCCCGGTGCCGCCGGCTCCTCGACCTGGACGCGGACCCCGACGCGGTCGATACGCTGCTCGCCGCGGATCCACTGCTCGCACCCCTGGTGTCCGCCGGCCCCGGTCGGCGGGTGCCACGTACCGTCGACGGCCAGGAGTACGTGGTTCGGGCGGTACTCGGCCAACAGGTGTCGACGGCCGCGGCGCGCACGTCGACCGCCCGACTGGTGGCAGCCCACGGGGACCCGGTGGTGGACCCGTCCGGCGGCCTCACCCACCTGTTCCCGTCACCGGAGCACCTCGTGGACGTGGTACCTCGACTTCCCGGTGGGCGGGGAGCGACACTGGCCGGGGTGGTCACCGCACTGGTCGAGCGTCGGCTCGACCTGGGGCCCGGATGCGACCGGGCGGCCGCCCGTCGGATGCTCGGCGACCTGGCGGGTATCGGCCCGTGGACCGTGGAGATGGTGGCGCTCGCGGCACTCGGGGAACCCGATGCCTTTCCGGCGGAGGACCTGGGTGTCCGACGGGCGGCGACCCGACTCGGGCTCGACCGTCGGCGCCTGGCGGACCGGGCCGAGCGCTGGCGACCGTGGCGTGCCTATGCCACCCAGTACCTGTGGGCGTCATCGGACCACCCGATCACGGTCTGGCCTCCAGGCCGGCTGGACGACCCCGCACCTGACGACCCCGCACCTGACGACACCACCCGACGAACCGGAAGGAACCGACCCATCCATGCCTGAGATCCCCACCTCCGCGGTCCGAGACAGCGACGTCCTCGTGTCCGTCCACCCGAGCCCGATCGGACCGCTGACCCTCATGGCCCGCGACGGGCGCCTCACCGATCTGGTGATGCAGGACCAGGCGCACGCCACACCCGTCCCCCGAGGGAGTCGGCGCGACGACGCGTTCTTCGTCGAGGTGGCCCGACAGCTCGACGAGTACTTCGCCGGCGCCCGTTCGGACTTCGATCTGCCGCTCCACCTCGACGGCACGCCGTTCCAGCAGGCCGTGTGGGCGCAGCTCCAGGCCATCCCCTACGGCGAGACCATCAGCTACGGCGAACTGGCCCGCCGGGTGGGCAACCCGAAGGCCTCCCGGGCGGTCGGACTGGCCAACGGTCGCAATCCGATCGCCGTCATCGTCCCCTGTCACCGGGTCATCGCCGCTGACGGGACACTCGGCGGATACGGAGGTGGCCCGGACCGCAAGACCCTGCTCCTCGAACTGGAGCGCGCCGGGCACCGCTGAGCAGGTCGGGTCGTCGATCAGGCCGCCCTAGTCTGGGCCACCATGGACAGCGCGACCGGCGACCATCCGGAAGACGACCGGACGCCCGGTGGACGTGCACCGGCTGACGGGCACGCCGGGGCCACGGTCCACCATCCGCTGGCAGTCATCGTCGTCGACCACGGCTCGCGACGGTCCGAGGCGAACGAATCCCTCGAGTCCTTCGTCCGGTCGTGCGGCCACCGGCTGGCCTATCCGATCGTCGAGCCGGCACACATGGAACTGGCCGAGCCGTCGATCGCCACCGCCTTCGACCGGTGTGTGGAGGCCGGTGCCGCCACCGTGGTGGTGGCACCCTATTTCCTCGGGCCGGGTAGCCACTGGGACCGGGACATCCCGGAACTCGCCGCTGCGGCGGCGGCCCGCCACCCTGACGTGCGATGGCTGGTCGCCGCGCCACTCGGTCCCGACCCCCGGTTGATGGACCTTCTGGGGGATCGGGTCACGCACTGCCTCGAGCACGTAGCCGGTACGGCCGCGCCGTGCCCGTCGTGCACCGGCACGACGCGGTGCGAGTTGCGGTGAGCAGCAGGATCGGTGCACGTTCGGTCGCCACCGGGTGGGTGACGCGCCGGTGAGCGACGTGGTGGTGGTCGGCGCAGGCATGGCCGGCCTGGTGTGTGCCCACGATCTGGCCCGGGCCGGCGTCGCCTGCACGGTGGTCGAGGCCTCGGACGGGGTGGGCGGCCGGGTGCGCACCGACACCGTCGACGGATTCCAGCTCGACCGGGGGTTCCAGATCCTGCTCACGGCCTACCCCCAGGTCCACGAGCGCCTCGACCTCGCGGCCCTCCGGCTCCGTCCGTTTGCCCCTGGAGCGGTGGTCCGCACCGCCGAGGGGATGTGGACGGTGGGGGACCCGCTGCGGCGGCCGGCCGGGTTGTTCGACACGCTGGCGGCCCCCATCGGCTCCCTGGCCGACAAGGTCCGACTGGCCCGGCTGGTGGTGGCGGTGCGCACCACGTCGGTGCGCACCCTCCTGCGGGGGACGGACGGCACGACGCTGGAGCGGTTGCGGTCGTGCGGCTTCAGCGACCGGATGGTCGAGTCGTTTTGGCGCCCGCTGTTCGCCGGCATCCAGCTCGATCCCGACCTCGAGGTGTCCCGCCGCCGCTTCGACGTCATCCTGCGCATGCTGGCATCCGGCCCCACCGCCGTGCCCACGGCCGGAATGGGCGCGATCCCCACCCAGCTGGTCCGGGAGTTGCCCGAGGGGACGGTCCGGCTGGCTACCCGGGTGGACCGGCTGTCGGGGACCGCGGTGCATCTGACCGACGGGAGCGTGCTCGCCGCCCGGGCGGTGGTGGTGGCGACCGAGGGTCCCGAGGCGCATCGGCTCCTGGGCTCCCCGGTGGCGGACCCCGGCTCACGGGCCGCCGCCTGCTGCTGGTTCGCCACCAAGGCTCCCCCGGTACGGGGCACTGCGCTGGCATTGGACGGCACCGGCGCGGGACCCGTGCGGAACCTGGCGGTGATGAGCGAGGTCGCGCCCTCCTATGCCCCGACCGGCAGGAGCCTGGTTGCCGCAGCCGTCCCCGGCCCCGATGCGCTCCGTGAGGGGCTACGGGCGGAGGTGGTCGACCAGCTGTCCCGATGGTTCGACACGGATTCCGCCGAGTGGGAGCACCTCCGTACCGACGTCATCCACCATGGCCAGCCACTCCAGGCGCCCCCGTTCTCGCCCCGACAACGGGTGGCACTGGGTGGTGGTCGGTTCGTCTGCGGCGACCACCGGGACACCGCGTCACTGCAGGGGGCGATGTTCAGTGGCGAGCGTACGGCGGCTGCGGTGGTGTCCTACCTGGCGGGTTGAGTGGGCCAGGAGGTGCCGACGGACGGAGTCAGCCGCTGCAGCGGTCGCCCAGCCAGGGCTGCTGGCCGTCGAGGTTGAAGAGGGTGACGGCCACGGTGTCCTGCTCGGCCCGGGTCGCCAGGTTCGGCGGGACGCCGACCAGCAGTCCCAACCCGGCCGCCTGGGCGGCGGTGTTCCACGTGGACTGACTGAACTGGAACGCACCCATGTAGAGCCCGTTCGGCGAGACGACGCCGTAGTTGCCTCCGGACTCGGCCTGGACCACGCAGGTCAGGAAGCCGTTGAGCGCCGGATCGGGAAGGCTGGGGTAGGGGTCTCCGTCGGTGCCGCCGGAGGACGGGGCGGTGGGAGCCGACGTGGGAGGGGAGGTGGAGGTCCCGCCGGTCGACGTGCCCGTCACCTGCGTGGTCGCCGGGATGGTGGCCGTCGTGGTCGGGTGGGAGGCGACCTTGGGTGTGCTCGCCACGGCTGCGGCGGCGGCTCTGGCCTGGGCTGCCTGCTGGGCGGCCACTGCTCCCGCCAACTGCCCGGTCACCAGTGCCTGCTCGCTCTGGAGCTGCGCGGCTGCGGTCGAGGCCTGTCCGAGGGCGGCGTTGCGCTTCGCCTCGTCCGCCCGGTCCTGTGCCTGACGGGTCTGGAGTTGGGTCTGCTGGACCTCGAGGGCGTGCTGTGCGGTATGCAGCTGGGCGAGGTCGGAGGTGATCGTCCCGGCCGCCAGGGTCGCGTACTCGCTGGCCGCCTGGGCCTTGGCCGAGTTGCCCGAGAACAGCGAGGCATCGCCGCTCGACGAGTCCGCTCCGGAGTTGACGTAGGTCTGGATGGCCTCGGCCTGGACGACATGGAGTTCCTGTGCCATGGACTGCTGGTCGGCGGCGAGCTGTTGGTCGAGGTGGTTGATGGCCTGCTGGTCCGCGGCAACCTGTGAAGCAGCGACCGACGTCTGTTGCTGGGCGGCATCCACCTGGAGCTGCTCGAGCACCAGGTCGTGGGCGATGGTGGCGGCCTGGGCCTGCAGATCGGTGACCGTGTCGGCACCCGCGGGGCGCAGCGCTGCCCCGATCGGGAGGGAGGCGAGCAGGACGAAGCCGGTGAGGCTGAGGACCCGGAACACTCGACGGGTACGTCCGGCGCCGACTGGCCCCGTCATCGGGGTCGATCCGGTGCGCAGCACAAGGTTGACCAATTTACGACCTGGGTCGATCGGGGACAAGCCGGGATGGATCCCCTGGTCAGGGACGCGGCCTCCGCACAGAACGCGCTGTGGAATCCGGCTCGCGGCGCCGTCCCGTCAGACCGGCTCGCGGGCAGGTGGCGGTGTGATCACCCACCGGAAGGCGGAGCCGAGCAGCTTCGCGGACGGCCGGACCGCCAGCCGGTCGCCGGCGGGGAGCGACACGAGCCGAAGCTGGCGGCGTGCCCATGACGGCAGGACCCCCTGGGCGGCACCGACCAGGAGGCCGTAGGTGGCGATCTCGTGCGGCCACCTCCCTACGCCGCGCAGCACGAAGTTGCGCGCCGCACGTGCTTCCGGGGTCAGTCGGAGCCGCGGCCGGACCTCGACGAAGTACCTGTCGAGTTCGTCGACCGATCGTGGGACGTCGATCGCACCGAGGTCCCGGGCGACGCGAGCCATCTGGGCGAGGTAGTCGTCCTCCTCACCCACGGTGGGCCGCACCGGCGCATAGACGCGGGAGGCAGCCAGGAAGCTGGACACTTCAGCTGCGTGCACCCAGGTCAGCAGGTCGGGATCGCCAGCCGAGTACCGGCGTCCGTCCGAGGCGGTCCCGGTGACCCGGGCGTGGACCCGTCGGACACGCTCGACGGCGTCACGTGCCTCGGAGCGGCTCCCGAAGGTGGTGGTGCCGAGGAACGTGGCCGTGCGCTCGAGTCGTCCGAGCGGGTCGGTCCGGTACTGGGAATGCTGGGCCACACCGGCCATGGCCAACGGGTGCAGCATCTGGAAGAGGAGGGCGGACAGCCCGCCGATCAGCATCGACGGGAGATCGCCGTGGATGCGCCGGACCACCGAGTCGGGGGCGAAGTAGGCGAGCTGTGGGTCGTTGCACGGCTGCGGTGGCTCGCGGGTCATGCCCATCGACCGCCGGACCTGGAGGAGCGCGTGGCTGCGCAGCTGTTCGATGCCGTCCTCGGTGACGTTCCGGCCGACGGTACGTGCCTCCTCAAGCTGTGCCCGGGGATCCATGGGACGAGGCTACCGGGGCCGCCCCGTCCAGCGACACCCGGCCCTCGTATCCACCGACGTCCCCGTCGGAGCGACGACCGTCGACCCGGAGCGGGTCAGGTGCCGCCCGATCGTCGCGCGGTACCGCTCAGGCAGCCGGGCCGATCAGCCGGGAGGTCCCGACGAACGGGTCGGCCTCGAGGTGTCCGGCGCGGGATTCCAACCTGGCGGGCGGGGTCGGATCCAGGAGGTCGGGGCAACGCGCCGAGTCACCCGTCCGAGCTGCCGCATCGGACGTCCGGCCCAGGGCGATCACCTCCTCGAGCAGGTCGGCGGCCCGGGCATCGAGCAGCGCCAGGTCGTCGGAGACCAGGGCCATACCGCCGGACAGCCCTACGGTCCGGGCCCAGGTCGCGGCCGCCGCCTCGCCGAGATCGGTGTCGGTGGTGCGCAACATGACGCAGTCGGGGTCGTTCAGCCAGAGCCGCCGGTGCTGGAACGCCCGGGTGAGGGTATTGGTGAAGGCGTGACCGGTGGCGGGCTGGATACCGAGGTAGCCGGGCACCAGTTCGGCCGACGGGTCGAGTGCCCAGGTGGGTGCCACGTCGGGTCCGATCCGGTTGGCGTCGACCAGGCCGACCACGTTGGCCAGGGGGACACCGCACCCGAGGAGGAAGGCATCGTCTCCCGCCCCCTGGCGGATCGCCGTGAACCCGGCCCGGACCCGTTCGGCCGGGGTCGCCGTCGAGTCGGTGTAGCCGCCGTCCACCGAGGGTGAGAAGGTGAAGTCCAACTTCAGGTAGGGGAAGCCGGCCCGCACCACGGCGGCGGCCACCTGGGCCAGGTGCTCCTGGACCTCGGGGTGGGTGGTGTCGAGCCCGAACATGAAGCCGTCCTGGCCGCCACCCCACGGCGGGTTCCACCAGGTCCGCAGGGGCCCGGTATCGACCCCGTCGACCACGTGGCGGGCGATCCACTCGGGATGCCGGAGCGCGAGCTGGGAGTCGGGGGCGGCCAGGAACGGTGCCAGCCACAGGCCCGGGGTGCGGCCCGCCGCCCGGATCGAGTCCGCCAACCCGACCAGGTCGGAGGGGAACCGGTGGTTGGTGTCGAGCCAGTCGCCGATGGCGGCCTGGTAGCCGTCGTCCACCTGGAAGACGTCGAAGGGCCAGGCATCGGCAAGCGCCAGATTCGACCTGATGTGGTCCTCGGTCACGTCGTGGAAGTACTGGTACCAGCTGCACCACCCCACCTGGAACGGTGCGGCGGTCCGTGCGCCGGCGAGCGCGCCGACCCGGTCCGCCCACGCTTCGAGGAGGTCCGACGCTCCTGCCCCGGTGCGGATGTCGACGGCATGCAGGGCCCGACGATCGCCGGGGTCCAGTACGGCATCACCCAGGAAGGCCTCGGCCCGTAACTCCACGCGCTCGTCCTCGTACCGCAACCGGAGTGTGCCGTCGTGGCGGTCGCCGCCGTCGAATCCCACCAGCACCGGACCCGACCCGTCCATCCGTGCGAGCACGGTCACCCACTCGGACCGGAGCTCACCGGGGCGGGCGCGGCGTTGGTCGGCATGGTGGACGGCCTGGAGGAACGGGAAGTCGGCCCGCACCGACGGGTCGGTGTCGAGGCCCAGGACGGCGGTGGCGGTGGGGGACCACGACTGGTAGCCGTGTCGGAACATCCGGGTACCGGGACCGGAGTCCTCCACGAGGAGGACCACGGAGACGGAGCGGATCCGCACCGGTCGGTCACCCCGGTTGGCGACCGCCCAGGTGATTCCGTCGGGAGCCAGGGTCAGGGCCACCTCGAGCGTGCCGAGCCCGACGGCGTGGTCCGACCCGTCGATGACTGCAGTCAGCGGCGGCGTGTCCGTCACCTCAGACCCGCCGGGTCTCTCGGTGACCTGGGCCTCCAGGCGGACGGGAATCAGGCGCACGTGCCAACCGTAGAGGTGTGGCGACTCTCCCGCCCGCGTCGGTGGCCCGGCCCTCCGTGGCGGATGGCCGCCGTGGTGGATGCCGCCGGGGACTACACCGACGTGTGGTGCAGCACCCGAATGTCCAGGTCCGGACCGGGTACGAGGAGCTCCTCGGCACCGGTGTCGTAGCGGAGCACCAGACAGGACCCGTCGGCACCGGCGGCCGACACCACCCTGCACACGTGTCCCGCTGTGTCGCCTTCGTGCCCGGTCACCAGCAATCGATCGCCGATTTCGAGATGCATCCGCCACCCACCTTCGAGAGTCCGCCAACCCTCAATTTAGTGCCTACCGGTAACAAAAGGAAGGATCTGTCCGAGGTCCGCCGCCCGGACCGGTCCTGCCCGGTCAGCCGTCCGACGCGGCCCGCGGGCGGTGTCCCGCCGGGGGGACGGCACGCGGAGAACGCTACGTTGGCTGCATGCCGGACGACGTGACCGCCCGCCTCCTCCTGTCCGCCCCGGATCGTCCCGGGTTGGCGGCCGCCGTGGCCGGGTTCGTGGCCGAGCACGGGGGCAATATCGTCGGAGCCGACCAGCACACCGACGCCGAGGCGGGGATCTTCTTCCAGCGGGTCGAGTTCGACCTGTCCGGGTTCGACCTCCCGCGCGACCGTCTCGCCCCGGCCCTCGCCGAGGTGACCGATCCGCTCGGGATGCGGGTACAGCTCCGCTACTCCGACGAGGTGCGGCGGATCGGCATCCTGGTGTCCCGTCAGGTGCACTGTCTGAACGACCTCCTGGCCCGTGCGTCCGAGGGTGTGCTCCCCGCCGAGGTGGCCTTCGTCGCCGGCAACCATCCGGACTGCGCACCGGCCGCGGAGCGGTTCGGTGTGCCGTTCCACCACCTGCCGGTGAACGCCGCCGACCGAGCCGCCCAGGAAGCGGCACTCGGCGACCTGGCCGACGCCTCCGGGGTCGAGCTGTTGGTGCTGGCGAAGTACATGCAGGTCCTCAGCCCGCCGTTCTGCGAACGGTTCGAGTCCCGGGTCATCAACATCCACCACTCCTTCCTGCCGGCCTTCGCCGGAGCCCGTCCGTACCATCAGGCGTACGAACGCGGCGTCAAGGTGATCGGCGTGACCGGCCACTACGCGACCGCCGACCTCGACCAGGGACCGATCATCGACCAGGCGGTCACGCCGGTCTCCCACCGGGACGGACCAGCCGACCTGATCCGGATGGGCCGCGACCTGGAGACGGTGGTGCTGGCGCGCGCCGTGCGCCTGCACCTGACCGACCGGGTTCTGGTGCACGGCCGCAAGACCGTCGTGTTCACCTGAGGCAACATCGCCGTCCGTCCAGCGCTGATCGCGGGTGGCGGACCGGCCCGGCGGAGCCGGGCGGTTGGGTCAGTCGGCCGACGTCTCGACGATCAGCAGGTCGCAGGAGACCTTGCGCGACACCTTGTTGGCGATCGGACCCAGCAGGAACCGGGCCGTCGACTGCATCCCCTTGGAGCCCACGACGAGCAGGTCGGCGCCCTCGTCCTGGGTAACCAGGAGCAGGGCCTCTGAAGGCTCCCCGGAGACCGCCCGGTAGGACACGTTCGCCACGCCGTCCGACGCGGCCTGTGCCGCGGCATCCTCCGCCACCTTTTCCGCACCGGTCTTGGCCGCCGCAACCCAGCCGGCGTCGATGTTCACCCCGGCCGCGGCCACACCGGTGGGGGCACGGTTGTTGTAGGCGGACACGATGATGAGTTCGGCGCCCAGCGCCTTGGCCATCGCCACCGCCCGGTGCACGGCCCGATCGGCGGTGGCCGAGCCGTCCGTCCCGACCACGATCTTGGTGGGGACCCCACTTGCCGACTCAGCGCTCATGATCCGACCTCCATCACCGACCACCGTTCTGGTGGGCTCCGGTGGTGCATTCATAGCGGAAGCCCGGGGCGTCCGCCCCCGGTCCCACCTGTGGGTGGTGCCTCGGCGTCCCGTCGTCGGAGTCAGGCCTGCAGTTGCTGCAGCTCGCGCCAGGTACCACGTGGCGCACCGGGCTCCTTCGGGAGCCCGAGGACCATCTCACCGATGATGTTCCGCTGGACCTGGGACGTCCCGGCGTAGATCGTCCCCGCCCGGGCGACCATGAACGTGCCGACCCACGACGCACTGTCGTTCGGTGCCCCCGGCTGGTCGGCCTGGAACGAGGTCATCGGCCAGCGCCCGGTCGGGATCATCGCCTCGGCTCCGAGGATGTCCACGGCCAATTCACTCACCACCTTGTGGTGTTCGCTCCAGTAGAGCTTGAAGATGGAGGAATCGGGTCCGGGCTGCCCGCCGGCCAGGTACTTGGTGAGCGTCCGCATGCCCAGGAATCGCATGATCTCCACCCGGATGTAGGCAGCGGCGAGTCGCTGACGGATCAGCGGGTCGCCGGCGCGACCACGCTCGTCGGCCAACACGAGGAGCCGGTCCAGCTCGGATCGGAACATGATCGGGAAGGTGGCGGCAGCCTCGCCACGTTCGTAGCCGAGCAGGGTCATGGCAACCGGCCAGCCGTTGCCCACTCCGCCCACCACGTTGTCCCGGGGACAGCGTGCGTCGGTCAGGAACACCTCGTTGAACTCGGAGTCACCCGTCATCATCTTGATCGGACGGACCTCGACCCCTGGCTGGTCCATGGGGACGAGCAGGAAGGAGATCCCCTTGTGCTTCGGCACATCGGGGTCGGTGCGGGCCAGGACGAAGATCCAATTGGCCAGGTGCCCCGCGGAGGTCCACACCTTCTGGCCGTTGAGCACCCATTCGTCGCCGTCCAACTCGGCCCGGCACCCGACATTGGACAGGTCGGATCCGGCGCCCGGTTCCGAGTACCCCTGGCACCAGACGTCCTCACCGGACAGGATCCGTGGCAGGAAGTGGGACTTCTGTTCCTCGGTGCCCCACTGCAGGAGGGTGTTGCCGACCATCTGGATGCCGAAGGTGTCGTTGCCGGTCCCGGTTGGCACCCCGGCCCGGTAGAACTCCTCGGCCATCACCACCTGTTCGAGCGCGCTGAGCCCACCACCTCCGTATGCCGACGGCCACGAGGCGGCCAGCAGTCCGTTCTCGTGCAACGTCTTGCGCCAACGGTCGACGAAGGCCCATGCCTCCTCGGCCGGCAGCGAGCCGAGGCCCTTCCAGCCCTCGGGGAGATTGGCGTCCAGGAAGTCCGAGATGGTGGCGCGGTAGGCCTCGGCCTCGGGGGAGTAGGTGGGGTCCATGGGCGCTCCGGTGGGATCGTGGATGGCGCGGTCGGGAAGTCGGCGACCGGGAGGTCACCGGAGACGCTAGGCCGTCGAGGGCGAGGGTGGCGAGTGACCTCGACGGGTGTCGGGTCGGTCGCCGTCGACGCGTGGGTGGCGGATCCGCCCGGGCGGTAGATTGCCGCGTGCCCCGGGGGCACGGACTGGCGGGGCGGAGGGGAGTCAGACCATGGGGGCGGGTAGTGGAGGTGCGGGGCCGGGATGTCGGGCGCGATGAGGCGCGAGGACGTCGCCCGGGCGATCGGGTCGGCCGGTGGGGAACTTCCCGACGGCACGGAGATCGAGGTCGTGGGCGAGGAGCCGGTGCTGGCGTCACCCCACCGACTGGCTACGGCCGCCGCCGCCGCACGGGTGCTCACCGGCGTCGGGGCGAACGAACTCTGGAGGACCCGCACCGGGCGAACCCAGGGACTGTCGGTCGACGCCCGCCATGCCGCGGCCGCACTGCTGTCGTTCGCCCATCTCCGGTTCGACGATCCGTCGGTGGTCCCCGAGCACGATCCGCGTGGCACGACGGCCCGACTGCTCACCCAGATCTTCGCCACCGCCGACGGTCGGTACATCCAGCTGCACGGATCCTTCAGCGATGCACCGGTGGTGTGCGACCTGCTCGGCACAGGTGCCGACCCGTCGTTCGAGGACCTGACCGCGGCGGTGGCACGTCGACCGAGCGGGGAACTCGAGGCCGCGCTGGTGCGGGCGGGAGTGTGCGGTGGCGTGGTGCGCAGCCGGGCGGAGTGGGCGGACCATCCCCAGGGGCGGGCCATCGACGGACTTCCGGCCGTCCGGATCACCCAGATCGGCGATGCCCCTCCGATGTCGCTCCCCGAGGGGGACCGACCGGCTGCCGGGGTCCGGGTCCTGGATCTCACCCAGGTGCTGGCCGGACCGACATGCGCACGGACGCTCGCCGAGCACGGGGCCGACGTACTCCACGTCACCGGTCCGAGGGCGACGGGGATCCCCCTGTTCGACATCGACACCGGATTCGGGAAGCGCCAGACCACGCTGGACCTGGACGTGGCCGACGACGTCCAGGTACTGACGGACCTGGCCGCCGGGGCCGACGTCTTCTCCCAGGGATACCGCACCGGGGCCCTCGACCGACGGGGCTTCGGGGCGGCCGACCTGGCCCGTCTGCGGCCGGGCATCGTCTACGTCTCCGAGAACTGCTACGGACCGGTCGGCCCTTGGGCGGGGCGCCCGGGCTGGGAGCAGCTGGCCCAGGCGGCCACCGGCATGTCGGAGCGTGAAGGACGCAGCGCAGGGGGCGTCCCCCGGCTCGCGCCGGCGGCCGTCAACGACTACTCGACCGGATGGTTGGCCGCCTACGGCGCCATGGTGGCCCTGGCCCGCCGGGCCACCGTCGGTGGTTCCTGGCTGGTCGAGTGCTCGCTCAGCCAGACCGCCGCCTGGGTGCAGGGGCTCGGTGACGACAACGACGCCACCACCGCGCAGCCGGGCGACCCCGCGGACTTCCTCGACCGGGTCGACGCACCGGTCTTCGGAGGCATCCGATTCCTGCGACCGGCCCTGGGCATGACCGAGACGGATCCACGGTTCGAACTCCCTCCGGCGCCTCCCGGTGCCCACGAGCCCTGCTGGTCGGGCGCCTGAGACTCGGGGACCGGCCTCGGAGGTCGGACCACATCTGTTAGTTGACACTAACGTAAGCAATGACTTACACTCTAGGGATGGACACGGCGCTCAAGGCTCTGGCGGAACCCCGTCGCCGGGAGATCCTCCGGCTGGTGTGGACCGACGAACTCCCGGCCGCGCAGATCGCCGCCCGGTTCGGGGACGTCACCCGGTCGGCCGTCTCCCAGCACCTCGGTGTCCTGCGTGAGGCCGAGCTGATCGTGGAGCGACGGGACGGGACCCGCAGGCTCTACCGGGCGAACCACGACGAGATGAACCGCCTCCGTCGGTTCCTCGACGAGTACTGGACCGGAAGTCTGCAACGTCTGCAGGAACTGGCCGAATCGGCCGAACGAGCGAAAGGAACCACCGATGGCTGAACTTCTGCGAGAGGTCGTGATGGACGCCAGTCCGGCCACGATCTTCCCGTTCCTCGTCGATCCGACCCAGCACGTCCGGTGGATCGGCACCGAAGCCGAATTGGACCCGCAGCCAGGCGGGATCTATCAGGTGCTCGTCAACGGCAGGCATCCGGCCGTCGGCGAGTTCGTGGAGATCGTGCCCGACCGCAAGGTGGTGTTCACCTTCGGATGGGACGAGCCGGACCACCCGATTCCCGCCGGATCGACCGAGGTGGAGATCACCCTCATCCCGGACGGCGACAAGACGAGGGTCCGGTTCGTCCACCGGGGACTTCCTCAGGACGCGGTGGACGACCACACCAAGGGGTGGGACAACTACCTCGATCGTCTGGCCGTCGTATCGGCCGGGGGCGAGGTCGGTCCGGACGTGGACTGAACACCGTGTCGGTTGCCGCCGCCCGCCGGGCACGGCTCCGGAAACCGACACGGGCGACGTGGCTAGTCGAACGGGTGCAGGGAACTCCCGACGGCCCAGGTGCTGAAGTACTGGTTGTTGGCCCCGTAAGCCATTCCGATGGCCACCTTCGCCCCGTCGACCTGGTGTTCACCGGCGGCACCCCGCACCTGGTTGGCTGCCTCGGCGAACCGGATCAGTCCCGAGGCGCCGATGGGGTTGCTGGAGAGGACGCCGCCGGAGGCGTTGACCGGCAGGGCGCCGCCGAGTTCGGTCGTGCCGTCGTCGACCATCTTCCACCCCTCGCCGACCTCCGCCAGGCCGAAGGCCTCGAGCCAGATGGGCTCGAGCCAGGAGAAGGGGACGTAGAGCTCGGCGGTGTCGATCTGACGGCGCGGATCGGTGATCCCGGCGGCGGCGTAGACGTCGGCGGCGCACTGGAGGGCGGCGGCGGGCCGGACCGGATCACGGCCGGGGAAACTCGGCGGCTCGGACCGGGACGATGCACCCAGGATCCACGCCGGGGGGCGACCGTCGGCTGCCGCTGCGTTGGCTCCGGCCTCGTCGGTGATGACCACGGCGCAGGCCCCGTCGGATGAAGGGCAGGACTCGAGGAACCGGGTGGGCTCCCACATCATGGGGGAGGCTTTGACCTTCTCGATCGAGATGTCCTCGATCTTGAGGTGGGCGTAGGGGTTCTTCAGCGCGTTGAGGCGGTCCTTGACCGCCACCTTCCATCCGATGTGCTCGGGAGCCCCGCTCCGTTGGATGTAGGCCCGGATGAAGGGGGCGAACGCCCCTCCGGCGCCCAGTGAGGCACCCTTCCCGCTCCCCAGTGCGAACTGGGCGTTGCCCTCGGACTGCTTCTCGAAGGCGACGGCCAGGACGGTCTTGTGCTTTCCGGCCTGCACGTGCGATGCGGCCACGATGGCGGTGGTCCCTCCAACCGAGCCAGCGGTGTGGACCCGGAACATCGGCTTGCCCACCGCACCGAGGGCGTCGGACAGGTAGAGCTCCGGCTTCATCACCCCTTCGAACAGGTCAGGGGCCTTGCCCAGCACCACCGCATCGATGTCGGCCAGCGTCATGTGGGCGTCGTCGAGGGCCCGGAAGACGGCCTCGCGCACCAGACCGCCGAAGGACACGTCCAGGCGTCGCGACTTGTGGTGGGTCTGGCCGACGCCGACCACCGCTACCGGTGGGGTACTCATGGACGTTCCTCCAGGATGCAGACGAGATTCTGTTGCAGACACGGCCCGGAGGTCGCGTGGGCCAGTGCCCGGCCCCCGCCTCCGAAGATGTGGTCGGCGGCGAAGCCCACCCGGCACAGTCCGGTGGCCATGATCGGATTGTCCCGCAGCGCCCCTCCGGACGGGTTCACCGAGACGTCGTCCCCCAGCCCGAGCACGTTGCGCAGGAGCAGCTCCTCATGGGTGAAGGCGGCCTGCAGCTCGGCCACCTCGACCGGGGCGTCGCCCAGCCCTGCGGCTGCAGCGGCGATGCGGGTGGACGGCGAGTCGTCCAGGGCCCGGAACGAGGGATTGTGGCACTCGGTCCGGTGGTCGAACCCGGTGATGTAGGCCGGCCGCTCGACGAGCTGGCGGGCACGGTCACCGGTGGCCAGCACCATGGCGGCGGCGCCGTCGGTGATGGGGGGGAGGTCGTGGCGCCGGAGCGGCTGGCGGACGAAGTCCTCGGCCAGGAGGGAGTCGACCGTGCCCTTGCCACGGGACCGGACCGCCACTTCGGCCATCGAGCGCTCGTCGGCGATCCCCGAGGCGATGACCGCCCGGGCCTGGAGGGCGGCGAAGGTCAGCGGGTCGGCACCGAGTGGGGCCAGGAAGTACGGGTCCATCTCCATCGGATAGATCAGTGCCGGGTCGCCGGTCGAGGAGCGGCCCGACCCGGTGACCACGGCGATCTCGATGTCGCCCTCCTGGAGACGGAGCCACGCCTCGTAGAGCGCCCAGGCGCCGTCCATCTCCACGTGGGAGTCCCGCTTGGGTGGCCAGGCGCCGATGGCGTCCAGGTTGGAGACGAAGGAGAAGGCCTGGCCGGTGATGTAGTCACAGCTGCCCAGGCAGGTGAAGTCGATGTCGGTCCGGTTCAACCCGAGCGGCTCGATGGCGTCGGTGATGACGTCCATCAGCAGCTGGGTCTCGGACTTGTCGGTGCGCCGGACCATGGGGGTCTGGGCCCAGCCGATGACGGCGATGTCGGTGGATGGCGTGCTCATGATCAGAAGATCCGGTTCACGAGGTCGGGATCCGCGAGATCAGGTTCACCGTTGGGGATCCAGCCCAGGAGTGAGCCCCAGCTCCCTCCCATGCCACCGCCCTCTTCGGTCTCCTCGGCGGGCGACGCCCAGACGGCATCCACCCTCAGGCCGACCCGCACCTGGTCGGCGGGAAGCTCGATGACGGCCGAGTAGGGGATGACCACGTCGGTGTCGTCCAGCAGCACGAAGGCCCGGACGAACGGTTCGGTCTCGGTCTGGCCCGGGTACTGCACCGGGGTGACGACGGCGAAGTTGGTGATGGTGCCCTTGTGGGGGAGGTCGACCTCGCAGTCGGGACCGAGTTCGATGGCGTCGATCGGGCAGTAGCCACGTCCGCCTGCGTAGACCCGCCCGCAGGCCGGGCAGCGGAGCCCCAGGAGCCGGTGGTCGCGGGATGCCTCGGTGGCCCGGTCGGCGGCATCGGGCACCGGGTTCCGGTAGGTGATCGAGGCCAGGTAGTCCATACGGGTCACCGGTTCGGCGGCGCCTCCGGTGTCCTCCCCCTCGGTCTCGGGATCGTCGCCGGCGACGAAGCAGATGATGTCGTCGATGCGACCCTCGCGGCTGCCCCGCCACCGGGGGGCCACCCGCATCCCCTCGGACATGGCCTCAGGAGAGCCGGCGTCCACCGCGTGCAGCAGTGGCGTGGTGGCACCGTCGAGTCGGATCAGTGCGAATGCGAACGGATGGTCGAGCGGATGCTGCTCCGACGGTGACACCACCCAGGTCCACGAGTCGACCGTGCCCGCCGGACCCACTTCCACGAACTCGTGGGGAAGTGCTTCGCCCGTGGCCGGGTCCCACTCCATGGGAGGGACCAGGACGCCGTCCCGGCAACGGATGCCCAGGATCTGCTTCTCGGTCAGTGCGGTCATGAACGCTCCGACGACCGGTCCGAGTGACCGTTTGTACGGAAACGTGATGGTGCTTTCGATGAATCTGGTCATCGCTCCCCTCCGAGCCTCACCTGTGGACACACAGAATCACGGCACGATAGCGCGAGCCAAATCGACGGGGCACGCCCGGGCAGCGGCGGACCTGCTCCCCGAGGGAACGGGAGCGCCGGGACCCACCGGCCCCCGTCGAATGTTGGGGCGCCGTGGAGCGTGACAGGATCGTCGGAACGACTGGCGGTTCGACAGGTGCGATCCACGGAGGAAGGGCGACAGCGATGGAGCAGGACGAGAGCGCGGAAGGCCCCTCGGTCGAAGAGCTGCGTCGGCGCTACAAGGAGGAGCAGCAGAAGCGCGTGCGCCCCGAGGGCATGGCGCAGTGGCGTGAGCTGAAGGACGGACTCGAAGATCTGGACCGGGACCCGTTCGTGGAGCCGGGATTCACCCGCGAACCGGTGGTCGAGGAGACGACGGTGGTGATCGTGGGCGGTGGCTTCGCCGGGATGCTGACCGCGATCGATCTGGGGAAACACGGGATCAGCGACGTCCGGATCATCGAGAAGGGGGGTGACTTCGGGGGGACCTGGTACTGGAACCGGTACCCGGGCTGCATGTGCGACGTGGAGTCGTACACCTACATGCCGCTCCTCGAGGAGACCGGCTTCATGCCCACCGAGCGCTACGCCAGTGCCACCGAGATCTTCGAGTACTCGAAGCTGATGGCCCGGACCTTCGACCTCTATCCCCGGGCCCTGTTCCAGACCGACGTCACCGGCGCCGAGTGGGACGCGGACGCCATGCGCTGGCGGGTCACCACCAGTCGTGGCGACCAGCTCTCCACGAGGTTCCTGGTGTTGGCCGGCGGCATCCTGCACAAGGCCAAGTTGCCCGGGATCCCCGGGATCGAGGACTTCGAGGGCAAGGCGTTCCACACCAGCCGCTGGGACTACGGCTACACCGGCGGCAGTCCCACCGAGCCGATGGACGCGCTGGCCGACAAGCGTGTCGGCATCATCGGCACCGGGGCCACCGCGGTGCAGGTGGTGCCGCAGATCGCCCGGGTCGCCAAGGAGCTCTACGTCTTCCAGCGGACCCCGGCTGCGGTCGGGGTCCGCAATCAGCGGCCCACCGACGTCGAGTGGTTCCGCAGCCTCGAGCCCGGCTGGCAGCAGGAGCGCATCGTCAACTTCACCCAGGCGGTGACCGGTGCCCAGCCCGAGGTGGACCAGGTGAGCGACGGCTGGACCGAGTTGATGTGGGTCGACACCCAGCGGACCCCTGATTCGGAGGAGGAGATCGGGGCGCTCGAGCGGATCGACTTCGAAGCAATGGAGAAGATCCGACGACGCGTCGATGAGATCGTCGAGGACCCCGAGACGGCCGAGAAGCTCAAGCCCTACTGGGGGAAGCACTGTAAAAGGGTCTGCTTCCACGACGACTACCTGCCGGCGTTCAACCGGCCCAACGTGCACCTGGTCGACACGAACGGGAAGGGGGTCGATGCGATGACTGCGCGCGGACCGGTGGTGGACGGCGTCGAGTATCCCGTGGATCTGCTGATCTACGCGTCCGGCTTCGAAGTCACCACCGATCTCCATCAGCGGCTCGGATTCGACCCCAAGGGACGCGACGGGATCGCCCTCTCCGAGCGGTGGGCCAGAGGTGCGCACACATTGCACGGAGTGCTGGCCAGCGGGTTCCCCAACCTGCTGCTGATCAGTCTGGTGCAGGGCGGGTTCGGCACCAACTTCTCGCACCTCCTGTCCGAGTCGGCCAAGCACGTGGCGCACATCGTGGAGGCGTGTGTCGAGCGGGGGATCACGGTCATCGAGCCGGAGGAGGCCGCCGAGGACGAATGGCTCGCGGTGCTCCTCGGCGTCGGCATGGGCGGCGCCCGCTACTTCATGAACTGCACGCCGAGCTTCTACAACAGCGAACAGCAGGCGATCGACGGCCGGGCGGCCCGGAACCTCACCTACACCGGGAGTCTGCTCGAGTACGTGGGCTACCTGGAGCGTTGGCGTGATGCACCCGACTTCTCGGGTGTCCGGACCCAACGGGTGGGTGTCGCCGACGACGGGTGACCGTCTGCCCGGGTCACGTCGCTCTCCCATCGCACCGACCGGGCGCGTCAACTCCCGCTAGGTTGCGGATGTTCGATACACCTGGTGGCACCCGATGCCCGACGCCGACGAAGATCTGGTCGGCGCCCGATCCCCGGGGGATGACATGGCTCCACGTCCGTGACGCCAGGGACCATCGAGCCGCATCGGCCGTCCAGGGGCGGGCCGTGCACACAACGGAGAACTGGAGAGGAAGACAGCATGGACGAGGCTCTGGCAGCAGAATTCCAGTTGGCCGGCCAGGACATCCCGTGGCTGCTCAAGTCGTGGGCCGACTCGCAGCCGGACAAGACGTTCCTGATCTGGGAACCCCGGGACGACGGCGCACGTCAGTGGACCTATGCCGAGTTCTGGAACGACGTGCGGTGCATCGCCGCCGGCCTGGCGGCACGCGGGGTGGCGCCGGGTGAGCGGATCCTGATCCACGCCGACAACTGTCCCGAGATGGTGCTGGCCTGGTACGCGTGTGCGGTGGTCGGTGCGGTCGGGGTCACTACCAATACCCGGTCGGTGCAGGCGGAACTCGAGTTCTTCATCAAGAAGACCGGCTGTGTCGGCGCCATCACCCAACCGTCGTTCGCGTCGATGGTGGCGGCCGCCGGACCGGACCTGCAGTGGATCGTGGTGACGGCCGGTGAGGCGGATGCAGCGGCACCGGGTGGGGACGACCGCTTCGCGCCGTTCGACACCCTCGTGGGTGTCGCCGAGGACGCACCGTCACGCACACCTGATCCGATGGCACCGGTGGGGATCCTGTTCACCTCGGGCACCACGTCGCAGCCGAAGGCCGTCGTGCACACCCATGCCAACGCGCTCTGGGCGGCTCGGGTCGGCCCGACCAACATCTCGATGGGCCACGACGACACGTACCTGGTCTTCCTGCCCTTCTTCCACGTCAACGCCCAGAGTTGGTCGATCTGGACGACGCTGGGCGTGGGCGGGACGATCGTCCTGCAGCCCAAGTTCTCGTCGAGCCGGTTCTGGGAGGTCGTGACCAAGCATCACGTCACCCACCTCTCCCTGATCCCCTTCGTGTACTCGGCGATCGCCGGGCAGCCCATCCCGGAGCACTCGGTCAAGGTCGGGGTCTTCGGACTGATCGTCCCCGAACTCGAGGCATGGCTGGGCTTCCGGGTCGTTCCTGCCTACGGCATGACCGAGACCGTCATCCACGCGACGAACGACAACCCCGGACGGATGGTCCCCAAGGGATCCATGGGGAAGCCGACCCCCGGCTACGAGCTGGTGATCGTGGACCGGGAGACCGGTGAACTGTGCACCGACGGCCGGCCGGGCGAGCTGTGGGTGCGCGGCACACGGGGGATCCAGCTGTTCCTGGAGTACTTCGACAATCCCGAGGCCATGGCCAAGAGCTTCACCCCGGACGGATGGTTCAAGACCGGTGACGTGGTCCGGTTGGCGGAGGGAGGCAACCTCTTCTACTGCGACCGCGATGCTGACGTCCTCAAGGTGGGCGGCGAGAACGTGTCGGCACGTGAGGTGGAGGACGCGTGTCGCCAGGTGCCGGGTATCGCCGATGTCGCCGTGGTGGCCCAGTCGCACGAGATGCTCAACGAGGTCCCGGTGGCATTCGTCATCAAGGGGCCCGCGGCGGAAGCGGACGACGATGCCTTCGGCGCGTCGATCATCGCGGCGTGCGCGACGGTGCTCGCCGACTTCAAGGTCCCCCGGGCCGTCTACGTGGTCGATGAGTTCCCTCGGGCCACGCTCGACAAGGTGGCGAAGAACAAGCTGCGCGAGCTCGCCGACGAGGCCATCGCCTGATCGGCTGGGGTCGGGCGATGGCCCGACCCCAGCGACCGGGTCGAGCAGCGCCCGGAGCCGGTCGTCGTCGACGGGGCCTGCGCCGGTCGGCCGTTGCGTGCCTGTGGGCGATCAGGACCGGGGACACCATCATCAGGTGTCTCCTAGGTCGTGTGTGTGCCCGTCCTCGTCGAGCTGTTCCAGCAAGGCGGTCAGCGTGACCGTCTCCGCTCCGGTCAGGCCACCGAACACCGACACGAAGGCGGTGGGTTCGACGACGATCACCACCCGGACGTCGGCGTCGAGGACGGGCACGTCGGATCCGTAGCGCACCTGGAGGCTGCGGTAGAAGGCGGCATCAGCGTCGGGTTCCATGGACTCGACCCGGCCCCGGACCTCGAGTGTGCGGTAAGCGTTCCCGGGGTCCTGGACGTGGAAGGACAGCCGTCCGTCGGCAAGCAGGTTCCGGTACTTCTGACGTGTGCTGGTGTGGGAGAACCGGACGCGTCGGCCGTCCCAGGCGAACCACATGACACTGCTCTGCGGGCTGCCGTCAGGCCGGATCGTCGCCAGGTGGGCGAACAACGGCCGTTCGAGGAGGTCGGCATGACTCCCGGGAAGTTCGACGGTCATGCGGGTCCTCCGGTGGCTGGGGAACGGGTCGGACCGGTCGGGCCCGCCACGGCCGGGAGGAACTCGACGGTCACGAACGAGAGCGGACCGGTACCGACGTTCTCGAGGTCGTGCACCAGGTGTTCGCCGGGGCCGAATTCGAAGTGGCAGGTGTCGCCGGCGGCATAGGTGACCAGACGGGTGGAGCCGTCGTCGACGTGTTGGAGACTGTGGCCCGCCGTGAGGGCGGTCCAGAAGTAGTCGAGGTCGTGGCGGTGGGCACCGAGGCGCTCGCCCGGTTCGAGGTGGATGTTCCAGACCCGGACCCGACCGTCCGTCGACAGGAGTGTCGAGCCGACCGTCCTGTTGCGCGAGTTGGCGACGAACTCGGCTCTGATGGAAGCCGGCCAACCGTCGAATCCGGTGGCGCGGACCACGCCGGCGAGCCGGGAGCGATCGCTTGCGTGCTCGGTGTTCAAGGCGGCCTCCCCGTGGACGTCGAGCCGGCATCGGCTCCACCCACAGTGTCGATCAGACCATTGCATAGTTCCAAGACTTTGAAACTCTTGTTGCCATAGCCTTGGGCAATGCCTACGATCCGCCAACTGGAGTACCTGGTCACGGTGGCCGACAGGGGTTCGTTCACCCGGGCGGCCGCCGAGCTCCACGTCAGCCAACCCTCGCTCTCCAACCAGATCGCCGTGCTGGAGCGGGAGATCGGTACGGCCCTTCTGGACCGACTGCCGCGGACGGTCCGGCTGACCCCCGCCGGTCGGGCGCTGATCCCCCACGCAAGAGATGCGCTGAGCGGGACCCGACGGACGGTCGAGGCGGCGCGCCGGGCCGTCGGGCTGGAGGAGGGCGAACTCGATGTGGCCGCCGTGTATTCGGCGACCCTCGGTCTTCTTCCTGTTCCACTGCGACGCTGGCGCGAGGCCCATCCCGGGGTCCGGATCCGACTCCGTGAGTACAGGCATGGCGATGAGCTGACGGCGGCCGTGCGCAACGGTGAAGCAGACGTGGCGATCGGTCCGACACCGCCCACGTGGTCCGGCGACCTGATCGACCTGGGTGACGAGGAGTTGGTGATCGTGCTCGCAGGCGATGACCCGCTCGCCGGTCGGCGCGGACCCGTCGAACTCTCCGAGCTCGCGGGCCGGGCCTGGGTCCACTTCGCACCGGGGCACGGTCTCGCCGACCTGCTGGACGGAGCCTGTGCTGCAGCGGGCTTCAGCCCCCAGGTCGCACTGCGCACCGAGCAGACCGCGACCGCCCCACTACTGGCTGCCGCCGGAATGGGGCCGACGCTCGTTCCTGCGTCGATCGTGCCCTACCGGTTCGACGGGCTGGTCGTGGCGACGTCGCCGCCGACGAGACGACCCATGGGCGTCTACCACCGCGCCAACAGTGATCCGCTCGCTGCCGCCCTCGCCCGGTCGATCGCTGCGGACGTCGAGCTGATGCCGGAACACGTCGCCGTCCGGCTGGGAAGGTCGGAGTCGGGGGAGGTCCGAGGAGTGTCCGACGGTACCGGCGCCTAGTGGCGCACCGTCTGGCCGACCTCGAGGTCGACGGTCGCCACCGATCCTCCTGCGAACATCGCCGTCGGAGGTTGGCTCGGGAGGAACAGGGCGGCGAGGACCACTCCCGTGGCTGCCAGGCCAGCGGCCACGTAGCACCCGGCGGTGAGTCCGCCGATGAAGGCGTTGGTGGCCGCCACCTGGACCGTCGAGCCCAGTGCGGGGTGGCCAAGCGCGGTGACCCGGTCCGCCACGGTGAGGGCTGCTCCGATCGACTGGTGAGCCGTCGCGGCAGCGCGGGCCGGCAGAGCTGACGGCAGGTGCTGGCCGAGTCGCGATCCGTAGATCGACGCGTAGACACTGCCGATGACGGCGACGCCGAGTGTTCCACCGAGCAGGCGGGTCGAGTCGTTGATGGCCGAACCGACGCCGGCCTTGCCCAGCGAGACCGCACCCATGATCGAGTCGGTGGCCGGTGCCGAGGTCAGCCCCATCCCGAGACCGAACACCACCATCTGCGCGGCGATGAGGAGGTAGCTGGTGGTCGGCGTCAACGTCAGTGCTGCCCACAGGTAGAACACCGTGATCGCCACTAGTCCGGCGGCCACAATGACCTTGGTCCCGACCTTGACGGCCAGGGGAGTGCCGACGACGGATCCGACGGCGACGGCGAGTGCGACCGGCAGCACGTGCACGCCGGCGGACAACGGACTCCACGCACGGATGAATTGCATGTACTGGATGATCAGGAAGATGAATCCGGACAGGGTGAAGAACGAGACGGTCACCGAAACGCTGGCCGCGGTGAACCGCAGATTGGAGAAGATGCGGACATCCAGCATCGGGTGGTCGAACCGGTACTCGGCGAGGACGAACGCGCCGAGCAGGAGCGCCCCGACGACGAATCCGACGATCGTGCGACCCGAGGTCCAACCCGAGGACGGAGCCTCGATGATGGTGTAGACGATGAGAGCCATGAACGCGGCCGACAGTCCGAGTCCGGCCAGGTCCAGGGCCCGGGGATCGTCGTCACGGGAAGTGGGGACGCTGACCGCGATCACGGCGATGCCCGCTGCCGCCACCGGTCCCATGGCGAGGAAGATGCTCGACCAGGAGTAGTGCTCCAGCAGGAATCCACCCACGATCGGTCCGACGGCGATGGCTGCCCCCGCCGTGGCACCCCAAACGCCGATGGCCTTCGCCCGTTGGTTCCGTCCGGTGAACACGTTGGAGATGATCGACAGTGTCGGGGGAAAGGTCATGGCCGCGCCCAGACCCATGACCGCACGGGCGGCGATCAGTGCGGCCGGGCTCGTCACCGACCCGCCGGCCACGCTCGCCGCTCCGAAGACGACGAGACCGCCCAGCAGCATGCCCTTGCGACCGAAGCGATCGGACAGGCTGCCGGTCGAGAGGAGCAGTGCGGCGAAGACCAGGCTGTAGGCGTCGACGATCCACTGCAACTGGGTGGTCGAGGCGTGCAGTTCCCGCACCAGTGAGGGAAGTGCGACGTTCACCATGGTCGTCTCCAGGTTGATGAGGAAGGCGGCCACGAGGAGGGACAGGAGGATGGCGGGTTTGGATCGCATGCCTGCAGTATCCGGGAGGTGACTTGAGAAAGTCAAGTAGAAACTATGGATTATCAAGTGAATAGGGGCTAGGGTGTGGGCGTGAAGAGCTACGGCCAGTTCTGTTCGGTGGCGAAGGCGCTCGACATCGTGGGCGACCGGTGGACGCTGCTGGTCCTGCGTGAGCTCCTTGTCCAGGGACCGTGTCGCTACACCGACCTCGCCCACGGTCTGCCGGGGATCGCCTCGAACCTGCTGTCGGACCGACTCCGTATGCTCGAGGATGCGGGGCTGGTGCGTCGCGAGGCCGCCCCACCGCCGGTGGCGACCACGTTGTTCCATCTGACCGAGCGGGGGCGAGCGACCGAACCGGTCATCGCTGCACTCGCCCGTTGGGGTATCTCCTACGTCGACTCGGTGCCCGGGGTCGAGGACGAGTTCCGTCCCTACTGGTTCCCCCACTCCGTGTCGGCCTTCCTGCACGACCGACCCCCGGGGACGGATCCAGCGACGGTGCAGCTGATCACCCCGATCGGCTCGTGGGCGATCGAGGTCGTGGGCCCGACACCCGAGGTCCGGGAGGGCGTGGCCGATGCACCGGACCTCGTCCTGGAGGGGCATCCCCGACTCATCATCGGCCTGCTGTCGGGATCGTCCACGCTGGAGGAGTCCGTCGACGGAGGTCTGTCGGTGCGCGGTGACGCCGCGGTCCTCGGGTCCTTCCCTCTGATCCCGACCTGAACCCCGACCCGCACGAGGTGGGTGCCCATGCGGAGGGCCCTGGACGACACGGGCTGTTCAGCGTTCGATCAACCGCATCTGCTCGTCGCTGTGGTGCTCGCCGGCTGCCGGCGTGATCGATCCCAGACGAGCGAGCTGGTCCGTGCGGAGATCGATGTCGTCTGCGGCCACGTTCTCCTCGAGGCGTGACACACGCTTCGTGCCGGGGATCGGGGCGATGTCGTCGCCCTGGGCGAGTAACCAGGCCAGGGAGACCTGCGCCGGTGTGCACCCGACCTCGTCGGCGATGGCGCGGACCTCTGCGGCACTGCTCAGGTTGTGCTCGAAGTTGTCTCCGGTGAAGCGCGGGTTGGTCCTGCGGAAGTCCGAATCAGCGAGGTCGTCCGTCGACCGCACCGTCCCGGTGAGCATCCCCCGTCCGAGGGGCGAGTAGGCCACCAGTCCGATCCCCAGCTCCCGTAGGACGGGAATGGCCCTGGCTTCAGGATCCCGGGTCCACAGCGAGTACTCGGTCTGCAGCGCGGTGATCGGGTGGACGGCGTGGGCGCGTCGGATGGTGTCCGGACCAGCCTCGGACAGACCGATGTGACGGATCTTGCCTTCGGCGACCAGCTCGGCGAGGGCGCCGACGGTGTCCTCGACGGGGACCTTCGGATCGACACGGTGCTGGTAGTAGAGATCGATGTACTCGACACCGAGCCTCGCGAGGGAGCCCTCGAGGGCGGTGCGGATGTTCGTCGGCGAGCTGTCGAGGTTGCCGGGTCCGCCGCCGGCGTGGGAGACCAGGCCGAACTTGGTGGCCAGCACCACCTGGTCGCGCCGCCCACTGATGGCCTGACCCACGAGCTCCTCGTTCCGGTACGGCCCGTAGATCTCCGCCGTGTCGATGAGTGTCACACCGAGCTCGAGCGACCGGTGGATGGTGCGGATGGACTCGGCGTCGTCCTCACCCGCTCCGGTGTAGGCGGTGGACATACCCATGGTCCCGAGGCCGATCCGGCCGACTTCGAGGGTTCCCAACCTGAGGTGTTTCATGATCGACGCGGTCCTTTCCGTACGGCTTCTGCCCAGGCGGGTCCTTCAGTGTTCGGGTGCGGCTGCTGGAGGGTCGCCGTCCGGGTCCGGTGTGGCGAGCACCAGGAGCTCGCCGATCCGATGGGAGTCCTCGAGGGGGTGGCGGAGTTTCCGATCCGTGATGATCCGGTAGTGGTTGCGACGTCCGATCCGGGTCCGTTCGAGGTACCCCTCGGCCACGAGGTCGGCGACGATGGCCTGGGCGGCCCGCTCGGTGATGCCCACCCGTGCGGCGATGTCACGACCCCGGATGGCTGGATCAGTGGCGATGCAGACGAGGACGTGACCGTGGTTGGTGAGGAATGTCCAACCCGGCTTCGTGGTCGGGGTGTCAGCCGCGCCCATCGCCCAACCGTAGCCAGCTTCGTGAAGGCGGGTGCACGTCCCACACATCATTATACGTACTCCACTTGCCGTATTAAAAAAGACGTGTTACAACTCACGAAGTATACATCGTAAAATGTGAGGGGAGTGGTGTGGTGGGTGCAGGCGCAGCCGGTCGTGAGGCACCGGGACACGAGGAGGAAGGACGGTGACGGCGATCGCTCGACTGTGCCTCGTCGGCGCAGTTGCCGCACCGTTGGTCGGGGCAGGTGCGATGACCATCCTGCGGGGCAGTCCGCGCACGGGCGCACGACTGAGTGCGGCTCTGCACTGGACCGGCGTGGTCCTTGCCGGCCTCCTCGTGATCCTCGTGGCCGTGCACGGCGCCCTCTCGATCGGTGTCGGCCGCGGACGACACGTGGTGATCGGACTCACTGGTGACAGGCTCACGATGACACTGGTCAGCCTGGTCCTCGCTATCGGGGCCGTGGTCCAGACCTACTCGCTCCGGTATCTCCGGACCGATCCGCGGGCACCCCGGTTCGTCATCGGCGCTGGAGTGCTGGTGTCGGCAATGGCCGCAGTCGCCGCCTCCACCACACTGGTGGGCGTGGTCGTCGGTTGGGTCGTGGCGTCACTCGGCTTCGTGGCGATCGTCGGCTACCGGCCGGACCTACCCGGTGTCCGGCCGAGCGCGCGGCGGACGGCGGCCGCCTTCGTCGTCGGCGACGGGGCCCTGGTGGTGGGTGCGCTGATCGTCGCGTTCCGCGTCGGAAATGTCGCGCTGGTCGGTTCCGGGTCCGTGTCCGGTACATCGGAACGACTGGGAGGTGCCGGCCCGGTCGTCGCACTGCTCATCGTGGTGGCCGCACTGGCCCGCTGCGCGCAAGGTCCGTTCGGAGCCTGGCTGCCGGGCACGGTGGCAGCCCCCACGCCGGTGTCGGCGCTGCTCCACGCCGGTTTCGTCAACGGTGGTGGCATCCTGCTCGTCCGGACCGGCGCGATCGCCTCCGGCTCATCGGTGGCCATGATCGTCGCCTTCGTCGTCGCAGCCGCCACGGCGGTCGTGGCCACGGCCGCCATGGCCCAGCGCTCCGACGTCAAGTCGGAGCTGGCCTTCTCCACGATGGGTCAGATGGGATTCATGGTCGCCGAATGCACCGTGGGGGCCTTCGGTGCGGGCGTGGTCCATCTCATCGGCCATGCGCTCTACAAAGCCACGCTCTTCCTCGGTTCCGGTTCGCAGATGCCCCGACCCGGTCAGGTCGCACCTCGGGAGGACGGCGTCCCGGCAGTCGGCCGAATCGTCATGGCGGGCATCGCCGCCTCGGCCTCCGTCGGTGTCGTGCTGGCGGCCCCGGGAATCTCCGGCCACCGGGCGAGCGGACCGTTGGCGGTCTTCGTGGCCGTGACCGCCGGGGTGGGTGCCTGGTCCCTGTGGGCGAGTCGTCATCCCGGTCGGACGGCCGCACTCGCCGGCCTGATCGTGGCGGCCAGCGCCCTCTACGGGCTCGGCGCTGCAGGCCTGTTCGCCTGGGTCGACCCGAGTCTTCCCCGGGTCGGGTCCGCCGTGCTCAGCCCCTGGCTCCTGCTGGCCGTGGCAGCCGGGGGCGCGTTGTCGGGCCTGGTCCTCCGCCTCCCGTCCGTCGGGGTCCGACTCCGCACGGTCCTCGTCGACCTCGGCGCACCGTCTCGGGGAGCGACGCGACGGGTCGTGGTCGCCCGGCCCGCCTCCGCCCTGCGTCCGAGGCCGCACATCGACCCACTCCCCCTGGGGAACGCGGCGTGACCGGGACGGCGACCGCAGGCGGTCGTGCGCGTCTCCTGGTGGAGCTCGACGAGGCCGCCCGGGTGATCGGTCCGTTGTGGCCGCTCGGCCGTTTCATCGCGGTGAACCCCTTCTGGGACTTGCGTCAGCTCGGATTCGACACGGTGCTGTCCGTCGCACGCCTGGCCTTCGGGGTGGAGGGGCGGCCCAGTCCCGAGTACTTCGCCGACGCCCTGGCGTCCGGTCGGGTCACTTCGGCTGACGTCGAGCGGGCGGCCGACGAGCTGGCCCACGGTGCGGTCGATCCGGTGGGACCCACCGTGGACCCGGCCGGATGGTGCCCCCGACCTCCCACCTCCGCCGTCGACGTGAACCGCGAGGTCGCGAAGTGGTGTTCGGCGTTCCTCTCGGCCAAGCTCCCGGGCGCCCCGGACGCCGCCTTCTACCCGTCGTGGCGCCAAGTGGTGCGCTTCGATCCGGGGGCGCGGTCACTGCTCGGACGTCCAGGTCGGGCGTTGCTGGCCCGACTGCCGGAGCGCGCCGAGGACGGACTCGCCTGGTGCCTCGATGAACTCGGTCTCGATCGCGACCAGTGGCGAGGTGAACTGGTGTCCCAGCTGGTGGCGATGCCCGGGTGGGCGGCCCATGCCAAATGGCGGTCCCGATGGGCCCCTCCCGGCCTGCCCGGACCCGCGCTGGATCTCATGGACTTCGTCGCCGTCCGACTGGCCTATGACACCGTCCTGCGACGGGAGGGACCTGTCGGATCCGGAGACCCGGGCCCAGTTGCACGCACCAGGGATGCCAACGTCCATGATCCGAGGAGTGTCGCCGGGTTGAGTACGGCGGCACGGTCCTCCCTCGCACCCTTGGATCCGGACCGGGCCGGTGCGGCCTGGCTCCTCGCCCTCGAACACGCCTACCGGGACGAGCTGCTGGGACAGCTGGCGGCGACCACCGGTGGATCGACCCCGGAGCCCGACGCTCAGGTCGTGTGCTGCATCGACGTCCGTTCCGAGGGGATCCGGCGACACCTCGAGTCGGAGGGTCGGTATGAGACCTTCGGATTCGCCGGGTTCTTCGGCCTCCCACTCCGCTACCGCGGTCTCGGGGCCGAGCCCGTCGACCTGCTGCCCGTCCTGCTGTCCCCGTCGGTGGACCTGGAGGAGCACGCTGCCAGCGGACAGGAAGCACTGGCACAGCGGCGGCTCGCCGGGGTCCAGGTCCAGGCCCAGGGACGATTCGCCTTCGCCCGTACCCGTGAGCACGGCGTGGCCCCGTTCATGTTGGCCGAGGCCGGCGGATTCGTGGCCGCCCCGCTGCTGGCGGCCAAGACCGTCCGACCGGCTCGGTTCGCCCGGGCCAGAGGGCGGCTGTGGTCCGCGTTGGTACCCGCAGCGCCGACCAGGATCGATGCCGAGCCTGAGCTGAGTGGGATGGTGGACGAGGAGCAGGCCCTGTTCGCCGAGACCGCGCTCACCACGATGGGCCTGACCGCAGGCTTCGCCCCGCTGGTCGTGCTCTGCGGCCACGGCAGCACGACCGAGAACAACCCCTACGCGGCTTCCCTGGACTGCGGTGCGTGTGGTGGGAACCGCGGTGGTGCGAGTGCACGGGCCGCTTGTGCGATCCTCAATCGGCGGTCGGTTCGATCGATGCTCGCTGGCCGAGGCATCGTCATCCCGGACGGCACGCACTTCGTGGCCGCCGAGCACGACACGGCCACCGACGCCGTCTCCCTCCTCGATCTCCATCTGGTGCCCGAGGGACACCACGAGGCTGTGGCACGGCTCCGCGACGACCTCGCCCGTGCCGGCGCGGCACTGGCGAGGGAACGGCTGGCCGAGCTCGACCCCGGCTCCCGCGGCGATCCGGTGGAGTCGGTCCACCGCCGGTCCGCCGACTGGGCCGAACTCCAGCCCGAGTGGGGATTGGCCCGCAACGCGTCGTTCATCGTCGGGCCCCGGTCGATGACGATGGGCAGCGACCTCGGGCGCCGAGCCTTCCTGCACTCCTACGACGCCGAGATCGACTTCGACGGCACGGCGCTCGAGACGATCCTGACCGCGCCGATGGTCGTCGCCCACTGGATCAACATGCAGTACTACTTCTCGACCGTCGCCCCCGAGGTCTTTGCCGCCGGGGACAAGACCGTCCACAACATCGTGGCTGGCTGCGGCGTCACCGAAGGGGCCGGGGGTGACCTCAAGATCGGTCTGCCGCTCCAGTCGTTGTTCGTCGGGGACCGGGCCTTCCATGAGCCGCTCCGCCTACTCACCGTTGTGGAGGCCCCGATCCCGCGCATCGACGAGGTGATCGCACGGAACCCGGTACTACGCGAGCTCTTCGGTGGCCAGTGGGTGCACCTGGCCGCCCGCGACTCCCGCAGGGCGCCGTGGAGGCTCCGTAGGGCCGACGGCTCCTGGGTCCCGTGGGATCCGACGACGGCGACGATGTGTCCACCTCCGGCAGACATGCCGACGACCCGACAGGAGGCCCGCCGTGGATGACGCGTGGCAGCTGACCGAAATGACCAAGATCGAGGTGGTGGTCGGAGGGGAGGAGTCCGCCGCGGTGGCCGACCTGTTCGCCGAGGTCGGTGCCACGGGGTTCACGGCGGTGTCCAACGTGTCCGGCCTCGGGCACGATGGCTACCACCAGGGGCGGTTACTCTTCAACGACCGGAACGGGCTCGCCCTGATGATGGTGGTCCTGCCGTCGGACCGGGTGGCGGATCTGCTGGACGGGCTCCGGGCGCTCCTCGCCAGTCGACCGGGGGTGTTGATGGTGTCGGACACCTACGTGAGCCGTCCGGAGTACTTCCGATGAGAGGAGCAGGTGGACCGATGGTGCTGGACGACACGTACCGGGGGGCCGAGCTGGCACCGGTCGCACGGGTTGCCATGGTGGGGGCCGGGCAACTCGCCCGGATGACCCACCAGGCAGCCATCGACTACGGCATCGCACTCCACGTGCTGGCGGACTCCCCGGACGATCCGGCCGTCTCCGCTGGTGCCGAGTTCACGCTCGGCCACGCGGACGACGCCGTCCTGCTGAGGCGGCTGGCCGCCCATGCCGACGTCATGACCTTCGATCATGAACTCGTGCCACTCGACGTACTGCGGGCCATGACCACCGAGGGCAGCGTCATCCGACCCGGTGCCGATGCCCTGGCTCTCGGTTGCGACAAGCTGTTCGCGCGGACCGTGGTGAGCGGGCTCGGCGACCTCTCGATCCCGGTACCGGCCTTCGTCCCCGTGTCCGGAGCACCGGACGTCGCCGCATTCGCCGAGCGGCACGGATGGCCCGTCGTGTTGAAGTCCCGGAGCGGCGGGTACGACGGGCGCGGCGTCGTGGTCGTGGACGACCTCCCTGCCGCCGAGCGCGTACTCGCCGGCGGTGGCGGTGGCGACGGACCCCGGTGGGTGGTCGAGGAGTTCCTCGACATCACCATGGAGTTCGCCGTCCTGATGGCCCGGAGCCCCTCGGGATTCACCGCCACCTACCCCCCCATCGGCACACTGCAGGTGGAGGGGATCTGCCGGGAGCTCACCCTGCCGATCGACCTGCCCGAGGAGGTGGTCCACCGAGCTACGTCGTGGGCGCGGTCGATCCTCGAGGGCTTCGATGCCACCGGCATCGCGGCGGTCGAGTACTTCATGACCCGTGATGGCAGGCTCCTGCTCAACGAGTTCGCCCTTCGGCCGCACAACTCCGGGCACATCACCATCGAGGCGTGTGCCACGTCCCAGTTCCACCAGCACCTGCGGGCGGTCCTGGACTGGCCGCTCGGCGAGGTCGGGGTGGTGCGACCGGCCGCCACCGTCAACCTGATCGCCGACACGTCCACGATGGAGTTGGCCAGCCGTCTCCCGCTGGCCCTTGCCGTTCCCGACGTCCATGTCCACCTCTACCAGAAGGCCCCGCGGCCCGGTCGCAAGGTGGGGCATGTCACCGCATTGGCCGATTCCACGGGGGAGGCACTCGATCGAGCTCGGGTCGCGACAGAAAGGTTCTTCGGATGAACGACGACAAGGTGACCGGGTCGCACGTCCCGGTGAGTGTCTCCATCGTGATGGGGTCCAAGTCGGACCTGCCCGTCATGGAGGCAGCCGCGGCGGTTCTCGACGAGTTCGACGTCCTGCACGAGATACGTATCGTCTCGGCTCATCGGACACCGCATGACATGGTCGCGTTCGGTAGCGAGGCGGAGGCCAGGGGCGTAGGGGTGGTGATCGCCGGAGCCGGGGGTGCCGCGCACCTCCCCGGCATGCTCGCCTCGCTCCTGTCCATCCCGGTGATCGGGGTGCCGGTTCCACTCCGCCACCTCGACGGTATGGACTCGTTGCTGTCGATCGTCCAGATGCCCTCCGGTGTGCCCGTGGCCACGGTGGCCGTCGGCAACGCCACCAATGCGGGACTCCTCGCCGTGCGCATGTTGGCGATCCAGACACCGGATCTGCGCCGGCGCATGACGGCCTATCGGGAGTCCCTCAGCCAGGCATCCCGGCAGTCCGGGCTCGACCTGCGTACCGAGCGGCAAGGTGCTGACGGCATTTCGCCCTCAGACGCACGGGATCGAACGTGAGTGTGCACTGATGAGTCCCGAACTGTTGGCCGGCAAGCGGCTGCTGATCACCGGGGTCGCCACGGAGGACAGCATCGCCTTCGCCACCGCTCTCCGAGCGCGGGCCATGGGCGCCGAGGTGGTGCTGACGGCGTATCCACGGGACCTCGAGCAGGTCAAGAAGTTGGTGGCCGATGCCGGCGTGTCCAGCGACGTCCTCCCCCTGGACCTCACCCGGCCATCCGAGGTGGACCAACTGACCGGGATCCTCCGGTCCCGCTTCGGCGCACTCGACGGTGCGCTTCACGCCGTGGCATTCGCGCCGAAGGATGCCCTGGACGGTCCGTTCATGGACGCCGACCCCGCCGGCATCGAGTTGGCGTTCCGGACCAGCGCGTGGAGCCTGAGCAACCTGGCCCGCCTGGTGTCAGCGCTGGCACCGGTGGACGGCGCGTCCCTGGTCGGTCTGGACTTCGACGCCAACGGCGGTGCATGGCCCGTCTACAACTGGATGGGTGTCTGCAAAGCAGCGCTGGGCTCGACCGCCCGCTACCTGGCTCGTGATCTCGGTCCCGGCGGCATCCGGGTCAACCTGGTGGCTGCAGGTCCACTCCTCACACGGGCCGCGGGCGGCATTCCGCGGTTCGCCGCTCTGTTGGACGCCTGGGAGACCACCAGTCCGCTCGCGTGGTCGCACTTCGATCCCACCCCGGTCGCCGACTCGGTCTGCTTCCTGTTGTCCGACCTGTCCCGGGCGATCACCGGTGAGGTCCTCCACGTCGACGGCGGTTACCACGCGATGGCCGCTCCCCGATATCCCGACTGATGAGTAAGCCGGTGGGGACGTTGCGGGACGTGGTCCCGGCCCACGGCCCGTCGATCAGAAGTAACCCCTCAGCACGCTCACCTTGGAGTGCCGGGGATCACCGTCGTTGACCTGGAGGCTGATGTCGACGGCCGAGTAGCCCTTCATCAACGAGGCGTTCATGTCGTAGCTTCCCGTACCGGAGGCCGGGAGGACCCCGACCGCGAGCATCTTGAGCGTGGTGGGATCGAGGAGCCAGACCTCGTAGAAGCTCTGGGCGCCCGGGACGTGGAGCTGCGAGGTGCGCACGGTGAGCAACCTGTCGTTCCCCTGGGCGAGTGCGGTGAGTGACCCCGATGCGTTCGTCGGGCCGTCGAGCGGATGGAGGGTGGCCTGGGCCACGACCGTCGGGCGCTGATGGGTGCGGGCGAGGCCTGCGCTGACCCCCGCGACCGCCACCACGATCGCAGCCCCGGCCAGTACCCATCGGACCCGGCGACTCCGCAACCGGGCATGTGCAGGTCGGCTGGTCAAGTGTGCCTCGTCGGGAATCCGGAGTGGCGCGAGTTCCTCTTCCCGTCCGGCCGGCTCCGCAGGTTCTTCCAGCGTCCGGGACGCGGAGGTGAGGGCGGCATGTGCCACCAACAGGTCGACCAGCTCCAGACGGCACGCATCGCAGGTCCGGAGCCGCTCGGCGATGGCCAGGGACGCGCCCCGGTTCGCTTCGCCGGTCAGGAGTCCGAGGAACTCCGTCGTGTCGTGATCGGAGTCGTGCGGCTCGCTCATCCTTCCTCTCCTCTCATCACGTTGGCGGTGAGTCGATGCATACCCCGTGCCATCCGGGCCTTGACCGTCCCGAGGGGCACGCCCAGTTCGATGGCGATCTCCTGTTGCGAACGGTCCCCAAAGTACGAGAGTTCGATGGCCTGCTGTTGTTCGGGAGGGAGCCGGTCCAGGGCGACGCGTATCTCGGCGGCCCAGGCCATCCGCTCGACGAACTGGTCACCGTCCTCGCCCATCAACTCACGCATGGCGTCCACCGGTACCACCTCGTGGTGCCTGCTCCGAAGTTGGTCGATGGCGCGCTTTCGGGCGATGCCGAACAGCCACGCCTCGAAGGGGCGGGACGGGTCGATCCGTTCCCGCGACCTCCACACTTCGAGGAAGACGACCTGGAGGACGTCGTCGGCCTCGTCGCGACCGACGTAGCGACGCAGGTAGTTCCGGACCAGAGGACCGTAGGTGCGGTAGGCCTCCTCGAGCGCGCGGTCGTCCCCGTCGACGACCCGCTGCACCAGTGCGGGTGCCGCCAGGGACGGAGTGCCCACGACGCCCGGCATCAGATCAGGCCGCAACCCGGGACGGGGGGCACGACCGACGGGATGCAGGCTCCGGTGGAACTCACGAGGCCGGCGGCATCAGGACGCCCGAGATGACGTGGATCACACCGTTCGAGGCGATGATGTTGGTCTGGACGATGTCGACCGTGTTGCCCTTGCCGTCGGTGATCGTCAGCTTGCCGCCGGTGTCGTTGACGGTGAAGGACGCACCGTTGACCGTCTTGACCGCTCCCGGTGAGATGTCCGACGCCTTCAGGGCGCCGGGAACCACGTGATAGGTGAGGATGCTGGTGAGCTCGGCCTTGTTGGCCGGCTCGAGCAGGGTGGTCAGTGTTCCGGCCGGCAGGGCGGCGAATGCCGCGTTGTCCGGGGCGAAGACGGTGAACGGGCCGGGACCTTCGAGGGTCGAGACCAGGCCGGCAGCCTTGACCGCAGTGACCAGGTCGGAGAGATTCGGGTCCCCGACGGCCAGCTGGACGATGGTCTTCGACGCCGGGGCGGCCGCCGCGGTCGTCGTGGTGGTCGAGGTACTGGAGTTGCTGCTGCACGCGGCAACAAGGGTTCCCATCGCCACAAACGTGATGACGCCGACGGCCAGTGTACGAAGCTTCATGGTCTGTACCCCTCCTACGTTGAACGATTCGAGACATCCCGGTTTCCGGATGACCACCCTGTTCTTCGTTGGTGAGCTGCATTCGGTTGCACCCAATTCGCCGAGTATTGGATGCAACCATTTGGCCGCCCCGTGCGAAGGACGTGATGGGCAGCGGTCGGAGTCGGACGCCAGCCCGTGTCAGGTGACACGTGCCGGCGGACGCTCCGAGACGCCCCAATGCGGGCTGTACGACCCGCCATCGGACCTACGACCACGAGGTGACAAACATGCACAGCAGATCCAGACGTTTCGGTCTGGCCGTCCTCGCGACGGTCGCCGCTCTGTTCGGGGGGCTGCTGCTCTCCTTCGGGGCCGCCCAACCCGCGGGTGCGTCCCCGGGCAGCGCCACCGTGACGGTGGTGCACGGCATCCCGAACACCCCGGTCGACGTCTACGTCGACGGCACGGACGTGCTCCCGGGCTTCACGTTCGGCACCGTGAGTCCGCCCCTGACCGTATCGGCCGGGACCCACGACCTGCAGGTCAAGTTGGCGGGTACCTCGACGGTGGCGCTCAGCGGTTCGGTCACCCTCACCGCCGGGGAGAATGCCACCGTGGTGGCCAATCTCAGTGCCACCGGGACACCGGAGCTGTCGGTGTTCCAGAACCCGACCACGCCGGCACCTGCGGGTGACGCCTGGGTCCTGGTC
>Ga0302279_10000957_pt1 | contig 42383 bp, 30 predicted proteins | sample III_Bog_N3_3_FD_194541 | JGI IMG/M metagenome (GOLD analysis project Ga0302279, IMG submission 194541) | Peat permafrost microbial communities from Stordalen Mire near Abisko, Sweden - III_Bog_N3_3 | ecosystem: Environmental > Terrestrial > Soil > Wetlands > Peat | place: Sweden: Abisko... | reverse complement strand
CAGACCAGGTGGTGCCCGAGACCGTGAAGTCGATGTCGTTCGTCGCGCTCGCCTGGACGACGCCGACGTAGGACGAGCCGTTCGACACCAGCGCGGGCACGCTCGCCACGGAGCCGGTCAACGTCTGCACGGCCCCCCAGGCCCCGCCACTCCACGTGCTAGCGAGCGCAGTCGTGGAGCTGCCCCCGAGGATGGCCATCGTCGACGTGCATGGGTGGGTCGCCACGGTGGCGTACGTAGCGCCGCTCGTGCCAGCGATGGTCGAGGGCGTGGACCAGGTGCTCCCCGTGAGGGTGGTCACCTCCACGGAAGCACCCGCCGGCGCCAGCACCGCCACGGCCTCTGCTCCGCAGACGCCGGGTGCAATCTGCGGAGGTGAAGCGAGCGTGGGGTTGGTCCCTGCGACGAGCGGCGCGGGGGCGGCCCAGGGGCTCGAGGCGGCGGGTTCGTAGGTGGTGTAGTAGCCCTCGCCGTTGCCGCCCTGGTAGACGAGGAGCGCGCCGCCGCTGGCGAGCGGAGCGAGGGCGACGGTGTTGGGGGTGTAGACGGTCGTGTCGCGGACGACGGCGGGGGCGGACCACGTGCCTCCGGTCAGGACGGAGTACATGAGCACTTCGTCGTTGCCGTTGTCGTTGCGCGAGTAGACGACCATCTGCGTCGCCGCTCCGCCCGTGAGCTCGATGATGCGGGGTGAGGTGACGTCGTAGGTGTCGGTCGCGACTTCGACGGCTGCTCCCCAGGTGGTGGCCCAGGGCTGGACGTAGAGGCCCGCGTTGGAGCCAGCCTGCGCGATCGAGAAGCTCGTGCCGCTGAGCCCGGCGGCGGTGGGTGCGCTCGGCCCGAAGCTCTGGCTGCTGGCGCCGCCGACGGGGTCGTTGGCGGGCGACCATGCGCCGGCGGCGTAGGTGCCGTGGTAGAACTTGTCGTCGCTGCCCCAGTAGACGAGGTGGACGGCGCTGCCGACGACGGCGAGGGCCGGCGGACCACCGGTGGTCGCCGTCGCGTTGCCCGCGGAGACGCCCGTGAGCGCAGACCAGGTGGTGCCCGAGACCGTGAAGTCGATGTCGTTCGTCGCGCTCGCCTGGACGACGCCGACGTAGGACGAGCCGTTCGACACCAGCGCGGGCACGCTCGCCACGGAGCCGGTCAACGTCTGGGTCGCCCCCCAGGTGCCGTTCCAGGTGCTCGCGAACGCGGTGGTCGCGTTCCCCCCGAGGACGGCGATCGTGGCGCCGCACCCGCTGGTCGACCCACCGGCGCCGCCGTCGGTGCCGGCCTCGGTGCCCGCCTCGGAGGCGGCGTCGGTCCCTGCCTCGGTGCCCGTCTCGGCGACAGTCCCCGTGTCGCTGCTCGCTTCGGCGGGAGCGTCCACCGACGTCTCCATGTGGGCGTCCTGCGGCGACCCCGCATCCGTGGTCGCATCGGTACCCGTATCCATGGGGCCGGTCATGCCGGTGTCGGCTGGCCCCGAGTCGAGCGTCGCATCCGTGCCCGTGTCGGCGGGGCCGACCATCCCCGTATCGGTGGCGGCTCCCGTGTCGCTCGCGCCGGTCTCCGGGGGCTCCTCGGAGCCCGTATCGGCGACCCCCGAATCGACGGCCCCCGTATCGGCCTGCTCGGCGCCGGTGTCGCCCGGTTCCGTCACCCCCGAATCGATGCCCGAGTCATCGCCGGGCGCCGCCTCCGGGCCGCTATCCGCTCCAGAGTCCTCGGGGCCGAGGATGGACGAATCCTTCGACGCGTCCGACGGAGGCGCCGTCGAGTCTCCCGCCCCCGCGGCGTCTTGCGTCGATCCCGTATCCGCGCCGGCGTCCGTGTTGAATCCGGGCGCCCCGCTGTCCTTCCCACCCGAGCACCCGCTCGACGCGAATCCGCAGGAGAGAGCCAGGGCCCCTACGCAGAGGGCGTGAAGGTTCGTGATGCGCGGGCGGAGTGCCAGGGACATGGCCTCCCCTTAGCAGTAACTCAGAGGGTAGGCGAGGGCCCCCAGGAGCGAGATCGCCCGGCCTGTGAACTTTTGCATTCTCGCTAGAAGTTCGCGGAGTTGACTCCGTCCGAGGCGCTCGTCAGGGTCGGTGACGCACTGCCGCCCTTCTCCGTTTCAGCTTTTTCCCCCAGGGCGAACTTTCCGCTCCGACGCTCCAGTGCTGGTAGCGCCGGCAGCCGGTTCGCTGTATTTGGCTCGCCATGGGCTCGGATCTCTCGGCGATCGGCGTGTGGACGGGCGGGCCCGAGGCTCCGGCTTTCGATGCATCCGCGTTGGTGGCGGCGGTTCACGAGGTCCGCGAGCCGGTCCACGTCGTGCGCGACGGTGTGGCGGGCAGGCTTGGCCTGGCACGTGGCGGCCATACCTCCGGCCTCGAGAAGAAGAGCAACGGAGTGCCGGGCTACCCGCTCCTCGGCACGCTCCCGGCGCTCTACCCGGAGTGGCTCGGTGACCGCTCGTTCTCGGAGGCTCACGGCGTTCGCTTTCCGTACGTCGCCGGTGAAATGGCCAACGGCATCGCCACCAGCCGGATGGTCATCGCGATGGCCAACGCGCAGATGCTCGGCTTCTTCGGCGCCGCTGGCCTCTCGCTCGACGCGATCGGCCGCGGGTTGGACGAGATCGAGCAGGCTCTCGGCAAAGGACACACCTCGTGGGGCTCGAACCTCATCCATTCGCCCAACGAGCCGGACATGGAAGACGCAACGTGCGCCCTCTATATAGAGCGGGGGGTCACGCGGGTCTCGGCGTCGGCTTTCATGGAGCTCACGCCGGCCGTGGTGCGCTACGCCGCGGCCGGCCTCACCACCGACGCGCGTGGGGCCATCGTGCGCAAGCACCACCTCTTCGCCAAGATCTCCCGCGCCGAGGTCGCACGCCAGTTCATGGCGCCGGCGCCCAAGGAGATCCTCGACGGGCTCGTCGCGAAGGGGCTCCTCAGCGCGCGGGAGGCCTCGCTCGCGCTGCGTGTTCCCATCGCCGAGGACATCACGGTCGAGGCTGACTCCGGCGGGCACACCGACAACCGCCCGCTCACCGCGCTCTTCCCGCTCATCCAGCAGCTTCGCGACGAGATCGTGCGGGATCACGCCTTCACGCGCCCCATCCGGCTCGGCGCCGCGGGGGGCATCGGCACGCCGGCGGCCGTCGCCGCTGCTTTTGCGATGGGCGCCGCGTTCGTGCTCACCGGGTCGGTCAACCAGGCTGCCGTCGAGTCGGGCCTCTCCTCCGAAGGAAAGAGGATGCTCGCCGACATGGACTTCGCCGACGTGATGATGGCGCCCGCGGCCGACATGTTCGAGCTCGGCGTCAAGGTGCAAGTCCTGAAGCGCGGCACGATGTTCGGAGTGCGCGCCCTCCGGCTCTACGACGTCTACACGATGTACGACGGCCTCGAGGCCATCCCCGATGCGACGCGGACCAAGCTCGAACGCGAGGCGTTCCACGCGCCGCTCGAAGAGATATGGGCGGCCACGCGCGCCTTCTTCGAGGCACGTGACCCGCGCGAGGTCGCCCGCGCCGAGCGCGATCCCAAGCACAAGATGGCGTTGACCTTCCGCTGGTACCTCGGAAAGTCGAGCCACTGGGCGATCGACGGCGCGCGCGACCGTCGGGCCGACTACCAGATCTGGTGCGGCCCCGCCCAGGGTGCCTTCAACGCCTGGGTGAAGGGGACGTTCCTCGAAGCCCCCGAGAACCGCACGGTTGTTCAGATCGCGCGAAACCTCCTCGAGGGCGCCGCCGTCGTGTCGCGTGCCCAGCAGCTAAGGACGTACGGGGTGCCGGTTCCCGCCTCGGTTTTTCTGTATAGTCCCCGCCCCCTCACGTCCTGAGGAGGAAATCCCCGTCCGGCGAGCCAACGCACACCATGCCGCAGATCCCCATTGCTATCGTAGGCGTCAGCGCCCTTTTTCCAGGCTCTCTCGACAAATCGGGGTTCTGGAAGGACATCCTCGCCGGCCGTGACCTCGTCACGGACGTGCCTGCGAGCCATTGGCTCATCGACGACTACTACGATCCGAATCCCGCGGCGCCGGACAAGACCTACGCGAAGCGTGGAGCGTTTCTGCCGGACGTCGATTTCGATCCCGTGCTGTGGGGAGTTCCTCCGTCGGTGGTTCCGGCGACCGACACGTGCCAGCTGCTCGCCCTCATCGTCGCCCAGCAGGTGCTCGAAGACGCCTGCGGGGGCCAGTTTGCAAGGCTGAACCGCGAGCGAATCAGCGTGATCCTGGGCGTCACGTCGGCGCAGGAGCTGCTCGCGTCGATGGTGAGCCGCCTCCAGAGGCCCGTATGGGTGAAGGCGCTCCGTGAGACGGGGCTCCCCGAGGACGAGGTGGTCGCGGCCTGCGACCGGATCGCTTCTCATTACGTCACCTGGCAGGAGAGCACCTTCCCCGGCGTGCTCGGCAACGTCGTGGCCGGTCGCATCGCCAACCGCCTCAACCTGGGCGGCACCAACTGCGTCACGGACGCGGCGTGCGCGAGCAGCTTCTCGGCGCTTTCCATGGGCGTCAACGAGCTCTCGCTCGGTCAGTCGGACCTCGTCATCTGCGGCGGCGCGGACACGATGAACGACATCTTCATGTACATGTGCTTCAGCAAGACCCCCGCGCTCTCCAAGACGGGGGATTGCCGGCCGTTCTCGGACCGGGCCGATGGGACCTTGCTCGGCGAGGGCATCGGCATGGTCGCGCTGAAGCGCCTGAGCGACGCCGAGCGCGAGGGTGATCACGTCTACGCCGTGCTTCGCGGGGTGGGTTCCTCGTCCGACGGTCGCGCCAAGAGCGTGTACGCCCCGGTCGCCGAAGGGCAGGCGCGGGCCCTGCGGCGCACCTACGAGCAGGCGGGCTACGGCGCCGACACCGTCGAGCTGGTCGAAGCGCACGGTACGGGAACGGTCGCCGGTGACGCCGCAGAGTTCGAGGCGCTCAAGACCGTCTTCGGCGAGACGGGCCGTAAAGATCGCTGGTGCGCAATCGGCTCGATCAAGTCGCAGGTGGGCCACACGAAGGCCGCCGCGGGTGCGGCTGGGCTCTTCAAGGCCGTGATGGCGCTCCATCACAAGGTGCTCCCGCCCACGATCAAGGTGGATCGCCCGAACCCGGAGCTCGGCATCGAGTCGAGCCCGTTCTACCTGAACACGCAGGCGCGCCCGTGGGTTCACGCGTCGTCCGAGCCGCGTCGCGCGTCGGTCAGCGCCTTCGGCTTCGGCGGCTCGAACTTCCACGTGGCGCTCGAGGAGTACCGCGGCACGGGAGCCCATGCGCCTCGCGTCCGCACCTCGCCGAGCGAGCTCGTCCTCCTCCACGCGGACTCTCCGTCCGCGCTCGCGGCCCGCTGCGATGCGCTCGGGGCCGAGGTGACGATGCCGGGGATGCTCGCATTCCTCGCGAAGACCACGCAGAAGAGCTTCGACCCGCGCGCGGCTTGCCGTGCCTCGATCGTGGCAACGAGCGAGAGCGATCTCCGCCAGAAGCTCCAGACCGCCTCGCCGCTCGCGGCGGCCGGCAAGACGTGCTCGACACCCAACGGTGTCGAGCTTGGCTTCGGAGACGTGCTCGGGGAACTGGCGCTGCTGTTCCCCGGCCAGGGCAGCCAGTACACCCACATGGGGAGCGACGTGGCCATGGCGTTCGAAGACGCGCTCGCCGCGTGGGATCTCGCCGCCGAGGTCGTCCCGCACCTGGCCGACGTCGCCTTCCCGATCGGAGCGTTCTCCCCCGACGAGATCGAGTCGCAGCGAAAGGCGCTCACCGAGACGGCGTGGGCGCAGCCGGCGATTGGCGCGATGAGTCTGTCGCTCCTGAACGTCCTCCGAGCGCTCGGGCTTCGCGCCGCGGCGTACGCCGGCCACAGCTTCGGGGAGGTGACGGCCCTTCTCGCCGCGGGCGCTCTCACCGAGAGAGACTTTCTCGCCGTCGCGCGGCTGCGCGGACAGCTGATGGCCGACGCTGGCTCGCAGCGCGGCGTCGGCGGCAACTCGGGCCCCGTCGATGCCGGGGCGATGACGTCGGTCATGGCGCCCATCGAGGACGTGCGCGCGCGCCTCGAAGCGTGGAAGCTCGACGTCGTCATCGCCAACCACAACAGCCCGAACCAGGTCGTCCTCTCGGGCGCCTCCGCGGCGATCGGCGAGGCAGAGCAGAAGCTCCAGGCCGCGGGCATCACCACGATGCGCCTCGACGTCGCGGCAGCCTTTCACTCGCCCATGGTGAGCGCCTCGGCGGCACCCTTCCGCGCGAGCCTTGCAGGCATCGCCTTCGCGTCTCCCACCGGCGACGTCTACAGCAACGCGGCCGCATCCCCGTACGAGACCGCGCCCGACAAGATCCGGGCGACCCTCGCCGAGCAGATCGCGCGGCCCGTGCGCTTCGTCGAGCAGATCCAGGCCATGTACGCGCGAGGGATTCGCACGTTCGTCGAGGTCGGGCCGGGACGCGCGCTGACCGGGATGGTGAGCCACATCCTGAAGGGTCGCGAGCACCGCGCCATCGCCGTCGATCGCAAGGGTCGGAGCGGCGTCAATAGCCTCCACGAGGCGCTCGGGCAGCTCGCCGTTTCCGGCGCCGCGCTCGACTTCGAGAAGCTGTGGGCCGGTTTCGAGCCGGTCATCGACCCGCGGACGCGCGAGACGCCCAAGCTGGTCCTGAAACTGAACGGCGCGAACTACGGAAAGCCGTACCCGCCGCCCAACGGAGAGCTCCCCATGCCGAACCCGCCGCGCCCGCCGACGTACTCGTCCGCTCCTGTCGTTGCCCCGATCCAGGATGCCGTGGTCGTCCCCGCGCCCGCGCCGGCGGCCGCCGCATGGGCCGAGGCGTTCCAGGAGAGCCAGCGTCAGACCGCGGAAGCGCACATGGCGTTTCAGCGCTCGATGGCGGAGACCCACTCGGCGTTTCTCAAGACGATGGAGGCCTCGATGGAGGGCCTCAACGCGATGGTCGGCGGGCATCCGCGGGCCATGTCTGCAGCACCTTCGTTCGAGCTTCCACCGGCTCCGCAGAGCGTCCCGGTGCCCCGCCCCGTGAAGCACGAGGCGCCGAGGCCCGCGCCTGCGGCCGTGGCCGTAGCCCCCCGCGCCGTTGCCGCCCCCGAGAAGATCGTCGAGGCGCCGAAGGCCGCCCCGGCACCCGCGGCGAACGCGAAGGTCGACGTCAAGGCGCTCCTCCTCCAGGTGGTCGCCGCAAAGACCGGCTACCCGCAGGAAATGCTCGGGGTCGACATGGACCTGGAGTCGGATCTCGGCGTCGACTCCATCAAGCGCGTCGAGATTCTCGCCGCGGTGCGCGGCAAGCTCCCTGCGCTGCCCGACCTGAACCCGACCGAGATGCGCGCGTTGCGCACCCTCGCGCAGATCGACCGGTACCTCGACGAGAAGCTCGGAGGCGGCTCGAAGGAGACGAACGGCTCGAAGGAGGCGAACGGCGCGAAGGAGACGAACGGCGCGAAGGAGACGACCGGCGCGAAGGAGACGAACGGGACGAAGGACACGAAGGACACGAGCGAAGCGGGCGAGAAGCCGGGCCGCTTCGTCGTCCGCGCCGTCCTCGCGCCGGCGCTCGGCCTCGTCTCCCCGGGACCCGTCGGGGCGCGCTCGTTCGTCATCACGGATGACGAGACGGGAGTGGCAGCCGCTCTCGCGAAGAACCTGGAGGGACGCGGAATCACGGCGCGCGTGGTCACCGAGGTGCCCGAAGGCGCGGACGCCGTGGTGTTCCTCGGAGGTCTTCGCAACGTCGAGACGCGAGACGCCGCGATCGCGGTCGCGCGTGAGGGCTTCCGCGCGGCCAAGACCGCAGGCGTGACGCTCGCTTCGCGCGGGGGAACGTTCGTGACCGTCCAGGATACGGGCGGCGATTTCGGCCTCCGCGGGTCGGCGCGGGCGTGGCTCGGTGGATTGCCGGGGCTCGTCAAGAGCGCAGCGCAGGAGTGGCCCAAGGCGCACGTGCGCGCGCTCGACGTGGAGCGCGGCGCGCGCGCTCCGGAGGCGGTCGCCGAGGCCATCGCGTCTGAGCTCTTCTCCGGCGGTCCGGAGATCGAGGTCGGCCTCCGGGCCGACGGTACGCGATGGACCCTCGACGCAAAGGCAGAGCTCGCCGTCACGGGCGCTCTGCCCATCGACGAGCGTTCGGTCATCGTCGTCTCCGGCGGCGCGCGGGGCGTGACCGCCCGCACGGTCGTCGAGCTCGCGAAGAAGGTGCACGCCCGCTTCCTCCTCCTCGGGCGCACCGCCCTGGAAGACGAGCCTGCGTCGTGCCGCGGCCTCACCGAGGACGCTGCGATCAAGCGAGCCCTCCTGGCCGATGCCACGGCCCGGAAAGAGACGCTGACGCCGGCGGACCTTGCCGCGCGCGCGGCGAACCTCGAGGCCAACCGGGAGATCAAGAAGACGCTGGACGACATGCGCGCAGCGGGCGCCGAGGCGCGCTACGCCGCGGTGGACGTGACCAACCGCGACGCCGTCCGTGCTGCGATAGACGGCGTACGCGCTGCCTGGGGCCCGGTGACGGGCGTGATCCACGGCGCGGGCGTCATCCAGGACCGGCTCATCGTCGAGAAGACCGACAGCCAGTTTGACCGCGTCTTCGACACCAAGATCAAGGGCCTCCTGGCTCTCCTCGAGGCCACCTCCGGGGACCCGCTGCGCTTCCTCTGCGCCTACTCCTCGATCGCCGCCCGCGTCGGAAACGTCGGTCAGTCCGACTACGCGATGGCCAACGAGATCCTCAACAAGGTCATGAGCGCCGAGCGCGCACGCCGGCCCGAGCTGGTCGTGAAGAGCCTCAACTGGGGCCCCTGGGCCGGCGGGATGGTCACGCCGGCGCTTCAGGCTCACTTCAAGGGGCTCGGCGTACCGCTCATCCCGCTCGCGGAGGGAGCCCGGATGCTCGCGCGCGAGCTGTCCACGGCGGGCGACGTCGAGATCGTCCTCGGCGCGATGACGCGCCCCGGATCGTTCGTACGGCCCTCGGAGTCGGGAGAGCTCACCCTGGAGCTCGTCGTCAGCCGCCGCACGCACCCGCAGCTCGGAGACCATCGCACGCACGGCGTGCCCGTTCTCCCCGTCGCGATCGTGCTCGACGCGTTCGCGCGGCTCACGCACGCGTGCCGCCCCGATCTCCTCTTCGTCGGTTGCCAGGCGCTGAAGGTGCTCCGGGGCGTCCGGCTCACGCACTTCGACGCCCAGGGCGATCGCTTCGTCCTGCGCGCACGGCAGGTCACCAACGGCGACGGCGCGACGTTCGCCGTCGAGCTTTGCAGCCTGGATGGGGCGAAGCACTACACCGCCACGACGGAGGCCCGGCCGCGTCGGCCCGCCCCGGCTCCGGTGCCCGAGAGGCCGGAAGGCCTGAAGGCGTGGTCCGGCGAGGTCTACGGGCGCACGCTCTTCCACGGTCCTGCCTTCCACGCCATCCGGAAGATCGACGGGCTCTCCAACGCGGGCGGCGCAGCGACGCTCGCGTCGGCCGAGGATCTCGGGTGGAGCCGCGGCTGGCACGTGGACCCGGCGATCGTCGACGGCGGCCTTCAGCTGGCGCTCCTCTGGACGGAGCAGGTGCTCGATGGTGCGTCCTTACCGACCGCGGTCGACGCGCTGACCCTCTACGGCAACGGCCTGGGGAGCGGCAAGATCCACTGCATCCTCCACCGGGACACGGTCGACAAGGAGCGCGCCGTGTCGGACGTGCTCTTCGTGGAAGACGGCGCCGTCGTGGCGAAGCTTCGCGGTGTCGAGACGCACCTCCTGCCGGCAAAGACCCCCCCCTCTGCACACCCGGACGCGTGAGACTTCTGCACCATGAGCTTCGGCGGCATTGCAATCGTTGGCCGCGCGTGTGTGCTCCCGGGCGCGCTCTCGCCCCAGGATCTGTGGCGGGCAGTACTCGCGGGGCGTGATCTAACCTCCAGCACGCCGGCCGGTCGCTGGCGTGTCGAGCCGTCGCGCGTCCTCTGTTCGTACGCCGACGGCGACAGCACGAGCGATCGCGCGTTCTGCGATCGCGGGGGGTACGTCACGGGGTTCGACGGCGTCTTCGACCCGAGCGGATTTGCCATCGGCAAGGACGAGATCGCAGGCCTCGACCCGCTCTTTCAGTGGGTGCTGCACGCCGGGCGCGAAGCCCTGCGCGACGGCGGGCTCGTCGGGGACGCCGGCCGGGTCGGCGCCGTCTTCGGGAACCTGTCGTATCCCTCCTCCTCCCTCTCCCGCTTCGCCGAGAGCGTGTGGCTCGAGAACGAGGGCAAGAGCAGCGATGGGTTGCCGCGCGTCGCCGCGAAGAATCGCTTCATGTCCGGGCTCCCCGCGCACACTCTCGCGCGCGGCCTCGGCCTCGGCGCAGGCGCCTTTGCGCTCGACGCCGCCTGCGCCTCCTCGCTCTACGCGATCAAGCTCGCGTGCGACCGTCTCCACGACGGCAAGGCCGACTGGATGCTGGCCGGCGCGGTCAACGCCGCGGACGACCTCTTCTTGCATGTCGGGTTCACCGCGCTGAACGCGCTCAGCCCGTCGGGGGTCAGCCGTCCGTTCGACGCGGGAGCGGACGGCCTCTTGCCGGCCGAGGGCGCGGCGTTCGTCGCGCTCCGCCGCCTCGAAGACGCGGTGCGCGACAAGAACCGCATCCTCGGCGTCATCCGCGGCGTAGGGCTCTCGAACGACGGGCGCGGCCGAGGCCTTCTCGTCCCATCCGAGCAGGGGCAGGTGCGCGCGATGCGCGCCGCGTACGCCGAGGCCGGGCTCGCTCCGTCCGACGTCTCGCTGCTCGAGTGCCACGCGACGGGCACGATCGTCGGCGACTCGGCGGAGGTGCGCAGCATGGCGGAGGTGTTCGCCGGCACGCGCGAGATCCCGATCGGATCCCTCAAGGCGAACCTCGGCCACCTCATCACCGTGGCCGGTGTCGCGGGCCTCCTGAAGGTGCTCGGCGCCCTCGAGGCCGGCGTGAGACCGCCCACCCCCAACCTTCGCGATCCGAACCCCGCCCTCGCCGGCACTCCGTTTCGTGTCCTGCGCGAGGCCGAGGCCTGGGACAGCAAGGGGCCCCGCCGCGCGGCGGTCAGCGCGTTCGGCTTCGGCGGCAACAACGCGCACCTCGTGGTCGAGGCCTGGGGGAGCGGGGCCGGCGCGGTCACCGCCCTCCGCGGCACCCCGTCGCAGGACACCGCGAAGAGCGCCGCTGCCTCCAGCGAGGTCGCCATCGTCGCCATGGGCGCGCGCGTCGCGGACGGACAGAGCGTCCAGGACTTCGCGGACGCGATCGCCGCCAGGAAGTCGCGGGTCCGCGGGTCACCCCCGTCGGGGCACGCGGATGAGGTAGTCCTCTCGCTCAAGGAGCTGCGCTTCCCGCCGCAGGATCTGAAGGACGCCGTCGCGCAGCAGACGCTCATCTTCGCGGCGGTTCGCGAGGCGCTCGCCGCGTGCCCGTCTCTTCCGCGCGAGCGCACGAGCATCCTCATCGGGATGCAGTGCGACGCCGAGATCGCCCGTCACGGTGCGCGGTGGCGCATGGGCGAGTGGGCGCAGCGCTGGGGCGCGGACGAAGCGTGGGCGGCGGGCGCGCGGGAGGGCTTCGTCCCGCTCCTCGGCGCCGCGGGGGTGCTCGGCGCGATGCCGAACATCGTGGCCAACCGCCTGAACAGCCAGTTCGACGTCCTTGGCCCGAGCTTCGCCGTCTCCTCCGAGGAGCTCTCGGGCGTTCGCGCGCTGGAGATCGCGCGGCGCGCGCTCGTGTCGCGCGAGATCGACGCCGCCATCGTCGGCGCCGTGGACCTGTCGGCGGAGCCCGTGCACAGGGCCGCCGCGCGCGAGGTCCTGCCCGCCGGATCCCAGACGAGCGGTGACGCGGCGGTGGCGCTCGTCTTGAAGCGCCTGGACGACGCGCGGCGCGACGGGGACCGCGTCCTCGCGATCCTGACCGACGAGCCGGCCACGCCCTCGTCGCGACGATGGGGGCCCGGCGAGGGCTCGCCGGACCTGCACGCGCTCTTCGGCCACGCGCACGCTGCATCGGGACTGGTCGAGGTCGCCGCGGCCGCGCTCGCCTGCCACCACCGCTGGGGTGCGGGGCCGACGGTCGAGGTCCGGGTCTCGGCGCTCGAGGGTCAGCATGCGACCGTGTGGCTGCGTGAAGACCCGGAGACGCCATCCGACGGAGCGCGCGCGAACCCCCCCGAGCCCCCCTGCGCGACGTTCGTGGCCCACCCGCCACAGCCCCACCTTCCCTTGCTCGCGGCGCGTGCGCTCGGCACCCACCAGATGCACCCGGCTCCGTCGCTTCCCCCGGTGCTGGAGCCTGCCCTGCCGTCGGTGGATCTCGTGCGCGAGGTTGCCGCGCCCGCGGTCTCCATCGAGGTGGGGCCTGGGCTGGACCGCGTCGCGCAGCGGCGCCTCTTGCAGCAGCGCCAGATCGCGCAGATCCACGAGCAGTTCGTCGCCCAGCAGTCGGCCGTGCACCAGCAGTTCTTGCAGGTGCGGAGCCGGGCGATCGAGACCTTGATGCGCGCGGCGAGCGGCGCGGTCCAGGCACCCGCCGCGGTGCATGCTCCGGCCGCGAAGCCCGAGCTCTCCTTCACGCGCGCCGACCTCGAGGTCCACGCGTCCGGGACCATCTCGAAGATCTTCGGACCGCTCTTCGAGCAGCAGGACCGGTTCGTCGTTCAGGTCCGCATGCCGGAGCCTCCGCTCCTGCTCGCCGACCGCGTGACGGCCATCCGCGCCGAGCCCGGCACGATGGGGCTCGGCACAGTCTGGACCGAGACCGACGTGCGCGAGGACTCCTGGTACCTGAACGCCGGTTACATGCCGGCCGGGGTCATGATCGAGGCCGGGCAGGCGGATCTCTTCTTGATCTCCTACCTGGGCGTCGACTTCCTCAACAAGGGCGAGCGCGCGTACCGGCTCCTCGGCTGCGAGCTCACCTACCACCGGGGGCTGCCGAAGCCCGGCGAGACGCTGCGCTACGAGATCACGATCGACAGCCACGCCGAGCACGGCGACGTGCGCCTCTTCTTCTTTCACTACGAGTGCACCATCGACGGCGTCCCGGTCCTCACGGTGCGCAACGGGCAGGCGGGGTTCTTCACGCGAAAGGACCTCAACGAGTCGGCCGGTGTCCTCTGGAGCCCGGAGGATCAGGCCATCTCCAAGGATGCCCGCCTGGATCCTCCCGCCGTGGCCTGCAAGCGCACCGACTTCTCGGCCTCCCAGGTGCGCGCGTTCGCGGGCGGGGACCTCTTCGGGTGCTTCGGCGAAGGCTTCGAGCTCGGACAGACGCACACCCGTACGCCGTCGATCCAGTCGGGGGACATGCTCTTCCTCGATCGCGTGGCCGGCTTCGACCCGAGGGGCGGGCCGTGGGGCCGCGGGTACATGCGGGCGACGACGGACATCCGGCCCGACAAGTGGTTCTTCCAGGGTCACTTCAAGAACGACCCCTGCATGCCGGGGACCCTCATGTTCGAGGGGTGCCTCCAGATGATGGCGTTCTTCGTGGCCGGCCTCGGCTACACCATCGAGAAGGACGGCTGGCGCTTCGAGCCGGTCATGGACGAACCTTCCACGCTCCACTGCCGAGGTCAGGTGCTCCCCGGCTCGAAGGAGCTCGTCTGCGAGATCTTCGTGGAGGAGGTGCTGAGCGGCCCGACGCCGACGATCTACGCCGACCTCCTCGGAACGGTGGATGGCTTGAAGGCGTTCCACGCCCGCCGGATGGGCCTGCGCCTCGTGCCGGACTGGCCGCTCACGAGCAGGCCCGCGCTCGCGAAGACGGTCGACACGAAGCCCGTCGCGTCGCGCGACGGCTTCGAGTTCGGGTACGCGTCGCTGCTCGCGTGCGCGCTCGGCAAGCCGTCCGACGCGTTCGGACCGATGTACCAGGTGTTCGACGGCCACCGCCGCGTGGCGCGCTTGCCGAGCCCGCCGTACCACTTCATGACGCGGGTCCTGCGCGTGGACGGCGCGATCGGCGTGATGGAGCCGGGCGCCTCGGTCGAGATCGAGTACGACATCCCCCGGGACGCGTGGTTCTTCGAGGAGACGGGCTCGAAGTCGATGCCGTTCTCCATCCTCCTCGAGGCCGCGCTCCAGCCGTGCGGCTGGCTCGCGAGCTACGTGGGAAGCGCGATCACGACCGAGGAAGACCTGTGCTTCCGTAACCTCGACGGCAAGGGAACGGTCCTCCGGGAGATCTTCCCCGACGCCGGGACCCTCCGCACGGTGGCGACGCTCAAGAGCGTGTCCCAGTCCGGGACGATGATCCTCGAGAACTTCGACGTCGAGTGCTTCCTCGGCGAGGAGCGGGTCTGCCACCTGACGACGGGCTTCGGCTTCTTCCCCCCGGAGGCATTGCAGAACCAGATCGGCCTGCCGACCACGCCGGTCGAGCGGCAGCGCATCGACGCCCCTGGCGATCTCCTGGTCGACCTGACGACGTCCCCCGCTCGCTACTGCACCGGGAGCGCGCGTCTCCCCGATCCCATGCTCCGGATGCTCGATCGCGTCACCGCGTTCGTCCCCGACGGCGGGGACGCAAAGCTCGGGTTCCTTCGCGCGGAGAAGGACGTGAACCCCGCCGAGTGGTTCTTCAAGGCCCACTTCTTCCAGGATCCCGTCCAGCCGGGATCGCTCGGCGTGCAGGCCATGCTGCAGCTGCTCCAGTTCTACATGCTCCACACGGGCATGGACCGCGGCTTCGAGGAGCCCATCTTCGAGGCGATCGCGACCGAGCGGGAGGCGGTGTGGAAGTACCGCGGGCAGGTCGTCCCCTCGAACAAGCGCATCCGGACGACCGCGCAGATCGTCGAGACGGGCCGGGACGCGCGCGGCGCCTACGTGCTGGCCGACGCCTCTTTGTGGGTCGACGAGAAGCAGATCTACCGCTGCGCCACCATCGGGATGCGCATCGTCGAGGGCAAGGCGCCCCGCTTCGACATCGAGCCCATTCGTGACTACTGGCGCACGGAGCTCGGCGTCCGGGCGTGGCCCGGCGAGGACGTCTACCGCGCCCTGGTCACGAGCTTCGTGCGTCGGGCGCGCTTCGCGGACGAGGCCGCGCTGCGGAGCCTCGGCCCGCGCGGTGTGCTCTACCTCGCGAACCACCAGGTGGCCGTCGAGTCCACGGGCTTCGCGCTCGTCGCGTCGGCGCTCAGCCGGAGCCCCATCGTGGCGCTGGCCAAGGTGGAGAACCGGCGGCACTGGCTCGAGCTCGTGATGGAGCACACCTTCGCCTATCCGGGCGTCGGCCTGTCCGGCATGGTCGTTCACTTCGACCGGCAGGAGAGCGAGTCGTTGCCCGGCATCATCGAGAACCTGCTGGCGTCGATGCGCGACGCGAACCGGAGCGTGCTCGTGCACGTCGAGGGTACGCGGTCGCTCGAGTGCCGGAGCAAGGTCGCGAAGATGAGCGGCACCTTCATCGACATGGCCATCGCCGCCGAGCGCCCGATCGTGCCGGTCCGCTTCGTGGGCGGTCTCCCGAGCGCCGCGCTGGAGACCCGGCTCGAGTTCCCCTACGGGATGGCGAAGCAGGACTACTACTTCGGGGCTCCCATCCTGCCGTCGAAGCTCGCGAGCCTCTCGTACAAGGCCCGGATCGAGCTCGTCGTCAGCGCGATCAACGGGCTCGGCCCGCCGAACGAGATCGAGGAGCCTCACGCCGGCGACCCCGCGCTGGAGGCCTCTGTGCAGTCGTGGATGCGCGACACCGGCGCCGAGTACGGACCGGCGACGCTCTTCCGCCTCCTCGAGGCGCTGGCCGACCCCTGCGACGACGTGCGGGATCTCGTGCGGGGAGCGCGCGCGGGCGAGGCCCGGTTCCCCGACACCATCAAGGGGAGGTGGGTCGCAGAGCTCGCCCGGATGCTGTTTGGGTCCAGGGGACCCAGGGTCGTCGTCGGGTAAGACGAGACCTGGGATCCTCGGTCGGGAGAACGATCGGCGCCTCCTACTGGTCCGAGGCGTCCGCGGCAATCGGTGCTTGGTGGAGGGCCCAGTACAGCATGCCAGTCACCGTCGGCGCGTCTCCTCCGTCCGCCAAGGTCTCGGGTACGGGAGGGAACCCACCGGTCCCGGAGTCTGGCAGGTCGTAGTTGATGATCATGACGACATCGTTCGGCTGCCAGAGTCCCATCATCGAGAAGTAGTTGTACGTGTTCTTGAACGCCGTCGGCCAGTCGGGCCGAGGTGGAACCGTGTTGTTCGAAGCGAACCAGACGAACGGCTTACCTTGCGCGTGAATCGCCGTGATGATGTTGAACGCGTCCTGGTAAATCGCGCCGCCCAGGCAGGCGTCGAGAGGACACTCGAAGGCCGTGCCCCCTGCCTGGTCGAAGGCCTGCTCAGCGCCACCGTCGAGCGGCGTCGCGAACTCCTGGGGCTGCCATCCCGTGTACACCGAGCCGTACAGCTCCCACGCGGGGACGCTCGTGTTGGTGACGTACTCCGCGTTGGCGCTGGCGATGGTGACCCCCTCCCAGGACGACGGGCTGGGCGGCCAGAAGGATATCGCCTCGCGGTTGATGACGAGGTCCGGGTGGGCGGCCTGCGCTCCGCTGAAAATGCCGACGGGAACCCATCCCGCGTCCGGGCCATCGGGCACCGCATCCCACTCCGTGATGAGCGTGCGAGTCGCGATCTTGCACCAGAGGCTCGCCTCTTCTTCGGCGGTGACGTTCGCGTTGTTGCCCCAGATGCCGTCGAGATTCTGCCGGACGTACGTCCACTGTTCGTCGACCGTGCCATCGCTGTCCGCCAGAAAGTTGCTTCCCGTGAGCCCCATGAACACTCGCGGCCGTACTGCCGAGGTCGGGACTGAGCCGGTGGCCAAGCAGCCTCCGGCATCAGAGCTGCTCGCACTGTCTGCGATGTTCCCACCGTCTGCGATGCTCGCACTGTCTGCATCAAGCGCCGAGCTGTCCTGGGGGCCGCCTTCGCTCCCATCGATCGTCGCGTCCTGGGTGCTGCCTCCATCGGCCGAAGAGGCGTGGTTGGTGCCGCAGCTCGAACATGCCGCCGACAGCGCGAGCGTCATGCACGGAAGCCACAGGTCCCGCGCCGTAGTCGATGAATTGCGCTCGCTCATGAGGCACCCCAGCAACCAGGTTACGCAACGGGCGGGCCCCGGCGGGAAACATTGCTGGAGCCTCCCTCGATAAGGCCCGCGCCTCCCTTCGCGTGACGAGCGACGCCCCCGGCACGGCGGGAGCGTCGCCCCGAACGACGAGCGCCGCCCGAGGCGCAGAGCGCGCCTCGCGCCGGATGACGAGCGCCGCGCTCGTCGCGGCGGGGCCGGCCCACTGTGCGGAGGGCGCGCCACGAGAGGAGGAGAGGACGCTCCGCGCTCGAACCGGACGGGGCGCGGTCACGGGGCGCGAGGCGCGACCCCCGGTCGCCGGGGACCGAGGAAGCGCGAGCTCGTCCCGCAGAGCGAAGAGAGCGTCGCTCGATGCCGCGACGTCCTCCCGAATCGCGCCGGTCGCCTCTCTAGGCCTTGCTGGGGCCTCCCGAATCGCGCCGAGCACCTCCCAACGAACGACGAGCGCCTCCCAACGAACGAGGAGCGCCTCCCACGCTTCGATCGATCCGGCTTCCCTCGTGGCCGTGGCACATCTCCTCGCGCCGAGCGGCACGCATTGGAGGCCGACTGCGCCGTTGCGTGTCACGCAGGCCTCCCCGTTCACGCCGCGGTCTCTGCTGCAGCTGGAACGGCAGGCGCTCGCTTCGGCGAGCGCGTCGCGAGGAGCCGAGAGCGCCTGTCGGAACACGTTGACAGACGCTCACGCTCTTCCCGGAGCGGCGCTCGCGCGATCGATTTCCGCCCACGACGGAGCGCTCGCTTTCTTCGGGCGACGGAACGAGGCGCTCGCGGCTTCGGAGGGGGCGCTCATCGAGGAGCGTGAGGCGTCGTGGACGTCGACGTGCGTCCTCCAGGCTCCGCGGGAGGCGCTGCTCACGCCGAGGGCGGCTCTCCCCGTTTCTCGGGAGGCGCTCGTCACACCGAGAGCCGCTGTTGGGCGGCGAACATGCGCGCCGGCCGCCAGAAGTGTGCCGCGCCACGCGATGGAGTGTGCCGGTGGGTCGGGCGGCGGTCACCTCCGAAGCGGGAGGGCCGGCGCGGGCGTCTTGAACCTGTGCAGGCTCTGCTCCTGCTCCGCCCTCCTCCGCAGGCAGCCCGCGTTCGATGGCTCGAGCCGAACGCCGCAGCGGACATCTACCTCGGCAACCTGGACGGCCAGCTCCCGTGCGGTGTCTAGGCTAGGTCCAGCCTTAGCCGGGCGAGCCCCTCGTCGATCGAGACCCTTGGCTCGTACCCGAGGTCGCGGCGCGCCGCCGAGATGTCGTAGTAGTGGGACGTCGTCATCTGCCGGGCGACGAAGCGCGTGATCCTGGGCTCGCCCTTGCGCCGGAAGACCGCGTGAACCGCCTCGGCGACGCAGCCGGCGAGGTAGGCGACGCGCGGCGGGATGGTCTTGCGAACGGCCGGCGCGCCCGCAGCCTCGAGCATGCGGTTCACGAGGACCCTCGTGGGGACCGGCTCGCCGTTGCTGATGAAGTACGCCCGGCCGGCGCAGGCGGCGCCGGGGGCGAGGCGGTCGAGCGCGAGGACGTGCGCGTCGACCGCGTTGTCGATGTAGGTGCAGTCGACGAGCTTGTCGGGGCCCCCCGGCAGGCGCAGCGTGCCGGCCCGCGCCTGCGCCACCGCGCGCGGCAAGAGCTGCGTGTCGCCCGGGCCCCAGATGAGGTGAGGGCGCAGGGCGACGGTCGCCAGCGTGGCGTCGTTGGCCGCGAGGACGAGCCGCTCGCCCATCGCCTTCGTGCGCGGGTAGTGCGCCTCGAACGTCGTCGCGTACGGCAGCGACTCGTCTGCGCCGGCCACGTCGTCGCCGCCGTGCACCACGCTGGGGGAGCTCGTGTAGACGAGCTTGCGAACGCCGTGCGTCCGGCACGCGCGGATGACGTTCTCGGTGCCGGTCACGTTGGTCCGGTAAAATCGCGCGTACGGGCCCCAGCTGCTCACGTCGCCTGCGACGTGAACGACGGCATCCATTCCCTGGACGGCAGAACCTACCGCCGCGGGCTCCCCGATGTCCCCGCGGTGCACCTCGGCCCCTAGCTCGTGGAGCTCAGGGTAGTCCCCACGCGCCAGGCTGCGAACGAGGTCGCCGCGCGACAGCAGGCGCGTCACGATGGCCTTGCCCAGAAAGCCTCCCCCGCCGGTCACGAGGACTCTCATCGCAGCTCCGCCGCGGCCCACAGCGCGAGCTTCTCGCGGACGATCTTGGAGTTGTGGCGCGCGTCGACGGGGAACGAGGGATGAAAGAGGACGGTCGTGATGCCCCGCGTCTGCGGCGCGCCCTCGCCGAGGGCGAGCAGCTCCCGTTCGATGCGGCGCCGGGCGCGGCGCCGGGTGCCGGGCTCGAGCTCCACGCACAGGACGGGCGTCGCGAGACCCGGGCGCCCCGAAGGAACGCCGACGAGGGCCGTCCGCACGACGTCCGGGTGCGCGTTGAAGATCGTCTCGCAGGGAACGGAGAAGAGCGTCCCGGTCGCCGTCACGACGCGGTGCGCCTTGCGCCCGCAGAACCAGAGGCGCCCCTCCTCGTCGATGAACCCGACGTCGCCCATGCGGTGGACCGTCTCTCCGCCGTCGTCGATCTTCGCCAGCGCGGTCGCGGCCGCCGCCTTGAAGTAGGACTGCGTCACCACGGGCCCGCGCACCACGATCTCCCCGACGGCGCCGCGCGGCAGCGCCAGGTCGTCCGTCCACGTCGCGATCGGCCCGTCGTCGATCCCGATGACCGTCGCGCGCATCGGTGGCACCGGCCTTCCGACGCACACCCCGGCGCCACGCCTGGTCTCCCGCGCGACGCCAGGCGAGAGGATCTCGGAGCTTCCGATGGAGGTGACGGGCAAGGCCTCGGTGGCGCCGTAGGGCGTGAAGATCTGCGCGCCGTCACCGAGCATGCTCAAGAACTGCTCGATGAGCAGCGCGTCGACCGGCGCGCCTGCAGAGATGACGCGCCGGAGCGTGGGAAGCTTCACGCCGTGCGCGGTGCCGTAGCGCGCCACGCGCTTGAGGACGGCAGGGGAGGCGAACATCGTCGTCACGCCGTGCTCCAGGATGGGCGCGATGATCTTGGCGGGGTCGACCTTCGCAGGCCGCGACGGATCCATGTCCGGGACCACGGTGGTCATCCCGAGGGCAGGGTCGAAGAGCGCGAAGAGCGGAAAGGTGGCGAGGTCCTTCTCGGGTCCGCTCGTGGGCGAGATGGCGCGGAGGGCCTCGATCTGCGCCGCGAAGTTGCCGTGCGTGTAGACGACGCCCTTGGGCGGGCCGGTGCTCCCGCTCGTGAACAGTACCGCGGCGGTCTCGTCCTCGCGCGTCTCGGCGATGGCGTAGGGCGAGCCCGCCCGCGCGGCGCTCTTCAGCGCGGCGAGCGTCGTCCCGCCGAAGAGGGCAGGTCCGCCCACGGTGATCTTGGTGCGGAGCGTGCCGCGAGCCCATCCCATGGCGACGCGCGCCGCGTGCGCGGCCAGGACGCCGACGAACGCCTCGGGCTCGGCCTGATCGAGGCACCTCTTGAGGTTCGCGAGGCCCATCCCGGGGTCGACGATGACGGGCACGGCGCCCACCTTCGCGATGGCGAACACGAGGACGAAGAAGTCGCGACCCGGTCGCACCATGAGCGCCGTCCGGACGCCTCGTCCGATCGCCGCCGATTCGAGGCCGTGCGCGACCAGGTCGCTCTCGCGGTGTAGCTCGGCGTAGGTGAGGGCGCCGTGCCCCGGCTTCTCCCTTGGCAAGATCAACGCGACGCGGTCCGGCTCCTCCAGGGCACGCTCGGCGAGGCAGGACGCTACGTTGACCAGGCGCGGCGCGGTCACGGCAGCGGATGGGCGTCGAGGAAGCGGCGGATGCGCGGGATGACCTCCTCCGGGGCGTCCTCGAGGACGTAGTGCCCGCAGTCCGCCAGCGCCAGGACCTCGGCGTCCGGCCAGGTCGCCCGCCAGATCCCGAGCACCTCGCGATCGAACACGAAGTCCTTCTCGCCCCAGCAGATGAGCGTCGGCGTCGTCCGGAAGAGGGGCAACGCTTCCTGTACTGCGCTGACGTCGGCGTAGGATGGATCGGCCGGGGTGAGCGGGATGTCCTGCACGAAGCGCAGCGTCGCTATCCGGTGCGCCCAGCTGTCGTAGGGAGCGGCGTAGGCGTCGCGCACCGCGCCGGACATCGGGTGGCGCTTGCACCCGATGAGGCTCGCGCCCCGGCTCATCCCGTTCATGCCCCGGACCATGAGCGCGCCCAGGCGCGAGCTGCGCATGAAGGTGAGCGCCAGCGGGACCTTCTTGCCCGCCGGCAGATGGAAGGCCGCGGTGTTGAGCAGAACGATGCGGCCGATCCGCTCCGGGTGCGCGGCGGCGTACGCCATCCCGATCATCCCTCCCCAGTCGTGGAGCACGAGCGTGATCTTCTGCTCGAGCGCGAGCGAGTCGAGGAGACGCGTGAGGTCAAGGACGCGACGGCGGAGCGTGTAGGAATAGCGATCGTCGCCGGGCTTGTCGGAGAGCCCACACCCGATGTGATCGGGCACGATGGTCCGGTACCCGCCCCTGAGGTTCTGGACCAGGTTGCGGTAGTAGAAAGACCAGCTCGGGTTGCCGTGCACCATCACCACGGGGTCCCCGTGACCCTCGTCGAGGTAGTGGTAGCCGAGGCCTTCAACGTCCAGGAGCTTCCCCTGGAAAGGATAGAGGTCTCTCGGGATGCGCGGCTGCTCGGGGGCTACCAAAGAACGCCCGCGGCCGTGGCGTTGAGACCGCTGCCGATCCCGGCGAGGACGACGCGGTCGCCCGCGTGCAGGCGTTCTGCGTCCTCCGACTTGGAGAGGACGATCGGAACCGACGCGGGACCGACGTTGCCGAGCTCGGGGTAGATGAGGAACGCCTTCGAACGGTCGAAGCCGAGGACGTTCGCGAGGGTAGTCGTATGCGTCTCGCTCACCTGGTGCAGCGCGAAGCTCTCGACGCTGGCTGTCGACCAGCCGAGCGCCTCCTGCGCCTGCTCCCAGGTCTTCTTCGCGAGCTCGACGCCGTGGTGGAGAAGGTTCTGCGAGTCGGTGATGCCGCGGTCGACCTGCCCGCGGCAGAGCCGATTGTGCTCCGTCGCCGCCACGCTGACGCCGCCGAGGAAGGGATGGCCCCCCGGCGCGAGGCGGCTGTGCCCGAGGAGCATCGCCGCGGCGCCCGACCCCACCGTGAGGGTCGCGAACTGTTCCCGGAACATGGCCATGTCGCAGCTCGGTTGGGAGAGGCGCGCCACCGTCTCTTCGACCACGTAGCGGCTCCCCTCGCCGTCGACGACGAGGCCGTAGTCCACCTGGCCACGCTCGATCATGTTCCCGACCACCTGCATGCCGTCGAGAAACCCGAGGCAGGCGTTCGCGAGGTCGAAGTTCATGCACGCGGAGCCGAGCTTCAGGTTGTGGTGGACGAAGCAGGCCACCGAGGGCTCGAGGTAGTCGCGGCACACCGACGTGTTGATGAGGACGCCGATCTTGGATCGGTCGACCTGCGCCTGCTCGAGCGTCTTCTCGGCCGCGAGGGTCGCCGCCTGGCTCGGAAGGAATCCCGGGTCCCAGAACCGCCGCGCGCGGACGCCCGTGAGCGTCTGCAGCACGTCACGCGGCATGCCCAGGCGGTCCAGCGTGGGCGCTAGCTCGGCTTCGATCTCCGACGAGCGGATCCGGTGAGGAGCGTCGACATGGCCAACGCTGACGATCGAAACATTCTCGAACCGCATCCGACGTGGGCTCTAATAACACGCTTCCACGGCGCTTGCGCGCACCGAGGACCCCGGCGCGCCCTGAATCTCGTCAGGCGACAGGGTCCCGGTCCAGGACCCAGCGCAGGGAAGGCGGAACCTTGTCGCGCGCGGCGGCCGGAGGCGTGGGCCGCGGCGTGGAGAGGGTGTTCCACAGGAGGAGCGTCTTGTTCCGGAAACGCTCCTCGGACGCAAGGGCCCGGAGGCCGGCGAGGGCCTTGCCGCTGTAGGTCACCTCTCCGACGGCGCCCGTCAATTCGCGGACCTGGACGGTACCCTCGGTGGCCTCGGGCGTCGGGTACCCGTATCCCCGTCCGAGGGCGCCGCCGTAGAGAGACCAGCGCGCCCGCCCCGCCAGGGGTCTCCAGCGGTGATCGCGCCTGGCAAGGAAGGCGTCCGTGTTCCGGATGACGAAGCCGACCGTCGCCCGGTTGCACGCCAGGGCGGACGTGATGCGCACACCGATGACCTCCGTGTCCCATCCGAGGTAGGCGCACCCGAGGGTGAGGGCGGCGAGCGTGCCCGAGGATCCCGTGGGAAGCACGATGGCGTCCGGTCGCGGCGCCTCTCCTCGTTCGACTTGACGCCCGAGCTCGAGCATCGCGTCGATGTAGCCGAGGTTGGCCAGCCCTCCGGCGGCTCCTGGCAAGATCAGGTAGTTGCCGGTGTCGCGCCGGAGGGCGGCGAACGTCCGCCAGGCGGAGGTCGCGTACCCGCCGCCGTGGACGAGCTCCACGCCGGCGTCCGCGAAGCCAAGGAGCGACCGCTGGGCGAACGTGGTCACGGGCTGGTCGAAGAGCACGGCCCGCACCTCGAAGCCGAGGGCGCGCCCGAAGAGGGCCGTCGCCATGACCTGGGTGGAGGCGAGCCCGCCCGCCGTGACGAGCCTTCGCGCGCCCTTCGCCTTGGCATCGGCGAGCACGAACTCGTAACGCCGGACCTTGTTGCCCCCGTACAGGGGCGACACGAGATCGTCGCGCTTCATGTGAACACCGCCGCGGCCGAGCCAGCCCGCGATCGCGTCGCAGGGCTCCACGGGGGTCGGCGTGTGCGCGAGGGCGAGCCATGGAACGCGCTTCGCCAACGCGGGCAGCGCGTCGAAGAGCAGCGGCGCCGGGCGGCCTTGCGGCAGCACGCTACTTCGCGACCTTCATCACGCGCCCATCTCCATTGTTCACCCAGTAGAGGGAGACGGCGTCCTGCGCGAGGCCGTACGGGAAGAGCTGTCCCTGGGCGAGGGGCGAGACGTCCGCGCAGGCGGGGAGGGTGCACGTGGCGATCGTCCCGGTGGCGAAGTCCGCGTAGTAGAGGCGGGTGGAGGTCGCGACCACGGAGATAGGGGTGCCCGCGTCCGCCACGAGCGTCGTCATGCCACCGTCCCCGCTGATCGGTGCGGCCTCGATCGTGCCGGGCTGGAACGACGAGGCCGAGGGGGTCCTCTGCAGCGGGCACCAGAAGAGTGAGCTCGGGCTCAGCGCGGGCGGGGTGTACGTGGGGTTCGAGGCGCCTGCGATCGGCACGTATCCGGTGCCAGGGTTGGCGGCCTCGAAGACGCCCTGCGCGCTCACCCAGAACGCTTCCAGCCCGTCCAGAGCGATGCCGGAAATCCGGAGGCCCGTCGCCCCACCCGTGACCTTCAGGGGTGTGCCCGCGCAGCCGGGGATGGTGCAGCGCAGCACCTGCGCCACGGTCCCGTCGCCGGAGGCGGCGGTGACGAAGTAGAGAAGGTGATCCGCGGGGTCGACCGCGACGCCCGCGTAGTAACCCGGCACCTGCAGGACCGTCGGCGTCGTGCATCCGGTCGCCGGGCAGGTCACGAGCTCGCCGGCTCCCCCGTCGCCGAGCGGCTGCTGCGTCCAGTAGAGGGTGCTCGGCGAGAGGTCGATGGCCATCCATTGAATCGTCTCCGACGACCCGGCGTAGACCGTCGTGTGCGCCCCGCCGCCCTGGGGGACCGACCACACCTGGACGCCGTCGGTGACGTAGACGTTCGCATCGTCGAGGACGAGCTGGGTCAGGTGCCCGCCGTCGATCTCATCGAGCGTGATTGGACTGCAGATGCCCCCGCTGCAGCCGCCGCCCTGGCAGTCGTGCCCGCACGCGCCGCAGTTCTCTCCGCTCGTCATCGTGTCCGCGTCGCAGCCGTTCGCGTCTGCCGCGCTGTCCAGTCCCGCGTCGGTCACGGTCGTGTCCCCGACGGCCGCATCCGTGGTCGCGTCTGCGGCGTCGCCCGCTCGTCCCGAGTCGACGGCGGCCTCGTTCGGTTGCCCGGTGTCGCTCGAGGCGTCGCCGGCCGGGGCGACCGGCTCGCTGTCGAGGTACCCGAGCGACGAGAAGCACGCCAGGAGCGTCGCGCCCAGGGCCACGGAGAAGGCGGCGATCGTCTTTCGGCGAGCGAGGCGGGACCTGGGCGTCGTCATTCTAGGCCATGATACGGCGCGCGGCGACCGAGGGTTAGGTCAACCGCTCACGGCGCCGGCATCGCGTTCTGCGCCGCCACGGCGTCGCGCGCGGCGGTCTCCAGGACGAGCTGCGTCGCGGCGTCGATGCCCGCGACGCTCCCGGTCAGCGTGGTCGGGTCGACGCCGTAGATCGTGGCCGTCACCACGCAGGCGGCAAGGAACGTCCCCGGCACCGCCGGGTGGATGAAGTCGGGGCCGTACAGCTGAAGAAAGAGCGACCCGCTCGCGAGCGGATCCTGGCCCATGGTCTTCTCCCGCTGGTAGACGGCCTGAAAGGCGAGCCCGGCCGGCGCGACCTTCACGGCGTGCCCGGCGGTGGCCACCGCCTGGGCCATCTGCTCGTAGCCGGTCGTGAGGAGCGACTGCATCGTGGGGTAGTCGGGGAAGATGGTCGGGTTCGTGGGGTCTCCCTTCGCGTAACCCCAGGTCATGAGGAGCACCGTGGTCGCTCCCGTCGCTGCCACGTAACCGGAGAGCGAGACCGTCGAAGACATCGACGACATCCGCTGGGCGTTCGAGAGCGCGAAGCCCGGGATCTGGCTCTGCTCCTGGAGCAGGACGTGGCTCCAGCGGACGTGCCCCGCGTCTCCCGTGCCGAGGAGCGTCGCGAGCTGGGGGTTCGGGCCGGTTCCCTGGGCATCCGCGAGGTGCTGCGTGAGCGTGTAGGCGCCGTACGCCACGGAGGCGACCATCGGCGCCACCTGCCCGGGCGCCACCGGGGCCGCCAGAGCGCCGTACATTCCTGGCAGATTGTTCGTGTACGTGAAGCTGTTGCCCACGAAGAGGGTTCGCTCGGGGAGCCCTGCGTCCACCACGCTCGCGTCGCGCGGCGGGGTCGCGCCGTCCGCCCCTTCGCCCGAGGCGTCGTGGGTCACCGTCGTCCCCGAGTCGAAGGTCTCCTCGCCGCCCGCAGGCGGTGGTGGCAAGGGCGACCCCTTGCCGCAGGCGAGCCCTGCCCCGCATGCGACCACGAGAGCTCCGAGCACGCCGCGCATCACACCCGCCATACTAGACGAGCAGCTCTATCTCCGCATGCTCATCGCCGCCGGCCGTGTCCCCGCGCTCCGCCGCTCGAAGGAGTCGCCAGATGTGACGCCCGAGTACATCGATCTCGGTGGACGCGAACTGTTCGCCGCCGAGAAGGTTGATGCTCTCGCTCTGCTTCTTCAGGATGAAGGCGTCCTGGCGGAAGATGCGCAACGCGAGCGGCTTGATGAGCGTCCGAATGAGCGCGTGAGGCACCCGCGTCCGGAAGCTCACGACCGAGTAGATGCGCGTGCGAAAGTCGCTGAGCGGCGTCATCGCCGAGTCGACCAGGATGTGGTTCTCGCTGCCGATGCTGTATTCGACCTGAGCAATCGACGGCAGGATGAATCGGTCGAAGTGCGTGACGACGCCGCCGGAGGGCGAGAGCACCTTGGCGACGATCCCGGGCGGGCGGGGCTCCCCGACGTACTCGGCGATCGCACGATCCGCGGAGCGGTGGACCTTGGCCGTGATCGTGATGCCACGGCTCGCCGATCGAAAGAGCCCCTTGTGGAGGAACGCCGTGTGCGGCACGTCGAGCGCGTTCTCGATCGTCGAATAGAGCGTGCCGTCCGCTTCGACGACCTGGGTGACGGTCCCGTAGCCCGGCGTTCCCATGCGCTCGAAGTGGTAGGGCTGCTTCGCGGGCTCTTCCTCGCCCTGCGATGGCGTCGAGTAGACCCAGACGAAGCCCTGCTGCTCGCGCGTGGGGAAGGCGAACGCTCGGCGCGCCTTCGCCTCGGGCGGACCCGTCAGCGACGGGATGAAGGTGCACGCCCCGGCCGTGTCGAAGCACCAGCCGTGGTACGCGCATCGTAGCGAGCCGTCCTCCGAGACCTGCCCCAGCGAGAGGGGCACGTTCCGGTGCGGGCACGAATCGAGGAGGGCGCCGGGCGTGCCCTGGCGGTTGCGGAAGAGGACGATGGGCGTGCCGAAGAGGCTGGTCGCCAGCGGCTTCTTTCCGAGCTCGCGGGACGTGGCCGCGATGAACCACTGGTCCTTCAGGTGAACGACGGACGCCTGCCCGCGTCGCACGGAGGCGAGGGGGGGCCGGTGCTTGACGGTGACGGCGAGCTCGGCGGCCCCTTCGGAGTCCATCGGGGCAATCTAGCGCATCGAGGCCGCCGGGGCCGCGGTGACGGGGCCTCATCCGCTCGGGTAAGCTCGACGGGCGCGTTGGCCGCGCCTGCGCTAGGCTACGGCCGCAAATGAGAAGGCGGACGCTGCTTCTTGGGGCCCTCGGAATATCGTTGCTCGCGGCGTGCTCGAATGCAGCGCCGCCCCCCGCCGACGATGGAATGCCGCTGGATGCGTCCCCCGATGGCGACACTGCCGAGGGGGTGGCACCGGCCGAGGACGGCGCCCTGCCCGATGATGACGCGGATCTTTCGTTCGACGCTGCCGTGCCCCCGAACTTTCCCACCACGTTCGACGGCGGCGGCGCGTGCGACGCAAACAACCCGAACTACGAGCGCGAGTTTCTGCACGACTCGAACCCCATCGCCTGCACGCCGCAGGGGCAATGCCAGGTGGGGGACTGCTGCTACTCCATGGTCTGCGTGGCCCAGTAGCGATGCAGACGTTCGAAGGCGGCTGCCACTGCGGGGCGGTGCGCTTCCGCGTCACCGTCGAGGACGACGCTTCGATCATCGACTGCAACTGCTCCATCTGCACGAAGAAGGGGATCATCCACTTCATCGTGCCCCAGGACCGCTTCGCCCTCCTCCAGGGTGAGGCGGCGCTCGCCGTCTATGCTTTCGCCACGGGTACGGCGAAGCACATGTTCTGCACGACGTGCGGCATCCACCCTTTCTACCGCCCGCGGTCGCACCCGGGCTCCTGGGACGTCAACGTGCGCTGCCTCGATGACCCTGGCGTGGCATCACGCTTCGTCGTGACGCCCTTCGACGGCAGAAACTGGGAGGAGCACATCGACGAGATTCGTTGAGGCGGATCGCCTATGCTGGCTAGCTGAAGCCATGCGTCTCGCGATTCACGAGCAGATCGATGCCGACGCCGTGCGTACGCTCAAGCGCATCGAACGTGAGGTCTCCGACGAGCTGGCCGGCTGCCTCGCCGTGGTCGCGGTGGACCCGTCGCTGTCCATCGAGGAGTCGCTCGAGGAGGGCGCGAGGTTCGCGGGTTTGCTCGGTCCGCCGGAGCGCGAGATCACGCGCGAGGAGGCCGCCGCGGTGCTCGAGGGGCTCGTCGAGCGTGACCTCGCGTACCGCGCCCGGAGGCCAGGGTCGGTCTCCGCTGCGTCGACAGCCGAGGAGTTCCTTGGAATGTTCCCGGGCTCGGAGGCGCGCTTCTTCACCAACGGGGAGATGGGGCTGACGCACGCCCTCGGGAAGACCGGAGCCTGGTCCCCGCTGACGCGCGCCACCTTCGATACCGGAGTCGTGGCGATCGACCGCGGGCGGCTCGGAGTGTTCTGGGTCGAGGACGAGGACTAAACCCACCGTCGCGCGAACGGGCCTCGCCGCGCACGTTCGCGCCCGGGCTACGGGGCGACGTCGTAGACGCCGCGCAGACCGAGCGTCAGCCATTCGTGAAGCGTCTGGCTCTGGCCTGGAATGGCGGTCGATTGGCCACTCGCCGAGAGGCCCGTGTACTCGCCGACGCCGAACATGACGAGCGGGCCGATGCCGTGGAAGTCGCCACCGAGCTGGAGCAACGCGAAGTCCCAGCCGTTGACCGAGGAGTTGACGGAGGAGGGGCCTCCCTCCGAGACGCTCAGCTTCACGTCCTCGATCCCGACCCCGATCCCGACCCACGGATCGATCGGCGCCGTCGGGAAGGGATGGTACTGAGCCTGCAGGCCATACATCAGGACCCCGGCGTAGCACTTCACGCCCCCCTGGCATCCGCGCGCCGTCGCGCCACCGACGAAGCCGATTGCATACTGGAAGTAGCCCCCGACGAAAAGGTTGGGGTGAGCCATCCGGAAGCCGACGTCGCCCCATAGGGGCACGGTGCCGGAGAACAGGTCGCTCATCTTGCCGGTCGATGCCTCGGTTCCGAACGGGATCGAATACCCCACACGGAGCCCCACCTCGAAGCCGCTCGGCACGGGCACCTCGTCGGGCACTGGCTTCTTCGGGTTGTCGACTTCCTCGGAGGGTTTCTCGGAAGACGGCGTGTAGAACGGATCCTCGTTCCGGTCCGGGTGGGACGCCACAGGAGGCAAGAGATCCGTCGCCGCGCCGGGGGTCGGGGTCGCGGTTGGCGGGGGCGTGCTCGGAGCCTCCAGCTGCTCGATGCGCCGGCGAACCGCGGGGACGTCCGCGGCGTCGCCGGCGGCGTCGCAGTAGGCCGTGTAGTCCTGCCACGCAAGGTCACGGTGCCCGAGCCGCTCGTGGCACGCGCCGCGATCGCGCACGAGATCCGGCTGGGAAGGCTCGAGCTCGATCGCCCGATCGAAGATGGGAATGGCAAGATCGCATCGCCCGGCGATGGCGTAGCCCCGCGCGCGCTGCGCCACGACGTGGCCCTCGCTCGGTTGCGCGTGGGCGCCCACCGGGGCGAGCCAGAGCGCCGCCACGACGCAGGCCAGGGCCCAGCCATGCGGCCGGTGCGCGTTCAACCTACGCTTCCTCTTGCAGCTCGTACGTCGCCCCGACCTCGTAGAAGTCGCGGCCGAACTCGCCCTCGATGAGCGACACGAGCTCCTGGGCGAAGGTAATCCCTGGATCGGCCACGAAGGACGTGCCGCAGTCGATCTTCACGGCGAACCGGTACGCTGCCCCGCCACGCACCTCCTGGCGCGTGCGGTCGAAAGGGTTCGTGATGATCGCCGTCCCCTGCGAAGGGTCGAACGTCCGGCTGCACTCCTGGCACTCGGCGTAGATACCCGTCGAGCGGTCGAACGCAGGAACGACCTCTTCCTCATCCCAGCCGAAAGAGAGATCTTCTCCGCACCGGCAGTCGGTCGCAAGCTCTCCGATGGTCTTGGAGGTTGGGTAGACGTAATCGTGGGCGCGGTGGAGCTCGAGCGCATAGGAGACCTTCGCCTCCGGTCTGTGCGAGAGCGGATAGTTGAGTGGCAACCCTTCGCCGGCCACGGGCCACACGAGCCTGAGCTCTTCGCGATCACCGTCGTCGAGCCAGTCGGTGGTGATCACGACCGGCAGCGGCGTGATGTTCGCCGCGAGCTTGGCGATGCGGTCCTCGCCGAACGTGTTCGCGACGGTCTGTGCGGCGTAGCCACCGGTCGTGCGCGCTCGCTCTTCGCGCGCTCCGCCGAAGCGAAGCTTCGAAGTGTCCGATGCCGTCGGCGGGGTGATCCAGCGCTCCGCACGCAGCCGCTCGACGAGCTTCACGATGGCAGCCGCGCTCGGTGAGAAGTAACTGCCCTTTGCCATGAGCCAGCGCTGGTATCGCACGTCCCCAGCATACAGCCCGTCCCGCGATTCAGCGCGGAAAGTCCGCCGCGCCGTGCCCGGGAAAATAGAAGCGCCCCTGCGCCCTCCCCCTGCGCGACGAGCTTGTCTGGAGACGATTGCCCGGCCGCCGCCTGCGTGCGACTGTGACCCGCATGCGCCCTGTCCTCCTCCCTGCCATCGAGCGCGTCGGCCGTGCCGTGCTCCGATCGCGCGGTGTGTCGACGCGCTTCGTGGAGACGTCGCTCGGGCCAGTCCACGTGTTCGATGGACCGGGGCGCGGAAGTCTACCGCCCGTCGTGGTCCTCCAGGGGCTCGGCTCGAGCACGGTCGCGAGCACGCCGTTTATCGCGCGGCTGCTCCCCCATGTTCGCCGTGTCGTCGCCCCGGATTACCCCGGCAAGGGCTTCAGTCCGGAGGCGCGTGCAAGGGTCACCCCCGACGCGCTCGGTGACGCGATGGTGGAGGCGCTCGACGCGCTCGCTGGCGAGCCGGCGATCGTCGTGGGAAACTCGCTGGGAGGTGCCGTGGCGCTCCGTTACGCCATCGCGCGGCCTGCGCAGGTCGCCGGCCTGGTCCTCCTCTCTCCGGCGGGTGCGCGCTCCACGGAGGACGAGTGGCGGGCGATCGTCGCGTCGTTCGACATCCGCTCTCGCGCCGACGCGAAGTCGCTGTTCGATCGGCTCTACCATCGCGTTCCGCTCGTCCCGCGCCTTCTCGCGCACGAGGTCGGCGCTCTCATGAGCCGGCGCACGGTGCGCGAGATCCTTGCCGGTGCGACAGCCGAGGACGCGCACGACCCGGCTGCGCTCGGCTCGCTTCCGATGCCCGTTCTCCTCGTGTGGGGCAAGTCGGACCGGCTGTTTCCCGAGTCGCACTTTGCCTATTACCGCCGCCACCTGCCACCGCACACCATCACGGATCGGCCCGAGCGAATCGGGCACACCCCGCACGGCGAAGCGCCGGCCTGGGCGGCCGAGCGCGTCCTTCAGTTCGCGCGGCAGCTTCCCTGACGACCCGTTTGGACGTCACGCCACGGGCCGGGCGGCGCTCGCGTAGTTGATGGTCTGGCCCCGCTCGCAATAGAGCCCCGTCACCGCGGTGTGCGGCCCCAGGAGTGCGCCGATGTCAGGGGCGGTGCTTCAGGGCCCGACGGAGAACTGTACGATCACGACGCCGCCGGGCGGCACCGTGACGGACCACGATCCGCCGTTCTGCGTCGTCGGCACCTGTCCGTGGAGGACCGATACGGACGCCGCGTTGATCGTCCCTCCGTTCGCGGCTACCTGGACGGTCTGTGCCTGGGTCGGGTCGATGGTCGCGGGGTCGGCAGTCGTCGAGGACTTGGTCACGCCGAGATTGTTGATGAGCGTGACGATCCACGACGACGTGCCGAGCCGGTTCAGAAGGTACTCGACGTTGCCGCTGACGGTGATCGGGGAGGCCGCGTAGATGGCAGTCAGCGCCGCCTGCATGTGCTCCGGGTCGGCATAGGGGAGATACAGCCGGCCCGCCCCTGTTCCGGCGCCCATGATGTCGTCGTAGATCGTCACTTGCGCGGGGACGCCATCCTGGAGGACGAGGGACCCGCCGCCCTGCACGAACGCCGTCAGGCCAGCGACGAGTGTGGGCGTCGGGTTCACGTCTCCCGAGACGATGATGGTCTCGTACTGCTCGAGAACCTGCTCCGGGGCGTCCTCGAGGATCACGTCGACCGTGTCGCCGAACGCCTGCGTGTTGACGAGGTAGCCGGACTCGTCGCCGTTGTTCTCTACCGTGAAGCTGTCAGGCCACAGGTTCTGGTTGAAGAGCGCAGCCGTCGCGTAATCCCCAGCGTCCATCGCCAGGTAATCCCACGGCATGTTCTGGTACCAGAAGCCGAGGCCCATCCCGTGGTCCTCTTCGAGCAGCACTGCCGTCGGGACGTACGGAGTACCCCGATCGGGGTGAGCGCGCGTGAACGCCGCGAACTCCTGGGCGATCTGACCGATGGGGGAGAGAGGTAGCGCGCCGCCGTCCGCTTCGGGGTCGGCGCCGCTCCAGTAGTAATGGCTCCGCCTTCCTCGCTCAGGTACGACGCCCCGGACATGTACGTCAGGTAGTAGGCGCGTTCGAAGAGGCTGTCCGAGTGCCCGCACGTCGGGCACGCGGTCACGCCCGTCCAGGGTTGTCCGCCGAGGTAGTAACGAAAGAACGCGCCGTACCACGCCGAGAAATCGAGCCCCCAGGGCTTTCCGTTCTGCCGCGCCGCTCCACGCGTGAAGGCAACGTGGGCCTGGATGCTGTCGATATTCTCACCGACCTCGCTCATCACGATGTCCGCTCCCCACGCGGCGCCATAGTGCTGAAAGAAGTAGTGCCCGTTGATCGAGGCAAGGAGGCCGCCATCGGTTGCGGTGGGGACGTGGTCGATCCAGAACGAGCTCAGGCGGTCGTATCCATCCTGTTTCGACGTCGGACCAGCGTCGTAGCAGCCCGCGTACGGGCCGTAGCAGTCGCGGTTGTCGCGAATCGTGCCGTCACCGATCACGGCGCCCGGCGGAATCTTGTAGTAGGTGTACCCCCACTCCGCGAATTCGGTGACCTCCCGTCCGTCGAGGCTCGTGAAGTTGCGACCCGGGCCGAGCGCGCCCAGCTGGTAGGTGCTCATCGAGAGAGCCAGCTCGCTGCCCGTCGGAAATGGCGCGCCCGGGTCGTACGTGAAGAAGGAGAACGTCGGCGCCGCGGCGGCGTCGGCTCCGACGTCGGCTCCTGCGTCGGGTGTGACTGCGAGGGTCGTGTCTGCCGGGGTCGCGTCGGTCGAGGCGGAGTCGAGCGAGGGCAAGCCGCTGGCGCTATCCGTGAGCGCCCCGTCGACCTTTGTCACGACGTTGCTCGCACCGCCATCGCTCGCACCGTCCGCCGGCCGCGAACCATCGCAGCCAGCCAACGAAGCCAGGAGCAGGGACATCGCGACTCCCGCGCGGGCGGTGTGCCGTCCTGTTCGAGAGGCTCGTCGGGCGTACCTCGCGGGATGCAGCATCATGAACCCTAGTGAAGCACGTCCCGTGTAGGGCGCCCGTCGCCCCTTTGGGGGTGGATACCGGGCGCTCCATTCGCCCATGAACGGTCCTGCTTCTCAGAGTGCCCGACTGGCCAGCGCCTGCGGCGGGCGCTTCGGGCGGCGGGGCCGTTCGGAAGCTGGGGAGAGGGAGGGAGGTTGCGGTCTCTCCGCCAGCGCCTTGCGTTCGGGGGTCGCGCGCTGGACGTCGATTCCGGCGAGGCCCGCCACGCTGTGCGCGATGAGCAGTATGACCGGTGGGAAGGCCTCGTAGAAGTCGCGCAGCTCATCCAGGAACCCCAGAAAGAGCGTGAGGCCGAGGAGCGGGACGAGGATCCACAGGCTGTCCTTCAAGAACCTGGGTTTGTCGGGCCATCGGGCCACCACGAGCAGCACGAGCGTGAGCCAGCTTACGGCGGTGGAAGGCGGGCAGGCCCGGAGGAGGTTCAGGTTGTGGCCAAGATGATCGACGGCCACGTCCGCGTTGCCATGGAAGGTCCAAGCGAGTCCAGCCTTGATCACCGCGAAGGCCACCGCCTGCGCAGCGAGAACTCCGAGCAGCGAGCGCCGCGCCAGGCGCTCGCGGAAGTGGACCGCGAAGACCACGAGGAGCAGGACCGTCGTCTCCTTGTTGAAGCAGGCGGATACGAAGACCAGCAGGTAGGCGCTCCAGCGCTCTCGCACCATCAGGCTCAGCCCCAGGGTGAAGAGGAGCAGCGCAGGGAAGTCGTAGACGAAGCTCGTGTAACAGAAGAAGGGCGGCAGGAGCGCAAGCCCAAACAGCGGGACGGCGCTCACGAAGGTGCGGGGCGCAACGAAGACTGTGGACAGCAGCTGACGGAGCGCGAAGCAGAAACCAAGGAGGGCGCCGTACATGATCACGGTCGCGACGAGGAATGCGGTGCACTGCCGCGCAGGCACGTGGTCGCAGAAGGCGAGCGCCGCAGCGAGCCGACCTCTTCCACCGGCGTCGACGAGCCAATGCTGGATATCCGCCGGAATGAGCTCGATTGCGCCACGAATGGTCCATGGCACGAGTACCCGATAGACGAAGGGCTTCGACGCCGTCCCGTCGACCATCCTCCCGAGCTCGGAGGGCCCGTAGTGCTCGATTCCCGGCTGGTGGAGGAACGCCGCGAGAACAACGAGCGCCCCGAACGCGTAGGCCAGCCTGAACAAGACCTCGGATCGCGCCCCCGCTAGCCCCTCCACGTCCGTCCTCGGCCGCATGTCCCCGCTCCACGCTCGTCGTCAACCGCGGTAAATGGGCCGCGGCGCGAGTCTTGATCACGAAAACGTGAGGCGTCGCCGCGGGAAGGCTCGACGACAATGGGACCTAGGGAGAGGGGCGACGGGACGCCTTCCACCCGAAGCAAGACAGATCGATCGTTCCGTCCGCATCGAAGCGGACTCCCTCCGCCTCGAGCAAGGTGCGCTGAAGGCCCGGATGCTCCCGGTCGGTCGAGATTCGGCCTTGCGCGTTCACGACCCGCTGCCACGGCAGTAGGCCCTCCGGGGCGGCGCGGAGAGCCCAGCCGATCCCGACGGGCGTGAGGCGGCGATGGACCAACGCGGAGAGCTGCCCGTACGTCGCGACCTTGCCCCGCGGGATGCGCCGGACGAGCCGCCAGACCTGCTCGAACGGCGAAGCTTTCGATTTCAGCGTCATTTGGGCCGGACTCGACCTCGCCCCCCGCTTCGGCCTGCGCCTAGAGGATCGCCCGCACGACGCCGCCGTCCACGCGCAAGGCGGCGCCGGTGGTCGCGGAAGCAGGGCCGCTGCAAACGTAGGCGACCATCGCGGCCACTTCCTCGGGCGTGGCGAAGCGCTTGATGAGCGATGAGGGACGAACACTCTGGAAGAACTCCCGCTCGATGGTCGCCGCGTCCACCCCACGCGTGCGGCCCATGTCCGCCACGAACGTCGAGACACCCTCCGACGCGGTCGGCCCCGGCAGGATGCTGTTCACCGTCACGCCGGTCCCCGCAACCGACTCGGCGAGGCCGCGCGCGACGGCAACCTGCGCCGTCTTCGTGACGCCGTAGTGGATCATCTCGACCGGGATCTGCACCGCAGACTCGCTGGAGATGAACACGACGCGACCCCACTTGCGCGCCACCATCCCCGGCAAGTAATGGCGGCTCAGGCGGACCCCGCTCAGGACGTTGACCTCGAAGAAGCGCAGCCAATCCTCGTCGGGGATGTCCGCGAAGGCCTTCGGTTCGAAGATGCCGAGGTTGTTGACGAGAATGTCGGCGTCCGGCACTTCCCGGATGAGTCGATCTGCCCCGCCGCGTGTCCCGAGATCGCAGGCCACTCCCTCGACGTTGGCGCCCGAGCTCAGGGCGCGGATGTGGGAGATGGCCTGGTCCACCCGAGATTGCGTGCGCCCGTTGACGATGACGGTCGCTCCCTCGTGCGCGAGGGCTGCCGCGATGGCCAGGCCGATGCCTGCCGTGGAGCCACTCACGACAGCGCGCTTTCCCTCTAGCTGAAGATCCATGGCGCAAAGCTCACACCGGGTTGGGGCGTTGTCGAGCGGGATCGGAGCACGAGCGTTTGCCGGGCCGAGAGGCCTGCGGCTTGCAAATCGGGCGACTCATGAGGACGAACCAAGCTCACTTCCGCTTCATCCATGCTCCACGAGTCCGACCCTGGGGACACCTGGCCGCGCTGCCCGCGCTGACGGCCTGCTTCGGTGCCCCGGGGTCGGGAGCACGAGGCAGGCGCGCGCGCAGTTCGCGGAGCGGGCATATTGCCCCGTGGATCGCGTGCGCGCCTATCTCGTCGACGAGGCCACGCCACCGGCCGACGTCGCGCAGGACCCGCAGCGGCTCGCCATCTGGCGTTCCGCGGCCGCGAGGCGGGCGCGTGAGCGCCTCGAGTGGCGAATCGGCGTCGAAGGCTGCAACCACCGCGCGGTCTTCGTGTGCTCGGACGGGGCACCCTGCACCGAGAGCTCGTCCACGCTCGGACCTCGTCCCGTCGAGGACTGACCCACCGTCGTAGCGATCGATCTTGAGCCGAGCGCATCCAGATCTAGCGTGACTGATTGCCGACGACATATCCTCGGCGCCATGCCTAGACGGTCTTCACCAGCACCCATCCGCATCGGCAGAGGGGTTGCAGGGCTCGGGCTCTTTGCTCTGGCGCCGATCAAGAAGGGGCAGTTCATCGCGTATTACCGCGGCAAGAAGATCCCGACGCGCGTGGCCGATGACCTCAACAACAAGTACCTGTTCGAGATCAACACCCGCTGGACCATCGATGGCTCGAGCCGCAGCAACATCGCCCGTTACATCAATCACTCTTGCCGGCCGAACGCGGAGCCCTACTTCGTCAAGCACGTCATCAAGATCCGGGCTATCGCGAACATCAAGGCCGATGAGGAGATTACGTACGACTATGGCCCGGGGTACTTCGATTGCTTCATCAAGGCTGCGGGATGCGCCTGCATTGCCTGCAAGAAGAAGAGGGCCAAGGCCCGCGCGGAACGCAGAAAGACAGCAGCAAGTAAGAAGCGCGGGGCGTGAGCTGGCGCGCCTCGGCTTGCCTGCGTCGCCCGCTATGCCGGCGGCGGCGGGAAGCCGCTCGTGTGTGTCTTGTGCCCGATGGCAAGGTCGACGGAGTGCTCGAGCGTTGGGATGACGAGCTTCTGCAGGCCGAGTAGCGCCCCTCGCTTGCTCCCGGGCAGTGAATAGACGATGCACCGGTTTACGACTCCCGCCGTCGGTCGCGCGAGAATGGCGTGCGGGCCGATCGCATCGAAGGACAGGCGCCGGTACGCCTCGCCGAACCCATCGAAGCGCTTCTCGAAGATCCCCTCGAGCGCCTCGAATGTCTGGTCGCGCGGGTTGATCCCTGTCCCGCCGGTCATCACGATGGCTTCCGCTTCGTTACCGTTGGCCACGCCGCTCACGAAGGCACGGATGTAGTCCGGCTCCTCGCTCAACACGTTGTGGCGGATCACTCGGAAGCCGGCGGTCGAGAGCTCCGTGTCTAGAGCCTTCCCTGCCTCATCGTGGACGCGCTTGCGCTTGTCGCTCACGGTCACTGTGATGACGCGAACGGCGCTCCTGCCGGCTACAGCTCCCATTGGCCAATATCTAGCACGAGGTACCCCCGGGACATCGACGAACGCTCATGGGTCCAGAGGCACGTGACTCGCTTCACTGGGGCGGTCGCGAGGTGCCCGTCGTCACGTTGCCGCCGATCCACTCGAAGTGGTCGATGAGCACGCTCGAGTCGAGCAGCCCGTCGCCTGCGTCCCAGATCATGAAGTCGAGCGTGAACTGCTCACCCGGCTGGATCGGCGCCTGCGTGGTCAGCCACCCCGTCGCGCCTCCGTACGTGGCAGTTCCCATGTCGTTGCAAGCCGTGGGGCCCGTGTCGCCGAAGCCGGTGCCGGCTAGCTCCCCCGGACCTGCCGCGCAGGCGTCCGTCCCCGTCGGCGTCCCGATGTTGAACGGATTCTCCGACGCGGCGCACCCCACCTCGGTGTTCGGCGTGCAGCGGTTGAAGAAATCGATGTTGACGGCGACCGGGTTGTTGTTCGAATCGAAGGAAATGTTGCCGGTCGTCATGGACGACGTGAGGTAGGCGACGAACGCGTCGTTGTAGTTCGAGCAGACGTAGTTCGGCCACTCGCTCGAGTAGAAGTCGAAGTCGAACTTGAAGCCGTTCGCGTTCATCGGTGCCTTGAGGACGAGCTTCACGTCGATCATGTCGTTGACGAGGGAGCTCTGCGCGCAGCCTTGCGCGGCCTTCGGGAATCCGGGCGGGGCATTGCCCGTGGGGTAGTTCTCGCCGTCGCGCGGGCCGCCGCCGCTCGTCACGAAATCGGCGTTCGGGTCCGACGCGCTGTTCGATGGGTCGTCGTAGTTGCGCGCGTAACCGGAGCTGAGGACGGCCAGGGTGGACCCTTCCCTCGGCGTGATGGCGCTACCGAACCCGGGCAAGAGGCCCCACTGCGCCGAGGCTGGAGGCGCCGTCGCCCCGAACGCGTTCGCATAGCTCGCGCTGACGAGACCGTAGCCGACCCCCGACGCGGTCGTGCAGATGCCGATCGCCTTGGCGAACGAGCTCGCGTTCGAATCGTCCACCGCGAGCCCCATGTCACATGCCGCCGTCACGTCGATGGGGCCGTCGCCAGTCAGCATCGCATCGCCCGCGCCGCCTTCGGTGTTGCCGGTCGAGAACATGCCGCCGTCGTTTCCCCCATTGCCGCCGATGATCATGTCGCCGCCGTCGTCGCCGTCGCCGTCGGTGTTGAAGCCAGAGGAGTGCGGTTTGCTCGAGCATGCGGCCGCAATCCCCGCGAGGAGCACGAGGGAGAAGGCGGCAGTCTCTTTTCGTCCGGAAAGCATGCGCGGCAGTGTAGACCCCAACGTCGCCTTCGCCAGGACTCTTGCAGGCGGAAACCGCGCTCCGGATTACACTGTCGCTCGATTGTTGCAGTGCGAGCATAAGGCGACGCCGCGGGCGGCGGTCGGGTGCTCGCGGCGAACACGCAGCGGACTTGCGCCGCGTAGCCAATCGAGTCGAAAGCGGCTCTAGTCGCCGCGTGCTCGTCTTCGTCACGCGGACCTTCCGTTTCACAGCCCTCACGCTTCTCTTCGTCCCCGCCTTCCTCTTGCACCCCCTCGGCGGACCCGCCGCCGGCCCGAGTCTGGTCCGCTGGTACCTCCAGACGTGCGGGGCCGCTTTCGTCAAGCTCGGGCAGCTCCTCTCCACGCGGTACGATCTGCTTCCCGCTCCATACTGCGAAGCCCTGGCTACGCTTCTCGACAGCCTCCCGCCCGCCTCCGCTTCTCGCGTCACTGCCGCCATCGAGCGCGATCTCGGCCGCCCCCTCCGCGCGTGCTTTCGCGACTTCGAGCCGGTGCCCCTCGCCTCGGCCTCCGTCGCCCAGGTCCACACGGCGCGGCTCGTCTCGGGAGAGGCGGTCGTGGTCAAGGTGATCCGGCCGGGCATCGAGCAGTGCTTCCGCGTAGACTTCTTCTACTTTCGTCTCATCGCTCGCGTGCTCGAGCGGTTCGGCGTCCTGCCTAGCGTTGACTTCAGGGGACTCGTGCGCGAGCTCCAGAAGCTCTCCGTCGAGGAGCTCGACCTGCGACGGGAGGCTCGAAACCTCCGCGAGATGCGCCGGATGATGGCATCGGACGCGATCGATCACCGCGCGCCCCAGGACTATCCGCAGTGCTCCGGGCGCGTCGTCCTGACGCTGGAGCGCATCGAGGGCGTGCCGCTCACGCGTATGATCGCGGCCGTCGAATCGGGCGACGATGCGACACTCGCCGCCTGGGCGGAAGAGGGAATGACGCCAAAGCGGACCGCGCGCGTCTTGCTCCGCTCGCTCCTCGAGCAGACGTACCGCCACCGGGTATTCCACGTCGATCCGCATGCGGGCAACCTCTTCGTGACGCCGGGCGGCACCCTCGCGTGGGTGGACTTCGGAATGATCGGCTGGGTCGACGAGCGCGTCTGGGCACAGCAGTTCAAGCTCCGGCTGGCCATCGCCGAGGGCAAGATTCACGGCGCCTACCAGAGCCTCATCGCCACCCTGGAGCCGCTGCCGCCCGGCAAGGACCTTTCCCGCTTCGAGGCGGACATCAAGGACTACCTACGGGACTGGACCGTCGCTTCACGCGATCCTGCCGCCCCGATCTCCGAGAAGAGCAGCGGCTTCTTTCTCCTCCACGCTTTCGACGCCGTACGGCGGGCAGGCCTCTGTTTGCCGTCGAGCGTTCTCCGCCTCTATCGCTCCATGATCATCAGCGACATGGTCATGCTGAGGCTCGACCCGGAGATCGACTGGGTTGCCGTGATCCACGACTTCGTGGTCGAAGAGGGCGAGCGGCAGATACGGCTCCTCGTCGACGATGCCGTCGCCGTTCCCACCGTGAGCGCCGCGCTGCGGGCGTCGGTAGGGGGCCCGCGCGCTGCGATGCAGCTCATCGATTGGGTCGAGAACAGACTGCCGGAATTCGGACGGAGCTACGGCGATCAGCTCTCACGGATCGAGGCGTCGCTGCTCTTGACCCTGCGCTTCGCACGCGCAGTCGTCGCCTCCGCGTGGCTCGCGCTGCTGGGAGCCGGGACTCTCGCACCGCGCTTCTTCCCAGGAAGCGCCTGGGCGGAGCTCGGGCCCGCGGCGGGCCGCGCCTTCTGGCCGCTTGCGATCTTCGGCGCCGTGACGACGCTCTTCTTCGGGAAGCTGATCAACGGCTTCCGGCGGCCTTGAGACAACGGGGGTTTGTTGATACCCCAGACCCTACCCATGAACGACGACCCCGCGCGCCAGGTGCAGCCGAACGAGAGACAGGACGTCAAGAAGCGTGGCGCCGGCAGCGCGGGTGGCGGCCCGATGCGGGGCACGCTCCGGCTCACGGTTCGCGCTCTGGGCGAGCTGCTCGGCGGCGTGGCCGCAGCCTCTGCCGAGGCGTTCCGGAGCTTCAACGAGAAGCTCGCCGCCGGTGAAGGTGAGGGCGCCGCCGGAGCGAGCGCGCTCGGGGCGGACTTCGTCGATGGCGTCGCGGAAGGCAACGCTCGGTTTCTCGAGGGAATCGCCGCGGCGTCGCGGAAGGCTTACGAGAACTTCAAGGCCAGCCATGGACCGGCGTCCGTGCCTGAAGCGATCGACTACGAGCGCCTGGCACGCCACGTCGCTGTCGAGCTCAAGAAGGCGGATCCGAAGGTCTGAGTGGTTTTATCCCAGTCTTCATGAAGGCTAGGGTGCGTCCGAGTCCTTGAAGAGGTCGTCGTTGTCGCTCGCGAAGGGAATGGTCTGCGGCATCACGCAGCGAGCGTCGTACGTGATCTCGTGCGCCGCCAGGACCGTGTCGGCTGTCCATGTCGCCGCGAGGGAGCTGGCGCTCCCCTGCGCCCCGGCCTCGGCCCAGACCTGCTCGGCCCACGCGGCCATGAGCCCAGGGTCGTAGAGCGTGAAGGGCACCGCTGTGCTCATCGGCCCCGCGAGCGTCACTCCGGGAATGGAGAACGGCGTGTCCTCGGGCCCGGTCCACGAGTCCATGATGCCTGTCTCGGGGAGAATCGGCGAGTCGACCGACGCCGGCACGTTCACCCCCGCCGGCCAGAGCCAGTCGACGCCGTTCGCATCGCGTGCGACTAGGTTCGAGCCGTACGCGTAATACGGAGCGTGCCCGAGCGTGTTCGCATAGCGGGCCGTGCCGATGAAGAGGGTCTGTGCCCACACCGGCGTGAAGAGCGAGCGCCGGAGCAGCCCGCCGACGTCGATCACACCGGCGCCGTAAATGGCGCAGCCGGCACCTTCGAACCTCCGCGGCCGGTATAGGCTGCCATAGTTCTTGTACGCGCCCGACGCGTTGTACTGGTCGTGGAACGTCTTCAGCCGCTCGCACATGGCCTGGTTCACGACGAACTTGATCTGGGTGAGGTTGCCCGACGATTGGCGGGCCTTGATGTCGGCGATCGTGTCGGCGTTGTCGCCGATGGAGTCCGTCATCTCGTTCATCGAGCCAGGAAAGTCGCGGAGGAGGATGCCGGTGCCGTCCGCGCTCGAGGGCCAGTTCTCGCCGCCGCCGGTCTGCCCGGTCAGAGGAAAGCTGGTCTCGCCGCAGTCGAGCTCGATGTTGACGTGTCCGATCTCGTGGGAGAGGACCGCGTCCCCCTCGAGGGTCAACGCTTCA
>Ga0302279_10000956_pt1 | contig 42384 bp, 37 predicted proteins | sample III_Bog_N3_3_FD_194541 | JGI IMG/M metagenome (GOLD analysis project Ga0302279, IMG submission 194541) | Peat permafrost microbial communities from Stordalen Mire near Abisko, Sweden - III_Bog_N3_3 | ecosystem: Environmental > Terrestrial > Soil > Wetlands > Peat | place: Sweden: Abisko... | reverse complement strand
ACGATCCGCACGGATCTCGCGGCGCTGGAGGCCGGCGGCGCACTCGAGCGCACGCACGGCGGCGCGCTGCGCCGCCAGGATGACGAAGACCAGCCGCTCACCGTCAAGCGTACCTTGCACCATGCCGAGAAGGTGCGTATCGCCAGGGTCGCAGCCTCGCTGATCGAGGACGGCGAGACGCTGATTCTCGATTCGGGGACGACGACCGCCGAGATTGCCCGGCAGATCCGCAGGCTCGAGGATCGCTCGATCAATGTGATCACCAACGCGCTCAACATCGCGCTGCTGCTCGCGGACCTGCCCTTCGTGCGGCTCATCATGCCGGGCGGCATCCTGCGTCCGGAATCCAATTCCCTCTCCGGCCACATGGCCGAGGCTGCCCTGGCGAACCTGCAGGCAGACCGGCTGTTCCTGGGAGCCGACGGCCTCGATCCCGAGCGCGGCGTGATGACGCCGCACCTGCCCGAAGCCCAGCTCAACGCGAAAATGATGGAGATCTCGCGGCAGGTGATCGTCGTCGCGGACTCCTCAAAGCTGCTGCGGCGGAACATATCGTTGATCGCGCGCGTGGAACAGCTGCATATGCTCATCACGGACAGCGGCGCGAATCCCGAGGTGGTGGCCGAGCTCGAACGGCGCGGCGTGCAGGTGCGGCTCGCCTGACGCGTCGCCGCAGCTCAGGCTTTCAGCGCGACCAGCACTTCGTCGAGCATCTTCTTCGCATCGCCGAACAGCATCCGGTTGTTCTCCTTGTAGAACAGCGGATTGTCGACGCCGGCGTAGCCTGAGGCCATGCTGCGCTTCATGACGATCGTCGTCCCGGACTTCCAGACCTCGAGGACCGGCATTCCGGCGATCGGACTCGACGGGTCATCCTGCGCGCTCGGGTTGACGATGTCGTTGGCGCCAATGACCATGGTCAGGGCCGTTTCCGGAAAGTCCGCATTGATCTCGTCCATCTCGAGCACGATGTCGTAGGGCACCTTCGCCTCGGCGAGCAGTACATTCATGTGCCCCGGCATGCGCCCGGCGACCGGGTGGATCGCGAAGCGCACGGTCTTGCCCTTTTCGCGCAGGTATTTTGTGATCTCGTACACCGTGTGCTGCGCCTGCGCGACCGCCATGCCGTAGCCCGGAACGATGACGATGCTGGCGGCTTCCTTCATCAGTTCCGCAGTCTCCTGCGCACTGACGGCAACGACCTCGCCCGCCGGTTGCGACGCATCCCCGGGCTTCTTCGGTGCGGCATCGCCGCCGCCGAAGCCGCCGGCGATCACGCTGAAGAAATTGCGGTTCATCGCGCGGCACATGATGTAGGACAGGATCGCGCCGCTCGAGCCGACCAGTGCGCCGGTGACGATCAGCAGGTCGTTCGACAGCATGAAGCCGGTCGCCGCAGCCGCCCAGCCGGAGTAACTGTTCAGCATCGAGACCACGACCGGCATGTCGGCACCGCCGATCGCCATGACCATGTGGACGCCGAAGAGCAGCGCGAGCGCCGTCATGACGGCCAGCGGCATCATGCCGCCATCGATCGTCGGTGCGGCGAGGAACAGGTAGCCCATCAGGATCACGACCAGCAGCAGCGTAAGGTTCAGCCAGTGCCGCGCGGGGAGCAGCAAGGGCTTCCCGCCGATGCGACCCGACAGCTTGCCGAACGCGATCACCGAGCCTGACAGCGTGACCGCGCCGATCAGCACGCCGAGGTACACCTCGACGTGGTGGATGTTTTCCTCCGCGGGACTCATGCCTGCGGCGGCCGTCGGGTCGATGTAGCTCGCGTAGCCGACGACGACCGCGACGAGGCCGACCAGGCTGTGCATGAACGCGACCAGTTCCGGCATCTGCGTCATCTGCACCGTGCGCGCGAGGTAGATGCCGATGGCACCGCCGACTGCGAGCGACCCGGCGATCCATGCAATGCCGCCGGCGCCGACTCGCGGCCCGAGGATCGTCGCAATCACGGCGATCGCCATACCGATCATCCCGTAGAGATTGCCGCGGCGCGAGGTCTCGGGGTTGGACAGCCCGCCAAGGCTCAGGATGAAGAGGATCGTGGCGCCGATGTAGGCGACCGAGGTCAGACTCCCGGACATTCTTGTTCTCCCTTACTTGCGGAACATCGACAGCATGCGGCGCGTGACCGCAAACCCGCCGAACATGTTGACGGCCGTCAGGGCTATGCCGACCACCGCGAGCCAGCGGATCACGACGTCGGGACGGGTGGCGCCCAGCGCGGCGACGGCGGGTGGGGCGATCTGCACCAGCGCACCGATGATGATGATGCTGCTGATCGCATTGGTGACGCTCATCAGTGGCGTATGCAGCGACGGCGTGACGTTCCACACCACCATGTAGCCGACGAAGCAGGCCAGCACGAACACGGTGAAATGGCCGAGAAAAGCCGCCGGTGCATACAGGCCTACCGCTGCGAACAGCACGGCCGCGGCGCCGAACAGCAGGGTCGTGGCGCCAGCCGACATCGGCTCACCGCCGCCGCCATGGCCGTGGCCCTTCTTCGCCGGTGCAGGCGCGACGACAGCCGCTTTGGCAGCTGCGCCCGCGGGCGCTGCGGACAGTTTCGGCGTCGGCGGCGGCCAGGTGATCGTGCCCTCCCGCACGACGGTCGTCCCGCGGATCACCTCGTCGTCCATGTTGACGTTGAACTGCCCGTCCTTGGCCTTGCACAGTTCCTCGGACAGGCGGAACAGGTTCGTCGCGTACAGGGTACTCGACTGGGTCGGCAGGCGGCTCGGCAGGTCCGAGTACCCGATGATGATCACGCCGTGCCTGACGACGACCTTGCCAGGCTCGGTGAGCTCGCAGTTGCCGCCCTGTTCCGCGGCCATGTCGACGATGACGCTGCCAGGCTTCATCGACTGCACCATCTCCGCGGTGATCAGCTTCGGCGCCGGCCGGCCCGGGATCAGTGCCGTCGTGATGATGATGTCGACCTCGCGAGCCTGCTTCGCGAACGTCTCGCGCTGCGCCTTCTGGAAGCCCTCGCTCATGACCTTGGCGTAACCGCCGCCGCCGCTGCCCTCCTCGACGTAGTCGACCGGAACGAACTCCCCGCCCAGCGATCTGATCTGGTCGGCAACCTCGGCGCGGGTGTCGTTCGCGCGCACGATCGCACCGAGCCCCGATGCAGCACCGATCGCGGCAAGCCCCGCGACGCCGGCACCGATCACGAACACCTTGGCAGGCGGAACCTTGCCGGCAGCGGTGATCTGGCCGGTAAAGAAGCGGCCGAACTCATGCGCGGCCTCGATGACGGCACGGTAGCCGCCGATGTTCGCCATCGAGGACAGCGCATCGCACTTCTGCGCGCGCGAAATGCGCGGCACGCTGTCCATAGCCAGTACGGTTGCCTTGCGCGCCGCGAGCGCCTGCAGCAGCTCCGGGTTCTGCGCCGGCCAGATGAAGCTCACCAGCGTTCCGCCCTCGCGCAGTAACTGCACCTCATCCAGCGTCGGTGCACGCACCTTGAAGATGATGTCGGCGCCGGACCACAGCGCAGGCGCATCCGCCACGATGGTCGCGCCGGCCGCACGGTAGGCATCGTCGCTGATGCTGGCCGCATTGCCGGCGCCTGACTGGACCGCCACGGCAAAGCCGAGCTTGATCAGCTTGCCCACAGCGTCGGGCACGGTCGCGACGCGTTTTTCGCCAGCAAATATTTCCGTTGGAATCCCGATCAGCTGCGGCATGTTGTTCGTTTCCCCTGCAGGTGGCACCCAGCGGGCCATAATATATCAGTAGTTCACGCTGCGCAGCGCTACGCGCACAATTGCGATTTTTCGAACAATTTCAGCAATGTAATGCGCAAAACTGGCCGCTCATGGGAACTTAGCGGGCGCCCTGTCATTCTGATCAGGGGAACGCACACGAGGAGAACGCGAGTTATGAGGATCCTGCGGCCTGGCTTGCTGTGCCTGATGCTGGCTGCCGCAACGCAGGCGGTAGCGGCACCCTTCGACCTCGCCGGCCCGACCCTGACCCTGAAAGTCACCCGCGGCGCGACGGTGCTGCCGGCTGCCGCCGTGCCCAACCTCGTCGTCGGGGATCAACTCAGAATCAGGGCGCAACTGCCTGCGAGCCAGTCGGTGCAGTACCTGCTGGTGACCGCATTCCTGCGCGGGTCCACCAATCCACCGCCCGAAGACTGGTTCTTTGCCTGCAGGACGTGGAAGGAAGCTTGCGGGCGCGACGGCCTGAAGGTCACGGTGCCGCAGGGCGCGGGCCAGGTACTGGTGTTTCTGGCGCCGGCCACCCACGGGGACCTGAGCACGCTGGTCGGAACCGTGCGCGCCCGTCCGGGCGTATTCGTGCGTGCCTCGCAGGACCTCAACCAGGCGGCCCTCGACCGCTCACGTCTCGAGCGCTACCTGCTGACCGTGCGCAGCCTCAATGACGCCGATCCATCCAGGCTGAAGGATGCCGCGCCATTGCTCGCGCGCAGTCTTGCGATCCGGACCGACGACAAATGCCTGCAGAAGGTCGCCGCGTTGCAGGCGCCGTGCCTTGTGGATGGCGGCGAGACACTGATCCTGAACGACGGTCACAGCACGTCCATCGTCCAGGCCCTGACCTCGGGTCCGGGGAGCGATCTCGCGATGGAGGCGAGTTACACGCCGCAACTCGGCTATGGCTATTACAGTCCCTACGTCGCATCGGTCATGGACCTGGGACGCCTGCTCGATTCCTTCCACACGGCGCAGTATCAGTACATTCCGGCACTGGCGCTGCCGCAGGGTGATGAGCTGCGGCTGACGCTGAACACGGCACCGTCGTTCGACCGGCCGAAATCCGTACTCGTCGCCGCACTGCCGGCGGTCGAACAGCCACAACAGCCGCCGCTGCATGCGGTAGATCCGAAGGAGAATTACTGTGCTACCCGCACAGCGCTGGTGCTGCCCGTCGAGGGCGCACCGCTGGTGTTTGCAACGGACTACGCGCATGACATGGCACTGACCGCGGCCGGCGGCAGCGGTACGGTGCTGAAGCTGCCCGTCCACGCCGACGCTGCGCAGGGTGGCTATGTCGTCGAGACGGCCGGCGCCGACACCCGTGCACTGGGTGCGAGCTTTGACGCGACTCTGCAGGGCTTCTGGGGGTTCGACGCGTACCTCGGCCCGCACTTTCATCTCGTGACCCCGCCGGCAGCGGGCTGGCGGCTCGACCCGGCCGACGATCAGCCGCTGCTCGTCGGCCGCGCAAATACCCTGCACCTGCAGGCCGACACCGTCAGCTGCCTCGACCGCATCGTCGTAACCGATGCTGGCGGCCGCGAGGTGAAGGCGGAGTGGCGCAGGCTGAAGCCGGACGAAGTCGAGGTGAAGCTGCCGCTGCAGGATTCCCAGCCCGGTGCACTGAGCCTGAAGATTGCGCAGTATGGCGGCGCACCCGAAGCGTCGATCCCGCTGATCGCCTACGCCGATGCCGGCCGCTTCGATGGCTTCGAGCTGCACGCCGGCGACAGTCAGGGCGTGCTCAAGGGCAGCCGGCTCGACCTGGTCACCTCACTCGTCCTCGGGGGCTTGCACTTCGCGCCCGGGGAAATGACCAGCTGGCATGGCTCGGATGAGCTGCCGATGCTGGCGCAGGATCCGGCCGCCGCCGCAGCACTGCAGCCGAAGCGGGGCCTCGAGGCCCAGGTAGCTTTGAGCGACGGTCGCAAGCTGCGCGTGCCGGTCAGCATGGAGCCGGCCCGCCCGCGGGTTGCGCTGATTGCGAGAAACGTGCAGCCGGCGCCCGGCGCCGCGGCCCCGATCGAACTCGCGGGTCCGGACGAGATGCCGCAGGACGCGAAGCTGACTTTTTCCGTCAGGGCGGTTACGCCGGCGACATTCACGCATGACGAGACGCTCGAGATTGCCACGAACGATGAGCTGTACTCCGCCACCCTGAGCCTCGCCAACGGTGGGCTGCGGCTGGAGGATGCGCATGTCGCCGTCGCGCTCCTCGATCCCACCCGGATCTTCGGCGGCTCGGCGTTCGGGCCGCTGCGCTTTCGCGTACTGGCGGGCGGCGCGGTCGGCGACTGGCAGCCGCTGGCGACGCTCGTGCGGCTGCCGCAACTCGACGGCCTCGCGTGCCCGCAGAGCGCCGACCTGGCCTGCAAGCTGACAGGGATGGATCTGTACCTGCTCGATTCGGTCGCCGGCGACGCGCAATTCGCGCATGCGGTGAGCGTGCCGGACGGCTTCCCCGGCAACTCGATTCCGGTGCCTCGTCCGCAGGACGGGCGTCTCTACCTGCGGCTGCGCGACGCTCCCGCGGGCACCCACACGCTGACGCTGCAGATCCAGGCGCTCCCCGCCACCGCCGAGGAACTGTCACGTGCGGCGGCGAGACAGGAGGCGGTGACGCCCGTCGCGCCGCCCATCGCGGCCGCCGGCGGGACAAATCCCTAGCTTCCGCGCATATCGGGACGGTATGCTGGGGGACCATGCCCAATCCAATGCAGAGCGCGGGGACTACCGCATCGGCCAGCGGCGATACGGGGGCCCTGCGCCTGTTCGTGTTCGCGCTGTTCTTCATCTTCGGCGGCATCACCAGCCTCAATGATGTCCTGATACCGAAGCTGCGGGAGCTGTTCACGCTGGGCTATGGCGAGGCAATGCTGGTCCAGTCGGCGTTCTTCGCCGCATATTTCATCGTGTCGCTGCCTGCGGCCGCGCTCGTGCGCCGCATCGGCTACATGCGTACCGCAAGCGTCGGGCTCCTGTGCATGACCGCCGGCTGCCTGCTGTTCGTGCCCGCATCGGCGTTCGGCCTGTTCGGCGCATTCCTCGCGGCGATCTTCGTCCTTGCCGCAGGGATCACCACGGTACAGGTGGTCGCCAATCCGCTGATCTCGATGCTCGGCTCTGCGGCGAGCGCACACAGCCGGCTGACCTTCGCACAGGCCTTCAATTCGCTCGGCACGACGATCTTTCCGTACTTCGGCGCGATCCTGATACTCGGCAATCTCGCGGGCGAGGATCGCAGCCAGCTGCAGGGCGAGGCGCTGCGTGCCTACACGTCGCAGGCGACACACGCCGTCATGCAGGCCTACGTGGGGCTCGCGCTCGCACTGATCGTGATTGCATTCGCAGTCTGGCAGGCACGCAATCGCCTGCAGGAGGCGCGGGCGGCTGCCGCGACCGGCGAGTCGGCCTTCGGGCTGCTGCGCCAGCCGCGATTTGCCTTCGGCGCACTGTGCATCTTCCTGTATGTCGGCGCCGAGGTCGCGATCGGTTCGCTGATTGTCAATTACCTGATGCAGGCCGACGTGCTGGGACTGGCCCAGGGCGACGCCGGCAAGCATGTGCCTTACTACTGGGGCGGTGCACTGGTGGGACGTTTCGTGGGCGCCTGGCTGCTGCGCGTCATTTCACCGGGCAAGGTGCTCGCCACGGCCGCGGCCGTCGCAATCCTGCTGCTGGCGGTATCCGCACAGTCCAGCGGAGCGCTGTCCGGCTACAGTCTGCTTGCGATCGGGCTGTTCAATTCGATCATGTTCCCGACAATATTCTCGCTCGCCAGTGAGGGACTCGGCGAGCGTGCCGCCCAGGGGTCCGGGATCATCTGCATGGCGATCGTCGGCGGCGCCGTGGTCCCCTATCTCACCGGCAGGGTGGCGGACGTGACCGGGCTTAAGCTCGCGCTGTGGGTGCCGGCCGTGTGTTACGCGATCATCGTTGCCTTCGGGATCTACGCGCGCCGACCGCGCACCGCCTCCGCCTGACCCTGATGCCAGACACACGAATCCTCGGTTCGATCGCACTCTGCCTCGTAGCGCTGGCGGCACGGGCCCAGGAGGCGCCGGTGCCGCCGCTGCGACCCGACCAGGTCGCGTTCCGCGCGCTGTACCAGGAACTGGTGGAAACCAACACGTCGCTGTCCGCGGGCAGCTGCACGCTCGCCGCCGAGCGCATGGCAGCTCATCTGCGGCAGGCCGGCTTCAGCGACCGCGAGCTCACGCCGTTCTCGGTACCCGACCACCCGCAGGAAGGCGGCCTGGTCGCGATTCTCGCGGGTACGTCCAGGACCGCAAAGCCGCTGCTGCTGCTCGGCCATCTCGACGTGGTCGAGGCGAAGCGTGAGGACTGGGAGCGCGATCCGTTCCGGCTGATCGAGGAGAACGGATATTTCTATGCGCGCGGCTCGGCCGATATGAAGGCGATGGATGCCACCTGGGTCGATGCGCTGATGCGCTTCCGCCGGGAGGGCTACCGCCCGAAGCGTACTCTCAAGCTCGCGCTGACCTGCGGCGAGGAGACGACCTATGCGTTCAATGGCGCCGAGTGGCTGGCCAGGAACCGTCCCGACCTGATCGCCGCTGAATTTGCGCTGAACGAGGGCGGGGGCGGACGCACCGACGGGCACGGCAGGCTCCTGCTGCAGGGAATCCAGGTCGGTGAGAAGGCCGTGCAGAACTATCGCCTCGAGACGGTCAACGCCGGCGGCCACAGCTCCATCCCGATCCGCGACAACGCGATCTACGAGCTTGCCGATGCGCTGGCGCGGGTCCGCGACCATGAGTTCCCGCAGCGCCTGTCGGACACGACCCGCGCGTTTTTTGCCAAGGCCGGTGCGGCACGCATGGATGCTCTGGGCCAGGCGATGACCGCCCTCGCGAAGGACCCGGGCGACGCGGCCGCCGAAGCGATCGTGTCGCAGGATCGCAGCTACCACAGCATGCTGCACACAACCTGCGTCGCAACACTGCTGGAGGGCGGACACGCGAACAATGCGCTGCCGCAGCGCGCAGCTGCGAATGTCAATTGCCGGATCCTCCCCGGCGAGACGGTCGAGGACACGCGCGCCGCACTCGAGCAGATCGTTGCCGATCCGGGCGTCAAGGTTACGCTGGTGCCGCCGATCCGCCCGCTCGCCGCCCCACCTCCGCTGGACCCGAAGGTCATCGGTCCGGCCGAAAAACTGGTCGCGAAGTATTTCCCGGGAGTGCCGCTGATCCCGACGATGTCGACCGGCGCCACCGACGGGATTTACCTCGAGGCGATCGGGATCCCGGTCTACGGTGCACCGGGCTTCTGGAGCGACCCGGACGGCAACGGCGTGCACGGACTCAACGAAAGGCGCAGCGTACGGTCCGTGTACGTCGGCCGCGATTTCCTGACCGAGCTGATCCGCGCCTACGCGGATGCGCCCTGAACGAGCGGCGCGCTCAGGCGGCCGCAGCGCGGTTGCGCTGCAGCTGCGCGTCCACCAGCGCCACCGTCGCATCGAGAACCGGGTGACTCTTCCCCTTCTGGCGCCCGATCAGCTGGACGAGCTTGTCGGCACGCTCGATGTTCTGCGCACCGGCAAACAGCGCACGCGCAGCTGACGAGGGGCGCGACAGTCCCTGGGCCGCGGCGGCATACTTCTCGAACGGCACCATGTCGGAGGGGTCCGCGCCCAGACTTACGCACAGGCCGGCGACGAAGTCATAAACGGAGCGCGATTCGTCGAGGTTGTCGTGCACCGTGCGGTTGATTTCCCGTGGGCCTGTCGGCGTCACGCAGCGATAGTTGCCCGCCAGCAGCATGGCCCACTTCGCCAGCGGCACGAAGATCGACGCATGCAGCTTGAGCTTGACCGGCAGTTCGACCGGTCCCTCGGGCGCAGCAAAGCGACTCGCATCGATGTCGGCCTGCAGGCGGGCGAGGAGCGCGGTGTTCGCGGCATCCGCAAATGCCGCAGCCTTGAAGTTGGTCGGCAGGGTCACGAGGAGCCGGTTCGCCGGCTCGTTCGGCGGGCGCACCGCCTGCGGATCCGGGCTGCACAGTGTCACCTGCGCCGGATCGAAGGCATCCCACAGGGCCGCATCCGTATAGGCCGGCTTCAGCGCATCGTGATCGAGGCCGGGAATGCGGCGCAGGTACGGCAGCGGCGGCATGTTCATGATCGACAGGCACGGCCGCCGCGAGCGCGCGATCGACTCAAGCAAGGTACGCACGCCGGGACTCCGGTACTGCGGCTCCTGCATCGCCAGGCCAACCAGGTCGTAGCGCTCCGGGTCCGTCTCCAGCGGGCCACTGGCCGAGACCCGGCCCGGCAGCTGCCGTGAGTCGAGTTCGACGGGTTCGGGTCGGCCGCGTACCGGCAGACGCACACGAAAGCCCTCCCGGTTGATCAGCTCCGCCTCTTCGGGCAGGCAGACCAGACGCACATCGTGGCCGGCGAGCAACAGCTTGGATGCGAGCAGCGATCCATAGGATGCGCCGAGGATCAGGACATTGAGGGGTTCAGGCATGGGTCTCCTTCACGGCACGACAACCGGTGCAAGTACACTACAATGCATGCCCGCTCTCGTCCACGGAGAACCGACCCGATGATGCCAAAGGCCCGCGACCGGTTCTGCGCAATGGCCACAGGAATGCTGTGCGCGCTGACGCTTGCCGGCTGCGTGCATACGGCAGCGGCGACGCCCGCGTCGCCGGCGGCCTGGAGCTTCCTCGTGGCCGGCGATTCGCGCAACTGCGGCGATGTCGTGATGCCGTCGATCGCGGCCGCCGCGCAGCGTGCGTCGGCGCAGTTCTACTGGCATCTCGGCGACCTGCGTGCGATCTACGACATCGATGAGGATTTTCGCCAGCTGCACCCGCGCACGTCGGTGCTGGAGTACGAATCGACGGCCTGGGACGACTTCATCCACCACCAGGTCGAGCCTTTCGGCGAGCTGCCGTTCTTCGTCGCGATCGGCAACCACGAGACGATCACGCCGAAGTCGCGCGACCAGTTCGTACTGGCCTTCGCCGACTGGCTGGACTCGGGGACGATCCGCGAACAGCGCCTTGCCGATGACCCGCATGACCATGCGCTGCGCACCTGGTACCACTGGATGCGCGACGGCGTCGACTTCATCAGCCTCGACAACGCCACGCCCGAGCAGTTCGATGCGGCGCAGTTGCGCTGGCTCAAGTCGCTGCTGGCGCGCGATCGCGCCAGTCCCCGCGTCCGAGCCGTCGTGGTCGGCATGCACGAGGCCTTGCCCGACAGCGTCGCGAACGCGCACAGCATGGGCGACAGCGCCGCCGGCACCGTCACCGGACGCGGCGTCTACCAGGCCCTGCTCGACCTGCGGGCAGCCAAGCCGGTGTACGTACTCGCCTCCCACTCCCATTTCGTCATGGATCGCATCTTCGACACGCCCTACCTGCGCGACCATGGCGGCGTGCTGCCCGGATGGATCATCGGCACCGCGGGCGCCGTGCGCTACCCGCTGCCTGCAGATGCTGCCGGTGGCCGGCTGGCGCGCTCGGGCGTCTATGGCTACCTCGCCGCAACCGTCAGCCCCGCCGGCGGGAACGATGCCGATCCGATCCATTTCGAATTCCACGAGGTCACCGAAGCCGACGTACCCGCGACGGTCACCCGGGAGTTCGGTGCGTCGCTCGTTCATTCCTGCTATGCCGAGAATCCGCCGCACGCCGAGGTTCATCCGTGATTGACCGCGCGCGCCTGGCGGCCCTGCGCCGCCGCGAGGACGCGCAGTTCCTGCGCCGTACGCCACGCTCCCGCGAATTGCAGCGTAGTGCGTCGGCGCATCTGCCGTTCGGCGTACCGATGTCCTGGATGGCCGGGCTGTACCGCACAGCGCCGATCTACGTCGCGGATGGCGCGGGTGCCTCCTTCACCGACGTCGACGCGAACCGCTACCTGGACTTCAATCTCTGCGACCTGAGCATGACGGTCGGCTACGGCAACGCCGCCGTCGCGGAAGCGCTGCGGGCACAGGCGAGCCGGGGCGCGCAGTATCACCGGCCGGCCGCGGCTCGTGATCTTCGGGGGCCACTATCACGGGCATATCGAGGAGACGCTCGTCCGCGACGATGCGGGACACAGCGTCGCGGATACCGCCGGGCTGTCTCCAGGCTCGGCGGCGCACACCACGATCGTGCCGTTCAATGACCTGCCCGCACTCGAGCGCGCCCTGTCGGCGGGCGACTGCGCCCTGGTGCTGACTGAACCTGCAATGACGAACTGCAACCTCATCCTGCCGGATCCCGGCTTTCAGGCAGCCGTGCGCGAACTGACACGCCGGCACGGAACGCTGCTGTGTATCGACGAGGCGCATACGTTCCAGTTCGCGTTCGGCGGACTCAGTCGCAAGTGGCGGCTGGAGGCCGATTTCATCGTGCTCGGCAAGGGCTTCGGCAGCGGCGTCGCCTTCGGTCTCTATGGCATGAGCGAAGCTGTCGCAGCACACTTTACCGCGCGCCTCGACATCGACATCGGGCCCCGCGGCATCGCGACCGGGGGCACCACCTATGCCAGTGCCCTGGCAGTCGCCGTGGCACGCGTGATGCTCGAACAGGTCCTGACACCGGCAGCCTACGACCGCGTCTGCAGGCTGGGTGCCCTGCTCGCGGAGGGCCTGGACGCGCTGTTCAGTCAGCGGGGCCTGCCGTGGACGGCGTTCCGTTGCGGGCCGCGCTCAGGCTACTGCCTGGAACCCACCCTGCCGCGCAACGGCACGGCGGGTGAGCGCTCGCTGGATTATGAGATGATCGACGCGCGCCGCGTCTTCATGGCGAACCGCGGAATCTGGGATGCCGTCGCGGCAGCCGGACCGCAGGCATCGATTGCGCACACCGAGGCCGATATCGCCACCTACCTCAGCGCGGCGGCAGGATTCCTCGACGAAGTATTATCATGACGGCTTTAACGCCAAAGACACCATGTCCATCATCTCCCGACTGACCGGCAAGCCCGCGACCGCCGCCCCTGCACCCGCCGCGGAGGCTGCGGCGCCCGAGCCCCCGCGCCCGGACCCGGTTGAACTCGCACGCGAGGACGAGGCGCGCCTGGCTGCGGCGCTTGCCGGCGGTTCCCCGGAGGCCCTGAGCGCCTGCGTCCTCGAGTCGCATTCGACCCGCGCACGGCAAAAAGCGGCGAGCCTCGTCAGTGATCCCGATCATCTGCGTGAGCTGATCCGCCTGACACGGGGCGGCAAGGACAATTCCGTCTATCGCATCCTGACGACCAAGCGCGATGCGCTGCTGGCCGTCGATCGGAACCGCGCCGCCCGGCGCGTCGCGGTCGAGGCGCTGGTGTCGAGCCTTGCACGCCGCAGCCGGCTGCCTTACGACCCGCTGTACGAACCCTCGCTGACCCTGTTCCACCAGGACTGGGTCGGGCTGGCGGCCGATGCCACCGCGGCAGAGACGGCGCTGGTTGAAGGGTATCTGGCGACGATGCGCGACGTGATCGCCCGGCATCATCAGAGCGTGGCGGAGGCCGCTGAGCGGGAGCGGGAGCGTGACCGCGAACGCCAGCGCGAGCTCGCGGAGGCTGCGGCGGCAGCGGCAGCGGAGGCGGCAGCCGCGGCAGCGGAGGCGGCAGCAGGGGATGCAGCCGCTGCAGAGCCGGCCTCGACCCCGGACGCTGTCTCTGCGGCGCCCCCCGCTGCCGGGCCCCCACACGCGACGGCGCGACCGCTCGTCGCGCTGCTGCGCCAGGCGCAGGCGGCACTCGACCGCGGCGGCACAGCGCGTGCGCAGAGCCTGCGCACAACGCTGGCCGACCGGCTGGACAAGGCGGACAAGCCGCTGGTCCTGCCGCCCTGGTTCGAACGCCAGACGCAACAGCTCGACGCCCGCCTTGCGGAACTGAAGGACTGGAAGACGTTCACGGTCGTGCCAAAGCGCGCCGAACTGCTCGAGCGCATGCAGTCGCTGGTCGGCGCGACGATGTCGCCGGAGGTACTCGCCGGCCATGTCCGCAAGCTGCAGGAGGAGTGGCGCACCCTGCAGCGCGGCGCGACCGACGAGACATCCGCCGAGGCCAAGGCATTCCGCGATGCCGCGCATCGCGCCTACGAGCCCTGCAGGGAACATTTTGCAAGGCAGGCCGCGCTCAGGAAGGCAAACCAGGCACGGCGCGAGGCGATCCTGGCACGCCTGTCGGCATTTGCCGCGACGCTCAGCGCAGACGGCGCCGACCTGCGGCATGTGTCGCAGACGATCGCCGAAGCACGGCAGGAATGGCGCGACTGCGCGCCGGTCGATAATGCCGTGGCGCCGCTGCTGCAGGAGCGGCTGCGCGCCGCGCTCGCTGGGCTGCAGGCCCGGCTGGACGCGGAATACGCCCGCAACGTCGCCGCAAAGCAGGACCTGATCGGACGCGCGCAGGCCTTGCTGCAGCTTGCCGACGTGCGCCAGGCCATGGACGAAGCGAAGGCCCTGCAAAAGCACTGGCGCGACATCGGTCCGGTGGCGCGCGAACAATCCAATGCGCTGTGGGACCAGTTCCGCGGCCACTGCGATGCGGTATTCCAGCGCAGCGCCCGGGAAGCCGCCGCGTTCGGCGCAGGCCTGGCGGCGAACCAGGCCCGGGCGGTTGCGCTGTGCGACGAAATCGAGGGCTACGCGAGCCTCGCCGGCGAGGAACTGCGCACCGCGATGCAGGCTCTGGACGCGCGACGCGCCGAGTTCGATGCCCTGGAGCTGCCACGCCAGTCGGCACGCGACCTGCGGCAGCGCTTCCAGCGTGCAGCGTCTCGCTGCAGCGACGCGGTCCGGCATGAGCGCGCCGCGACGGCGCAGCGCGCAGCTACGGTGGCGTTCGAGGCGGCGACTGCGATCCGCGGACTGGCCCTGGCCCAGCTGCGGGCTGGCGACGTGGAGGCGGCACGGGCGACGGCGGCGGCCGCCATCGCGGGCCTCGCCGGAGCGCCGAAGCCGGTCCGCACGGCGCTGGAACAGCGGCTTGCGCAGGTGGCGGCCGGAAACTTCGTGCGCGACCTGGACGCCAACGAAAACACGCTGCGCCTCCTCTGTATCCGCGCCGAACTGGTGGCCGATGTGGAGACGCCCGAGTCGGACCGGGGGCTCAGGCGCGACTACCAGATGCGCCGGCTGGTCGGGTCGAGGGAACTGGGTGCCGACATGCCGCTCACGGGCCTGGATGCGCTCGCACTGGAGTGGTTTGCCGCCGGCCCGGTTGAGCCGTCCGTGGAGGCGGTCCTGCGCGAGCGTTTCGAGCGCTGCCGGCGTTGACAGCGGCGCAGGCTTGCCAACGCCGCCGCGGCTGCGTAGCCTCTGTGCAATGCAGCGCATTCTGGTCCTGAATCCGAAGGGCGGGTCAGGCAAGACGACGATTGCCACCAATCTGGCCAGTTATTTTGCTGTCCAGGGGGACCGGCCCGTGCTGTGGGACAACGACAGCCAGGCGTCCAGCACCCGCTGGCTGAAGAAACGCTCCCCCTCGCAGCCGGCCATTCACGGGATTGCCGCGTTCGAGCGCAGCGTGCGTGTGACCCGGGCCTGGCAGCTGCGCATACCCGCCGATGCCGGTCACGTGGTCGTCGACACTCCTGCCGCGGTGCCGGCGCAGGATCTGCCGGAACTGACCGGCAACGCGGACGCGATCCTCGTTCCTGTGCTGCCGTCGGACATCGATATTCACGCCTGTTCGCGCTGCATCGCCGACCTGCTGCTGGTCGCCAGGGTATGGCGGGGAGAGCAGCGCATGGCCGTGATCGCCAACCGGGTCAGGCGCAACACCCGCGCCTACCAGTCCCTGTTGCGGTTCCTGGACACCCTGCGCATCCCGGTGATCGCAACGCTGCGCGACTCGCAGAACTATGTCCGCGCCGCCGAACTGGGGGTCGGACTGCATGAGATGAAACACTGGACCGTCGCGCAGGACCTGGCGGACTGGGAACCGCTGCTGGCGTGGCTGAAGGAACGGGAAGTCCCGGCCGTCACGGCGGGCGCGGCACAACATGGAAGGATCCCGGAGTCCGCGTAGGGCGCGTCAGGAACGAAACCCGATCCTTGAGTGCGTGCCGTCGCAGAACGGTTTGGTGTTGCTGCCGCCGCAGCGGCACAGGCGTGCAGCCGTGACGCGCGCGACGACACGACCGGTACCGCTGGTGATCTCGAGGCTGCCGCGCAGCTGCAGCGGACCATCCGTTTGCGGATCGATGGCGAGCGGTCCATCGCGCAGCGGCAACATCGCCGTGGCTCCGCCCGGCGGCTCTCCCGTTGCATTGAATCCGACCTCGTGATGTGAGCCATCGCAGTACGGTTTGTTCTTCGACGCACCACAGCGGCATAGGGTCGCGCGGAATCCTGCCGGATGACCGTCCAGTCGCAGCGCCCCGCGGAACGCATAGGGCCCGGCTTCGCGGATGGCCGCAAGGTTGACCGGCGGCGCGGTCTCGTCGGCCCTGCCATCCTTGCGCCGGATCCGGATTGCACCTGATGGACACTGTTGTGCGATGGCGACCAGTCGCTCCGCATCGAGTGTATCCGGATGCAGCCACGGCCCCTTGACGTTGGCGAGAAACACCGTGGGCGCGCCGGTAACGCAGAAGCGCGCGTGAATACACCGCCGGCCCTCGAACATCAGCGTCAGCGCCTGCCCTTCCGCGGTCTCGACGCCCTCCGGCACCGATGACGGCGCGTCGGCAGCAGGCACGCCCTCCACCGCCGGCGGGGCAACCACAGCAGCGACGGGTGCGGTCAGGTCGAAACGTCGCGCCGCCTTGTCAGCCAGCTGTGCGAGGACTCGCACCGCGGCGGCGAGGCGCGGGGCCCCGGCGGTCGGCATTGCGGCCGCGGCGTGCGCGAGTTCGGCGAAGCGCTCAACAAAGTATCGCCGTCCCGCGGGGCCAACCGGCAGCGGTGCGGCATCCCGCAAGGTCGTGAAGGACATGCCGGCATTGCAGTCAGGAGTTGCCGGCCCCGACGGCAGGCGCGCCGCCTGTTCACCGAGCGCATTGACGGCCCGCATCAGCGATACACCCAGATCGACCGCCAGCGCCTTGTCCGGATGCGGAGCCGGCACGGCGTAGGCGTACCCGAGGAGCCGCAGCATCAGCCCATAGGCCGCGTTCGCCAGATCCACCGTCGAGGCGGACCGTTCCGCTTCAATCCATACACGGCCCTCCGGTCGTGGCGGCCGGCGCAGCACCGGATTCGTCGCCGCGGGAAGGGCCGGCGAAAAGGCGGGATTTGCTTCCCGGAGCGCACGAAATTCGGTGCGGATCGCGCAGAATCTCGAGAAATGTGAGCCGTCAACATGTTCGGAGGCCCCCTCCCCCTGGCGCACGATCGCATCGAACGCTGCCAGCGCAGTTTTGAGGCAGATGACCCGCCGGGCGCCGGCGAGGTTCACCTCCGCTTCCGACAGCTGCAGTGTCGGGTCACCGCTGAAGGCCGCGGCGGCGCCGATGCGATCGACCAGCGCACGCAGTCCGGCGCTCAGCAATCCATAGAACTCCCCCACCGTCGCGTAGTCGATGGCCATCGGGGTCAGTCGGTCTCCCGGCGCGCCGCGGGAGAACCGCTGCTCCGGCTCGAAGCCTGCCCCCTCGGGCTCCTGCGAGTTTCCGGGGCGCTCGAGAAAGATGAAGTGCTGCAGGACCTCCGCCGAAAAGGGCGCGAGCTTTACAACGACGCCCGCCGGCAAAAACCCCGGATCCAGCGGAAAATTCGTGCGGCCGAAGCGGGGCGTGCCGCCCAGCGCGGACGTGATGTTCCAGACGGCCGTCAGATGACTCATTTCATCGATGGCCACGTCGAGAATCTCACGACGCCAGCGCGAGACCGCTTCGGCCTCCCGCGCACTGAGGCCCTCGTCGGTACCGGACCGGAGGCTGAATGCCGCATACAGGTAGGTGCACATCAGGTTGTGCTCGAGCTCGGCGGCCTCGTACAGCGCGTGCAGCAGCGCTTCGCGGGAAACGGCGTTCACAGCAGCGCGCCGACGCGATCCGCAAGCAACTGCAGACCGCCGGACACGTCACAGACCCGTCCATTGACATAGAACCCCGGCGTTGCACGCAGGTGACTGCGCGTTGCCCCGGCGATCTGCTCGCGGATGCGCTGACGGTAAATCTCGTCGTCGAGCGACGCCCGGAACAATGCCATGTCGAGACTCAGGGCCTCGGCATGGTGATCGAGGGCCTTGCGATCGAGCCGCGCACCGATCCGCATCAGGCGCTGGTGCATCGACCAGAATTGCCCCTGGGCCGCCGCCGCTTCGGCGGCTTCAGCCGCCAGCAGCGCGTGCGGGTGGGCGCTCTCGATGGGGAAGTGCCGGTAGACCAGCCGGATGAGATCCGGCGCGCGGTCCAGCACCATCTGCACGCCCGCCTCTGCCGAACGGCACACGGGGCACTCGAAGTCGCCATATTCAACGATGGTGACCCGTGGATGCGCGGCGCCGCGCGCATGATCGCGAGCCGTGACGGGGTCGAGCAGGTCCAGCGGCGAGCTTGTCATGGGCTTTGCCTCATGCGGTGAACAGACCAGGTGTCCGCGCCCAATCCTACCCCGTGAATCATTGCATCGACCAGCGCAGGCGGCATCGGCAGCCCGGCTGCAGGGCCTGGCGTTGCGATGATTTATACAGTTGTATAAAATAGGCGGGTGCGCACCGCTCAAGCCACCCGTGCCTCGACGCGTGACCAGCTCCTCGCAGCCGGCCGCGAGTGCGTGCTGCGAAGCGGCATGCCGTCGCTCACGGTACGTGCGGTCGCCGCGGCGGCCGGCGCCAACCCAGGCAGTTTCGTCTATCACTTCGGCACGCGTGACGCGTTCCTGCGTGAACTGCTCGAGGACTGGTATGCACCGTTGTTGCGCGGTGTGTCCACGGTCGCAGGGAAGGACGGCCCGGCGCTGCTGCGCCTGCGACGTGCGATTCTCGGCCTGCTCGATTTCGGGCGCGAGCACCAGACCTTCATCGGAAGAATCGTGCTCGCTGCGGCAGCCGACGAATCGGCTGCCCGCGAATTCATCGCCTCGCTTGCCGGGCGACATCCGCGGCTGCTGTTGCGGCTGATCGCAGCCGCCCAGGCGGAAGGTGACCTGGTCGCCGAGGACCCGCTGCAGGTGCTGTGCATGCTGATGGGATCGGTGGGACTGCCGCTGCTGGTCGCGAGCGCCTGGCAGGGCTCTCCGCCGTTCGACAAGGCGGTTTCGGCGGCCCTCGGCAATATCGTGCGCGACCCGGAACGCATACGGCAGCGCCTGGACTGGGCTTTGCACGGCCTGCGGCCGGGAGAAGGATGATCATGGCGATACAGTCGAAGCGCAGCGCGCTGCTGATCGGAGTCGGGATCGTGGCTGTCGTGGCCGTCGCGGCGGTCCTGATCATGCAGCGTCGCGGAGCAGGCGAGCTGGTCCTCTACGGCAACGTCGACATCCGCGAGGTCACGCTCGGCTTCCGGGTTGCAGGCCGTATCGCGAAGCTCGATGTCGACGAAGGCGATGTGGTGCACGCCGGCGAGGAAATTGCGCGCCTCGATGCCACGCCGATTGAACTCGAACTGGCCGAGGCGCGCGCCAACGCGGCGTCGCTCGAGCGGCGTATGACGCTGCTGCGCTCTGGGTTCCGGGCCGAGGACGTGGCGCAGGCGCGTGCGAGCATGGCCGAGCGCGCTGCGGAACTCGCCGTTGCCGAGAAGGCCCTCGCGCGCGAACAGCGCCTGCGCGGCACGGGTGCCGTGGCGGAGCGGGCCTATGACGATGCGCTCGCTGCGCGCGACGAGGCCCGTGCGCGACTCGAGGCGGCGCAGCAGCTGTACGCCGCCCAGCGCAGCGGCTACCGCCACCAGGAGGTCGCGGAAGCGGAGGCGAATCACGCTCGCGCCGACGCTGCCGTCGCCGAGACCGAGCAGCGCCTCAGGGACGCGGTGCTGACGGCGTCCGCCGACGGGGTGGTGCTCACGCGCGCGGTCGAGCCGGGCGCGATCCTCGCCATCGGCACGCCCGTCTTCACGATCTCGCTGCGCGCGCCCGTGTGGGTGCGGGCCTATGTCGGCGAGCCGGAGCTTGGGGCGGTACCGCCGGGGCGCCGGGTGCTGCTGTACACCGACTCGCGCCCGGGAAATCCCTATCACGGCCAGGTGGGCTATGTGTCCCCGGACGCGGAATTCACGCCGAAGAACGTCGAGACCGCGGACCTGCGCACCGCGCTGGTCTACCGCCTGCGCGTCGTCGTCGCCGACCCCGACGAGCGGCTGCGCCAGGGGATGCCGGTGACGGTCAGGCTCGCTCCTCCCTGAGGCATCGCCCGTGGATGACGCCATCGTACTGTCCAGGGTCACGCACCGTTTTCCGCGGAGCGCCGTGCCCGCGCTCGACCAGGTGAGCGCAGGCATGCCGGCCGGCTGCATCACCGGGCTGGTGGGCCCGGACGGTGCGGGCAAATCGACGCTGATGCGCCTCATGGCCGGGCTCCTGCAGCCTACGTCCGGAACCCTGCGTGTCGCCGGACTCGATCCGCTCGCCGACGGCGATCGGCTGCGCGCCGTGCTCGGCTACATGCCGCAGAAGTTCGGCCTGTACGAGGACTTGACCGTCCGGGAGAACCTGGACCTCTACGCCGACTTGCGCGGGGTACTCGGCGCTACGCGAGTCGCGAGCTTCGAGCGGCTGCTGGCGTTCACCGATCTCGGCCGCTTCACCGATCGGCCCGCGGGCAAGCTCTCGGGCGGCATGAAGCAGAAGCTCGGGCTTGCCTGCGTGCTGCTCGGCGCGCCGCAGGTGTTGCTGCTCGACGAACCGTCAGTGGGCGTCGATCCGATCTCGCGCCGCGAACTGTGGCGCATGGTGACGGAACTCGCGGCACAGGGCATGGCGATCGTCTGGAGCACCTCCTACCTGGACGAGGCCGAGCGCTGTGCGCACATTCTGCTGATGAACGCCGGCAGGCTCGCCTACTCCGGTCCGCCGGCAGCGTTCACGGCGCGCCTTCACGACCGCACCCTGCAGCTCGTGGGACTTGCAGGCAATCGCCGTGACGTGCTGGAGTGCGCGCTGCGCCTGCCCGAGGTCATGGATGGCGTCATTCAGGGCAGCCGCCTGCGCCTGGTGCTGCGCGCCGCGGAGCGGCTGCCGGACCTCGCGGCCCTCGGCGCAGGCCCCGACGCACAGCTCGAGCCCGTCGCCCCCCGCCTGGAGGACGCGTTCATCGACATCCTCGGCGGCGGCCCCGGCGGCGACTCCGAACTTGCGCGGGTCATGCCGCGCGTGACACTGGATCCGGCGCTGGTGAGCGCGGTGATCGCCGCCAGGGACCTGACCAAGACTTTCGGGAGCTTCACCGCCACCGACCGCGTCAGCTTCGAAGTGCCGCAGGGTGAGATCTTCGGGCTTCTCGGGCCGAACGGCGCCGGCAAGTCGACGACCTTCAAGATGCTCTGCGGATTGCTGGTGCCGACCAGCGGCACGGCGAGCGTGCTCGGCATAGACCTCGGCGCCCATGCGGCACGCGCCCGCCAGCGTATCGGCTACATGGCGCAGAAGTTCTCGCTCTACGCCAACCTGACCGTCGAACAGAATCTGCAGTTCTTCTCCGGCGTGTATGGCCTGACGGGGGCGCACCGCGCGGCCCGGATCGCCGAAATGCTGCAGATCTTCTCGCTAGAGCCTTACCGCCGTACGACGCCCGAGGAACTTTCGCTGGGCTTCAAGCAGCGGCTCGCGCTCGCCTGCGCGCTGATGCACGACCCGGCGGTGCTGTTCCTCGACGAACCGACGTCCGGCGTCGATCCGGTGACGCGGCGCGAGTTCTGGGCGCAGATCAACGGCGTGGTCCGCAAGGGCGTGACCGTAATGGTCACGACGCATTTCATGGACGAGGCCGAGTACTGCGATCGCATAGGGCTGGTGTACCGCGGCCGCATGATCGCCGTGGGTCCCCCGGACGAGCTGAAACTGGGCGCCGCTTCCGCCGAAATGCCGGATCCGACCATGGAACAGGCGTTCATCGCCCTGGTCGAGCGCAGCGGGCAGGCGGGCCTGCAGGCGGCCGCGTGAGCTTTGGCGGAGCCATCGTCTGGCGACGCCTCTACGCGCTGTGCCGCAAGGAGGGCTACCAGATCGTGCGCGATCCCTCGAGTATCGTCATCGCCTTCGCGCTGCCGCTCGTGCTGCTGCTGATCTTCGGCTATGGCGTCAACCTCGATGCCGCACGCGTGCGCATCGGGCTGCTGAACGAGGACTCCGGAGCGGACTCGGCGCGCTTCGTCGCGACGCTCGAGGCATCCCGCTACCTCGACCCGCGCATCGGCGGCACGCGTGCAACGCTGGACCGCTGGCTGCTCGAGGGACGGGTACGCGGACTCGTGATTCTCCAGTCGGATTTCTCGGCCCGGCTCGCGCGTCCCGGCCAGACCGCGCCGATCGAGGTCGTGACCGACGGCGGCGAACCGAACACCGCGAACTTCGTGGCCGCCTATGTGCAGGGCGCCTGGACCGGCTGGCAGCAACAGCGCGCACAGGACCGCGGTCTCGCCGCCGCCTCCGCAATCGCGCTGACACCACGCTTCTGGTTCAACCCGGCGGCGATCAGCACACATTTCATCGTGCCGGGCTCGATTGCCATCATCATGACGATCATCGGCGCCCTGCTCACCTCGATGGTCGTGGCGCGCGAGTGGGAGCGCGGCACGATGGAGGCGCTGCTGTCGACGCCGGTGACGCGCAGCGAGTTCCTGCTGTCGAAGATCATCCCCTACTACATCCTCGGCATCCTCTCGATGGTCCTGTGCGTCGCGATGGCGGTGTGGCAGTTCGGCGTGCCATTCCGCGGCTCGCTGGCGCTGCTGTTCCTGCTGACCAGCCTGTTTCTCGGCAGCTCGCTGGGCCTGGGATTGCTCCTCTCGACGATCACGCGCAACCAGTTCAATGCCGCGCAGGCGGCCCTCAACGCCGCGTTCCTGCCGGCGAACATGCTCTCCGGCTACGTGTACGAGATCTCGAGCATGCCGCCGCTGATCCAGGCAGTGACCTACCTGATACCGGCGCGCTACTTCGTCAGCTCCCTGCAGACGCTGTTCCAGACCGGTTTCGTCGCACGGATCATCGTCACCGACGGGGTGTTCCTCGTCGTCTCGGCCGCGTTCTTCCTCGGGCTCACGGCGTGGAAGACACGGCGGCGCCTGGACTGATGCACGATGTTGAACCGGCTCCTCACCCTGATCCTGAAGGAACTGCGCCTTTCGCTGCGCGATCCGCAGAGCCGGCGGATCCTGATCCTGCCGGTGATCCTGCAGCTGGCCGTGTTCCCGTTTGCCGCCACCCTCGAGGTCAAGAACTCGACGCTTGCGATCCTGAACCAGGACCAGGGCGCGGCGTCGCGCGAGCTCGTCCACCGGCTGGCGATCGCGCGCGCCTTCCCGACTCTGCTGACCGTCTCCAGTCAGGCGCAGCTGACCCGCGCCATCGACGAGCAGCGCGCGCTGCTCGCGATCGAGTTTCCCGCGGATTTCTCCCGCGAGCTCGCCGCCTCCCGGCCGGCGCCGCTGCTGGCGATCGCCGATGGGCGCCGCTCGAACAGTGCGCAGATCGCTCTCGGCTATGCCGAGGCTATCGTGCAGACCTACGCCGATGAGCTCGGCGCGGCGCGCGGCGTCGTGCCGGCGAGCCGCATCGTCGTTCGCAACGCCTACAATCCCAACCTCGACTACCAGTGGTTCATGCTGCCGGTGCTGGTCGCCGTCATCACGACGATCGGTAGCCTGATCGTCACCGCACTGTCGATCGCGCGCGAGCGCGAGCAGGGCACGTTCGACCAGCTGCTGGTATCGCCACTGACGCCTGGTCTGATCATGGTCGGAAAGACCGTGCCGGCGATCCTGATCGCACTGGCACAGGCCACGATCATTGCGCTCGCCGCAGTGTTCATCTATCGGGTACCGCTGCTGGGCTCCGTGCCGCTGCTGTACGCCTGCATGACCTGCTATGCGCTGTCGCTCGCCGGCTTCGGCCTGTTCATCTCCTCGCTGTGCCAGACACAGCAGCAGGCCTTTCTCGGCGTCTTCACGTTCACGGTGCCGGCGATCACGCTGTCGGGGTTCGTCGCGCCTGTGGAGAACATGCCGCCGCTGTTTCGCGGCATCGCCTGGGTGGACCCCTTGAGCCATTTCATCGTGATCGTGAAGGGCATCTTCCTCAAGGGGTATGACGTCGCGCTCGTATGGCCGGACTTGTGGCCGCTGATGCTGACGGCAGGCGTCACGATGAGCGCCGCCTACTGGATGTTCCGCCGGAGAATCGCATGACAAGACCGCTACCCGCTGCCGCCATCGTGCTGGCAACGCTGCTCACCTGGTCCTGCGCCGTGGGCCCGGACTATCGGCGGCCGGATGCGGGGGCTGCCCTGCCCGCGAGCTACGCTGCCGATCCGGCGGCTGCCGGGATTACGGCCGCAGCGCCCGGCGACAGCTGGTGGCAGGCCCTCGACGATCCTGTCCTGACCACGCTCATCGAGGCCGCACTCGCCGGCTCGCCCGATCTGGCCGCAGCGGAAGCCGAGGTCCAGCAGGAGCGGGCGCTGGCGCGTGTCGCCGGCGCGAACTTCTATCCGCAGGCAACGCTCGGCGCGAGCGCGGACCGCAACGAGCTGAGCCGCAACGGCGAGAATCTGTCGCTGATTCCGCTCAGGCCGCCCACGACGACCTTCAGCGACTACCGGGTCGGCATCGACGCCTCCTGGGAAATTGATCTTGCAGGACTGACACGGCGCCAGGTCGAGGCCGCGGTCGCGCGGTCGGAGAGCAGCGCCGAGGCGCGCAACGACGCGCGCGCAGTTGTCGCCGCCGAGGTCGCCGACGCCTACGCCGATCATCGCGAGGCCGTCGCGCGGCTGCAAAGGGCCGCGACGAGCCGCGACGATCTGCGGGAAATACAGCGGCTGACGGTGCTGGCCGCGGCGGCCGGCGATGCGAGCGACAGCGACGCGCACCGTGCCGCTGCGGATGCGGCCGCGGCCGCGGCAGCGCTGCCGCCGCTGGAGGCGCAGCGGCAGAGCGCGATCTTCCGGCTGACCGCGCTCACCGGCCGTAGCCGGGAGTCCGTCGCAGCCGACCTCGCCGCACCCCGGGATCTGCCCGCAGCGCCGGCGGCGGTGCCCGTCGGCCTGCCGTCGGACCTGCTGCGCAGGCGTCCCGACGTACGTCGTGCCGAGCGCGAGCTTGCGGCGGCGAGCGCCGATGTCGGCAGCGCCGTCGCCGCGCAATACCCGCGCTTCGCGCTGGTCGGCAATCTCGGACTCGACAGCGTGCACAGCGGCGAACTGACGAGTGCGGCGAGCCGCTACTGGGAACTGGCACCGCAGCTGTCGCTGCCGGTGTTCGCCGGCGGCCGGTTGCGGGCCAACGCTCAGGCCGCGAGGGCTGGTCGCGACGCTGCGCTCGCCCGCTATCGCAGCAGCGTGCTGGCTGCGGTCGCGGACACAGAGTCCGCTCTGATCCGCTATGCCGCGGCGACGCAGCGCAGCGCCGCGCTCACAGATGCAGCCCGCGAACTCAGTCAACAGGCGCGGCTCGAGCATGAGCGCACGCTGGCGGGCGATGCGTCGACGATCGAGTCGCTCGCCGCCGCTCGCGCGGCCGAAGACGCAGCGCAGGCGGAGACCGCAGCGCAGGCCGCGACGCTGCGCGACTACGTCGCGCTCGCGAAGGCCCTCGGCGGCGGCTGGCAGGAACCCGAGGCCCGCGCCAACCCGGGTGGATCCCCTAGCGCTGCGCCTTGAGGTAGGCGATCAGGTCGGCACGCGCCTGACCGTCATCGACCAGGTAGTACATCTTCGTACCCGGGACCAGCGCACTGGGATTCGCGAGCCAGCGATCGAGCGTCGCCTCATCCCAGGTAATTCCTGAAGTCCGCAACGCCACGGAATAGTTGTAATCGGACAGGCTGCCGGCACGACGGCCGACCACGCCTCGATGACGCGGACCGATGTCGTTGTCATCGATGGCATGACAGGCCTGGCAGGCCAGGTAGAGCTGTCGGCCCCGGACCGCATCGCCAGCCGTTGCAGGCAATCCTGCAGCCGACGCGGCGCCCGCGACCAGACAGCCGGCAAGCGCCCCGGGCGCGGCTTGCCGCAGTAATCGCCATCGCATACGCATGTGCTGCACCTCAGGCGAGTGTCGTATCGGTGAGCGCGAGCGCGGCAGGATGCGCAACGACGGCGACGCTCGTCAGGCCCAGCATCCCGGCAAGTTCAGCGGTGGGTACCGTCAGTGGGCCGGGACCGGCAGCCTCGCCGGGCCGCGGTTGCGGATAGGCCGTGGAGCGCGCGGAGTGGAACACCATGTTGCCTTCGACTTTCTGCGCGATCTGGTGGATGTGTCCGTTCAGCAACGTCACCGAGCCGAAGCGGCGCAGCAGTGCAAGCAGCTGCCCGCTGTCCGCCGTTCCCCAGCCCCAGGCCTCCTGGATCGTCCACAGCGGCATGTGCGTGAATACGACGATCGGCGTGCTGGCCGAACGCCCCTGCAGATCGGCGGCAACCCAGGCAAGCTGGTCCGCGCCCAGCGTGCCGAGGCCGCCTGCCCTGAATTGCAGGACATTGATCAGCGCAACAAAATGCACACCGGCATGATCGAAGCTGTAGTAGCCCCTGTTCGCCGAGGATTTTCCATAGCGGCTGAAGTACTCGGCGACGCCGTCATCGGCGGTATCGTGCTCGCCCGGCACCGTGTGCAGCTCGCGCTGACGCAGGCCCGTCAGCAGCTGCGCAGCCAGGTCGAACTCGGCAGGCTTCGACAGGTGCGTGATATCTCCGGTATGGATGATCAATGACGGCTGCACCGGCATCGCATTGATGAGTTCGATGCTGCGCGACAGCGTCGCCGCGACATCGGGATTCGCTTCCTTGTGAAAGCCGATATGGGTATCGCTGATCTGTACGAACAGCGGTTTTCCGGCGGGCGGGGCCCCGCGCCCTGCGCTCGCCGCGACGGCGAGGTCGACGGGCGCAAGTACGCCGCCAGAGAGCATGAACACCGTTCCCGCGCCGCCGGCGGCGAGGCATCCGAGCGCCTTGCGGCGGTTCATCATGGTCGGTCCGGTCATCTTTATCTCCTGTGTGATCGTGCAGGAGACCATGACTGCGCAGCGCGCGGATTTATTCCCGACTCGAGTTAAGGGGCGAGTCCCTGCAGCAGCCGCTCGAGCCCGCGCAACCCGGTGAAGTCGGCATCCGAGACCGCGCAGGAGCCCAAGTCGGATGCACTCCAGCAGGCGATGCGGTACCCCCGCCGTGTGACTTCGTCCGGAAGCGGGCGTCCGTCGCGCTCCCAGCTGAACACGTTGATGACATGCGCTCCGTGCTGGTAGACGACGACGGCGGCACGCTGACCCTGCAGCGGGTCGACACGCCCCCCCAGCAGCCGGTATCCCTGCGCATCGAAATCGGCGACAGCGGGCGCAACGTCCGCGCGCCCGGCGAACCAGGGCTTTACCGTGTGCCTGTCTGTGGACTCGACCGCTATCAGCCGCGACTGCTGCAGGGAGCGCAGATGTGCGGCAGCCAGCTCATCGAGCAGCGGATTGCTGCTGACGCGCAACACGAGCGGCAGCACCAGTGCGGCAGCGAGCCCGGCCGCACCCAGGCCGCTCAGCGCGCCCGCCCAGAACGCACGCCCGCGCCACGTGCTGCCTGCGGCTGGCCCCGGGCCTGTGATGCCCCCCGGCAGCCTCGTCGCCTCATCGAGTGCCCCCAGGATCTGTGCACGCAGCGCTCCCGGCGCCTCTTCCCGCGGCAGCATCACACGCAGCGCTTTGCGCTGGCCGCGCAGCACCTGCAGCTCGGCGCTGCACTGCGGACACTGCGCCAGATGCCGCTCGACATCGGCAGCGGCAGCCGCATCCGCCTCGCCATCGAACCAGGCCTGCAGGCGGGGGGCTTCAGCGCAGGGCATCGCTTTCACCATGCGAGAATTCGTGCCAGCGTGCTTTCAATGCCTGGCGGGCGCGCGCCAGTCGCGACATCACCGTGCCGACCGGCGCACCGATCACCGTTGCGATCTGCAGATAGCTCATGTCTTCGATTTCCCTGAGTACGAGGACTTCGCGCTGTTCCGCCGGCAGCGATGCCAGCAGCTGCGCCAGCAGCTGCTGCTGACTGCCGGCCAGCGCTGCGCTTTCCGGATCCGGTGTCGAGGCGATCATCGCGTACCCATCCTGGGGATCATGCTCCTCGGGGAGCGGCGTCAGCGGATGCCGCCTGGCGCTCACGAGCGCCGTGAGGGCGCGATTACGTACGATCGCAAGCAGCCACGGCCTCGCATCGGCGCCGCGCAACTGCCCGAAGGAGCGGAATGCGCGCAGCAGCGCATCCTGTACGACGTCGTCGACGTCGCAATCTGAGCGCAGCAGCCAGCGCGCCAGCCTGTAGGCGGCGTCTAGATGTGGCATGACGTCCGCCTCGAACCGGCGCCGCTTTTCGTCCATTCAGCCAGTAGACCCCCGTGGGACGGAGTTTATTCCGTTACGCGGCATCAAAAAATTGCCGTGATCGATGCTGTCCTGAACCGTCTTTCGGTCTGCGGCCCGCCGATCGCTAATGCATCGCGACCCGTTGACCGCCTGGCGTATCGCGGCAGCGACCGTGGCCGATGACCGCTGCCACGGCGGCACAGGCGTTGATGCTGTCCTCGCCGCTGTCGCTGCCATCCGCCGCTGCGACGGCATTCGTCGTGTCGCGAAGCAGCCGGTACACGGCGTCAGCCGACAGATGCGGATTGCGCGCCAGCAGCAGCGCGACCGCACCCGTGACATGCGCCGTCGCGAGCGACACGCCCGATGCGAAGTCATAATGGCCGCCCGGCAGCAGGGTCAGGATCTCCCGCCCCGGGGCGCGCAGCGGCGATCCGGGTTGCCCCTGTGTGCCGCCGCTGGCGACGGCGATCACGCCGTCCTGTCCGGAGACGCCCCCCCGGGCGGCCTCTGCGGCTGCCGCGGCAACAAACAGGATGCCGCGGCGCTGGCCTGCGTCAATGAGCCCCTGCAGCAGCGGATCCGCAGGTCCCGACAGGCTGAGGTTGACGATCTGCACGTGCGCATCGATCGCGGCCGTGAGTGCGCGGGCGAGCGTGAAGCTGTTGCAGCGCGCGGCATCAGCATCCGCGTTTAGCTGCCAGCAGGCCTTGTAGACATAGAGGCGGGCTGCTGGCGCAATCCCGACGATACCCAGGCGATTGTTCGCGACTGCGGCAATGACCCCGGCCAGCTCGGTGCCATGCCGGTCACGCCGGAAACGCTCGGCGTCCCCGTCGACGAAATTTCCAGTCTCTGCGATGACACCGGCGAGATCGGGATGTTGCGTGTCAACGCCCGTATCGATCACCGCGATCCGGATCCCGTCGCCGCGCGACCAGTCATGCGCGTCAGCGGCATCGAGTTGCTGGAAGCCACTCTGCAGTCCGACGTACGGATCATCATAAACCGCGCTCTGGGTGTCGAAGGACTGCAGCGGCTGGACGAGCAGGATGCGACGGTCGCGCGACAGCGCCGCGAGCAGCGTCGGACGATCGGCATGCTCCGGCAGCTCGAGTACCGCGCAGTGCATGTGCAGCGGCATGATGGGCCACGCCTGGATCTCGCGCAGCCCGAAGTCATGCTCGATGCCGCGCAGTCGCTGCATCGCATTGGGACTCGGCCCATAGAAGGACAGGTTGTCATATCCCCGCGGCGAGCTGCCCGCGCGCGTTGCGGGCGTCAGGTCCTCGTTGTCGACGCCGGCGACGATATACCGCTCCGCGTCCTCACCGAGCGGTGGTGCCGCCCGCTGCACCATGGAGTGAAGGTTCGCAGCGGCACAGCCACAGAGGCCCCATGCGAGCAGGACCGCAACGAATGCCGGCCTCATGGCGGCGGCGCCGGCTCAGGTGTGATGGCTTCGGCAAACCTCACCCCGGCATGAGCGCGTAGCCGCTGCAGGGACCAGGCCGTGGATTCGGCGCCGTTCATGGCCAGTGAATATACGCCGGCTTCCGTCGGGCCGGCGACGATGCGCAGGCGTGCGTCATCCAGCAGCCCCTGCAGGTCACGCAGAGTCACCATCGGCGCAAATACCGCACGGATCACCGCCTGGGGGTGCTGTGGTGCAGCGGAAGTGACGGTAAAATAGCTGGCCGCGTCACCCGCGCGGACCTGCCGCTGCCAATAGTAGGCGGACGGCACGCCGACCACGAGGCCCGCGATCAGCACCGTCGCGGCGACCGCTGCCGCCAGCGGGCGCCTGCGCGGAACGCGCGGACCGCGCTCATGCCGGTCGATGCGTTGACGCAGCCGGTTGAGGCTGGCGGCAGGCAGCTGCTGGACCGGGCTATCGGCGGCGAGCGCCGCGCAGACCCTGCGCTGCAGCGCCTCCTCCTCGCGGCAGGCGCCGCACTCCTGCAGGTGTGCCTCGACGCGGGCAAGGTCGCTCCCCCCGAGCGTCCCGTTGACGAACCACGGCAACAGCTCGAGCACCTCCTGGTGGGACGAATTCAGACGGGTTGGCGTATTCATGATTTCCGGGTGTGTTGGGGATGACCGGCATCGCCGGCGTAACCGCCGAGTGCCGGCAGGTACAGACGCAGCTTCTCGCGGGCATGAAACATCCGGGCCTTGACGGTGCCGACCGGGCAACCGGTGATCTCGGCAATTTCCTCCATCGAATGTCCCATCTGGTAGGCAAGCTGGATTGTCAGGCGCTGATCGACCGGCAGGTGGCGCAGGCCGTGAGCGATCCAGTCCTGCAGTTCCGCAGCCGCGCCGGGTTCGACGGAAGGCTCGGGCAGGTCGTCGCTGCGGACCGCACGCAGCATACCGTCCGTGCCACGCAATGACTTCAATGCGATCCGGTAGGCGATACCAATGATCCACGTCGATACGCGGGATGCACCGCGAAAGTCCGCGGCGCGCTGCCAGACGACCATGAACGTATCGTTGATGATCTCCTCGGCGCTCTCATAGCGGGGCGTGACCCGCGTGAGGAACCGCGCCAGGCGCCGGTGATAGGCCAGATACAGCTGGTCCAGGGCCCGCCGATCGCCCTGCGCGACGGCCTGCAACAGCTCCTCGTCGGCGGGTGTCTGTAAATGACGCATTGAAACCATGGTCGGTAGGTACCACCCGCAGCCGAAAAGGTTGCACGCAGCCTGTCAGAATCGCCAGATCAGCGTCGCAAGCCACTGGTTGTGCGCCGCCGCACCGTAAAACAGGCCCGCCGCCCCGGCGCTGGTACTGACATAGGTCACTGACAGCGACACCGGTGCAAGATCGGCCGTGCCGCCTGCGCTCCAGTAAGTGTAGCCCCCCCCACCAGGGCCCCCGAGCAGGGAACGGCCCGCAGCAGCACTCGCCGCCAGATGATGGTACCAGGGCGTGTGTACGCCAGCCTCCGCCGAGGTCTGCGCAACGCCCCGCAGTCCCCGGCCGTCGACATAGCGCGGGGAATCCGGTGAGTAGATGCAGTCAAGGTTCAGCCAGCCCGAGTACAGGGCTTCAATTTCCAGTTCGGCATAATTGTACTGCGCACCGGTGTTGCCAAAGAGGTAGCCGTAATAGCTGCCAACGATCTTCATGTGCCAGTCGGCGCCTGCGGGCCACGCAAGACCTGCAAATGCACTGAGCTCCGCGCTATGGGGGTCACGGGAATCGAGCTGCGCGCTCGACGCAAACAACCCGGCGAGAAAGCCGCGGTCGGTGATGACGTGCAGGTCGGCCTGGACGGCGGGCTCCTGGTTGCTGCGCGACACGCCGCGCACCAGGTAATCACTGGTGAGGTCGAGCGATCCCCCGACGGACTCGTCTGCGCGTGCCGCACACCAGCCGAACATCGCGATGACGGGTATTGCGCGTGATTCCCTGAGCCAGCGACTGCTCATCGGCATGCATCCAGAAAAAAAGTCTGCGACAGGGTAAACCTTTCCCGCGCGTCTGGGCACTCATGCGCAGGGCCTCATCTGATCACGCGGCGGGGAATGGATTTGCATAGTCAATGTGCCGCGACCGGCAGAATCGTGGTAATCGCACTGGCGCTGCTGGTCGGCGTTACGGGCTGCGCCGGGGACGGACAGGGGCTGGACCAGAACGGCCAGCCGCTATCCGCCGGCGGCGGCGGCGGCCAGGCACTGAGTCCTGACTTCGATTCGATTCAGGCCAACGTCTTCACGCCGATCTGTACCGCCTGCCATGCGGGGGCAACGGCGCCGGAAGGACTGCGTCTGGATACGGCGGACAGCTACACCCTGCTCGTCAATGTGGCGAGCAGTGAGGTGCCGTCCCTGCTGCGGGTCGCACCCGGCGACCCGGACAGCAGCTATCTGATCCAGAAGCTCGAGGGACATGCGGCTGTGGGTGCACGCATGCCCTACGGGGGACCTTATCTCGCCGCCGATACGATTGCGGTTATCAGTGAGTGGATCGCGGCGGGCGCCTCCCCGCCCGCAATCGCGGCCGTCGCCGAGGACGGGCCCGCAACGTGAACCGGCGTCTGTTTGCAGGCGCGGCCGCCGCAGTGGCGGCGCTCGGTCTTGCGCCAGATGCCGGCGCGGAACCCTATCTTGCCGTATGGGAAGGGTCGAAGTGCAATGCCTGCCACGTCAACCCGACCGGCGGCGGCCTGCGCTCGGGGTTCGGGACCGACTATTCGAAGGCTTTCCTGCCCATGCAACGGCTCGATGGGACGCTGGATGGGTGGACCGGGCAGCTCATCGAGCGGGTTCGAATCGGCGGCGACCTGCGCGAGGACTGGCTGAAGAGCACGGTGCCCGACAACGGCAGCCAGAGTCAGGTCGCCCTGCAGCAGGTGAGGCTTTATGCCGATGTTGCGGTCATTCCGGATCGCCTCGGGATCTACATCGACGAACAGGTCGCGCCCGGAGCATCGCAGAACCTGGAGGCCTACCTGCGCCTCGGCAGCGCCAGCGACGGCTTCTACCTGAAGGGCGGACAGTTCTACCTGCCTTTCGGCTGGCGGCTCCAGGACCAGACCGCGTTTGTGCGTGAAGTTTCCGCCATCAGCATGACAACCGCGCACCAGGGCGTGGAGGTCGGCTACGAACATCGTGCCTGGTCGGTGCAGATGGACTACACGACTGTACCTGCCGCCGGCGCCGGCACGCGGCCCGGGTACCAGGTCACCGGACAGGCCGCGTATGTGCAGGCGCAGTGGCGGGCTGGGCTGGCAACGTCGCTGATTCAATCCGACATCGGCAATCGTCAGACGGAAGGCGTATTCGCAGGGCTGCGCACCGGCCCCGTCTCCTGGCTCGCGGAACTGGACCTCGTGCACGACCAGGGCTACCCGGGTGGGCGCAGGCTCGGCGCGGGTCTGCTGGAGGCCGACTGGCGGCTGCGCAGGGGACACAACCTGAAACTGACGGCGGAGGGTTACGACCCGAACCGCGAGGTCGCGAACGACCAGCAGGCGCGCTACAGCATCGTTTATGAATTTACACCGCTGCCCTTCCTGCAGCTGCGCGCGGGCTACCGCCGCTACCGGGGCATCCCGCAGAGCGATGGCGAGAACCAGCGCCTGTCGTTCATGGAACTGCACGCCTACTTCTGAGGCAAGGGCGGCGCTGCGAAATTATTCTGCGGTCGTTAAACCGCAGCAGCGCTTTCAGGTACTCAAGTTTCGACGAGTACAGTTTTCCCCGCCCTGTTACGGAGAGGTCGCCCCATGCGAAAGACAGAATCGCTGTTTGCCATGCTGCTGTTCGCCGCGCACGCTGCAGGCGCCGCAGATACCTACGATCCCTCGACCGGGACGCTGACGATCCCCGCGTTCACCGTGGGAAGCGTGACCTACGCTGATGCGGTGGTGACGGTCGGCGGGATCGTCACGCCGCCGTCGGGCGGCGCGCCGGAAGGCACGGCGGATTCCTATGAGCCGGTAAATCAACAGCTGACGATTCCTGCCGTCATGGTCGGCGGCAGCGTTTACTACAATGCCGTGATCACGGTGCAGACCCTGAACTCGGTTGGCGGCGTTACCGGTGCCGACGTCTACAGGAATGGCTACCTTGCAGCCGCATCGGTTCAGTACGGCGCCAACATCTACCAGAACGTCATACTCGCGCTCACGGCGCAGCGCGTGGTCAGCGTGCAGGGCGGCATGCCGGCAGCCGCGCAGGATCAATACGACCCGGCGGCCGGGCGGCTGATCATGCCGGCGGTCCGGGTCGGCAACAGGGTCTATACGAATGTCATTGTTGCGGCAGGTCCGCCCGATCTCGTCGCGGCGGGTCCGGCGGCGACGCTCGCCAGAGTCCAGGCAGACATCTTCACTCCGCATTGCTCCTTCTGCCATAACGGTTCAGGCTGGGCGCTTCCGGGCATACAGAACCTGTCCAGCGTCAGCGCCAGCATGGCGGCACTCGTCTCCGTGCCGAGCCTGGAGGAGCGATCGGTGTTGCGCGTCGCGCCGGGCAATCCCAACGCCAGCTACCTGATCGAAAAACTGGAAGGGGCGCCGGGAATTGGCGGCGTACGCATGCCCCGGGGCGGCCCATACCTGACGTCGGCCCAGATCGAGGAAGTAAAATCCTGGATCATCGGTCTCGCGCCGCCCTGAGCGCGGCGCGGGGAATCAGAAGCTGCGCGCCGCGATGCCAAGCCGGGTGGCCGCTGCGGCCAGTTCCAGTGGCTCATGCCCTGCAAATCCGAGCACAAAGCCATCGATGCGTGAGCGCCGCAACTGCGTTTCGGACAGCAGCCATGCCTCGACGTCGGCTTGCGCGCGGATCTGCGCTGCCGCTCCCTGCGGCAGACCCGGAGGCAGGTACGCAACCATGTGCAGTCCCTGCGATGGCACCCGCAGCTGCAGCGCCCCGCCCGATGCCCGTGTGAGCGTCTGTGCGGTCAGATCGCGCGCGTCCCGATAGCGGGTTCGCATGCGCCGGATGTGCGCCGCGCTTCAAAATGGTTGCCCGAATAAGCCCAGGATTGGATCTTCCGCCGACCACTTGTGCATGCTAAAAGTCTCAGGCCATAGCGCTCCAATGTCAAAGATCAAGGAACCCTCAGCATGTCGCAGGACTCTCAGCCGAACTACCCCGTCGACGCAGTCAACCGCGTGAAACGCCGCCCGGACCGGGGCTACTACGATCACGAAACGGTGCACGGCCTGCTGGACGCTGCTGCCCTGTGCCATGTGTCGTACGTCGTCGATGGTCAGCCGTTCTGCACGCCGACGCTGTTCTGGCGCGAGGGCACCCGGCTTTACTGGCATGGCAGCAACTCCAGCCGCATGCTGAAGAACCTCTCGGAAGGGGAACCGGCGTGCCTCACGGTGACGCATTTCGACAGCCTGGTCCTCGCGCGGTGCGGGTTCAATCATTCCGCCGACTACCGTACCGTGATGGCGTTCGGCAAAGCGCGCCTCGTGGACGACAGGGCCGAGAAGGAGCGTGCGCTGGTGATGATGGTCGACCGTTTCTTTCCCGGCCGCACGGCGCAGTTGCGCCCGACGGTGCCGCAGGAGATCAATGCGACCTCGGTGATTTTCATGGACATCGAGCGGGCCTCGGCCAAGATCCGCGCCAAGGGCGTCGCCGACGATGACGAGGACTATCCCCTGCCGGTCTACGCCGAGCGACTCCCGGTCCACACGGTCATTGGCGCCGCGGAGCCCTGCACGCGCCTGCTTGCGGGCGTCGAGCGACCGCAGAACCTGGGTGGCTACCGCGCAGGCCGCCCGCTCGAAGAGGCCGTCGCGGAGGCACACGCAATCACGTATCCGGACTCTCAGCACAGCTGATATTGATTTATATGATATCTATTGATATCTTATAGTCAGTGAAGGTAGTGTGACTTAGCGCCCAGGTACTGCGATGCCCGCCGATAAAATGCGCAACTTCGGTTTCCTGATCAGGGACGTATCGCGGCTGTGCGCCAAGCGTTTCGAAGGCTATGCGCGGGAACTGGATCTGACGCTGTCGCAGTGCAAGGTGCTGGCGCACCTGGCGCGCAACGAGGGCATCAGCCAGGCGCGGCTCGCGGACCTGACCGAAACGGATCCGATGACGCTGGTGCGCACGCTCGACCGTATGGAACAGGACGGCTGGATCGAGAGGCGTGCCGACCCCGGCGATCGCCGCGCGCACTGCCTGTTCCTGCGCGAGGCCGCGAGACCCATCATCGAGCACATCTGGAAGGCCGCTGAACTGGCGCGCAACGAGGCGCTGGCAGCGCTGGACACCCGCGAGCGGGAACATCTCGTCGAACTCCTCGAGCGCGTGCATACGACGATGCTGGCGATCGAGGCGAACGGCGAACGGCCGAAACCCGTGCAACGCCGCCTGGCGAGGTGAGAGAAATCATGAATGCGACAGTGGAACAGGGCGCAGCCGCGGAAATCCCGCAACAGCGGCGGGCGCGACTGCGATGGGTGCTGATGCTGGGGGGCCTGGCAGTGGTCGTGATCGGCGCACTGCTCTATTACCTGCTGTCGGGGCGCTACATCAGTACCGACGACGCTTCCGTCCAGGCGGCGCAGACGGCCATCAGCGCCAACGTCTCCGGCAGGGTCGTCGAGCTCGATGTACACGACAACCAGGCCGTGACCCGCGGCGCGATACTGTTCCGGATCGACGACCGCCCCTACAGGATCGCAGTCGAGGATGCGCAGGCGAAGCTCGCCACGGCACGGATGCAGATCGCAGCCGCCCGCGCCACCTACCGCCAGCAGCTCGCCAGCGCCGCTGCCGCGCATGGCACCGTCGCCTACCAGCAGCACGAGTTCGAGCGCCAGCAGCGCCTGCTGGAAAGCGGCATCAGCTCGCGCGCGCAGTTCGAACAGACACAACACGCCCGCGACCTCGCGCAGTCGCAGCTGAGTTCGGCCGAGCAGCAGGCCGGCGCGGTGCTGGCGATGCTGGGCGGCAAGCCCGATCAGCCGATCGATCAGCACCCCGTCGTGCAGGCCGCGCAGGCGGCGCTCGACAAGGCCAACCTCGAGCTCTCCTACACCGTTATCCACGCTCCCGACGACGGCATCACGGCCAAGGTCGAACAGCTCCAGGTCGGCGATTACATCACCGCCGCAACGCCGGTATTCAGCCTGATCTCCAGCCGCGACATGTGGGTGGAAGCAAACTTCAAGGAAGACGACCTCACCTACATGCGGCCGGGCCAGTCGGCCGAGGTGCACATCGATGCCTATCCCGGGCGCAGCTTCCGCGCCACCGTGGCCTCGTTGAGCCCGGGCACGGGGGCGCAGTTCTCGGTGCTGCCGCCGGAGAACGCCACCGGCAACTGGGTCAAGGTCGTGCAGCGAGTGCCGGTACGGCTGCATCTTGCAGATGCGGATCTCGACGGCGTCGTGCTGCAGGCGGGTCTCAGCGTCAACGTCAGCGTCGATACCGGCCACCAGCGGCACCTGTTCGGCCAGCAAACAGCGGCTACCGCGCAGCGCTGAGGCCATGGACGCGAACGCCCGCTCCGAAGACGGCGTGCCGGCGCACCGCCGCATGATCACGGCGACGGTGATGGTCGCCTCGATCCTGCAGGCGCTCGACAACACGATCGCCAACGTGGCGCTGCCGCGCATGCAGGGAAGCCTCTCCGCGACCCAGGAACAGATGACCTGGGTACTGACTTCGTACATCGTCGCCGCCGCAATCCTGACGCCGCTCACCGGCTGGCTGGCCGACCGCTTCGGCCGCAAACCCCTGTTCCTGGTGTCGATCATCGGCTTCACGCTGGCCTCTGCGCTGTGCGGGGCGGCGCAGTCGCTCGACCAGATCGTGCTGTTCCGCGTGCTGCAGGGCGCCTTCGGCGCGGCGCTGATCCCGATGTCGCAGGCCGTGCTGTTCGATGTCTATCCTCCCCAGCAGCACGGCAAGGCCATGGCGATCTGGGGCATCGGCGTGGTCCTCGGGCCGACCCTGGGTCCCGTACTCGGCGGATGGCTGACCGACAACTACAGCTGGCGCTGGGTGTTCTACATCAACGTACCCTTCGGCATCCTCGCCGTGCTCGGTGTGCTGGCGTACTTCCCCGACACGACGCACCAGCGCAAGGGCTTCGACTTCTTCGGCTTCGCCACCCTGAGCGTCTTCATCGGCGCGCTGCAGATACTGCTCGACCGGGGCCCGACGAAGGACTGGTTCAACGCCACCGAGATCAGGCTCGAAGCCATCATCTGCGCGGTGGCCTTCTACCTGTTCGTCGTGCACACGCTGACGACGCCGAAACCCTTCATCCGCCTGAGCCTGTACCGCGATCGCAACTTCCTGACCGGCAACCTGCTGATCTTCGTGGTCGGCATCGTGCTGTTTGCGACGCTGGCGCTGCTGCCGCCGCTGATGCAGGGACTGATGGGCTATTCGGTGCTGCAGGCCGGCCTCGCCACCGCGCCGCGCGGCGCCGGCACGCTGCTGGCCATGCTGTTCATCGGGCGCCTCGTGGGCCGCGTCGACATCCGCCTGATCATCGGCTCCGGCTTCCTGCTGACCGCGATCTCGCTGTGGATGATGACGGGCTTCTCGATCCGGATGCCGATGAATTCGGTGATCTGGTCGGGCGCGATCCAGGGCTTCGGCACCGGCGTCGTCTACGTGCCAATGGCGGCGATGACGTTCGCCACGCTGTCCCCGGCGCTGCGCAACGAAGGCACCGCCCTGTTCAACCTGATCCGCAACATCGGCAGCAGCATAGGCATCTCGGTCGTGCAGGCGCTGTTCGTCAGCAACACCCAGACCGTGCATGCCTCGCTGGCGCAGCACCTGACGCCGGAGCTGCTTGCGCGCCATGCGGTGGGCCCAGCCCGCGGCGCGGCGTCGATGGCCGCGCTGAACGCGGCGGTGACGGCGCAGGCCGCGATGATTGCCTATATCGACGATTTCTACCTGATGCTGCTGTTGACGGTGCTGGCGCTGCCCCTGCTGCTGCTGGTGCGCACCGCCCGCGGCAAGACGACCGGAGCACAACATGTCGCGATTGAGTAGCGCCCTGCCGATCGGACTTCTCGCCGCCACTCTCGTCGGGTGTGTCGCGGGACCGGACTATGTCGCGCCCGCCGAAGGGGACCCGGAGCGCTTCACTGCGACGCCGCTGGCACACGTACAGTCCGGCTCCCCGCAGCCGTCCCCGGACGATGCGCAGGGCTGGTGGGTGCCGGTCGGCTCGCCGCGCCTGGACGCCACCATTCGCCTGGCGCTCGAGCATAACCACGACCTGGCCGCAGCTCGTGCGACCCTCGGCCAGGTGCAGCAACTGGCGGTGGCGAGTAGCGGAGCGCTCTATCCGGGCGTGGACCTGCAGTCGAGCGCCGGCCGGCAGAAATACGGCGCGGCATTCCTCGGCCCCGAGGCCCTTCCGCCATTCAGTTTCTACTCGGTGGGTGTCGGCGTCAGCTACCTGTTCGACTTTGCCGGCGGCGTGCGTCGCAGCGTCGAACAGCAGCGCGCGCTGGCGGACTACCAGAGCCACGAGGTGGATGCCGCTGCGCTGTCCGTCAGCGGCAATGTCGCACTGCAGGCGCTCGCCGCGGCCGCGGCGCGCGCCCGGATCGGGAGCGTCGAGGCACTGCTCGACGACGACGCCAGGGACCTGAAGCTCGTACGGGATGCATTCGACGCCGGCAGCGCCAATCGCGTCGACCTGCTCAACGCGCAGAGCCAGCTCGCCAACGACCAGACGCTGCTGCCGCCGCTGCGGCGAGATCTCAGCACCGCCGAACACGCGCTCGCGCTGCTGGTCGGCCGCGCCCCGTCCGAATGGACCGCGCCGGATTTCGGCCTGGGTGATTTTCTGCTGCCTGCCACATTGCCGGCAACGCTGCCGGCGGAACTCGCACACCGCCGCCCCGACATCCAGGCCGCCGAAGCGCAGCTGCACGCCGCAACCGCCGCCGTGGGCGTTGCTGCAGCCAATCTCTATCCGCAGATCAGCGTCACCGCGTCGGCCAGCATGCAGTCGACGACGCTGCATTCACTGTTCGACGCCAGCAGCGAGGCGGCCGGCCTGACCGGCAGCCTCACCCAGCCGCTGTTCAACCACGGCGCACTGCGCGCGCGCGAGCGCGCGGCCCGCGAGGCGATGCGCGCATCGCTCGAAACCTACGAACAGGTCGTGCTGCGCTCCTTCGGTCAGGTTGCCGACGTGCTGGAGGCGCTGGATCAGGACGCGGAGATGATCACGAGCGAACAGTCAGCCGTCGCGATCTCCGCCGAGAACCTGGAACTGACCCGGCAGAGCTACGCCGCCGGCAATGCCGGCGTGCTGCAGATCCTCGAAGCCCAGCGCCAGAACGAACAGGCCAGGCTGGGACTGGTGCGCGCCGAGGCGCAGCGCCTGCAGGATTCGATCGAGCTGCTGCTGGCGCTCGGGGGCCGCGTCCCCGCAGGCTGACCGGCCGGCCTACTTGCCGATGACGCCGGCGAGCAGGCGGACCATGCCTTCCGGGTCGGCACGAATGGCCTGCAACAGCACCTCACCGAGCGTCGTGTTGAGCCCGATGACCAGCCCCAGGGCCGGCGCCTTCGGTACAACCGGCGGCTCAGCTGGGGGCTGCGGCGGCGGTTCAATGGACGGCTCTACCGCGCGCGCCCTGACGGGTTCGACAGCTGGCTCGTGTACTGGGTCCATGTGGGGCTCCGCGGAAGTTTCAGGATGGGTATCGGGGGGTGTCCCGGCAGCTGGCGCTTCGCCGCCGATGAACGCGAAGGCACCCGGCTGCAGGAACATCAGCACGACCAGGGCGAACGCGAGCGTCGCACTGGCGAGCAGAATATAAACCAGCACCGGACTGGCTTTTTCATCGAACCCCAGGAACAGTCCTGCCGCCAGCACGACCACACCGGCCGCCAGCAGTCCGTAGCAGACCGCCTGCAGACGGGGGGCCGCCGGCTCCGACCCAGCCGTTGAATTGCCCGCGATGGTCATGCCTGCATGATGCCCCGCTGGCGCTGCGGGTCTGTACGGCCTCGAACAGATTGGCAGGCCGCAAGCTCCGATCATGAGCCATGGCAACGCAGGCACTGGATGGCAGGGCAACGGCCGCCCCGGCGATCGTTGCAAACGGACTCAGCAAATCCTTCGGCGAAGGCGAAGCCCGGGTCATGGCCGTGAAGGGAGTGACCTTCTCTGCGAAGTTCGGCGAGATGCTCTTCATCGTCGGGCCATCCGGCAGCGGCAAGACGACCCTGCTCAGCATGATCTCGGGGATCCTGCGCCCGACCGCCGGCCAGGTGGCGGTCATGGGCACGGACATCTGGACGCGCAGCAGCGATCGGCTGGCCGACTTCCGGCTCCATACGATCGGCTTCGTGTTCCAGGACTACCACCTTTTCCCGCGCCTGACCGCAGCGGAAAACGTCGCGATTCCGCTGCTGCTGCAGGATCGTGACTGGGATGAATCCATCGCGGAAGCCAACAAGGTCCTCGCTGTCGTCGGCCTGAAGGGCCGCGGTGAGGTACTCCCGGTGAAACTCTCCGGCGGCGAGCAGCAGAGGATCGCGATCGCCCGCGCCATCGTCAGCGGGCCCGAAATCCTGATATTCGACGAGCCCACCGCTTCGCTCGATGGCGACACGGGCAAGATGATCATCTCGTTCGTGAAGACGAAAATCCTCAACGACAGGCGTTCCATCCTGATCGTTACGCACGACGCGCGCATCAATGAATACGCGGACCGGATCATCCATATGGAAGACGGCCGCATTACCGGCCTGGACAAGGGCACGGAATGAGAACGAAGATCATCTTCTCGCTGGCGATCATCGGCGTGCTGGCCGGGCTGGTCGCAGCCTGGCTCTTCGGCATCCAGCGCAAGGCCCAGCCCCCCGTGTTCGCACCGGCCACGAGCCCGTACCCAACGGCAATCTTCGCCAACGGCATCATCGAAAGCGACCAGACGAGCGGTTCGAACATCAACGTGTACCCGGAGGTCCCGGGTCCGGTGACGCAGGTGCTGGTCAAGGAAGGTCAGGCCGTGGTGGCGGGCGCGCCCTTGCTGAAGATCGACGACTCGGTGCAGAAACAGACGACCGCACAGCTGCACTCGCAGGCGGACGCAGCCCTCGCACTGCTCAACGAACTGAAGGCCCAGCCGAGGAAGGAAACGCTCGACATCGCCACGTCCCAGGTTGACCTCGCGACCGCAAACCTCAAAGCCGTCCGCGACCAGTACGGCAAGGACCGCGCCGCCTTCGATGCTGACCCGCATTCGATCAGCAAGAGCGTGCTGGACATCGCGGCAGACGCCGTGCAGCAGGGCGAGGCTGCGCTGGACGTCGCACGCCGCCAGTATGACCTGACCCGGGCCGGTGCATGGAGCTATGACATCCAGAACCAGCAGAAGACCTACGAGGCCCTGCAGCAGGCCTACAACGCCGCCGACGCGCTGCTGGTCAAATATACGGTCAGGGCCCAGGTGGAGGGCATCGTACTGGCGCTCTACGCGACCGCCGGCGGCTATGTATCGCCGCAAGGGGTCTACGACACGTACACGCAGGGCCAGGACCCGATCATGGTCATCGGGCCGCCGCAGGAATACCTGGCGGTGCGCTGCTTCGTCGACGAGATCCTGGTCTCGAGGCTACCCAACGGATTCCACATCCGCGCGCAGATGTCGGTGCGCGGCAGCGACGTGCGCATACCGCTGGAATTCGTCCGCGTGCAGCCGTATGTCTCACCGAAGATCGAG
>Ga0302279_10000955_pt1 | contig 42429 bp, 36 predicted proteins | sample III_Bog_N3_3_FD_194541 | JGI IMG/M metagenome (GOLD analysis project Ga0302279, IMG submission 194541) | Peat permafrost microbial communities from Stordalen Mire near Abisko, Sweden - III_Bog_N3_3 | ecosystem: Environmental > Terrestrial > Soil > Wetlands > Peat | place: Sweden: Abisko... | reverse complement strand
GCGAACTGGTTCTGGGCTGTTACGTAGGCGCTCTCTGGAGGGGGTCCTTCGCTTCGCTCAGGATGACAAGGGGGGCGGGGTGCCGCGTGGCGAGGCGGGCTGCGACCAGGCTGTCGGCCCCCCGTCACCCCAGCTGGCGTATTCCCCCCCGCCGGTGCACCATGTCGGCGGAGTCGAGCGTGACGGTATTCGTCGAAGGTGCCCTGTTTCTCGCGACTGCGCTCGCCTACCTGACGGCGTGCGGTCTCTTCCTCGCGTACCTGTCGAACGAGCGCTTCGCCCGCGCGGGGGTGCTCGCGCCGCGGTTCGTCGCCATCGGGGCCGGGCTGCACGCTTCGCACATCGTCGTGGCGTCGCTCCTCTGGCACGTCTGCCCCGTGGCGGGCATCCACTTCGCGCTCAGCGTCGCCTCGATGCTCGCGTGCGTCGTCTACCTCGCCATGCGGAGCCGCTACCGCATCGACGTCGTGGGCGCGTTCGTCGCCCCGCTCGCCCTGACCTTCCTCCTCGCGTCCCGCTTCGTCGGATCGCAGGTCGCCCTGGGTGACCCTTCGGTGCGCCTGAAGAGCGCCATCCTCCCCATCCACGTCCTCGTGAACCTCCTGGGGGACGCCCTCTTCACGCTCGCCGCCGCGGCGGCCATCGCCTACCTCCTCCAGGAGCGCCTCCTCAAGTCCAAGCGGGTCGACGGCCTCTTCCGTCGCCTCCCGCCGCTCGACTCGCTCGACCGCGCCGAGCACCGCTTCCTCCTCGCGGGCTTCCCGTTGCTCACGATCGGCATACTCACGGGCACGCTCTGGGCGCGGCACGTCGAGGCGGGCAGCTCGGCGGACATCGCGCGCGCGGGGCTCGGCTACGCGACGTGGCTGCTCTTCGCAGGGGTCCTGCTCCTGCGCGCGGCCGCCGGCTGGCGCGGAAGGCGCGCTGCGTACGGGACGATCGCGGGCTTCGGCTTCGCCCTGCTCGTCCTCCTGATGTATCTCGTGCGGAGCGTAGAAGCGTGATCCTCGTCGTCGGGCTCTCGCACCGGACGGCGCCGGTGGAAGTGCGCGAAAAGTTCGCGACGGGCGCGGACGTGCTGCCCGTCGTCCTGGCCCGTCTCTCGGCGCGGCAGGAGCTGAAGGAGGTGCTCTTCCTCTCGACCTGCAACCGCGTCGAGGTCCTGGCGACGCCCGCGCGTGCGGACGACTCGCGCGCGGCGGCCCACGCCGTCCGCGAGGAGCTCGCCCGGCACGCCTCGGTGACGCTCGCGGAGCTCGAGCCGTTTCTCTACGCGAGCGAGGGCGAGGCTGCGATCCGCCACGTGTTCCGCGTCGCCGCCAGCCTCGACTCGATGGTCCTCGGCGAGCCCCAGATCCTGGGCCAGGTGAAGGACGCCTACGACGCCGCAATGGCCGCGGGCACCCTCGGGAGCTTCCTCGGCCGCTGCGTGAACCGCGCCTTCACCGTCGCCAAGCGCGTGCGCACCGAGACGGCGCTCGGGGCCGGCACCGTGAGCATCAGCAGCGTCGCGGTGGACCTCGCGCGCAACATCTTCGGCGACCTCGCGAACCACACCGTGCTCCTGCTCGGCGCGGGCGAGATGGCGGAGGCCGCAGCCAAGAGCCTCGGCAAGGGCGCGCGCCACATCCGCGTCTGCAACCGGAGCTTCGAGCGCGGGGCGCTCCTCGCCAACGCCATCGGGGGCGACGCTGTGCAGTGGGACGCCCTCGGGGACGAGCTCACGCGCGCCGACGTGGTCGTCGCGAGCACGTCGAGCAAGACGTACGTGGTGACGCAGGAGCTCGTGAAGCGCGCGATGAAGGTCCGCAAGGGCCGCACGCTCTTCTTCGTGGACATCGCCGTCCCGCGCAACGTCGAGCCCGCCGTCCACAAGATCGACAACGTCTACGTCTACAACGTGGACGACCTCGAGCAGGAGGTCGCCCGCGGCCTGTCCGCGCGGCACGCCGAGGTCGAGGCCGCCGACGCGATCGTCGAGAAGGAGCTGCGGGAGTTTCTGTCCTGGGCGCGCGGCCTGAACGTCGCGCCGACCGTGGTGGCCCTTCGGGCCAAGACGCGCGCCGTCCTCCTGGGCGAGCTCGAGCGAAGCCTGGCGAGCCGCCTCAAGCACCTGCCCGAGGGAGACCGCGCGGCGCTCGCCCAGATGGTGGACAGCGCCGTCAACAAGCTGTTGCACGCCCCGACGACGCGCCTCAAGGCGAGCGTGACCGAGTCGGGCGCCGACGACGCGACCGACTACGTGAAGACCCTGAAGCACCTGTTCGACCTGCCCGAGATGGCGCCCGCCCCGACGCCCAGCGAGGCGACGGCGGCCGGCGTGGAGGCGGGGGCGAAGCTCGAGGGCGGGGATGACCCGGGCCGGCTGCCGAACTAGAGTGACTCGCCCATGACCCGCCTCACCTACGCGACCCGCCGCTCCCTGCTCGCGCTCGCGCAGTGCCGCGCGTTCGTCGCACAGCTCGCCAAGGCGCACCCGGATCTCGAGCTCGTGGAGCTCCAGGTCGTGACGAGCGGCGACAAGATCCAGGACCGGCCTTTGTCGGAGGTCGGGGGCAAGGGCCTCTGGGTGAAGGAGATCGAGGAGGCGCTGCTCGACGGCCGCGCCGACCTCGCGGTGCACTCGATCAAGGACGTACCGGGCGTGCTGCCGCCGGGGCTCATGATCGCGTGCATCCCCGCGCGCGAGGATCCGCGGGACGTGCTCGTGTCGCCGCGCTTCGAGTCGCTCGCGAAGCTGCCGTCGGGCGCGAAGCTCGGGACGAGCAGCCTGCGGCGCGCCGTCTCCATCGCCCGCGTGCGGCCCGATCTCCAGATCGCCATGATCCGCGGCAACGTCGACACGCGCCTGCGCAAGGTCGACGCGGGGGAGTTCGACGCCATCGTGCTCGCGCGCGCGGGGCTCGTGCGGCTCGGGCTCGGGGCGCGGGCGACGGAGGTGCTCGCGCCGGAGGTGTCGCTCCCGGCCGTGGGCCAGGGCGCGCTCGGCATCGAGTGCCGCGCGGACGACGCGGCGACGCGCGCGCGCCTCGCCGCGCTCCACGACGAGACGGCCGCGGTGTGCGTGGCCGCAGAGCGGGGCGTCCTCCAGGCGCTCGAGGGCGACTGCAAGACGCCGCTGGCCGCGTTCGCGGAGAAGCTCGAGGGCGGCCGGGTACGGCTGCGGGCGTTCGTGGCCGAGCCGGACGGCAAGAAGCTGCGCCAGGACGAAGAGACGGTGGCCTGGCCGGCCTCGGAGGCGCAGGCGCGGGGCCTCGGCGAGGCGATGGGCGCCCGGCTGCGCTGAGGGCCTCCCCTACGCCGCCCGCAGCGTGAGGACGGCGACCTCCGCGTGCGTCCCCTCGCCCGATCGGTGCGTGAGCCCCGAGAAGCCCACGCCCGGCGTCACGTACATCGTCGTGTGCGGGCCGCCCTCCCGGCCAAGCGCGAACATGCCGCGGCGGTAGTGAAGACCGACGCGCCGCATGATGCGGTCGGTGATCTTGCCCAGGTAGATCTGCCCGCCGTGCGTGTGGCCCGACAGGACGAGGTCCGCACCGCGCGCGGCGAGCGCGGGGCCCCGGTCGGGCGCGTGGCAGAGAACGACGCGCGTGACGCCCTTCGGGGCGCCCTGGAAGGCGGCGTCGAGGTCGTCGTGGCGGGTCACCGGGTCGTCCACGCCGACGAGCGCGAGCGGGGCGCCGCGCACGTCGGCCACGGTGGTCTGGTTGCGGAGGACGTCGTAGCCGCTCCGCGCGAGCGCCCGGGCCACCCCGTCGCCGGAGGCGTAGTAGTCGTGGTTGCCGAGCACGGCGAGGACGCGCGCGGCCCGCAGCCCCCCGAGTTGCTCCTCCGCGAGCTCCACCTCGTGCCGGCCCCAGCAGACGTAATCGCCCGTCATCACGATGAGATCCGGCCGCGCGTCGTTCGCGGCCGCGACCGCCGCCCGCACGTGCGATCGCGGCGTCAGCCGGCCCACGTGGACGTCCGACAGCTGGGCGACGCGCACGCCCTCGTGGCGCGGGTCGAGACCCCAGACCCGGACTTCGTGCTCGGTGACACGCGGGGGAACGAGTGGGCTCATCCCGACAACGTGGGGCCCATGCCCCGCAAGCGCAACGGCGTCGAACCCCACCAAACCTCCCCACATTGGCGCGGGGGCTTCAGCGGCGAGCGGCCCGATCCGGTTGCTACGGGCGGGCCCTCCCGCAAGCCCGGGTCGGAGGGGTTTCTGGGCGACCGAGCCCGTCGGACACGCCCTCCCGCGAGCTCAGCCGGCCGTCCGGGCTGTGTATCTCGCCCGCCGACGGGCCGTGGTAGGCGGATGCCTTCGCTAGGACGCTTCGCCAAACCTGGAGGTCGCCATGGGAAAGAAGATCGGAGTACTGGGCTCGGGGCAGGTCGCGCAGGTGCTCGCCGCGGGCTTCAAGAAGCACGGCTACGACGTGAAGATCGGCAGCCGGGAGCCCAAGAAGCTCGCCGAGTTCGCCACGAAGAGCGGCATCCCCACGGGGACGTTCGCCGAGGTCGCCGCGTTCGCGGAGACGGTGATGCTCGCCGTGAAGGGCGGCGCCGCGCTCGACGTGCTCAAGCTCGCGGGAGACGCCAACCTCGCCGGCAAGGTCGTCCTCGACGCGACGAACCCCATCTCCGACGAGCCGCCGCAGAACGGCGTCGTCCGCTACTTCACCGCCCAGAACGACTCGCTCATGGAGCGCCTCCAGAAGGCCTTCCCGAAGGCGCGGCTCGTCAAGGCGTTCAACAGCGTGGGCAACGCCTTCATGGTCAATCCGACCTTCCCGGGCGGCCCCCCCACGATGTTCATCTGCGGCAACGACGCCGCCGCCAAGACCGAGGCGACGACCATCCTCACGCAGTTCGGCTGGGCCACGGCCGACATGGGCATGGTCGAGTCCGCTCGCCCGATCGAGGCCCTCTGCCAGCTCTGGTGTGCGCCGGGCATGCTGCGAAACGAGTGGACGCACGCCTTCAAGCTCCTGAAGCTGTAGGGGTTTCGCTTCCCGCATTTGCGGGGTAGCGTGGGTCATGCTCAGGGGGACTGGGGATGGGGGCGGGAGCGGTGCGTCCGCCGCCCTGCCGGAGCTGCAAGCGCGGGTCGACGAGCTGGAGGCGAAGCTCGCCCGCGCGACGGCCCGGGCCGACGCGGCCGACGAGAAGGCCGAGCACCTCCTCGACACGTTGCCTATCTTCCTCGCGGAGATCGACCGCGATTGGCGCATCACGGCCGTCCGCGGTCGTCTACTCGATCTGCTCGGGCGCCCGCCGGAAGCGTTCGTCGGGAAGCGGTACAGCGAGCATGTGCCGGGGGCGGTCTTCCGCGACCACCACGGCCGCGTCGCCCCGATGACGAGCCTTCCCCCTCGGGCCTTCGCCGGGGAGACGGTGGTGGGCACGCTCGAGGTCCGGGGCCTGCACTATGACTACAGGGTCTCGCCCCGCCGGGACCGCGCGGGGACCGTGGTGGGCTTCTTCGTCACCGCCTTCGACTCCACCGAGCACCGGGCCCTCGAGGGCAAGCTCCGCCAGTCGCAGAAGATGGAGGCGATCGGCCAGCTCGCCGGCGGGGTGGCGCACGACTTCAACAACCTTCTCACGGTCATCCTCTGCTGTGCCGAGGAGATGGAGGAGGAGCTCGCGGCCGTCGCGTCGCCGCTCGCCGAGGGTGTCGGGGAGATCCTCGGGGCGGCCGAGCGCGCGAGAGAGCTGACGCGCCAGCTGCTCGCCTTCGCCCGCAAGCAGGACGCCGTCCCCGTCGCGCTCGACGTCAACGCCGTTGTGCTCGGCTGCGAGAAGATGCTCCGGCGCGTGGTCGGCGAGAACGTCGAGGTCGAGGCGCGCCTCGAGCCGGGCCTCGCGCCGGTCCTCTGCGACCCAGGCCTCCTTGAGCAGGTCATCGTGAACCTCGCGGTGAACGCGAAGGACGCGATGCCCGAGGGCGGCCGGCTGCTCATCGAGACGCGGAGCGGGACGGGCGACACGCCGCCGGAAACCGCCGAAGATGGCGGTGGGGGAGCTCCGACCGCTTGGGTGCGGCTCCTCGTCGGCGACAACGGCGTCGGCCTGACCCCCGAGGCGAAGCTCCACCTGTTCGAGCCCTTCTTCACGACCAAGGAGATGGGGCGCGGGACGGGCCTCGGCCTCGCCACGGTGCACGGGATCGTCGCCCAGAGCGGCGGCCACATCCAGGTGACCTCCCGGCCCGGCGAGGGGACGACCTTCGAGATCTCCCTGCCCACGACCGACAAGCTGCCGACCGCCGCGGCCGTGTACAAGCCGGGACGCCCCGTCATTCGCGGCATGGAGCTCGTGCTCGTGGTCGAGGACGACTCGCGGGTGCGCGCGGCGACGGTCCGGGCGCTCGAGTCCGCGGGCTACGAGGTCGTCGTCGCCGCCAACGGCATCGAGGCGCTCGCGATCCAGCCGGGCGAGCTCGCGCGGGTGAAGCTCCTGCTCACGGACGTCATCATGCCCGGGCACATGAGCGGCGTCGCGATCGCCGCGTCCCTCACAGCCAGGCACCCGACCCTGCGCGTCCTCTACGTGTCCGGGCACGCGGAGGACGCCCTCCTTTACAGGCGGGTGCTCGATCCGGGAGTCGAGTTCCTCTCCAAGCCCTTCACGTCGTCGTCTCTCCTTGGCCGCGTGCGGAACGTCCTCGACGCGTGACGCGCTGGGCCAGAGCGTCGTGACGCACGCGGATTGGGCGCTGCGGGGGGAAATGGTTGCTCTGCGACCCTATGTGACTATCCTCCCGGCCATGCTCCGGCCCCTTGCGCTCGTCGTTGCCGTCGTGGCGACGATCATGTGCGTGGCCGGCGTGGCCTCGGCGAAGTCCGAGGAGGCCTTCGGCGAGCCGCAGCGGCTCGAGGTGAAGGGCTTCGCGGACGCCTTCTACTACCGGCCACGGGGGCGAGGGATGAAGCCCGTCATCATCTACCTCCACGGCCGCGGCGGAAACCCCGAGGAGGACTGCCGCAAGTGGGCGCGCGTCGCGACGCAGTTCGGCTGGGTCCTCTGCCCCGAGGGGCCGGAGGACCGAGGCGGCGGTGCGCGCAGCTGGGCGAACAACCCCGGCCTCGGCAAGGAGATCGTCGACGCGAGCCTCGCCGCGCTCCGCGCGAAGTACCACCGGCGCGTCCAGCTTCGCGGCAACATCCTCGTCGGCTTCAGCGAGGGCGCCTTCATCGCGATGCAGGTCGGCCTGCACGACCCGAAGACGTGGAGCCGCTGGCTCATCCTCGCCGCGAACGACCAGTACTGGTGGGGGGACGCCGCGCAGCTCCTCCACGACGCCCGCAAGAAGATCCACCGCGTCTACCTGCTGACGGGCGAGAACGACGGCGTCGCGCAGAACACCGAGCGGGTCGGCGAGCTGGTGAAGGCGCAGGACATCCCGGTGAAGGTGTCCATCAAGGCCGGCATGGGGCACGAGGTGCCGGCCGACCGCATGATCACGAACTACCGCCGCCCGCTCCTCTGGCTGGCGAGGTAGGCCGCGGTTTGCCGGGGGCCGGGCCATAGGCTAGAGCTTGGCAGGACGAGGGTCGCATCATGCGTTCTTTCACGGCACTCCTGGCTTGCGGCTTCTGCATGCTCTCCCTGGCCGCGTGCGGCGGTGCGACCCAGAGCGATCTCTTCAGCCCACCGGGCGACGGAGGCCCGACGGTCATCGACACGGGCACCTACGACACCCAGGGCTTCGAGCCGCCGCCGGACTCGTCGGTGCCGATCGCCGACACTGGCACGGTTGTGCTCGAGGACACCTCCGTGGCGGACACGGCGACCCCGCCTCCGCCCGACACGGGTCCCCCTCCGGGCATGGGCCTCCCCTGCGGCAACGGCCCGACCTGCGAGACGGGGGACGTCTGCTGCGCCACGGGCTCGCTCCAGAACGTGACCCTGGGCTGCTCTACCGCGAGCGCGTGCAGCGGCACGCCGATCGCGTGCTCGACCCCCGAGGATTGCCCGGGCGCCGTCTGCTGCGGCACGGAGACCGGGACCGGTCAGGGGACCCACTACGTCGGCGTGCAGTGCCAGGCCTCGTGCAACGGCATCACCTTCTGCGATCCGAAGAACGGCGGCTCCGACTGCCCGAACAACGACACGTGCAACGCGAGCATGCTGCTGCCGGGGTATTACGTGTGCCGGTAGGGGCGCGGACGATCACTCGGGTCATCCCGAGCGAAGCGAGGGCCCCCCACCAGAGCACCGAGGCCGAACACACGCGGGTTGGGGGGTCCTTGGCTGCGCCTCAGGACGACGGGCCCAAGCGAATCACCCGCCGCCGAACGACTCGCAGACGGCCTTCCCGTCGCCCTCGGGCCGGCTCTCCCGGAAGGTGACCGGGCAGTAGGTGTCCGCGCGCAGCTCGTCGATGAGCTCGACCATCGCCGAGCTGTCCCAGTCCCGTCCGCCGTCGAAGCGGGCGCGGATGACGCCGCGCTTGTCGAGGATGTAGGTCTCCGGGAAGAGGTGCGTGCCGAACTTGCCGCCCACGATCTCGGACTCGGGATCGAACAGGATGGAGAAGAGCGGCTCCTCGCGAAGCACGCTCTTCAGCGTGTCCTTCACGGCGTCGGGCCCCTCGTCCGTGGAGATGGTGACGACGGCGACGTCCTTGCGGTCCTTCACGACCTTCGCGAGCTCGGCGATGTCGGGCATCTCCTGGAGGCAGGGGCCGCACGTCTTGGTCCAGAAGTTGAGTACGACGACCTTGCCGCGGAGGCTGTCGCTCGTGACCTGGTTGCCCTTCATGTCGGGGAGGGAGAAGCTCGGAATGCGGCGGTTGTCCCCGGCGTAGTTGGGGTGCAAGAGGCAATACGAGCCGCAGCGCCGCCGTGTCTCCCCCTCGCGCGAGACGGCGACGAAGCTGTACACGAGCGTCGCGGCCGCCACGACGAAGGCGAGCTGTGCGCCTCCACCCAGCCACTGGACGAGGCTCGAGGACCTGGGCCTACCCCCACGAGCCTGCGCTTCTTCCTCGGAGGACGGACGCTCCTTCCGGCCGCTCTTGGTCGCCATGTGTGCTTCCTTATAGGCGCGCGGGGCCCGGGTGGCCAGCGGGCCGCCCGGGCGAGGCGCTAAACCGCGGCGATGGCCAGGCTTCGCCGGGCTCTCTTCGGGCTCAACGCTTCGAGCGCGCCGAAGGCCCGCTTGTAGGCCGCGAAGCCTCCCCCGGCGTGCACGGCGTCGATGACGGCGAGCCCCTCGGCCTCGCCCCCCTGCGCGAGCACGTACTCGACCCACGCCCACTTGGCGCTCGTCGACCGCACATCCGCCCTCCCGCGGAGGCCGCGCTTCAGCCTCTCGAGCCGCGCCTGCACGAGGCTGATTCCCGCGAACGCCGCGCCGTCGAGGGGCGTGTTGCGCTTGGCGCAGAAGGGCGCGATTCCGAGCGAGACGGGGATGATCCGCGAGAGCTCGGTCGTGAAGGCGACGCACTCGTCGATGTCGGTGTCGGTCTCGCCCGGCAGACCGATCATCAAGTAGAGCTTCAGCCGATCCATCTTGTGCTTCTTCGCCATCTCGGCGCACTTCTCGAGGTGCCGGATGCGCGCCCGCCGCTCGAGCGACTCCCGGAGCCGCTCGCTGGGCCCGTCCATCGCGGTCGTGAGCGTCTTGTAGCCGGCGCGGGCGAGGGCGCCGACGAGCTCGTCGCCCAGACGGTCGGGCCGGAGCGACGAGAGCCCGACCTCGCGCCCGCTCTCGGCGAGCTTGTCGACGATCTGGGCGATGCGCGGGTGATCGCTCACGGCTGCGCCGACGAGGCCCACGCGCCGGGCGTTCGGAGGAATGAGCTCGAGGATCCGCTCCATCGACGCCACGCGCATGCCGCCGTTCGTCGACCGGCGCATGACGCAGTAGGTGCACGCCCGCGAGCACCCGCGCTCGGTCTCGATGAGGAACATGTCCGCGAGGACGGCGTGCGGCGTGCGGATGGGCGCCCAGGCGGGGAGCACCGCGTCGCTCGCCTTGGCGACCGTCGGCAGGATGGGCCCGTGGATCTCCGGGACGAACACGTGCGGCAGCTTCGCGAGCGCCGCGAGCTGCCGGGCGCGATCACCGCCGCACGCCTCGAGCTCCGTGATGGCCGTGATCGCGAGCTCCTCGGCCTCGCCCATGATGACCGCGTCCGCGATGCCCGCGAGCGGCAGGGGGTTCGAGAAGGTGAGCGGGCCGCCGGCGAGGACGAACGGGTGGCGCCCGTCCCGCTCGCTCCGGCGCGCGGGGATGCTCGCCGCCTCGAGGAGACGAACGAACCCCGCGATCTCGAGCTCGTAGGCGACGCTGACGGCGATGATCGGAAAGTCCTCGAGCGGCCGCTGCGACTCGTAGGTGACGGGCCGCTGCTGCGCGGCGTCCCCGTTCTCGGCCTCGTCGTCGAGGAAGGCGCGCTCGCACGCGAGCCCGGGCGCCTCCATGATGGCGCGGTAGATCCGCTGGAAGCCGAGCGAGCTCATCGCCGCCCCGTAGGGCGACGGGTACGTCAAGGCGACGGTGAAGGGCGCCTCCTTGACGAGCCGCCCGGTCTCGTCGGCGAGCCTGCGCCGGATGCGCTCGCGCAGGTCTGTCCGGTGGGCGGGTGACGGCACTACGGGCGCTTCTTGAGCCATTTTCCCGCGTTTGGCAAGCGCGGGGTCACCAGGTGGCCGGCCAGAGCTGCGCGTAGACGCCGTCGGCGGTCTTGCCCTCGGCAGCGCGCGGCTGCTGGACCAGAAGCACGTCGTGGTGCGGGCCCTGGCACAGGTACGCAGGCTGATCGGACGACGTCTGCACCATGGTGCCGCTCGTCCTGACCGCGCGGGCGCCCGCCGGCCAGTCGGCGCGCTCCTTCATGTAGACCATCGTGGCGTTCTTCGGCGGCGGGACGTCGTAGCGCTCGAAGGCGCTGACCGCGCGCTCCGCCTGGGTCGTCGCGAGCCCCGCGTCCCTCGGCAGGTCGGCGATGGCGACCGTCACCGGCAGCTGCCAGGCCGCCACGTCCGTCTTCGGTACGGTCTTCACCCGCATCACGGCCACCTCCTCCCCAGGTACGCCGTCCTGCACGACCCAGCCGCGACCGATGTAGCGGCCCTCGCCCGCCGGCGACACCGGGTTCCAGGCTCCGCACGTCGTCATGGCCGCGAGGACTCTGCACGGCCCGACCGCCCCGCCGGCCGCGCACCTCAAGAGCTTCTGGAGACCCGCCAGGTCGGCGTCGTGGGGGGACGGCGGAGCCGCCGCCTGCTCCGGCGGGGCGCGAGGGGTAGTCGGCGGGGGGTTCGCGGACGCCGCGTCGGCGGGCGCGCTCGACGCCGGGCCGTCCGGGCACGCCACGAGCGCGCAGGCGAACGCCGGCAGGATGAGACCACGGGCGGAACGGAGGAGCAGGTTCATACGAACGCCAATGGACCACGGTTTCGCGCGCCTGGCGCAGCCCTCGTTGAGGCAATTTTGCGCACGCCGTGAGAACACCTGAGGACGCGTGGCTCGCTTCCTGCTCTTGGGGCCGCTCACAGGGCACGAGCCACGCGAGCCTTTTCGCGCGGGCAGTTCCCGGCAAGAGGAGGCGCCCATGAACATACCGCTGAAGTCTTTCGCCCTTGGCCTGGTGCTGCTCGCGGGTGCCGCCTGTAGCGGGACCGGAACGACCACCTCGTCGTCCACGATCTCGGCGATTGAGCTCTCGCCGTCGCCCTGCGCGGTCGGACGCACGGACTCGGTCCAGATGTCGGCCGTGGCCACGCTGCCGAACGGCACCAAGGAGACCATCACGGCTGTGGCCACGTGGTCGACCGCGAACTCGCAGACGGCGACGGTGAACCCCGACGGCGTCGTCGTGGGGGTCAACGTGGGAGTCACGGCGATCACGGCCGAGTACCAGGGCGCCACCGGCACGCTCGACTGCACCGTCGCCCCCTGACGGGGCATCGCCGCCCCATACGCGCAACCGCGCCACAGACTCACGGCGCGCGGGCGCGGCCCGGGGAGGCCGTCGAAGCGCTCGTTCACCCGACTTCCCCTGAAGCCTTCGCGGCTCCGGTCGTGGTATGTCGCCGGGCCAGGATCCCCTGGGGGCACGGCATGGTGAGCGCATATTTGCGGACGAAGAGCCCCGAGCAGCACATCGCCGACGCGGAGGCGCCCGAGCGCAAGCTCAAACGCTCCCTGGGCGCGATCGACCTCATGGCCCTCGGCGTCGGCGCCACCATCGGCGCCGGCATCTTCGCGCTGACGGGTACGGCCGCCGCCGGGCAGCAGACGCTCGCGTCCGGGGTCCTCGACACGCCGCTCCTCGGCATCGTCCTCGGCCAGGCGGCGAATGGCCGGCCCGCCGCCGGGCCCGCCATCATGGTCTCGTTCCTCATCGTGGCCATCGCCTGCGCGTTCGCGGGCTTCTGCTACGCCGAGCTCGCCGCGATGATCCCCACGGCCGGCAGCGCGTACACCTACGCGTACGCCACGCTGGGGGAGCTCTTCGCGTGGGTCATCGGGTGGGATCTCATCCTCGAGTACGCGGTCGGCAACATCGCCGTGGCGTCGAGCTGGTCGGGCTACTTCCTGAAGCTCGCCTTCAGCCTCGTCGGCTTACGGATGCCGCTCTGGCTCGTGGCCGACCCCAAGACGGCCGCGAGCATCCTGGAGCTCGGCGCGAAGGACCCGTCGGCCCTGGCGCCCTACTCGTCGACCGCGCTGCCGCACATCGCGGGCCACGCGGTCGCCGTGAACCTGCCCGCGGGCCTCATCGTCCTCTTCATCACCTGGCTTCTCGTCCGCGGGATCCGCGAGAGCGCGGCCTTCAACACCGCCGCGGTCATCTTCAAGGTCGGCGTCGTCGTCTTCTTCATCGCGTTCGGCGCCTTCTACGTGAACCCGTCCAACTGGCACCCCTTCGCCCCCAACGGGGCGCAGGGCATCATGAGCGGCGCGGCCATCGTCTTCTTCGCGTTCATCGGTTTCGACGCCGTGTCGACCGCGGCCGAGGAGAGCAAGAACCCGCAGCGCGACATGCCCATCGGCATCCTGGGCTCGCTCGCCATCTGCACGGTGCTCTACATCGTCGTGTCGGCCGTCCTTACGGGGATGACGAGCTACACCCGGTTCGTGGACGACTCGGCCGCCATCGCGACCGCCGTGGAGGTCTCGCACAAGCCGTGGGTCGAGGCGGTCGTCTCGGCCGGCGCCCTCGCGGGCATGACGAGCGTGCTCCTGGTCTTCCAGATGGGCCAGCCGCGCATCTTCATGTCGATGGCGCGCGACGGCCTGCTCCCGGGCTGGTTCGCGAAGGTCCACCCCGTCCGCCGCACGCCCTACGTGACGACGATTGTGACCGGCATCGCCGTCGGGGTCCCTGCCCTCTTCGCCGACATCGGCTGGGCCGCCGATCTCACCAACATCGGGACCTTCTTCGCGTTCGTTCTCGTCTGCGGAGGCGTCCTCGTCCTTCGCAAGACCGCCCCGAGCCGCGTCCGTCCCTTCCGCTGCCCGTTCGTTCCGCTCTTCCCGATCCTCGGGATCTTGCTGTGCGGAGGGCTGATGCTCTCGCTCCCGCTCATCACGTGGATCCGCTTCTTCGTGTGGCTCGCGATCGGCCTCGGGGTCTACTTCTTCTACGGCAAGGCCCACAGCGTGCTCGGCAAGCAGGAAGGCGCCGCGGCAGCCGTCGCTGGCGGGCCCAGCCATGTCGGCTGACGCCCCGGAGGGCACGGCCACACCCAGGGGCGCCTCGCTCGGTCTCTTCGACGCCACCACGATCGTCGCGGGCTCGATGGTCGGCTCGGGGATCTTCCTCGTCTCCGCGGACATCGCTCGGCTGACGGGATCGCCCGGCTGGCTGCTCGCCGTCTGGGTCCTGGCCGGCGCGCTGACGATGGCGGCCGCGCTCTCGTACGGAGAGCTGGCGGCGATGTTCCCCAAGGCAGGCGGCCAGTACGTCTACCTGCGCGAGGCGTTCGGTCCGGGCGCGGCCTTCCTCTTCGGCTGGACGCAGCTCCTCGTCGTGCAGACGGGCACGATCGCCGCCGTCGCGGTCGCCTTCGCGCGCTTCCTCGGCGTGCTGTGGCCCGCGATGAACGACAAGCCGCTCCTCGGCGCGGGCCCGTTCGGCCCGACGCCCCAGCGGCTCGCCGCCATCGTGCTCCTGGTCCTCCTCACGTGGAGCAACAGCCGCGGGCTGCGCACGGGCAAGCTCGTGCAAAATAGCTTCACCGTCGCCAAGGGGGTGGTGCTGGTCGCCTTGGTCGTCCTGGCGGTCGTCGTGGCCCCTCCGGCCCCCGGCGCCATCACGCGGGACCCCTTCTTCGGCCCGCTCCCGCTCGCCACGCTCGGGCCGGCGATGGTGGGAGCGCTCTTCGCGTCCGACGCGTGGAACAACATCACGTTCACCGCAGGCGAGGTCCGTGACCCGCAGCGCAACGTCCCCGGGTCGCTCTTCTGGGGCAGCGGGCTCGTCACGATCCTCTACCTCGCGGTCAACCTGGGCTACCTCCGCGCGCTCCCGCTCGACGCCATCGCCCACGCGCCGTCCGACCGCGTCGCCTCGGCCATGGTCGGCACGGTGCTGGGACCCGGCGCGGCCGTGCTCGTCACTCTCGGCATCCTCGTGTCGACGTTCGGATGCGCCAACGGGCTCGTGCTCGCCGGGGCGCGCGTCAGCTACGCGATGGCGCAGGACGGCCTCTTCTTCCGCTCGGCCGGGCGCGTGAACCAGGCCGGCGTGCCGGGCGTCGCCCTCTGGATGCAGGCGGGCTGGGCCGTCCTCCTCTGCCTGTCGGGGACCTACAGCGAGCTGCTCGACTACGTGATCTTCGCGGTCCTCCTCTTCTACATCCTGACGATCGCGGGCCTCTTCATGCTGCGCCGCACGCGCCCCCTCGCGCCGCGCCCCTACCGCGCGCTCGGTTACCCGTTCGTACCGGCGCTCTACCTCCTGGCGGCCGCGGCCATCGCAGTGAGCCTCGTCGTGGCCCACGAGACGCGCCCGCAGGCGCTGGCTGGCCTCGCCTGCGTGCTGGCGGGCGCACCGGTCTACCTCTGGATCTCGCGCCGCGCGCAGGCGGTGATGGCGCTGCCCCCGGGGTCGGCACGCAAGTAGCCGCCCAAGAACGGTTACGTGGTATGGCGGGCCGTATATGGCCAATCTCTGGGTAAAGAAGCCTCTCTCGCAGCTCTTTGGTGAGGCAGGGGACGCCGAGAAGGGCTTGAAGCGTACCCTCGGAATCCCCTCGCTCGTCGCGCTGGGCATCGGCGCCATCATCGGCGCGGGCCTCTTCGTCCGTACGGCGGCCGCCGCTGCCAACTGCGCCGGCCCCTCGGTCACGATCGGCTTCATCGTCGCCGCCGTGGGCTGCGCCTTCGCGGGCCTCTGCTACGCCGAGCTCGCCTCGATGATCCCCATCGCCGGGAGCGCGTACACCTACTCGTACGCGACGATGGGGGAGCTCGTCGCGTGGATCGTCGGCTGGGACCTCGTGCTCGAGTACGCGCTCGGGGCCGCCACGGTCGGGATCGCGTGGAGCGAGTACTTCAACAAGCTGCTCGGGCTCTTCGGGATCGCCATCCCGTACGGCTTTTGCCACTCCCCCTTCCAGGTCGACGCCATCACCCACGCGCACGGGATCATCAACCTACCGGCTGTGGGCATTCTCTTCGTCCTGACGCTGCTGCTCATTCGCGGGATGCAGGAGTCGGCGACGGTCAACGGGATCATCGTCCTCATGAAGGTCACCATCGTGATCCTCATCATCGCGCTCGGCTGGGGCTTCATCCAGGCGAAGAACCACGTGCCCTACGTCCCCGAGCCGTCGACCTACACGGACGCGGCCCACGTGACCCACTCGTACGGCGGGATCATGGGCATCCTCGGCGCGGCGGGGATCGTGTTCTTCGCGTTCATCGGCTTCGACGCCGTGTCGACCGTCGCCCAGGAGGCGAAGAACCCAAAGCGGGACATGCCCATCGGCATCCTCGGGTCGCTCGCGATCTGCACGGTGCTCTACATCCTCTTCGCCCACGTCCTCACGGGCATCGCCCCCGTCGAGTTCTTCCGCAACGCGGGGAGCGAGGCCTCCGTCGTCAAGGCCATCGACGTGTTCATGCCCGGCTACCAGTGGCTGTCGAACGCCGTCACGGTGGCCATCCTCGGAGGCTTCTCGTCGGTCATCCTCGTCATGCTGATGGGGCAGTCGCGCGTCTTCTACTCGATGAGCAAGGACGGCCTCGTGCCGCCGACGTTCTCGGAGCTACACCCCAAGTACCGCACGCCGCACAGGGCCAACTGGCTCTTCTTCGGATTCGTCGGCCTCTTCGCCGCCTTCGTTCCCGGGGATATCGTCGGGGACATGACGAGCATCGGAACGCTCTTCGCGTTCATCCTCGTATCCATTGGCGTGTGGGTCATGCGGGTGAAGGAGCCGGGCGCTCCTCGCCAGTTCCGCGTCCCGATGGTCCAGGTGGTGTCGACGCTGGGTGTCGTGGTGTGCGGGTCGATGATCTTTGGACTCGGCTGGCCCAATTGGGCAAGGCTCGGAGTCTGGCTCGTGATCGGCTTGACGCTCTATTTCAGCTATGGAATCAAGCGATCGAAGCTCCAGGCCGCCTCCGGCGCCCAAACTTGAGGCCGGTAGGGTCAAGCTCGGCAGTAGAAGAATGGTCTATCGTTTGATCGCCGGTTGCTTTATTGGCTTCTGAGCGACCTGTCGCACGGGAGAAGTCTATGAGGCTCAATACCATCAAGGTGCTCGTTCTCGCTGTCCTCGTTCCGGGCCTGGTCCCCGGCGTGATTGGTTGCCACGCCCAGGCCAAGGTGGAGGTTGCACCGCCCCCGCCGCCGCCCCCCCCGCCGCCCCCGCCGCCGGCCCCCCCGCCGCCCCCGCCGCCGCCGCCCCCCCCACCCGCCATGAAGGGCGCGCAGCTGGACATCCCGGGCGTCATCGAGTTCGAGGTCGGACAATCCTCGATCAAGGACTCCCCGGGCTCGCAGGCCGTCCTCAACGCCGCGCTCGACGCGCTGAAGAACGCGCCGCAGATCACGAAGCTCCGCATCGAGGGGCACACGGACAGCGACGGCAACGCCGCGAAGAACCTTACGCTCAGCGAGGCCCGCGCCAACTCGGTCGTCGCCTGGCTGACCGGCAAGGGTGTCGACGCCAAGCGCCTCCGCGCCGTGGGCTGCGCCGCGAAGGACCCGCTCGTGAAGAACGACTCGCCCGACAACAAGGCGAAAAACCGCCGGACGGAGTTCGACGTCGAGGAGATCGACGGCAAGAAGCCGGACGGATTCACCGAGGCCTGCGCGCACAACCCCGCCAACGGGAAGTAAGTCCCCGTCATCGGCAAGGGCTCCAGAGCCGGCTTGGCCACTGCGCCAACGCCGGCTTTGGCCCTTTAAGGGCCTCGATCCTGCTGGGTGGTTGCTCAGCGCGCCGCGATGGCGACCGGGCACCACGCGAGCGTTCGCTCCGAGGACCCGGCCAGGAACCACGCGAGCGCGAGGTCCGCTTCGAGCGAGCCCCCAAGGACGCGCAAGATCTCGAGCAAGGCCGCGGGTGTCGCAACCCGCGGCGCCATCGGGGGAAGCGCCCGGCGGGGCGGCCGGATAACGGCGGGCTGGAGCCGTTCGGCGCCCGGACCGAGCTTGCGACGGACGAGATCGAGCGCGAGGTCGAACCCGCCGAGCTCGTCGACGAGGCCGGCGCCCACGGCGTCCCGCCCGGTCCACACGCGCCCCTGGGCGACCTCCTCGATGGCCTCCACGGTGCGCTTGCGCCCCGCTGCGACCACGCGGACGAACGCCCCGTAGACGCCCTCGATCTCGCGCAGGAGCGCGCCCCGCTCGTCCTCCGTGAGCGCGCGGGCCGGGTTCATGAGATCAGCGCGCGCGCCGCGCTTCACGACCTCGTTCACGATGCCGAGGCGGGCCAGGAGCGGCTCGAAGGCGACGCGCGCCGCGACCACACCGATGGACCCTGTGATGGTCGTCGGCTGGGCGACGATGGCGTGGGCAGCGGCGGCCACGTAGTAGCCGCCACTCGCGGCCACGTTGGCCATGCACGCGATGAGCGGCTTCTGCGCGGCGAGCTGCACGAGCTCGTGGTGGATCCGATCGGACGCGAGCGCGCTCCCGCCAGGCGAGTCGATGTGGAGCACGACGCCGCGCACGCGCCGGTTCATCCGCGCGAGCCGCACCGCGCGGATGACGGCCTTGTCCGTCGCGAGCCCCACCGCGTTGCCGCTCCCGTGGGCGATGGCTCCGTGCACGCGGACGACGCCGATGACCGCCTCGGGCAGGATCGGCCCGAGGCGCGTGGCGCGGCGCGCGCCGAGGTAGCGAGCGCCGGGTACGATGCGCGCCCGCGCGACGCCCTCGGCGATCTTCGCCGGCAGCTCGTCGTCGTACGCGACCCCGTCGACGAGCCCCGCGGCGACCGCCTGGTCCGCGATGTACGGCGCGCCGTCGACGATGGCCGCCGCGCGCTCGGGGGTGACGTTGCGTCCCTCCCCGATGGCGAGCACGAGGGTCTCGTGCATCAGCCCCAGGAGCGCTCCCACCTGCTCGCGCTGCGGCTCGCTCATCGAGGAGCGAACGAGCTGCTCGCCGGCGCTCTTGTACTTGCCGTGGGCCAGGATCTCGGGGACGACGCCCACCTTGTCGAGCACGCCGCGGAAGTAGGATGTGCTTACGGCGAACCCGAGCGGATAGAGCGTGGATTGCGGACCCACGATGACGCGGCTGGCGGCCGTCGCGACGTACACGGCCTTCGTGTCGCCGCCATCCGGCAAGACGACGACGACCTCGCGTCCCGCCGCCCGCACCCGGGAGAGGATGCCGCGAAGCGACTGCGCCGCCGCCATCCCGCCCGCCATGGACCTGAGGTGTACGAGCAGCCCCTTCACGCGCGAGTCGCCGAGGATCTCGGTTGCAAGCTCATCGAGCGCGAACAAGGACACGGCCCGCCGCTGCCGCCAGTCGAGGAGTAGCCGCCGCGGTACGATGTCGGCGAGCTGCCCGGCGATCTCGACCTCGACGTAGCTACCCGGGGCCGCCGCACGGCTCCGCCGCAGGAGCAGCAGCGGAAAGAAGACGAGCTTGAAGAGCGCGGCGACCAGACGAAAGAAGGCGCGCAGCACCTGCTAGAACCGCACCTGAAGAGCGTTCGATAGCTGCTCGATCTCCTTGCCGGGCGCCGCCGAGCCCGGCGCGTGCGTGTTGTCCACGGCATGATCGAACTCGAGCATGTACTGGAGGCCGGTCGTGAAGTGCACGACCGCGACGGCCCCGTACGTGGCCCGCCCGTCGTTCGATTGGGAGGCGTCCGGCGTGTAGAGATCGTAGCGGAGGGCGAGCGTGAGCCAGTGCGTGAGGTCCTGCTCGAGGCGCCCCCACACGCTCCGCTCGTTCAGGTTCGTGACGTTGTCGTTGACGACGTCGGCCGGGAACGCGGGAAGCGCGTACGCATAGTTGAGGCCTCGGTCCATGTTCTGGGCCAGGACGCCCTCGGCGAAGAGCCGGGTCTCGCCGATGCAGTCGCAGAAGGTGTGGTGGAGCGCGAGTTCCACGTTCGCGGCCCACCGCGGGAACTCCTTGAAGCGCAGCCCGACCGGGTCGACGATCTGCCCCTGGCCGTAGTAGCCGCTCACGCCGACGTCGAACGGCCCGAAGTCGTAGTTGGCGCGTCCGACGACGTCCTTGCCCTGGTTCAGGTCGGGGATGAGGGCGAAGGTCTTCTCGCCCTCCATGATGCCGTTGACCACCGCGACCTGGACGTTCAGCCGGTTGTGAAGGGCCGTGGTGTAGGCGCGCGCTCCCGTGTCGTACTCGCCCGGAAACATGTTCCGTTCGCCCCAGCTCCGCTCGAGGAAGGGCCGGTCGGCGTCGGACTGCAAGATCTCGAAGCCAAACGGCACCTTGAAGATCCCGACGGCAAACTCCGTCGTCGCCTCGCGTGTCCAGTGGGCGATCCCCTGCGCCTCAACCTGGCGAGCGATGGTCCCCACACCCCCGTTCCAGCCTGGCGGCGTCGGGTCGATCTCGAAGACGAGCCGGGCGTACTCCGTGGGCATGAACTCGGTCTTGAGCCGGGCACGCCGGATGCGAAAGTAGTCGCCGTTGGTCGTGATACCGAGGCCCGTGGTCGGGTCGGGCTTGGCGACGACGGAGTTCGCCGAGATGCCCGGGGGAAGGGACCCGGACACGAGGTTCGGCGAGGCCGCATCGTTGAACCACTGCCAGAGCCCCTGGCCCTGGATGAAGCCCGACACGCGAAACTTCTTCAGCCACGCGAGCTTCTCGTCCGTCCCGGCGCTCGCCTGGCGCAGCTCTTCGATCGAGGCCTGGAGGGCAGCGACCCGAGCCTCCAGCGCGGCGTCGCGAGCCACCGCCGCCTTGTCGGGCTCGGCAGGCGGTGCGGGCGGGGCGGGCGGCGCTTCCACGGGTCGCGGAGCCAGAAGGAGGCTCCCGGCCGTGCTCGTGCCCTCCCAGGGCGGGGGCGGGGGCGGGGGCGGCAGGCCCGCTGGGGTCTGCGCGAGCGCGCGACCCGTGGTGGCGACCGCCGCCAGGGGCCCCATCACCATCAGCGCAACACGCCCACACCATCGGTGCATCGAGACAGACATGCGCATCCGGCCTCCCTGCCGTTGACCACGCCGCGGCTTCGCCCCGGACGTGCCGTCACGAGCTTGCTGGGCGCATGAGTATCACGGACGGCCCGTTTCTGGCTCCGGAGGGTGCCTAACGGCTGGATAATTGGAACGTGCCCGTCACGTGAAAGTCACGCCTGGATGCGCTAATGAGCACCAATCATGGCGCGAATTCTGGTGATCGAGGACGAAAAGGACATCCAGGACGTGCTCGCGTACAACCTCGCGCAAGCCGGCCACAAGGTTCAGATCGCCTCACGGGGAGACGAAGGTCTGCGCTTCGCGCGCGAGCGCAAGCCGGACCTCATCCTCCTCGATCTGATGCTGCCCGACCTGCCCGGCACGGAGGTCTGCAAGCAGCTTCGCAGCCAGCCGTCGATGAAGGACGTGAAGATCGTGATGCTCACCGCCAAGGGCGAGGAGATCGATCGGGTGGTCGGCTTCGAGCTGGGCGCGGACGACTACATCGTCAAGCCGTTCAGCGTTCGCGAGCTCGTGCTGCGCATCCAGGCCGTGCTGCGGCGCGCCGCCGGCGAAGAGCAGCCTCAGCCCATGCTCGAGTTCGGCATCCTGCGGGTCGATCGGGAAGCCCACAGGGCCTGGGTGGACTCGAAGGAGGTCGAGCTCACCGCTCTCGAATTCAAGCTCCTAGTCATGCTCCACGACAGGCGCAACCGCGTGCAGACACGCGAGGCGCTCCTCCAGGACGTGTGGGCCATCGACGCGGACATCACGACCCGCACGGTCGACACCCACGTGAAGCGGCTGCGCGAGAAGCTCGGGGAGGCCGGCGAGTACATCGAGACTGTCCGCGGCGTCGGCTACCGCTTCGCCGACTCCCCCTCCCAGACCCACTCGGTCGCCTGACCCCGCAAACCGCTCTGCCGTAGACCGCCCTCTTTCGCGGGAGGCTGGATTTGCCGCGCTAGTCGACGGTCCGTCACACGATTGTCACTCTAGATTCACTCCCTCCGCGCACATGAGGCGCAGAGTTCTAGTGTGATCGCATCCGTGGCCGCTGTGGACGCCAAGGCCGTCGAACGGCCCGCACCAAAGATGGTCGTGCGCGGGCTCTCGGTCCACTACCACGCCAAGCAGGCGGTCGAGAACGTCGCGATCGACGTCCTCGACCGCCGCGTCCTCGCCCTCATCGGCCCGAGCGGCTGCGGCAAGAGCACGTTCCTCCGCTCGCTCAACCGGATGAACGACACCATCGAGGGGGTCAAGGTCACGGGCGAGGTCATGCTCGAGGGGCGCGACATCTACGCGCCCGAGGTCGACCCCGTGCTCGTCCGCCGCAAGGTCGGCATGGTCTTCCAGCGGTCGAACCCCTTCCCGAAGTCGGTCTTCGACAACGTTGCCTACGGCTTGCGCATCGCAGGAAACGATCGGAACACGATCGCGAACAGCGTGGAGCGGGCGCTCCGTCAGGCAGCGCTCTGGGACGAGGTGAAGGACCGGCTCGGGGACTCGGGGCTCAGCCTCTCGGGTGGCCAGCAACAGCGCCTCTGCATCGCCCGCGCGCTCGCCGTCGAGCCCGAGGTCCTCCTCATGGACGAGCCCGCGAGCGCCCTCGATCCCATCGCGACGGCGAAGGTGGAGGATCTCATCAGCGAGCTACGTGAGGCCTTCACGATCGTGATCGTGACCCACAACATGCAGCAGGCCGCGCGCGTCTCCCAGCAGACGGGCTTCTTCTACATGGGCCGGCTGGTGGAGGTCGGCGATACGACCACGATCTTCACACGCCCCAAGCAGAAAGAGACCGAGGACTACATCACCGGCCGCTTCGGCTGACCCTCGCGATCGACGCCGTCTCAAGAAGGAGATCCCATGCCTCGTTTTCTCGGCTTCCTCGTCTTTGGCCTCGCACTCGTCGGGTGCACCCGCACCGAGAGCACGGAGACCGGTACCGCCGCCGACGGCGCGGTCGGGGTGGCGGACAGCAGCACCGTCACCATCAAAGGCTCGGACACGATGGTCATCCTGGGCCAGCGCTGGGCCGAGACCTACATGAAGGCGAACCCGGCCGTGACCATCCAGGTCACGGGCGGCGGCTCAGGCACCGGCATCGCAGCGCTCATCAACGGCTCGGCCGATATCTGCGAGTCGAGCCGCCCGATGAAGGACCAGGAGCTGGCGAGCGTGAAGACGAAGCGCAACGCTCCCGCCATCGAGGTGAAGGTCGCGCTCGACGCGCTCGCCGTCTACGTGAACGCCAAGAGCCCGCTGAAGGAGATCTCGATCCCGCAGCTCGCGAAGATCTACGGCGGGGAGACGACCAACTGGAAGGACGTGGGCGGCCCGAACCACGCGATCATCCTCTACGGTCGCGAGAACAACAGCGGGACGTACGGCTACTTCAAGGAGCACGTCCTCGCGAACAAGGACTTCGCCGCAGCGACGCAGACGCTCGCGGGGACCTCGGCGGTCGTCAACGCCGTGAAGGGGGACGAGTTCGGGATCGGGTACGGCGGCATCGCCTACCTCGAGGGAGTGCGCGCCCTGCCCGTCAAGAAGGACGACGCCGCGCCTGCCGTTGCGCCGTCGCTCGAGACCGCACAGAGCGGCACCTACCCCATCAGCCGGTTTCTCTTCTTCTACACGGCGGGCAACCCGACGCCGACGCAGGCGAAGTTCATCTCCTGGGTGACCGGCCCCGAAGGCCAGAAGGTCATCTCCGACGTCGGCTACTACCCGCTGCCGAAGTAAGAAGAAGCAGATCGCCCATGGTGTCCAGAGCGTCCACAAACGGAGAGCGTCCGGCCTCCCACCTCTCGCTCACGCGGCAGGTGCGCTGGTCGGAGCGTCTCGCTGAGGCGCTCATCAAGGGTGTGGCGCTGGTCTCGATCGCCTCGGTCCTCCTCATCCTGATCTTCGTCGGCAAGGAGGCGCTCCCCGTCCTGACGAGCGCCGAGGTTCACCGCGAGGTCTCGCTCACGACGCTCTTCGCGCCGAACGCCGAGGCTGGGTACATGTGGCAGCCGGTCAGCGAGGTGCCGAAGTACAACGTCCTGCCGCTCTTTCTCGGCACGCTGAAGGTCACCTTCATCGCGCTCCTGTTCGCCGTTCCGCTCAGCATCCTCGCGGCCCTCTTCGTCTCCGAGTTCGCGCACAAGCGAGCCCGGGAGATCATCAAGCCTGCCATCGAGCTCCTCGCGGGCATCCCGTCGGTGGTCATCGGATTCTTCGCCCTCGTTGTGCTCGCCAGCTGGGTCCAGCGGCTGTTCGGCACGGAGCATCGCCTGAACGCGCTCGTCGCCGGGATGGGGCTCTCGTTCGCGATCTGCCCGATCGTCTTCTCCGTCTCGGAGGACGCGCTGCGAGCGGTGCCGAACTCGTACCGCTCCGCAGCCCTCGCGCTCGGCTCGACGCGAGCCCAGACGCTGCTCCGGGTCGTGCTCCCCGCTGCTGCGCCCGGCATCGCCGCCGCCGTCGTGCTCGGCTTCGGGCGAGCGATCGGAGAGACGATGATCGTCGTGCTCGCCTCGGGCAACGCGGCGCTCCTCGACTTCGGCTGGGGTACGTCGACGCGCACCGTCACCGCGACGATCGCCCAGGAGCTGGGAGAGGTCGTCGTCGGGAGCGCCCACTACGACGTCCTTTTCTTCCTCGGAGCGCTCCTCTTTCTGAGCACCCTCGCCATCAACCTGGCGGGGGAACGCTTCGTCCACCGGATGCGCAAGCAGCTCGGGGGCTCCCAATGAGCGCCGCCACCACGGCCGCTGCGCAGAAGCCGGCGCCCGCGCAGACCTCCCTCTCGCGGCGCGGCAACTTCGCCGACCGCGTGCTCGGCACGCTCACGACCGCCGCGACCGTCATCATCCTCCTGATGCTTTGCGTCATCGTGGGCGACGTCGTCATCGGCGGCTCGCGGGTCCTCAGCTGGGAATTCATCTCGGCGCCGCCTCGCAACGGCATGACGGCGGGGGGGATATTCCCCGCCATCTTCGGCACGGTCACGTTGACCCTCCTCATGACGCTGGCTGCCGTGCCGGCCGGCGTCGCTACGGCGGTCTACCTGACCGAGTACGCGTCCTCCGAATCGCTCATGGCTCGCCTCGTCCGGGTATGCATCGCGAACCTCGCCGGGGTCCCGTCCATCGTCTTCGGTCTCTTCGGCCTGGGATTCTTCATCTCGACCCTGGGCCGGGCGATCGACCGCGCGGCCTACGGCGGCCACCTGACGTACGGGCAGCCGTCGCTCATCTGGGCCGCGCTCACGCTGGCCATCCTCACCCTCCCGGTCGTCGTGGTGTCCACGGAAGAGGCGCTCCGGGCCGTCCCGCGCGAGCTCCGTGACGCGAGCCTTGCCCTCGGAGCCACGAAATTCCAGACCATCACGCACGTCGTCCTGCCGGAGGCGCTCGGGGGAATCCTGACGGGAGGAATCCTGGCCGTCAGCCGCGGCGCCGGCGAGGTCGCCCCGATCATGTTCACCGGCGCCGCCTACTTCCTGCCTTACTTGCCGACGCACCTGAACGATCAGTTCATGAACCTCGGCTACCACGTGTACGTCCTCGCGACGCAATCGCCGGACGTCGACCGCACCAAGCCGCTCCTCTACGGGACGGTTCTCGTGCTGCTCGTACTGACCTTCCTCCTCAACCTGGTGGCGGTTCTCATTCGCCTCCGGACGCGTCGGCGCTTGCAAGCGCACGCATAGGACGTACAACCTTTATGGGGATGCCGAGTTTCCATACAAGCCGAGATTTCGAGGCCGAGCTCCGGGAGCTGCGCGCCAACTCCCTGGCGATGGGTGCGCGGTGCGAGCGCAGCCTTCGCCTGGCCATCGAAGCGTTCTGGACGCGATCCGCCGAGATCGCGGCGGAAGTGAAGGAGCTCGACCGCCTCATCGACCGCGACGAGATGGAGATCGATGCGCTCGTTTTGCGGATCCTCGCCCTACGCCAGCCGGTCGCGTACGACTTGCGCGTTCTGGCCACCGCTCTCAAGCTGGTGACCGACCTCGAGCGCATCGGGGACGAAGCGGTGAACATCGCGGAGCGGGCCGAGGAAGAGCACGGGCGCGCCAAGGAGCTCGCCCGTGGCGACCTCAAGGCCATGTCCGACCACGCGCAGCAGATGGTTCGAGACGCTCTCGACGCCTTCGTACAGGGCGACGTCACGCGGGCCGAGCAGGTTCTGCTCGCGGACGACCGCGTGGACGAGCTCTACGGCAAGACGCTGCGTGAGATGATGGCGTTCATGCAGGACTGCCGGGAGGAGATTCCGACCGCCATCCGCGTCATCAAGGTCGCCAAGTACATCGAGCGCGTCGCGGACCACGCGACCAACATCGCCGAGGAAGTGATCTTCATGGTGCGTGGCGAAGATGTACGCCACGTGCGAACGCACCCGCCGCCGAAGGTCACCGCCGAGGAAGTTGCGAAGGCCGCCGAGAACGGCAAAGGCCGCACGTAGCGGGCTCTACCGGCAGCCGAAGAAGCAGAGCCAGTCGACGGCGCCGAGGATCTCCTCCGGTGTGGCCTCCGGATCCTCCGCGCGAGACTGCCGAATCATCGAGAGAACGTCCTCGAGAGGAATCCGGGTGTGCAGGCCGTGCTTGTGCGCGACCCTGGGCATCACCTCTCCGGTGCCCGCCAGGAGGCAGCGGTCGTCGAGTCGGAGCGGGTAGCGCGTCCAGAGCTCTCCGCAGCGCTCCCCGGGGGGACGAACGATGATGCTGCGCAGCGTCGTCACCGCCGTGATGACCGCGGCCCGGTCTGCGGCCCTTCGAGCGTGAGCCCTGTTCGCCACCCTATGATGTGTTCGCCGATCGCCCCCGGATCAACCTGCGAATCGCACGAGGTCCGCGAGATTGTCTGCAGCTCGTCCGGCCCCGGGCATCTCACTTGCACCTCTGCGCGGTGAGGAGAGCACGACATGAAGCGGACGAGCCTCTTGGTCGCCCTCGTCCTGGGCGTCTCGGCGTGCGCGACGGAAGAGAGCTCGGCGCCACACCCATGCGTTCCCGTCGGCACGACCACCACGACGAGCGCAACGGTGTTCCCGAGCGGACCCGAGCGGCCCAAGCTTCCGACCGAGCGAATCGAGGGGGGGTTCTGGTTTCAGGAGGGGGGCCCGACGGGCGCCACGCCGCCTGGCGGCACGGTCAACAACGGTGGGGGCGCCTACAATACGGCAGGCAGTGGAGCGTACATTCCCGGCAACCTGGAGTGACGCGACGGTCAGCGATGAACGACGATCGTGACCACGCCTCCCGCGAGGAGTGGAACGAGCGGCGAGAGCTTCGGATAGCGCGCCAGGAGCGCGAAGGCCGCGAACGCAATGCAGGCGCCGAACGTGTCGTGCACCGAGGTCCGCCACAGTGACACGGCAGCGGCGGCTATCACGCCAACGACAGCGGGCGCGACGCCTCTCAGGAAGCCGCGCACGACGAGATTGGCGCGAAATGCCGCGAGCGAGCGCGCAACGAGCACCGAGAGAACGAAGGGCGGCCCGAAGATCCCGAGGGTTGCCGCCAGTGCTCCCGAGAGCCCATCAACGCGGTAGCCAATGAACGTGGCCGCGATGGCAACCGGACCCGGCGTGACCTGCCCCAGGACCATTGCGTCGTTGAACGCGCTCGGGTCAAGCCACCCGTTCACGCCCACCACCTCGTGCTCGATCGGCGGGATCATCGCGAACCCACCGCCAAAGGTGACGATACCGATGCGGGCAAAGACGAGAAAGAGCGTCAGCGACAGCGAGCCCGCGACCAAGGCCGCCGGTAGCGCGAGGAGGACCATCGGCCGGGGCGAGGACACGGGAGGTGGACTCGGCTCGGAGCCGGCCCCGTCCCGGAGCAAGATGGCTCCCGCCGCCCCGGCGACGGCGATGACGATGGCGAGGTGGAGCGAGCGGGTCGCGAGGGCGGCCGCCGCACCAGCGGCGATGCCGAGGCTCAGCTTGCTCTTGACGGCGGAGCGCCCGAGGTCGACCGACACCGCCCCCACGACGCCGACCGTGGCGAAGCTCATGCCGTCGAGAAACGTGGCAAGGGCGTGAACCTCGCGGAGACGCGTGTACGAAGCGCCGAACGCGATCATGAGCGCCACGCTCGGCGTCAAGAAGCCGATTGCGCCCACCACGGCGCCCGGCAGCCCGACCAAGGCGGCTCCAAGCATGGTCAACAGATTCGTGGCGGTCGTTCCCGGGAGAGCGCTCGAGACAGAGAAGGTCTCCACGAACGCGGCCTCGGATAGCCATTGCCGCTCGAGCACGACCGTGCGCTTGATGCGCTGGGAGACGGCCCAACCGCCACCGAATCCAACGATCCCCATCCACAAGGAGAACGCCGCGAAGCTCGCCAGGCTGGCCTTGGGAGTCACCGGAGAAGCCACGGCCGCAGCTTCGCACGCGCGAGCCCGCCGGTGCACCCGTCACCGTCGAGGTGGACGCGTGCGTCGCGCCCTCGGCCTGTCCGCTCGTCCGCGGCATCCGCCTTGCTCCGATGTCGGTCGATGCGCAAAAACGCGTACGGCCTTCTTCTCGCTCTCGTGGCGTGCAGCGGTGCCACACCCACGATTGCATCGGTGGCTCCTACCGATGTCCGGGACGTGCTCGAGTCTCCGAACCACGGCGCCGTCGTCCATGCGGGCACGCGCTTCTCGGTACGCCTCGACAATCCGCTCGACAACCTCGTCAGTCCCGTCGGTCAGGTGTTCGGGGCACACGTCGTTACGCCGCTCCTCGCTGCGAGCGGTGAGGTGGTGGTGCCGGTCGGCGCAGAGCTACGCGGACGGGTCGACGGAACCAACGTCCACGCTCCGTTCCTGCGGGTGGAGTTCGACGTGCTGCGCACCGTTTCTGGGCCTACGAGCCTGAGCGCGGGGATCAGCGCCGCCCAGTTCCTGGAGCACAAGGACCTCGTGCGATTCCCATCGGCGCCTCCGGGCCAACCGGACGTGGAACGCTTCGTCGACACGTTCCGCATGCCCAACGACACGCGGTACGTGAACCCCGGCGCGTACTACGAGCCGAGCTACGTGACGGAAATCAGCTTGCCGAGAAACGCCATCCTGGAGCTCGTCCTCACGCGCCCACTGGCCGTTCCGAGGGCCCGCGGCGCCAGCTGACAGTGGCGACGTCAGAGCGCGATGGCGAAACGCATCACGAACTCGTGCATTGAGTGCGCGGTGTCGCGTGCCGAGTTGTCGAGACCGACCCCGAGGGTATTGCCCGGGGCCTGGGCGCGGTTCGTCGCGGACCAGGTCGGCCCCCCTTTCTCCGTGGCCGAGGTCGGCTCTGAGTTGGGAAACATGTCGTAAATGTAGTTGGCCGACACGCGAATGTGCTTGCTGGCCCAGTAGTTGGCGCCGATGGAGAACGCGTTGACGTCAATGTTGCCGTCCTCGTTCTTGGGGTCGGGCGCGCCACTGCGGCTCGCGCTGTTGTATGTAAGCGCAACCTGCTCCCACTTGAGAAGAAGCTGGAGGGCCTGGCCGGGCTTGACCGGATCAGGGCGGTTCCAGTTGAGGTGCTGCATGCCTTCGTCGCCGGGCAGGCCGTTGATGTCGCGGTTGCCGAACGGCCAGAAGCCCACCTGCGCGTAGTACGAGTACCCCTTGATCTCGCCGAAGCGCTCGCTGTTGGTCGCCTGGTAGCCGTCGAGCGCCTCACGGGTCTGGTTGTCGATGTAGACGAACTCGCCCTGCAAATCGAGCAGGCCGAAGGGAATCCGGAGCTCGCCCGCGGTCGCGAGCTGGGTTCCGGAAGGGATGACGTGCGTGAACCCGTTCGCGCCGCTGTACGTCGGGCTCCAGAACGAGAAACCGGTCTGCGTCGACATCGACGGGTAGTCGTAATCGGTGAAGTGGTTGTCGTGGCTGCCGAGCTTGATGCTCGCGCCGATCTGCAGATCCTTCAGCGGCGGTCGCGCGGACGCCGCGAGAGGGCGGACGAACACGCGTCCGGCACCTTCGGGTCTCCCGTCCGTGTTCAGGCGGTTTTGTCCGGCCCCGTTGTAAACGCCTGCCGAGTAGAAGAAAGTGTGGCTGCCGGTCCAGCCCCACGCCATGGCGCCGATGTCCTTGTTTTCCGGGACGCCGATGGCCCTGACGGCAAGGGGCCGTTCGATGAACTCGAAGTACTTGTCGCTCGTCCGGTTCTCCATCGTGAACGGCAAATCGTACTGGCCTGCCTGGATGTTGAAGATCTCGGCAACTTTGTAGTTGATGTACACGTCGGTTGGCGCCGCTTTGATGCTGGCGGTCTGGGGGCTGGCGTAGCGGGCCTGGGCCGTCGTCGCCGTCCCGGCCGATGTGCCCGGGGGAGCTACGAGGGTCTCCGTTCCGGGGCCGCCGTTCTCCTTCAGGTTGTTGTCGAGCGACGTGACGCCGAAGTCGCCGGCGATCATGAACCACCAACGATGGAAGAACTCCCCGGTGACTTCGGGCCTCACGCGGCGAAGAAACATCGTCGGTTTCAGCGTCGTCTCCGGGATGCCCGGCCCGGCGTACGCGTAGGTATCGATCTGGGCGCGACCCTGCGGGTAGAGGACATAGTTGTCGTTGTAGTCGCGCAGGTAAAAGAGCCCGTTGTGCCAGCCCGCGAGCGGGTGGCCGTCCTTTGCCAGAGGAGACGAGTCGGTCGGGCTGGGGCCAGGCTCGGAGGTGTCCGGCGTGCTACTCGAGGGCGCGGGCTCGCCGTAGACGCCGTCGGCACGGGCTGGGCGGTTGGTTGTTGTAAGAAGAAACACCGTGAGGGGAAGGGCGGCCAGGACAGGACGTCTCATGCTTCGGTGAATGCCTGGGAACGAGCGCGGCCGTTGTTACAATTCAGCAACTTCGCGGCAGCAACTGCGGTGCATCCAGTAAAGGACCACGACAACGGAATCCGCGACAACGCCCGATCCGCTATAGGGAGCTGCGGATGTCTATGACCAGGCGCGCACGGCACGAGAAGGAGGACCGGGGATGAGGCTCGGGATCCGCCTGAAGCTGATGCTCGTCTCGCTCGCGATCATCGCGCTGTCGTTTGCGGCCGCAGATGTCTACCTGACGCGAGGGCTGGAGACCGAGCTCTCGGACACGGCCAGAGACGACCTGTTCGTGCGCGCGGACCTGGTCGCGCGCGAGGCGGCCGCGGCCCACGTCCCCCTGGCCGACCTCGCGGGATGGGAAGCGCTGGCGGCGCGGCTGGGCGCGGTTGCGCACGCGCGCGTCACGTTCGTTCGCCACGACGGGGTCGTGCTGGGCGATTCGGAGGTCGACGCTAGCGGCGTCCTTGCCATGGAGAACCACGGCACTAAGCCCGAGATCGTTGCCGCTCTCGGGGGAGGGAGGGGCTCGAGCACCAGGGTAAGCACGACCCTCAAGCGGCCGACGATGTACACCGCCGTCGCGTTCGACGAAGGGGACGGTACGACGGGCATCGCGCGCATTTCCAGCGCCCTCGACGCGATCTCCTCGGTGACCGCTCGCCTCCGACGCCTCATCGGAATCGCCTCCCTCTTCGCCGTCGCGATCGCGGTGTTCCTATCGAGCTTTGCCGCAAGCTGGATCTCCCGTGTCGCCCGCGAGCTGACGGCGGCGGCCCGGCGCATGGCGGCTGGCGATCTCGAGGTTCGCACCCACGTACGGACTTCCGACGACCTCGGCGATCTCGGCGTTGCGCTCGACGAGCTCGCTGTGAGCGTGAAAGCCACGCTGACGGACCTTCGCGCCCAGCGCGATCTGCAGGGCCGCATCCTCGACGGTATGCAGGAGGGCGTCCTCGTGCTCGACAAGGACGGACGCCTCGTGATGATGAACCCTGCCTTGAGGCAGATGCTGCTCCTCGGCGCCGACGCGAAGGGCAAGCTTCTCATGGAGGTGGTCCGCCACGCGGACTTGCACGAGCTCGTGAAGAGGGCGCGCGCGGGGAGGACGACGGCGATGGGGGAGATCGACCTTCCCGGCATCAAGCCACGCCGCCTTCTCACCCACGCGACGGCGCTCGCGGGGGAAGCAGGAGGTCTACTTGCCGTCTGTGTCGACGTGACGGACCTACGGCGCCTGGAGTCGCTGCGGCGCGACTTCGTGGCGAACGTCTCGCACGAGCTCCGAACCCCCGTGACGGCCGTGCGATCCGCCGCGGAGACCCTGAAGGTGTCCGCGCTCCACGACCCCGACCCGCAGGTCGCCACCCGGTTCGTCGACATCATCGAGCGCAACGCCGAGCGCCTCCAGAGCCTCATCGAGGATCTGCTCGAGCTCTCGCGGCTCGAGTCGAAGGAGTTCAAGCTGAAGAAGGAGCGGATCGACCTCGCGGTCGTCGCCACGATCGTGTTCGGGCTCTTCCGCCAGCGCGCCGACAAGAAGTCGATCAAGCTCGCGACCGATCTGCCACCGAGCTTGCCGCTGCTGCACACCGATCAACGCGCCCTCGAGCAGGTCCTCTCAAACCTCGTAGAGAACGCTGTCAAATACTGCCCGGCCGGCTCGACGGTGACGATCGGGGCCGCGGTCGAGAAGGCCAACGGCAAGCCCGACGCGGAGATCGTTCGGGTGTCGGTGATCGACACGGGTCCCGGTATCGACCCCAAGCACATCCCTCGCTTGTTCGAGCGCTTCTACCGTGTCGACGCTGGACGCTCCCGCGATGTCGGAGGGACAGGGCTGGGCCTTTCCATCGTCAAGCACCTGGTGGAGGCCATGGGCGGCTCGGTGACCGTCGACAGCCAGGTGGGCAGGGGGTCCACCTTCGCCGTGACGCTCCCGTCCGTCGGCACGGCGGTGAGGCGCTCCGGTGAGGCTGAAGAGGCGCGCTAGCCGTTTCCGTCAGACCCCGAGGATGCCGACGCTCGCGAGCGCGCCGTCTTGCACCTCGTACATACGGATGCGCGGGGCGTGCTCGTCATCGACGACCGCGGGCGCACCGAAGACGCGATCCTTGCCGAAGCTCACGACCGTGCTCACCGCGCGATGGAGATGCCCGTGCAGGAGTTGGACGTGCGGAAAGCGCGCGAGCAAATCCATCAGGGTGGCCCATCCGCGTAGCCCGTCGATCCACTGCCATGCCCCGAAGCGACGGTAGGGTGGGTGGTGCTGCACCACGACGAGCGCCTTCTTCGACAGGCCAGGGTCGCGAAGGCGCCGCTCCAGAGTCTCCGCTGCGCTCATCGAGAGCTCGCCCGCCGAGCGGGTGACAGGCTGGTGACAGGCGACGTCGACGGGCAAGAAGCACACATCGTCGCGCTCGACGACGTGCCCCGGGGCGAGAGCGCTCGTCGGCCGGTACGGCGCGAGGGGACCTTCGAGGGCCCGGGCCCATCCGTCCGTGCTCGTGTAAGCGTCATGATTGCCGGGTACGAGCGTGATCCGGTGCGGCGCGATGCGTGCTCCGTCCAACACCTCGGCGAAGGCCTCGAACTGCCCGGGCGTGCCAGTCTCCGTGAGGTCGCCCGAGACGACGAAGTGGTCCGCCCCCGCCCGATCAGCTGCGGCAAATGCGCTGGCTAGCTTTCGGGCCCTGTCGACGGCATCGAGGGGTCTTCCGAGGCTCACGAAGCGCACCCCGAGCTCGTAGCGAGGCCGGCGGCTCGCCGGCCGGTGATCCAGAACGTGCGCGTCGGACAGATGGGCGATGCGCGTCACTCTCTGTGTCGTTGCTGTCGTTGCTGCCATCGTCATGGCGTCCTCCTCGGAGCGCCGCCCGGGCGCTCACGAGCTTGTGTTGTGCACGCATCCAGCGTCAAAGCCGATACGGGCCGGCAACGAGTTGGCAAACGACGTGCGGCGCTGGTGAGGGACCTCAAACGAGAAATGTCGCAGCGTGTTCACTGGGTGTTCGGCGATTTGCGACAATGCAAGCAAAGAATGCAACCTCGTGCAGACCGCAACGCTCCTTACGCTGGCCCCCACGGCGATCGCGCTCGCGCTCTACCTCGTCCTGATGGTGACGTTCGGGGTCACCCTGCGGAGGAACCGGCGAACGAGCAACTCGCCTGAGCTCGGTCGCGCGCCGCGAGTGACAATCTTCAAGCCGCTTGCGGGCGCCGACGACGAGCTCGCTGACAACCTCGAATCGTTCGCGGCCATCGATTATCCGGCGTTCGAGATACTTCTCGGCGTCGCCTCCATCGAGGACGCCGCAACCCCCATCGCGCGGGCGTTCCTCCGCAAACACCCGAAGCTCCAGGGACAGCTCGTTGTGACCGACTCCGACGCGGCCCACAACCCGAAGGTCGCGCAGCTCCTCTCCCTGAGCGCGCGAGCCACTGGCGAAGTCCTGGTCATTTCCGACTCCAACGTCCGCGTCCAGCCAACGTATCTCTGGTCTCTGGTCCGTGCGCTGGAAGAGCCCGGCGTCGGGCTGGTCACGAGCGTCTTCGCGGGGACGGGCGAGCGCTCGGTGGGCGCCGCACTCGAGAACTTGCAGCTCGGAGGCTTCACGGCGCCGGGCATCGTCGCCTCTCTGAAGCTCCTCTCGCGACCCCTGACCGTGGGCAAGTCCATGGCGATGCGGCGGCGCGACGTCGTCTGCATGGGGGCGTTTCATGCGGTCAAGGGCGTGCTCGCCGAGGATCACCTCCTGGGCAAGCTCTTTCTCGATGCGGGCTACGCCGTCCGCACGTCGCTCGAAGCCGTCGAGAACCGCAACGTACATTGCTCGGTGCGGCGAACCGTCGAACGGCACACGCGGTGGGCAAAGATGCGCCGGTCTATCGCGCCCATCAAGTTCGCGCTCGAGCCGCTTCTTTCGCCGCTCACGATCGCGAGCCTGGTCGCCGTCGTGGTGGAGACCCGGGCCGCCGTGGCGGCCGTTCTCCTGACCGCCATCGTGCAGACGGCCATCGCCTTTCTCTCCGTGTGGTTCCTACGCGGGCGCTCACTCGCCTGGTACTACGCCCCCCTCGAGATCGTCCGCTCCTACCTCTCGCTCGTGTGCTGGGCTCGGGCGTGGTGCAGCCGTCGCATCGTGTGGCGAGGCCACGCGTTCCTCCTCTCGCGAGACTCGGCCATCGTGCCAGCCCCCCCTGGTAGCTGGACCCGTCTGGTTGATGCGGTGCGCGCATGAGCCGTCCGCTCCTGCTTGCTTGTCACGAAAGTGTTGCCTTGCCGAGGCGCCACCGTCGACTTCGGCACCTACGTTGGTCATGAGGCGAGAAGGACAATGAACCTCCGCGGAGCCTTCGAACTTGTCGACGCCATCGATGGCGTATCTGCAAACGACGTCGACGCCGTACGGGATCAGTTTCCCGGGAAATTCGCGGCCGTCCGGTCGCTCCTCAAGGGCGGCAGGCTGGGCCGCTTGCGGGATCTCGCGAGCAACCTGAAGACGCTCTTCGAGCTGCTCGTCGACCCGACCTTCAAGGTGCCCTGGCGGACCACGGCCGCCATCGTCGCGGGGCTCGGCTATTTCCTGCTGTCCCTCGATCTCATTCCGGATGCGATTCCGGTGCTTGGCTTCCTTGATGATGCCCTCGTCATCGCCGAGGTCGTCTACTTCGTGGCGGGCGACTTGCGCCGCTTCCGCGAGCATCGATCGACGCCCCGCGGGGCGACGCCCGCTCGTGCCGAGCGGGAACCGCAAGATCCGCCTCCGCCGCAGGCGCCGGCCTCCCAGCGGATGGTCGCCGCCTAGCCGAGCCTCCCGCGAGCCCGCAGCCGTGATCGAGACACTCACCGCACTGGCCCTGGGCAGCGCGTGCGGATTCGTCGGCGCCATCCCGCCAGGCCCCGTGGGGCTCGCAGTGATGCGACACGCCTCCGAGGACCGCATGGCCGCCGCGGTGCGCTCGGGCCTCGGGGGCGCAACGGTCGACACGATTATCTGCGTGGCTGTCGGCGCTGGTGCCGCTCCGACCCTCGCCCGCCTCGCTTCACCCGCCGTCCGCGGCTCGCTGTCGTTGATCTACGTCGCCATAGGCCTCGTCGTGGTCGTCCGCGAGTTGCGTAGGCCACCCGTGGAAGGTGCGCAGCCTCCGGCGACTCCGCGGGGCGCTCGCCTGTCGTACGCCGAGGGAGTCCTTCGCGGGGCGCTGAACCCGTCACTCGTCGCAAACTGGGCCTTGCTCATCGCTTTCTTGCTGGCCAACCGGGTGCTGAGCCCGGAGCCCGCCTCGAGCCTCGCCTTCGCGCTCGGCGTGGGTGTGGGCGTTGCTTCGTGGTTCACGGTGCTCGCGCGGCTCATCGCCTCACCGCGCTCCGCCAGCACACCCCCCAGAAGTGCCTACTGGGTGCGCCGAGCCACACTCGCCGGGGCGGTCATGGTGGTCCTCTCGGGCGGCGCGGGCGTCGTCCAAACGCTCGTATCGGGCGCTACGTGACCTCGCCCCCCGTCAGCGCCAGACGCGTGACGCGGGAGGCGGCTCGCGGGTCTCCCAGACGCGCGCCTGCTTGAAGATGCGCACCAGCTCGCCGTCGAGGTGGTTGTCCTTCACGCTGAAGTCGAGGATGTCGAGAGCGCGCTCGACCGGGACGGCCTTCTTGTAGGGTCGGTCGTTCGCCGTGAGCGCGTCGTAGATGTCCGCGATCGACATGAGCTTCGACTGAAGCGGGATCTCCTCGGCGTGCAGCCGGTTCGGGTAGCCCGTGCCGTTCAGCCGCTCGTGGTGCGCGCCCGCGATGATGGGCACACGACGGAACGCCTTGCCCCACGGGATCTGGGACAAGAACCGGAAGGTGTGAACCACGTGCGATCGGATCTCGTCGAACTCTTGCGGCGTGAGCGAACCACGCTTCACGCTCAGCGAGACCACCTCGTCCGGCGCGAGGAGCCGCTGCACGTCGCCTCGAAGATCCGTGTACGTCTCGCGCGCGAGCCGTTCAATCTTCTCGAAGTCCCCCGCGGCGAGCACCGTGGGCTCATTCGCGACGTTGATCGCCGACCACGCCCCGTCGAGATCGGCGCGCCTCTGGATGAGCTCTCGGTCGAGCGCTGACAGATCCTCGGGCGGCGCTCCTCCCTCGAGCGCCCGAACCTTGCGCTTGAGGATGTCAGCCTCGACAGAGCGCGCCACGAAGTCAAACCGTGCGCGGATGACGGCGAGCTGCTCGTCATAGAGCTTGTTCGCCTTGACGAGGACCTTCTCCCGCACCCCGATCTTGCCGAAGTCGTGGAGCAGGCTCGCGTATTCGAGCTCGCGCAGGTCCGCGAGCGAGAACTCGGCGTTCTTGTAGGGACCTGCGGACTCCTTGTCGACGACGCGGGCCAGCGAGACGGTGAGGTCCGCGACACGTCGCGAGTGACCGCTGGTCGTCGGGTCCCGCGACTCGATGGCCTCGACGCTTGCCTTGACGAAGCCCTCGAAGAGGTGGCGGATCTCCTCGTAGAGAAGCGCCGTCTCGAGCGAGGCGGCCGCCTGGGCAGCCACCATGCCGAGCAGCTCCTCGCTCCGGGGGTCGAACGGAACGACCGTCTCGTCGACGTCGGCCTGGGTAAAGAGCTTCTTCTCGGGCTTCTTCTTGCGGTTGATGAGCTGGATGACCCCGATGACCTCGCCGCGCTGCGAGATGAGGGGGACCATGAGCATCGATTTCGTCCGGTAGTGCGTCCTCTCGTCGAAGCTGCGGTCGAAGCCGAACGGGGAGCCTGCCGGAAGGTGGTAGACGTCCGCGATGTTGACGGTCCTCTTCTCGATGGCGGAGGTGCCGGCCATCGAGCGATTGTTCAGCGGCATCACGAACTCGCGCGAATCGAACTGCGCCGAGTCGTTCTGCGTGAGCTTGAAGCGCAGGCTTCGGCTCGGCTCCTCGCCCTCCACGACGTAGATGCTCCCGGCATCGGCGCCGGTGACGAAGCGGCTCTTCTCGAGGATGATCCCGAGCAGCTTGTCGACGTCACGCTCCGTGGACATGGCCCGCGCGATGTCGATGAGCTCCCCGAGCTCGTACTCGTAACGCGAGAGGGTGTGGCCGCGCCGCTCGGCGCGCCGCTTCGAGTCGAGGAGCTCGAACGCGCGGGAGGCGGCGATGAAGAGCTCGTCCGCCGTGGGCTCGGGCGACAGGATCGAAGCGAGCCCGCGCGAGAGCGCCTGGTCGAGGTTGGCGTCGTTCGGCCTACCGAGAAGGATGAGGAGGGCGGCGGAGTCCGCAAAGCGGCCCGTGTACGGTTTCAAGAGCTCGCGCCCGTTGTCCCAGACGGACGCCGAGGCGAAGACGATGGCGAGCTCGTCGCGAACGAGCATGGCGAGCAGAGGGTGCGGCCTCGTCACGAGCTCGTTCATGAAGCGCCCGTCACGCGAGAGCGTTTCCGCCACCCCCGCGACGAGGTCTCGAGTCGAGGTGTCGGTCATCGCTTTGCCTCTTCTTCGCTGCCGCCCATGGGCACTAACGATGCCACGACAAGCACGAGCGGGTTGGATGGTCGCACGCTTTCACCGTGTTCGTCACTTCGGGCTCAATCGTCGGCCGTACCCGCGAGCTTTCGCGACCAGACGATGGCGTCCTTGCGCGCGCCGGAGGCGACCAGATGGCTCAGAAGGAGCCCTGTTCGCCGGAACCCGTTGCAAACATGAGCGGTGACCAGCTTGAGATCGTCGCTCGGGGAAAGCGAGAAGCAGCTCACGACGCCCTCGTTCAGCAGGCGGTCGCAGAGCGCGCCGAGCGCCGCCACGGTGGCCACCCGCTCCGCCTCCGTCCGAGGCCCGGTGAGGAGCTCGAGGAAGGCGTTGCCGAAGCACGCCTGCGACTCCGTCGACGCGACGATCTCCGCGCCGCCGCGCACGCTGAGCGAGAAGTAGCGGCGAATACCGTCGCGGCCAAAGGGCTCGAACGCGGTGAGCGCTCGTCCCGACTTGATCGCGGCGGCGACGGGCTTCTTCACCTCGGCGTCGCGCAGATCCGAGACTTTGACGGCCGGCAGTGCTCCTCCCTGGAGGTCTTTGGCCAGGCGCTTGGCCTGCGCGAGGGTCTTCTCGGCGAAATCGTGGGCGGTGGGGTCCACCGGCGCGAGGTCCTCCGGGGTGCCGTCGCTATCGATGGCGATACGCACCTCGCTCTCGAACGGCGCCGCAAGGGGGCCACCCACAGTACAGCCGAGCATGTACGCGTCGCTGCGCTTGTAAAACCCTGGGATGCTCGCCTCTTTCATGAAGCCGAGCCTCACCCACGTCGCGATCTCGTCGCGTTCCACGAGCGTGTAGACCTTCTCGACGCCTTCGCGACGGGCAAGCTCTAGCACGAGCCGTCGCTTCTCCGGCGTCGCGCCCGCGCGGAAGTCCACGATGCGCATCGTCTTCGCGCGCCTACCGACGAGCAGACAGAGCGAGACCGCGTGGTTCTGAAAGAGGATCTCGTCGACCGGTTTCTGCTGAAGACTCCATGCCTTGGCAGCCATTGCACCACAACCCCCGCAGACCGAAATCCGCCGCGGCGCTCTGCGTGCTCGTCCCCCGGCGTCACCTCGACGCCCGCCACGCTCAGCGGGAGCTCCGTCCGTCGAGAGCTTCGCCAGGTAGCATGGCCGGAAACGGGTGGTCAACCCGAATGCCTCACGTTTTCAGGCCTTGGGATGCGGGTTTGTCACCGAGACTGCACGCGGCAGGCGTCGCGTGCGAGGAACCTCGGCGTGCGGCCTTCAGCCCGTGAGCCGCTGAACGTCTGCAGTGCTGGCGCCGAGCTTCTCGAGGGCCTCGACGAGCCGCTCTTTCTGCACGGAGACGAGGGTCGGCATCCCTCCCGAAAGCCCGAGCAGATCGAGGAAGCTGATGCCGCTGCCGTAGCGGGCGGCGAACGTCAACGTGTCCATGTCGAGGACGATCGAGATCGTCGACCGCTCCTGCCCGAGGAGGAGGAGCATCGTCTTGTCGTATTTGCCGTGGTGCTTCGTCGCGTCGACGAAGGCCAGGGAATCGGCGATCCCGCGCGGAGGGAGATCGATGGAGACGTAGCTGGCCGCGATGCGACGGGTTTCGGCCTCGATCGGAGCCAAGGCGGCCGCCGCCACATCCACCGGTTGCCACAGCGAGGCGTCCGTGAGCCCGGTCGACAGGTGGCGTACGATCAACCCGAAGAGCGCCGTGTCCCGCGGCCGCGCCCGCAGCGCGCGATCGAAGCGCTGCGCGGTCGGGCTGGGCGTACCGGTACGCGTATCGATGGCGCGGGCGTCGTCGTCGGCGCCCGGGTACGGCTCTGTCCCGCCTCGCATCCATTTCGCAGCGCTTGCGAGGCCATCGAAATCGGTGTGGCAAACGATCGTGTCGACGTGCCCGATTCGCTCCACCAGCTCCGGTGTGACCATCTCGGGGCAAGCGCCGTGCTCGGCCTTCGTGGCCAGGACAAAGCGGGCGTCGTCCTTGTAGGCCGCGTGAAGGACGTGATCGTGGTGGTCGACCCAGGCCGCCAGGCGGTCACCCAGGGCCGTGAGGAAGGGTCGGGTCAACTTATCGAAGCCCCCTCCGGACGCTTCCGAGGCGAAGGCGACGTCCAGAACGACCACCCGCCCCTTGAGATCACGGGCCTGCGGCAGCTTGCGCGGGCTCGCGAACGCCAGCTCGGGTCGGACGGTCATGGTCGAAACACGTAGCATGGACCGTGCGTTGACACTTTTTTGAGCGGACAGGTATCCTAGCTCGGCCCATGTCCATCAAGGTTCTCGTTTTCGAGAGCGACGCTGCGTTCGCTGGCGAGCTCCGGAACGAGCTCGGAAAGCTCGGCTGCAGCACCTGCGTGGTGGACGACGGTAGCGTCGGCCTGCAGCAAGCATCCGCGGAGCGCCCCGATCTCATTCTGCTCTCCATCGAACTGCCGCGGATGAACGGCTTCTCCGTCTGCAACAAGCTGAAGAAGGACGCTGCGCTCAAGGACGTCCCGCTCATCATCATGTCGAGCGAGTCGAGCGACGAGACTTTCGAGCAGCACAGGAAGCTGCGAACGCGGGCGGAGGACTACGTCCACAAGCCCATCGCGTTCGGCGAGCTCCTGCAACACATCCGCACCTTCGTCCGCATGGACGACGTGCTCGTGGACGCCAACGGCGAGTCCGACGGCATCGTCATCGACGACGAGATCGGTGGAGGCGGCATCGACATCGAGGACGGGACGATGGGAGGGGCGGCGCTCGCGAGCCAGCCGCCCGCTTCGCTCAGCCCGACGTCAGGATATCCCCCGCCCGCCAGCGCGGGCGGCAGCGTAGATGCGGAGGTCGACGCCTTCACGGAATCCGCGTTCGGGATGCTCCAGGACGCCCCTGTCGCGAGCGATGCGCCGCAGACGCGGGACTTCAACGGGGCCCACGACAACGGCCATGACTCCTTGCCGACGCGCCCGCCGCCCGGATCCCGCCAGAGCATCCGCGTTCCCGCGCCGTCGGTTGCGCCGCAGAACGACGCCGAGCTCAATCGACTGCGCGGCGAGGCCGAGCGCGCCACGAGCCGGATCGCGGAGCTCGAACGCGATATCGCCGCGGCCAACGAGAAGATCGCCCACATCCACGAGGAAGCCGACGCCGAGGCCGAGCGCAAACAGCGCGAGCTCGACGAGCTGAAGACGCGCCTGCAACAGACGGCCAAGGGCGGTGGCGCGGTCTCGAGCCGTGAGTTCTTGGACCTGCGGGAGGCGCTGAACAAGAAGGACAAGGAGATCCTCGCGCTCAAGGAAGCCGTCTCGAGCAAGGACCGCGAGATCTTCGACGGCCGTGACAAGTCGCTGGCGTTCGAACGGGGCCAGGCCGAGGCCGAGGAGAAGATCCTCGTCACCGAGCGTGAGCTCGCGGAGGCTCGCGAGAAGGTCGACACGCTGACCGGTCAGCTCGCAGGAGCGACGAGCACGGGCGACGATCTGAAGCAGCAGCTCGAGAAGGCGCTCGGCCAGATAGACGCCGGCGCCAAGGAGCTTGCCGAGCTCCAGCGCAAGCACGAGGACGACGGTGCGACGCACGATGCGGCCGTGGCGTCGCTCAAGGAGGAGGTCTCGCAGGCCGCGCTCGCGCTGACGGCGGCCGAGGCCCGCCACAAGTCGGCCGTCGAAGACGTCGAGTCCCGCCTCCAGGTGGAGCTGGACGAGGCCGAGGCCAAGCTCCAGGCCACGATCGAGCAGGCGCAGAAGGATCGTGACGCGGCCCTCGCGAAGGCGCGCGCCGAGGCGGACACGCAGCGCGCGCAGGCCATAGGCGCCCGGGAGAAGGAGCTACGGATCGAGAGTGACGCGAAGCTCGCGGCCCTCCACCGCGCCCACCAGGACGAGCTGTCCCGGGCGAAGACTGATTTCGCGCACCAGATGGAGACGGCCAAGCGCGAGGCTCAGGAACGGCTGACCAAGCGCGAGACGGAGCTGGAGGGCGAGGCGGCAGCCAAGCAAGCGGAGCTCGAGTCCGCGAAGGAGACCGAGCTGGCCGAAGCGCGGGAGAAAGCGGAGTCGGAGCTCGCGGATGCCCAGGCCAAGGCGGCGTCGGAGCTGGCCGAGACCCAGGCGAAGGCAGCGTCGGAGCTCGCGGATGCCCGGGCCAAGGCCGAAACGGAGCTCGCCGACACGCAGGCGAAGGCGGAGGCGCAGCTCGCGTCTGCGCAGGCTTCGACGGCCGTGGCGGAGGAGCGCGTCGCGGAGCTCGGCAAGGAGCTCGAGGCGGCGTCCCGCGCCAGGAGCGATGTCGAGGATGCCAAGGGCGCGTCCGACGCGGCGAACGAGGCGCGCATCTCGGATCTGACCGAGCGCCTCGACAAGGCCGAGACTGCCCGCGATGCCTTCGAGAAGGAGATCGAGAGCGCCCGGGAGCGGATCTCGGCTCTCGAGATCGATCTCGCGAGCACGCAGCGTGACCTGCGCGGCACACGCGAGAGCCTCGAGGACGTGCAAGTCCGGCTGGAGTCCGAGAGCGTCCGTCTACAGAAGGCCATCTCGAAGTGGGACGCCGACAAGACGACCCTCGAGCGCGCGAAGGATGCGC
>Ga0302279_10000950_pt1 | contig 42581 bp, 31 predicted proteins | sample III_Bog_N3_3_FD_194541 | JGI IMG/M metagenome (GOLD analysis project Ga0302279, IMG submission 194541) | Peat permafrost microbial communities from Stordalen Mire near Abisko, Sweden - III_Bog_N3_3 | ecosystem: Environmental > Terrestrial > Soil > Wetlands > Peat | place: Sweden: Abisko... | reverse complement strand
CAGTTCTCGCTGGCCATTGCCGGAGACTCCCGCCAGGCCGAGGATCTCGCCGCCGTGCAGGGTCAGCTCCAGCCCATCCAGGGCCAGATGGCCCCGGTCGCCCCGGACCTTCAGGCCCTCGGCCGACAGGATCGGTTCGCCGCCCTGGCCCACCCCCTCGTTGCGGGGCAGGACGATCTCCCGGCCGGTCATGAGCGCGGCCAGTTGCGCCGGGGAATGATCGGCGGTGATGCCGTTGAAGACCACCGCGCCGTGGCGCAGGATCGCCACCCGGTCGGAAAGCGCCTTGACCTCGTTCAGTTTGTGGCTGATGAAGATGATCGACAGTTCCCCCGACATGCGCTTGAGCCGGTCGATGAGATCGTCGGTCTCCTGGGGCGTGAGGGCCGAGGTGGGCTCGTCCAGGATCAGCAGTTGAGCACCGAAACAGAGGGTCTTGATCAGCTCCACCCGCTGTTGCTCGCCCACGGAGAGTTGCCAGATGTAGGCATCGGGATTCACCGGCAGTTCGTGCCGGGCGGCCACTTCGAGAATCCGGCGCCGGGCCTCCTTGAGATCCAGGCGCATGAACCGGTGCAGCTTCCGGAGCCCCAGCGCCACGTTCTCCACCACCGTCAGGTTCGGCACCAGCATGAAGTTCTGATGCACCATGCCGATGCCCCGGGCATAGGCGTCATTGGGGTCGTGAAAGCGCACTTCGCGGCCGTTCAGGGTGATGGTCCCGGAATCCGGCTGGTACAGGCCCGCGAGGATGCTCATGAGGGTCGACTTGCCGGCCCCGTTCTCCCCCACCAGCGCCAGCACCTCACCGCGCCGGACTTCCATGGCGATGTCGTTGCAGGCCAGGATGCCGGGGAACCGCTTGGTGATGCCTGTCAGCTTGAGTTCAGTGATGGGCTCGGCGGCTGCTTTCATGGGCGCTCCTGGAGAACCGGTCCGGGAAGGGGGAGACCTTAAGCACCTTCGGCCCCCGCATGCGCTTGGGCACACCGGGGCCGAAGGTCTCGCTTGGCTCCTAGAACTTGACGTCCTTCCAGGCCAGCTGGAGCTTGCCGGTGGTGAGGTCGCCCTTGGCCTTGTCCACGGCCTTGCGGATGTCGGGGGTCAGCACCGGGCCGACCTTTTCGTTGAACTTGTAGACGAAGCCCTTGTTGGCGAAGGTGAGGGGGATGTTCTCCCCGCCGAGCACGCCGGATTCCCGCCGCTTGATCAGTTCCCGCACCACGGCGGTGTAGTCATAGCTGGCGGCTCCGAGCACCTTGAAGGATTCGGGGATGCCCAGTTGGGAGGTGTCCTGGCCAGCCCACCAGATCGGCTTGTCCTTGAATTCCGCCACGGCGCGCAGCGCGCCCAGGGCCTGCTGGGAGGAACCGGTGAGGAAGTCGGCGCCGGCCTTGACCTGGGTCTGGGCCAGCTCGCCGGCCTTGACGAAATCACTGAAACTGCCGGTATGGGCGACCTTCACGTCGACCTTGGGGTTCACCGATTTGGCGCCGAGCACGAAGCCGCGGTCATACCGGGCGGCGTCGCCGCCATCCACCGGTCCCACCAGACCGACGATGTTGCTCTTGGTGACCATGCCGGCGATGATGCCGTTGAGATAGCCGGTCTGTTCGCTTTCGGGCATGTAGGTGAAGACGTTCTTGGGGCCGATCTCGGCGCTGGTGCCGAAGACGAAGGAGGTGGTGGGGAATTCCTCTGCCATTTCCAGGACCAGGTTCTTGTACTGGGCGCCGTGGCAGATGATGATCTCAAAATGCTTGGAGGCGTACTGGCGGGCCGCGGAGCCCGCGTCCACGGGTTTCATCTTTTCGCTGTAGCTGTATTCCACCTTGTAGGTCCCGGCATCCTGCTTCTGCACTTCCTTGATGGCGTCGTGCATGGACTGGCACCAGCCCTTGTCGTCCACAGTGGACTCCACGATCAGGGCGATGTGCACCGTCTTGGGGGGCGCGGCGGCTAGTCCGCCGGCGAAGGTGAACAAGGCGGAAAGAACAAGAAGGGACTTCTTCATGGCTGCCTCCAGGGTTGGGTTCTAGTTGAAAAGACTACCAAACTTTGCATGGAAAAAATTTTTTTACTGTATAAAAAAAATTTTACCCACCCCGGATTCCTGGCTGGCAAGGGGATACTTGGTTCTATTGGGCGAGGTGCTTCAGTGGCTGAAGAGATCAATGTAGCATCCGGAGCAAGGCCGACCAGGGAGCAGATGGTGCGCCACCTGCGCCGGGCCCAGGGGATTGCCGAGCGGGCGGTGGCCATGGGCCATCACCCGTTCGGCGCCCTCCTGGTCGGTCCGGACCATGAGACTGTGCTGCTGGAGCAGGGCAACGTGAGCACCGTCAACCACGCGGAGGCCGTCCTGGCCCGTACCGCCGACATGAACTTCACCGCCGCCCACCTCTGGGAATGCACCCTCTACACCACCGTGGAGCCCTGCGCCATGTGCGCCGCGACCCAATACTGGGCCAACATTGGCCGCCTGGTCTACGGCCTGGACGAACGGCGCCTTCTGGAACTCACCGGCGGCCACAGCGAAAACCCGACCCTTGATGTTCCGGCCCGTTATCTATTTGCCCATGGCCAGAAGGCGATCCAGGTCACCGGGCCGGTGCCCGAGGTGGAGGAGGAGATCGCCGCCCTGCACCGGGCCTTCTGGAAGTGACCGGTATGGAGAAGGGAATGGCGAGAGGGTTGAGATTCCCGCTTAAAAGGCGGGAACCTGGGGAAACTTGAAGGGCCCGCAGAAGCCCGAGCGGAGGGTCTACGCGGCTATTCGGGCGGGTGCTGAAGCCCACCCAAGCCTGGTTCCTGTGCTCGCCGCGTTGCAGGAGGTCACAGGCGAAACGCGGAGTTGGAACAGGGAACCAAGCGGAGCCTGTATCCGAACCCAAAAGGTCTGATGGGCCTGCACTCCAGTGAAGAGGAACACGCCCGCCGGGAGTCGATTTCAGGTACCGCCGCGGCCGTTTGCGACAGCAACCGACCGCGGCGACCCTGGGAAAAGTCTGGAACCCGTACGATTCCGTAGCCTCCCTCTAGCTCCGGAGCCAGTCCACCACCCGGTGCAGGTCGGCCTCCTCGTGCCAGCCGTGGAAGGCCACCCGCAGGTAGCCTTCCCGGACCGAGCCGTAGACGCCCCGGCGGGCGCCCCGGTGCAGCAGATCCTGCAAGGCCTCGGGGGAAAGCTCCCCATGATGGAAGCAGAGGATGGGTCCCAGCCGGTCCAGGCGGGGATGCCGGCCATGGCGTCCAGCAGCGCGGACTGCAGGGCCTTCACGTGGTCGGTGATGGCGGCGATGCCTACCAGATGCAAGGTTCGCATGGATTCCAACAGCCCCGCGCAGGCCATCACGTTCGGACCGCCGGGCTCGAACCGTCGGCCATCCTCCAGCCAATGGCGCTGGAAGTCCGTGCCGGGACGCTCCTGGTTGGTTCCGTCCTCCACCGACAGCCAGGTTCCGGTCGGGGCGAGCAGGCGCCGGAACAGCGGGTCGGTCCAGAGGAAGCCCTGGCCCTGGGGGGCCAGCAGGCCCTTGTGACCGCTGGTGCTGAAGGCGCTGACGCCGTACAGATTGGGCACATGAGTGCCGGCGCCCTGGATGCCGTCCACCACCAGATGGATGCCCCGCCTTCGGCAGGCCGAACCCAATTTGGCCAGATCCAGTTTCAACCCGTCCTGGAAACGGACCCAGGACACCGCCAGCACCCGCGTCCTCGGACTGAGGGCGTCGATGAGCCGGGCCTCGGGCTCGTCCACCGCGGCGGGAGGCAGCGTGTCCCAAAAGGAAGCACCAGCCTTGTGCCCCTCCCAGAGGGGCGCCTCCCGCAGCAGGACGTTGCGGCTTTCCAGGGCCTTCCAGGGATAGAAATTGCTGGGGAATTCGCCCAGCGGCACCAGCACCTCGTCCCCGGAACGCCAGGGGAACCCCTGGGCCACCGTCACCAGTCCGGTGGAGGTATTGGGGGTCAGGCTGATATCCGCGGCCTCCCCGCCCACCAGCTTGGCCGCCTCCTGCCGCAGGGCCTCCGGAATGCCGAGGAATTCCTCTTCCCAGTTCATCTCCCAGGGCCAGAGTTCCTTGTGCAGGAATTCCTGGACCATCCGCACCACGGACCGGGGCACCGGCCCGTCAGTGCAGTGGGTGACCCAGAGATGATCGGAATCCAGGTGCAGGAGGGCCGGATTGAGCGGCGGATGGATCATGACGCCTCTTCGTGGAGCAGAGCCTTCAGCCCAGCCGGGAACACCGTTTCCACCACCTGGCGCACCGCCTGGGCGTACTGCTGGATTTCCCACTGGGCGTGGCTGTCGCTGCGCAACCGGATGAAGTGGGCCGCGGCCTGCAGGCTGACGGTCCAGTACACCTCGGAGTACAGGCCCAGGGGCAGCACGCAGCGGGCCTGCTCCCGGCAGACACCGAGGGCGATCATCGCCTTGTATTGGGCGACCGAATTGCGGCAGGCGGCCAGGAATAGCTCGCGGGCCTGGACACCTTCGGCCCCTCCCACTTCCCCCTCGGAGCCCTGTTTGTTCACCTTGGCCTGGCGGCGGAAGCTCCCGGGAACAAAGAACTCGTCCTCGGGGAATTCCACATAGCGCCCGGATATTTCATTGAACTCGCTGGCGATGCGATGCTTCATCCACTGCCGGAAGACGAAGATCGGCGCCTTGACGTGAAAGGTGAGCGCGGTGTGCCGGAACGGTGAGGTGTGGTCGTGCTCGGCCAGATAGTTAATGAGCTTTCCATCCGCAGCATCGAATACATCCTTGCGCTTGCCGAATGAGACCCGGGCCGCGTTTACGACACTGAGGTCCGAACCCATATGATCGATGAGCCTGACGAACCCACGATCCAGCACGGTCAATTCGGTCTGCGGCATAGTCGCTCCAATCGGGTCAATTGTAGCCTTACCGGTGCGCCCGTTGGTGAAACCCTGTCCGATGAGTCGGCTTGGGCCAGGCGGTCCGCAGCCCGCCCATGCATCATCCATCCTTCCTGTCCTCAGATCTGCAATAATGGAAGAGCTTGGCAGGCACCCGGCGCTCTGCCCCTTCCGCAAGGAACCGGGTCAGGGCGCACTTTTGCATCGGCCCAGCATTCGGAGAACCTATGAAATTTTTCATCGACACCGCCAATATCGCTGAGATCAAGCGAATCAACGAATGGGGGATCCTGGACGGGGTGACCACCAACCCCAGCCTGATCGCCAAGGAATCGGGCAAGCCCTTCGAAGCGATCATCGAAGAGATCTGCGGGATCGTGAACGGCCCGATCTCGGCCGAGGTCATCGCCCTGGACGCCCCGACCATGATCAAGGAAGGAATCCTCCTGGCCAAGATCCACCCCAACGTGGTGGTCAAGGTCCCGCTCACCGGCGAGGGACTCAAGGCCACCCACGCCTTCAAGGCCGAGGGCATCAAGACCAACGTGACCCTCTGCTTCAGCGCCACCCAGGGGCTCATGGCCGCCAAGGCCGGCGCCACCTATGTCTCCCCCTTCGTGGGACGGCTGGACGACATCAACGCCGTGGGCATGGAACTGATCGAGGATCTGGTGCAGATCTTCGCCAACTATGACCTGCCCACCAACGTGCTCGCCGCTTCCATCCGCAGCCCCAGGCACGTCACCGACGCAGCCCTGGCCGGCGCCCAGGTGGCCACCATCCCCACCAAGGTGTTCGACCAGATGCTGGCCCACCCCCTCACCGACCGTGGCATTGAAGGATTCCTGGCCGATTGGAAGAAAAGCGGCCGCTGATTCTTCTGGAATTCCGCCGTTTCGGGGCGTATAAAAGGCCCCGAGGTGAAAAATGAATCCTGGCGCTCGCGGCCAATTATTAATGGAATATGCCCAAGGTCCCAGCCGCCTCAAGGCGGCTTTGGCTTGCCTGCCCAAGGAGAGCCTGGATTTCAAGCCCGGCCCCGGGAAATGGAGCATCCAGGACATCGTCTTCCACCTGGCCGAAGCCGAGTTGCACGCCTACTTGCGGGGCCGGACCATCATCGCCGAACCCGGCGCAACGATCCAGGCCTTCGACCAGGATCGCTGGGCCCAGAGCCTGGACGTCAGCGCGCAACCCATGGACGAGGTGGTGGAGCTGTTCCGGTTGCTGCGGGAGATGATGGCCAGGCAACTGAGGGCCCTGCCCGAGGCGGCCTGGGAGCAGTATGCCATCCACTCCGAGCGTGGCAAGATCACGCTGGAAGCCTGGCTCGAAACCTACGTTGGCCACCTGAACGCCCACCTGACCCAGATCGACCGCACCTGCCAGGCCTTCTCCAAGGCCTAGGCGGGCGGCGGTGTGAGCGTCGCCGCAGGAAACGGGTTTCGTCGCCTTTTGCGGCGTCTCATGAGGGATGTAGCTCCGGACCAGGGAACCCCCAGGGCAACGGATCCCCGCCAATGAGCTTCTACGGCAAACCGAGCGGCGCGTTCCGCCGCGAGGTACTTCTGGGTCGGCGCATCCGCACCGAAGACGGTATGGGGCGGCGCCAACCCTGGAACCTGAACGAACGATTCCGGAGCCACCGGCAGGGAATGCCGGGAGGGGCCGAAACGTACAACTTCCGGCGGCATCCCTGACAAAAGTCCGGGACCCGGACGATTCCCCCGCCAGGGCCCTAGGCAAAAAGATATAATGTTGGTTTTGTGCATAGGAGTGCCGATGCCCCTTCAAGAAAAGATTGACTCCTTGAGGTCCCGCTATGCGGCGGCCTTGAAGGGGGGCGGCCAGGCCCGGATCGACAAGCAGCACCAGGGCAACAAGCTCACCGCCAGGGAACGGATCGCGGCCTTTCTGGACGAGGGGTCATTCGAGGAAGTGGACGCGCTGGCCATGAACCCCTTTGAGGGTGGCGAGCGGATTCCCGGCGACGGGGTGGTTACCGGCTTTGGCCGGGTGGATGGCCGGCCGGTGGCCATCTTTGCCCAGGACTTCACGGTGGTCGGTGGCAGCCTGTCCCTCACCCATGCCCGCAAAATCTGCAAAGTCATGGACATGGCCATGAAGGTCGGTTGCCCGGTGATCGGCGTCAACGATTCCGGCGGCGCCCGCATCCAGGAAGGGGTGAACTCCCTGGCCGGCTATGCCGAAATCTTTCTGCGCAACACCATGGCTTCCGGAGTGCTGCCGCAGATCTCCCTCATCATGGGCCCCTGCGCCGGCGGCGCGGTCTACAGCCCCGCCATCACCGACTTCATCACCATGGTCCGCAACACGAGCTACATGTTCGTCACCGGGCCGGAAGTGATCAAGGCCGTCACCCACGAAGAGGTGACCAAGGAGGACCTGGGCGGCGCCAGCGCCCACGGCTACAAGTCCGGCGTGGCCCACTTCCTGGTGCCTTCGGACCTTGCGGCTCTGGCCCACACCCGCGAACTGCTCTCCTTCCTGCCGTCCAACAACATGAGCCAGGCGCCCCGCAAGGCCTCCCTGATGGAGATGGCCCTGGAGAATCCGGCCCTGGATTCGATCATCCCGGAAGATCCCAGCAAACCCTACGACGTCCGCCTGCTCATCAAAGGCATCGTCGACGACGAGCATTTCTTCGAGGTGATGGAAGCCTACGCCGGCAATATCGTGATCGGGTTCGCCCGCATGGACGGCCGCAGTGTCGGCATCATCGCCAACCAGCCAGCCCACCTGGCCGGAGTCCTGGACATCGCTTCCAGCGAAAAGGGCGCCCGCTTCGTTCGGTTCTGCGATTGCTTCAACATTCCCCTCATTGTGTTCGAAGACGTCCCGGGCTTCCTCCCCGGGGTGCACCAGGAGCACGGCGGTCTAATCAAGAACGGCGCCAAGCTCCTCTACGCCTTCTGCGAAGCCACGGTGCCCAAGCTCACGGTGATCACCCGCAAGGCCTACGGCGGCGCCTACATTGTCATGGCCTCCAAGCACATACGGGCCGACTTCAACTTCGCCTTCCCCACCGCCGAGATCGCCGTCATGGGCGCCGAGGGTGCGGCCAATGTCCTGTACGCCAAGGAAATCAGCAAGGCGGCCAATCCCGTTGCCAAGCGCGCCGAGATCATCGCCGAATACAACGAGAAGTTCGCCAACCCGTACGTGGCCGCCGGCCTGGGCTACGTGGACGAGGTCATCATGCCCCGGGAAACTCGCAAGAAGCTGCTCCGGGCCCTGAACTTGCTGGAGAACAAACGGGAATCCCTGCCGCCCAAGAAGCACGGCAACATCCCCCTCTAGCGGCCCATGGAAACAGCCTTTTTTGGCCCGGACGGGACCCTGCGCAATGGCTGGCGGGCGCTCCTGTTCACGCTGGGGGCGGTAGTCTGCAATGGTGCCGCCTTCAGCCTTCGCCTGGCGGTGCCTTGGCTGGGCGCCCCGGCCCGGTGGATTCCCGCGCCCTGGTTTTCGTTCCTTGCCTTCCTGTTCCTCACCTGGAGTTTTCTCTATGTGGAAGACCAGCCCCTGGCGTCGGTCGGCCTCGGCCTGGACCGGCGTTGGGGCAGACAGTTCCTGGCCGGCGCCCTGGGCGGTTGCGGGCTCATGGCCCTGGTCGCCCTGGTCGTCTTCCTGGCCGGAGGATTCCATCTGGTGCGAAATCCCGCGGCGGGCCTGGGACTTCTGGGCACCGGGGCCTGGCTCTACCTGGCGGTGGCGTTCAGCGAGGAACTGCTGTTCCGGGGCTACCTGTTCCAGCGCCTGGAAAAGGCCTTGGGCCGATGGCGAACCCAATGGCTGGTGGCCCTGCTGTTCGCGGCGGTCCATTGGGGCAACCCGGGGATGACCGGCAGCACCCGGATCCTGGCCAGCCTGAGCATCGCCATGGCCGGTCTTCTGCTCGGGTTGTGCTACCTGCGGACCCGCAGCCTGGCCCTGCCGATCGGCCTGCACCTGGGCTGGAACTGGGCCCAGGGCACCCTCCTGGGCTTCGGCGTGAGCGGCATCCCCAACGGCGGGTGGTGGACCCCGGTGTTCCATGGCCAGCCGGAGTGGCTCACCGGCGGCGCCTTCGGCCTGGAGGCGAGCCTGCCCTGCGCACTGGTGGGCGCCGTGGCGTGCCTGGCGCTGGCCAGGGGGTTGGGCGGCGGCAACCCAGCCAACAGAATCATGGGAAATTCAATAAAATAGGGTGAAATTCCAGCTTGCCAAGAAGGGATTTCACCCTGATTTGGCCTGCGTCTGCCCGGTCAGACCTTTTTCCGATTCTGGACCATGCTCGCCCACGACTATGCCTTGGGGACAAGGCCAGCGCGGTACCGTTGGGGTCCTTTGCCGCCGAGCCTGGACTGGCGGGAGAGCCGGCAAACCGGCCGTCCCATTAGCCTACCGAATGGGTAAAGTATTGTTCATTGTGAAAATTTTTGCTTACGTGGAAAATTTCTTGAACATACACGCCGATCTCCCTAGAATCGTGCATGGATTGCTAGGTCTTTATATAGCAACCGTTTCGGGAAACTGCCGCGCCCCTGCGGAGGGTGGCCCCTCACGCTGAAGGTTGCAGCAACCGATCATCAAGATGCCTAGAGAAGACGGTCTTAGTCTTCGTTTTCCTGGAGACGGAACCATGGAGTTCACGCTCAACGGTCAGACCCAGCAGTACCACGACGATCCAGCGCTGAACCTGCTCACCTACCTGAGGGAGGTGGCGGGGATCCTCAGTCCCAAGGATGGCTGCTCCGGCGAGGGCGTCTGCGGCTGCTGCACCATCCTGGTGGATGACAAGGCGAGGCTCAGCTGCCGCATGGCCATGAAGGACGTGGCCGGCCGCAGCATCACCACCCTGGAAGGCCTGCCCAGGACGGAGCGGGATGCCTTCGCCGATGGGTTCGTGTGCAAGGGGGGGGTCCAGTGCGGATTCTGCACCCCCGGTATCGTCATGAAGGCCGCCGCCATCCTGCACAAGAACCCCGCGCCCACGCGCCAGGAGATCACGGACGGCCTGACCGGGAATCTATGCCGCTGCACCGGCTACAAGAAGGTGGTGGACTCGGTGGAGTGCGCCGCGGAGGCACTGCGCACCGGCGTACCGGTGACGTTCCCCGAAGGCACCGGCGCCATCGGCACCCGGCACCCCAAGTACAGCGCGAGGGAGGCGGTGCTGGGCGAGCGGGTGTTCGTCGGCGATATGAAGGAACCCGGCATGGTCTATGGCGCCCTGCGCTGCTCCGACCATCCCCGGGCCAAGGTGCTCAAGGTCGACACCTCCGAAGCGCTCAAGGTCCCCGGGGTCTTGGCGGTGCTCACGGCCAGGGACATCAAGGGCAAGCGCGTCAACGGCATGATCTACCGTGACTGGCCGGTGATGGTGCTGGAAGGCGAGGAGGTCCGCTGCATCGGCGACGTGCTGGCCAATGTCGCGGCCGAAACGGAAACGGCGGCCCTGGCGGCGGCCGCCCTGGTCCGGGTGGACTATGAGGTGCTGCCGCCGGTGACCGACCTGTTCGAGGCGCTCAAGCCGGAGTCGCCCCAGCTGACTGAAAAGGGCAACGTCCTCTCGGTCACCGAAGTGCGGGTGGGCAACGCGGAGGAGGCGCTCAAGGGCGCCGCCTTCGTCACCCGCAAGCGCTACACCACCCAGCGCATCGAGCATGCATTCCTGGAGCCGGAAGCGGCCCTGGCCGTGCCCTGGAGCAAGGACGGGGAGCCGGGGGTGAAGATCTTCGACGGCGGCCAGGGCGGCTACGAGGATCGGCGCCAGATCGCCGAACTGCTGGACCTGCCCGAGCGGCTGGTGAACGTGGTGCTGGTCCAGAACGGCGGCGGCTTCGGCGGCAAGGAGGACCTCATGGGCCAGCACCATGCGGCCATGCTCTGCCTGGCCACGGGACGCCCGGTGATGCTGAGGTTCGACCGCAAGATGTCCCTGCGCATGCACGCCAAGCGCCATCCCATCGTCATGGACTACGAGCTGGGCTGCGACCGGGACGGCCGATTGGTGGCGCTGGTGGCCCGCATGCACTCGGATTCGGGCGCCTACGCCAGCGTCGGCATGAAGGTGATCGAGCGGGCCGTGGCCCACTCGGCCGGCGCCTACGCCATCCCCAACGTCCACGTGAAGGGCACGGCGGTCATCACCAACAACGCCTCCTGCGGTGCCATGCGCGGCTTCGGCGCCAATCAGGCCTGCTTCGGGATCGAGTCCTGCATGGACGAGCTTTGCGCCATGGGCGGCTTTGACCGCTGGCAGTTCCGCTGGGACAACGCCCTGGTGGAAGGCAAGGCCACCGCAACCGGCCAGGTGCTGACCAGCGGGGTGGGCGTGCGCGCCTGCCTGGAGGCGTTGAAGGACCGGTTCCAGGCCGCCCGCTACGCGGGCATCGCCGCCGGCATCAAGAACACCGGCATCGGCTGCGGCATGAAGGATGAAGGCCGGGCCAAGATCAGCGTCCATGGGCCTGACAAGGTGGTGCTCCACCACGGCTGGTGCGAAATGGGCCAGGGAGCCCACAACATGGCCCTGCAGACCCTGGTCACCGAGACCGGGATCGATCCGGCCATCATCGAAGTGCGGGTGGAAACCGACGAGGAGACCACCTGCGGCATGACCACCGCCTCCCGGGGCACCTCCCTGGTGGGGAATTCAGTTCGGGTCGCCAGCCAGGGACTCAAACGGGACTTGGCCGCGGGCAAGACCCTCGCCGACCTGGCGGGCCAGGAATACCGGGGCGAGTGGGTCTGCGACTGGACCACCAAGGTGGGCTACGAGCCGCCCCCGGGCAAGGAGATCGTCACCCACTATTCGTACGGCTACGCCGCCCAGATGGTGGAACTGGATGAGACCGGGCGGATCACCCGCATCACCGCCGCCCATGACGCCGGCAAGATCATGAATCCGACCCTGTTCGAGGGCCAGATCGAAGGGGCCCTGCACATGGGCCTGGGCTACGCGGTCACCGAGGATTATCCGTACAAGGACGGCTGGCCGGTGTCCTGGAAGATGGCCGATCTGGGCATCATCCGGGCCAAGGACATGCCGGAGATGGAGGTGATCGGAGTGGAAGTCGCCGACGCCCACGGCCCGTACGGCGCCAAGGGTGTGGGCGAGATCGGCCTGGTCCCCACCGCCCCCGCCGTGGCCAATGCGCTCTGCCATTTCGACGGCATCCGCCGCACCAGCCTGCCGCTCAAGGAAATGAAGCTGCTGGGAAAAAAGAGCAAGAACTGAGCCACACCCATCCAACCCGCCTTGCCCGAGATCCAGGACACCATGGAAAAACCGTTCCGCACTGCCCCGCTTGACATGCTCGCCGGCTGGATCTTCAACGAGCTGGACACCCGGGACAGCGTCCTGGGCATCCCCAAGCAGAACCTGCAGATCCCGTCGCCAAGGCTGGCCACCCGGATGTTCGGCCATACCGTGGCGGCCCCCCTGGGGGTGGCGGCCGGACCGCACACCCAGCTGGCCCAGAACATCGTCGCCAGCTGGCTGTGCGGCGCCCGGTTCATGGAATTGAAGACTGTCCAGATCCTGGATGAGATCGAGGTGAGCCGGCCCTGCATCGATTCGGCGGACGAAACCTACAACTGCGAATGGTCCCAGGAACTCAAGCTGGAGGAATCGTTCCAGGAGTACCTGAACGCCTGGGTCCTGCTGCATGCCCTGGCCCACAAGCTGGGGCTCCAGGATCCCGGCACCCACTTCAACATGAGCATTGGCTATAACCTGGAGGGGATCCAGACCCCCCGGGTGCAGGCCTTCATCGCCGCCATGCGCAATGCCGGCCCGGCCCTGGGCTCCGCCGTGGCGGAGGTGGCCAAGGTCTATCCGGCGGTGCGGGACCTCGAGATCCCCACCGAACTATCCAACCACATCACCCTTTCCACCATGCACGGCTGCCCTCCGGCGGAGATCGAGCGGATCGCCAACTACCTGCTCACCGACCTGGGCGTGCACACCTGGGTGAAGCTCAACCCGACCCTGCTGGGGCCCGAGCGACTGCGCAGCATGCTCAACCAGACCCAGGGTTTCGCCATCGAGGTCCCGGACGCGGCCTTCGGCCACGACCCCAAGTTCGAGGACGCCATGGCCATGGTCAGAAACCTGGCTCGCACCGCCCAGGGCCTGCCCCACAGCTTCGGCCTCAAGCTCTCCAACACCCTTGAAGTGGTGAACCAGAGGCCGGTGTTCCCGGCCAACGAAAAGATGATGTACCTGTCGGGCCGGGCCCTGCACCCCCTGACCCTGTCCCTGGCCCACCTGGTTTCCGAAGAGCTGGCCGGCAAGGTGGCCATCAGCTTCTGCGGCGGCGCCGACGCCAGGAACTTCCCGGACCTGGTGGCGGACGGGCTCGGGCCGATCACCACCTGCACCGATCTGCTCAAGCCCGGGGGCTATGCCCGCCTTCAGCAGTACCTGGTCAACCTGGACGCCGCCATGGAGGTGGTGGGGGCGGACAGCCTGGATGGCTTCATCCAGGCCACCTCCGGCGGCCACGGCGCGCGCTTCAACCTGGCCCGGCACTCGGTGACGGTGGTCGGGGACGATGCCTACGCCCGCCGGACCCGTCCGTTGGACTTCAAGGGCGACCGGCCCCTGGGCCATTTTGATTGCATCGCGGCGCCCTGCGTGGACGCCTGCCCGGCCAACCAGAACATCCCGGACTACCTGTGGCTGGTGGCCCACGGCAAGCCGGCCGAGGCCATGGAAGTCATCCTGCGCACCAACCCCCAGCCCGGCATCACCGGCAGCGTCTGCGACCACCCGTGCACCGAACGCTGCGTCCGCAACTTCTACGACGCCCCCCTGGCGATCCGGGAGATCAAGCGATTCGCCTTTGAATACGGCGGCGCCCACCCGGAAACCCGGGGCCCGGCCCGGAACATCAAGGTCGCCATCGTCGGCGCTGGCCCGGCGGGCCTCTCCGCGGCCTACTTCCTGGCCAAGATGGGCTTCGAGGCCGAGGTGTTCGAGGCCAAGACCGGACTGGGCGGCATGGTGAGCTCGGTCATCCCCGGCTACCGCCTGAGCGGCGAGGCCCTGGGCGCCGACCTGGAACGCCTGGCCCAGTTGGGCGTCCAGTTCCACTTCGGCCAGGCGCTGGGGCGCGACCTCACCCTGGGGAGGCTGCTGGAGGATTTCCCCCATGTGTTCCTGGGAGTGGGCGCCAAGCAGGGCAAGCGGCTGGAGATCCCCGGGGAGGACACACCGGGGGTGATGGACGCCCTGGAGTTCCTGGACAAGGTCCAGGCCGGAACGGCCATGGACCTGGGCAAACGGGTGCTCATCATCGGCGGCGGCAACTCGGCCATGGACGCGGCCCGTTCCGCCCGGCGCCTGGTGAAGGACGGCGAGGTGACCCTGGTCTACCGCCGCACCCGGGCCCAGATGCCCGCCGACCCCGCCGAGGTGGTGGACTGCATCGAGGAGGGGATCGGACTGCGTGACCTGCTGGCCCCGGCCGCGGTGGTCGCCGCCGCGGGGGTGGTGACCGGGCTCGCCTGCACCAGGATGCGGCTGGGCGAACCGGACGCTTCCGGACGCCCCCGGCCGGTGCCCATCCCGGGCGGGGAGGAGATCCTCGCCGCCGACACCATCATTCCCGCCATCAGCCAGGAACCGGTGCTGGACTTCCTCCAGGGCCTCCAGCTTGAACGCAAGCGGGACGGCACGCTGGTGGTGGATCCCGCGACCGGGGAGACCACCCATCCCGGCCTCTTCGCCGGGGGCGACGTGGTGCACGGACCCTCCTCGGTGATCCAGGCCATCGCCGACGGCCGGGCCGCGGCGGAAGCCATCGGCCGCAAATACGGGGTCGAACTCGAAGCGGAGCCGGTCCTGGCCAAGGGCGATGGCCATTCCGCCCTCCTGGAGAAGAAAGGGCGCCTGAGTCCCGGCCAGAAGGTGCCGGTCCTCCCCCTCACCGAGCGCCAGGGCTTCGCCGAGGTGAACCAGACCTTCACCCCCGAATCAGCCGCAAGGGAGGCCAGCCGCTGCCTGGATTGCGACGACCTGTGCAGCCTTTGCGTCACGGTCTGCCCCAACCGGGCCAACCTCGCCTACGCCATGGCTCCGTTCCGGCTGGAACTGCCCGTGCTGATCCAGCGCGGCGGCCGGCTGGTGGCCGAAGGCTCCCGGACCTTCGCCGTGGAGCAGACGGTCCAGACCCTCAACATCGCCGACTTCTGCAACGAGTGCGGCAACTGCGACACCTTCTGCCCCACCGCCGGCGCCCCCTACCGGGACAAGCCGAGGTTCTGGATCGACCTGGATGGCTTCCGCACCGCCAAGGGCGACGCCTTCCGCATGGAGCGGGGCCCCGGGGGCCTCACCATCGAAGCCCGCCTGGGCGGAAAACCCCACCGGCTCGAGGTCGGGGTATCCGAAACCCAGTACTGGAGCGCCCAGCTCAGCGCCCGCTTCCGCACCGGCAGCTGGGAACTGCTGGAATTCCAGGCCCTCGCCACCCTGGCCGAAGGAACCCGGGTCGATCTCTCGTCCGCGGCTACCCTCATGGTCCTGCTCAATGCCGAAGCCACCATCCCGGATCTGGTGCGGGGTGCGAGTACCGAGTCCGTGCCCTGAAGGTTGTGAAATTTTTTTCACTCTGTGGAATGTTTTTTGTTGACGGCAAGATCGCTTATCCTAAACTTTATAAAATTCAAGGGTTTTAGGCCCAGGCCGACCAACGGGAAAGGGGCATCCTCCGTTTCCTGATTGCCAGGCTCAAAGCCCATCCCGAGCCTTTTCAAACCCCTTCGACCTGGCCGCGCACCGGCCCGACCGCCGGTCGCAATGGTTAACTTCACCCGGTGAAGGTTGAAATCAACAAAACTTACATTCCTTCCGTCACAATTTACCCTTCCGCAACCCAACCAGAGGCCCGCAGCCACTCGGGATCTCGCCTTCGAGGAGCCAACCCATGAAGAAACTCACCCTCGCCGCCCTGGGCATCATCGCCCTGGCCGCCCTCCCCGCCCGCGCCGCCAACTGGAGCGACACCTATCTCGGCTATCAGTACAGCAACCAGTTCAAGGATCCAGGCATCATCGGCAACGAAGTGAAGAGCCGGCTCGAGCTCAGCGGCGTCTACGGCTGGGACTACGGCACCAACTTCTTCGACGTGAACATGCTCGCCGCCTCCCACCGCGATCCCGCCAACAACGCCGGCGCCGTCCCGGGTTCCGGCTTCCCCGGCACCGTCAACACCAATGCGGGCCAAGCCCAGACCGGCGTCCCCGGCGACACCGAAGTCTACTGCGTCTATCGCACCAGCCTGGACCTGGGCAAGGTGTTCAAGACCAAGATGGCGTTCGGCCCGGTACGGGAAGTCGACTTCACCGCAGGCTTCGATTTCGACTCCACCGACAACCAGTTCGCTTCGAACAAGAAGTTCATCATGGCCGGTCCCCAGCTCAACTTCAATGTAAGCAAGGGCTTCTGGAACCTGGGCGTCGCCGCCTGCCGTGAGCAGAACTACAACGGCGTCGTGTTCAAGGAAGTGGACTTCAAGACCACCTACATGATCTTCACCGCCTGGGGCAAGAACTTCGACCTCGGGGTTCCGGTGGAGTTCAAGGGCTGGGCCAACTATATCGGACCCAAAGGCAACGACGGCTTCGGCGCCGCCACCGTGGGCGAGACCGTGGGCGACGCCTACCTGATGTTCGACCTGAGCGGCTTCATTGGCCGCAAGAAGGGCGCCGTCTCCATCGGCCCCGGCTTCGAATACTGGAACAACAAGTTCGGCGACAAGAATGTCACCGCCCCGGCGAGCCAGCCCTACAACAACAACCAGCAGGTCAACGCCCTGCTGCTCGCGGCCGAATTCCACTTCTAGCAGCCGCCAGGGTTCCCGCGCCCTTGCGTAGGGTAGGAGAATGAATCGATCCGGGGCTCTTGGGCCCCGGATTGAAAATCCCGCCGCACGCCCCCCCCTCAGGATCATCCAGGAGCCATCAAGTGTCAGACCTGTACCAGCAAATCTCCCGACGCGCCAAGGAACTGGAAGGAGAGACCGCCCGCTTCCTGATGGACATGGTCCGGGTGCCGTCCTTCTCCGGCAAGGAGAAGGAAGTCATCCAGGTCATCAAGGGGGAGATGGAGGCGGCGGGGTTTGACGAGGTCCGCATCGACGGACTGGGCAGCATCATCGGCCGCATCGGCGACGGCCCCAGGGTCATCGCCTTCGACGCCCACATCGACACCGTCTATCCCGGCGACCTGAGCCTCTGGAAATTCGACCCCTTCACCCCCAAGATTGCGGACGGCCAGGTTTGGGGCCGGGGCACCTCGGACCAGGAGGGCGGCATGGCCTGCATGGTCACGGCCGGCAGGATGATCAAGGAACTGGGCCTGAACCACGAGTTCACCATCTACTTCACTGGCACGGTGATGGAAGAGGACTGCGACGGCCTGTGCTGGAAATACCTGATCAACGAGGAGAACATCCGGCCGGAGATGGTAGTGATCACCGAACCCACCAGCCTGAACCTCTACCGGGGCCACCGGGGCCGCATGGAGATGCAGATCAAGGTCGGCGGCCTCAGCTGCCACGGCAGCGCCCCCGAGCGGGGCGACAACGCCATCTACAAGATCAGCCGCATCGCCCTGGAAATCGAACAGCTCCACACCCGGCTGATGACCGACCCGTTCCTGGGCAAGGGCAGCGTGTGCGTGAGCCAGGTGTTCTTCACCGGACCCAGCCAGTGCGCGGTTCCGGACGGAGCCTGGGTGAACCTGGACCGCCGCCTCACCTGGGGCGAGACAAAGGACTCGGCCGTGGCCGAGGTGAAGGACGCCTGCGCCAGGGCCGGCTACCCCGAGGCGGAAGTGATCGTGCTGGAGTACACCGAGCCCGCCTACACCGGCCTGGTCTACCCCATGGAAAAGTACTTCCCCACCTGGGTCACCCCCGAGAACAGCCCCTGGCTGGCGGACGCGGTCCATGCCTACGAAGGCTCCCAGGGCCGCAAGCCCCTGGTGGACAAATGGACCTTCAGCACCAATGGCATCGCCATCGCCGGCATGGAAAAGATCCCCTGCATCGGCCTGGGCCCCGGCCACGAGAACCAGGCCCATGCCCCCAACGAACATTGCCCGGTGGAGCACCTCGGAGCCGCCTCCGGGTTCTACGCCGCTTTCGTGGCGCGGCTAAACGGCAAGGTCTGACCTCGTTCCACCCGGGCCGGGGGCTGAACCCTCCGGTCCGGGCCTTTTCCGGGTACCCCCATGGCCTCTTTCAGATATCGATGCACGGACTGCGGATCCACGTACGATCGGGAAGAGGTCCGCTACCTCTGTCCCCGCTGCGGTCCGGCCTATCACCCGGGCATCCCCCTGCTGGGGGTGCTGGAAGCGGTGTTCGACTATGACGGGATCCGCACCGCCTTCGACCGCCAGCGTCCGGACTGGAACCTGTTCTGCCCGGTGGAACCGGAATTCCATCCGCCCCTGCCGGTGGGCAACACGCCCCTGGCAAGGGTGGAGCGGCTCGGCGGCGACCTGGGCCTGGACCGGCTCTGGGTCAAGAATGATGGCCTGAACCCCAGCGGCAGCCTCAAGGACCGGGCCTCGTTCCTGGTGGCGGCGGAGGCCGGGCGTCTGGGCATCGAGCTGATCGTGGCGGCCTCCACCGGCAACGCCGCTTCGGCCCTGGCGGCGGTGTGCGCCTCCTCGGGGCAGCAGGCGCTGATCTTCGTGCCGGAAACGGCGCCCAAGGCCAAGCTGGTGCAGATGGTGCTGTACGGGGCCCGGGTCGTGCCGGTGAAGGGTAGCTACGACGACGCCTTCCGGCTTTCCCTGGAGTACACCGCCCAGCGCGGCGGGCTCAACCGCAACACCGCCTACCACCCCCTCACGATCGAAGGCAAGAAGACCGCGGGCCTGGAGATCTGGGCCCAGCTCGGCTTCCAGGTGCCGGAGGCGATCGTGGTCTCGGTGGGGGACGGGGTGATCCTGGCCGGGGTGCACAAGGGCTTCGTGGACCTGAAGCGGGCCGGCCTCATCGATCGCCTGCCCCGGCTGATCGGCGTCCAGGCGGAAAGCTCCGACGCCATCCACCGCTATGTGACTACCGGCCATTACTCAGACGCGCCCCACCCGGTGACCCGGGCCGACTCCATCTCGGTCACCTGCCCCAGCAACGCCCACGGCGCCCGCCGGGCGGTCCTGGAAAGCGGTGGCTTCACCCTCACCGTATCGGATCCGGAGATCCTCGCGGCCCAGGCCCTATGTGCGGCCCGCACCGGCATCTTCACCGAGCCGGCCGGCGCAGCCGCCCTGGCCGGGCTGGCCAAGCTGCAGGGCGGCGCCGGCCGCCTGGCCGCCGGGGCCCGGGTGGTGATCCTGGCCACCGGCCACGGACTCAAGGATGTGGAAGCGCCCCTGTCCCTGATCAGCATCCCCCCTGCCATCGAACCCATCCTTGAGGCGGTGCCCGCATGAGAACCCTCATCCGCAATGGCCGCGCCGCCATCGATGGCGCCATCCGCGACGCCGACGTCCTGGTGGAGGATGGCCGGATCGCCGCCCTGGGCCCGTTGGGCGAGGTCCAGGCGGAACGGGTCATCGACGCGGCGGGCTGCTACGTCCTGCCCGGTTTCATCGATTTCCACACCCACGTGGACGACCAGATCGGCCGGTTCTACCTGGCGGACAGCTACGAATCCGGTACCCGGGTGGCGCTCCAGAACGGCATTACCACCCTCTGCACCTTCGTGACCCAGGGGCCGGATTCCCCGCTGCTCCAGGCCATGGCCACCGCCAGGGCCAAGGCGGAAGGCCGCAGCCACTGCGATGTGCTCTGGCACCTCACCCCCACGACCTTCGAGCCCCAGGACCTGCGCGCCCTGGAAACCCTGCTGGCGGCCGGCTACCGGACCATCAAGCTCTACACCACCTACAAGGCCGCGGGCATCTTCGCCAGCTATGACCGGATCGCCGACCTGTTCCAGCGGCTTGGGCCCCTGGGCGCCACCTTCATGGTCCATTGCGAGGACGACGGGATCATCGCCGCGGTGAACCCCGCCGGCCTGGATCTGGGCGACCCCCACAGCCATACCCAGCTCAGGCCCGAGCAGGCCGAAGTGGTGGCCATCCAGCGGGTGGTGGACCTGGCCCTGGCCCACCGGGCCTCCCTCCACGTAGTCCATGTCTCCACCCTCGAGGGCGCCGAGATCCTGGTCCGGAACCGGCCCCTGGGCGACATCAGTTTCGAGACCTGCCCCCAGTACCTGGTCCTCGACGACGCCTGGCTGGCCCGGGCCGACGGGCACCACTGGCTATGCTCACCACCGCTCAGGTCCGGCCGGGCCGCCTTCCGGCAGATGGTCCGGGACGGCTTGGCGGATGTCATGGCCACCGACCATTGCGCCTTCCGGCCCGAGGACAAGGACGACTGGGACGGCAGTGATCTGCGCGCGGTCCCCAACGGCCTCCCCGGCCTGGGCTCGCTGCCCCATGTGACCTGGAAGATCTGGGAGGACGACCCGGATCGGGCCGCCCTGGGCCTGGCCACCCATCTGGCCCTGAATCCCGCCCGCCGGGCGGGGCTCCAGGACCGGAAAGGCGCCCTGAGGCCGGGCCTGGACGCGGACCTGGTCATCCTCGATCCGTCAGGGCCTGAACGCTCCCTTTGCTCTACGCTGGTTCCGGCCTTCGAGGCCTTCCCGGGCTCCAACACCCGGCTGGCCTTCCGCCACGTGCTGCTCCGGGGAGAACCCCGGGTCCAGGACGGACGCCTGCTGGAACCCGGCCGTCCCGCCGGGAAGGCCCTGCAACCCGCCGTTGACACCCTTTCCATCCAATGATTCCTTGTCACACCAGGAGAAATCCATGCCGACCGTAGCCGAACACCTGAAAACCTTCCAGGCCCTGAAGACCGATCTGTTCCAGAAGGACTTCCTGCTCACCTGGGAACACCCGGAGGCCGAGATCCGGGCCATCCTGGCCCTGGCCGCCGCCTTCAAGGGCCTGCACCAGCAAGGCCAATCCTTCAAGTCCTTCGACACCGGCCTGGCGATCTCGATCTTCCGGGACAACTCCACCCGCACCCGGTTCAGCTTCGCCTCGGCCGCCAATGCCCTGGGCCTGGGCCTTTCGGATCTGGACGAGCAGAAGAGCCAGGTGGCCCATGGCGAGACGGTGCGGGAGACCGCCAACATGATCAGCTTCCTCACCGAAGTGATCGGCATCCGTGACGACATGTTCCTGGGCGAGGGCCACACCTACATGAAGGAAGTGGGCGACGCGCTCACCGACGGCGCCGCCCATGGGGTTCTGCACCGCCGCCCCAGCATCGTCAACCTGCAGTGCGACATCGACCACCCGACCCAGTCCCTGGCCGACTTGGCCTGGCTGAAGGAGCACTTCGGCAGCGTGGAGGCCCTGAAGGGCAAGAAGATCGCCATGACCTGGGCCTATTCGCCCAGCTACGGCAAACCCCTGTCCGTGCCCCAGGGCATCATCGGCCTCATGACCCGGTTCGGCATGGATGTCCGCCTGGCCCACCCCAAGGGCTACGACCTCATCCCCGAGGTGGTGGAACTGGCCGGCAAGCAGGCCGCCCAATCCGGCGGCAGGTTCCAGGTGACCAACAGCATGGACGAGGCCTTCACCGGCGCAGACATCGTCTACCCCAAGTCCTGGGCCCCGTTCCACGTCATGGAGCGGCGCACGGAACTGCTCAAGCTGTCCGACCAGGCCGGACTCAAGGTCCTGGAGCAGGAGTGCCTGGCCAACAACGCCAACCACTCGGACTGGGAGTGCACCCGGGCCAAGATGGACCTCACCGCCGGCGGCAAGGCGCTCTACATGCACTGCCTGCCCGCCGACATCACCGACGTGAGCTGCGCCAAGGGTGAAGTTTCCGCCGAGGTGTTCGAGCAGTACCGCATCGCCACCTACCACGAGGCCAGCTACAAGCCCTTCGTCATCAGCGCCCTGATGTTCCTGACCCGCATGCAGGATCCCGCCGCCCGGCTGGAAACCCTCGTCAACCGCGCCCAGAACCTTCACCTGTAACGGATCGGGAGAACCAGATGTCCAGAATCGTCAAGACGTTCAACGGCGAAGTGGTCAAACGGACCGCGAGGCGCTGCAAGGAACGGGGAATTATCATCCCTACCTTCAAGCAGATGCGCCAGCCCGAAACCGCCCCCGAAAGCATCAAGGCCCGGCTGAAGCACGTGGGCCTCTGGGACGTGGATCCTGCCAACCTGTTCCGCATCACCTGGAAAAACGATCCCGGGACCGGGCTGTTCGCTGGCCCCAACTACCTGGAGATCCCCGCCGCCATCACCGGGGTCAAGGCCCGTATCGTCGGCATGGTCGGCAAGTACTTCCCCACCGGCGCCCACAAGGTGGGAGCCGCTTTCGCCTGCCTGGTGCCGCGGCTGGTGAGCGGCGAGTTCGACCCCGACTACCACAAGGCGGTCTGGCCCTCCACCGGCAACTACTGCCGCGGCGGCGCCTTCGACTCCTCCGTGCTGGGCGTCACCGCCATCGCCATCCTGCCCGAGAACATGAGCAAGGAGCGTTTCACCTGGCTGGCCGAAATCGGCTCGGAAGTGATCGCCACCCCCGGCTGCGAAAGCAACGTCAAGGAGATCTACGACAAGTGCTGGGAACTGAAGGCTGATCCCAAATACATGATCTTCAATCAGTTCGAGGAGTTCGGTAATCCGGTGTGGCACTACAGCGTCACCGGCCCGGCCATCGAGGACGCGTTCAACGCGGTCAAGACCGGCGGCTCCCGGCTGGCGGCCTATGTCAGCGCCACCGGCAGCGCCGGCACCATCGCCGCCGGGGATTACCTCAAGACCCTGCACCCGGGCGCCAAAACCATCGCCACCGAAGCCATCCAGTGCCCCACCCTGCTCATGAACGGGTTCGGCGATCACCGCATCGAGGGCATCGGCGACAAGCACGTGCCCTGGGTCCACAACGTCCGCAACACCGACGCCGTGGCCGCCATCGACGACGAGGATTGCATGCGCCTTCTGCGCTTGTTCAACGAGCCCGCCGGCCAGGCCTATCTGGCGGAGCTGGGGGTCGACCAGGCCACCATCGGCCAGCTGGGCCTTTTGGGCATCAGCGGCATCTGCAACCTGCTGGCCGCCATCAAGGCCGCCAAATACTGGGAACTGAACGAGAACGACGTGATCTTCACCATCTTCACCGACAGCGTCGAAATGTACCGTTCCCGCCTGGAAGAGCAGACCGCCGAGCACGGCCCGTTCACGGCGGTATCGGCCGCCAAGGCCCAGGTGGGCAGCCTGGAACGCCAGGGGGTGGACAACTTCAAGGAACTCACCTTCCCGGAAAAGAAGGCCATCCACAACCTGAAGTACTACACCTGGGTCGAACAGCAGGGCAAGACCTACGAGGAGATCTGCGCCCAGTGGGAGCCGGAGTACTGGACCCAGCTGTTCACCGAGGAAGCCGACGCCTTCGATCGGCTGATCGAGCAGTTCAACGCGGAAGTCTCCCGCTCCTGACCCTACACTGTGTTCCTGGGGTCCCCATGACCGTACGCACCCTCATCGAGAACGGCACCATCATCACCTTCGGCTCTTCCTGCAAGGTAATGGAAGGGCAGGCGCTGCTCATCGAGGATGGCCGTATCGCCATGATCGGCCCCCGGGACACCCTTCCCGGGCCGTTCGACCAGGTCCTGGACGCCACCGGCCAGGTGGTGATGCCGGGCCTGGTCAACGCCCACATGCATTTCTATTCCACCCTGGTCCGAGGCCTGGGCAAGGCCGCCCCCAGCGCCAATTTCCAGGAGGTGCTGGACCACCTGTGGTGGCGGCTGGACCGCAAGCTGAACCTGGACGACGTGGAGATCAGCGCCAGGATCATCCTGCTGGACGCGGTGCGCAAGGGCACCACCACCCTCATCGACCACCATGCCAGCCCCTTCGCCGTCACCGGCTCCCTGGACCGCATCGCCCGGGCCGTCAAGGCCGCCGGGGTCAGGGCCTGCCTCTGTTATGAGGTATCCGACCGGGATGGCGAGGCCATTGCCGGGGAAGGGTTGGCCGAGAACGCCGCCTTCGCCCGCCGCTGCGCCGCCGAGATGGACCCCCAGTTGCGGGCCCTGTTCGGCCTGCATGCGGCCTTCACCCTTTCCGACCGGACCCTGGACCGGGCCGCGGGCCTGGGCCGGGACCTGGGCATCGGCTTCCATGTGCATGTGGCCGAGGCGGCTTCGGATCTGGCGTTCAATCGGGACCGGCACCGGCTGACCCCGGTGGCCCGCCTGTACGCCCATGGCCTCCTGGGCCGGAACAGCATCGCCGCCCATGCGGTGCACGTCACCAGCGCCGACCAGGACCTGCTGGCCGAAACCGGTACCTTCGTCGCCCACAATCCCCAGTCCAACCTGAACAACGCCGTGGGCATCGCCGATGTCCAGGGTCTGGTCCGGCGCGGGGTCCGGGTGGGCCTGGGCACCGACGCCATGACCGTCAACATGCTTGAAGAACTCAGGGTCGGGCTCTGGGCCCAGCACCTGCGCCAGGACAATCCCACCTGCGCCTTCATGGAGCTGGCCGGCACCCTGGTGGCCCGGAACCCGGAACTGGCCACCCAGCTGTTCGGGTTTCCCCTGGGCACCCTGGAACCGGGCGCAGCCGCCGACATCATCCTGGTGGACTACCATGCCCCCACGCCGCTCAACGACGACACCGTGCTGGGCCACATCATCTTCGGCATTTCCCAGGCCACCGTGGACACCACCATCTGCGGCGGGAAGGTGCTCATGGCCGGCAAGCGGCTGCTGGGAGTGGACGAGGCCGATCTGGCGGCCCGGAGCCGGGAACTGGCGACCCGGCTCTGGGAGAGGTTTTAGCAATGAAAGGGTTCCAGGAGATCGCATCCGCCGTGGCGGCCCTGGCCGAGCCGGCGGCCCTGGCCACGCTGGTGCGGGTCAAGGGCAGCGGATACCGTAAACCCGGCGCCCGGATGCTGTTCGGGCCCTCGGGGGTCCGCACCGGAATCATCAGCGCCGGCTGCCTGGAAACCGATATCCTGGCCCAGGTCCAGGCGGTGCTGGCCAGCAACGCCCCCCATCTGGCCAGCTACGACCTGGGCAGTGACCTGGATCTCATCTGGGGCACCGGCATGGGCTGCCAGGGCCGGGCCGAGGTGCTGCTGGAGCGGGTGATGCCCGGCCCCCTCCCGAACTGGATGCGCCGGTGCTGCGCCATGCTGGAGCAGCGCCGGATCGGGGCCCAGGGCACGGTCTATGCCGTCCGGGGTGAAGGCGCCTCGGTCATTCCAGGCGACCATTTCGTGCTGGGCGAAGCAGGCTTGGACATCCCCGATGGCCCTTTCGCCCTGGGACTGCGGAGCGCCCTGGGTTCGGCCCAGGAGGAGGGCGTCCCCCGCAGCCATACCCTGCGAGCCGGGGAGGCCGAGCTGGACCTCCTGGTTGAACCGATCCTGCCGCCCTTCGCCCTCTGGATCTTCGGGGCCGGCGAGCATTCCCGTCCCATCGTCCGCCTGGCCAAAGAGCTGGGCTGGTTCGTGGGCCTGGTCGACCACCGTCCGGCCCTGGCCACGGCGGAACGGTTTCCCCAGGCCGACCGGATCGTCGTCGGCCATCCCCCGGACTCGCTCAGGGACCTGCCCCTGGACGGGCGCAGCGCGGCGCTGGTGGTCAGCCACGTCTATGAAAAGGACCGCCAGGCCCTGGAAACCCTGCTGGAGTCTCCCCTCCTGGGCTACCTGGGCCTGCAGGGGAACCGCCAGCGCAGCCTGCGTCTGCTCAAGGAACTGGCCGAGGCGGGCCACCCGGTAAGCCCGGAGCAGCGGCGGAAACTGCATTTTCCCGCCGGGTTGGACCTCGGCGCCGAGACCCCGGAAGCCATCGCCCTGTCCATGCTGGCCGAGGTCCAGGCCACCCTCGCCGGCCACCCGGGCGGGTCGTTGCGCGACCGGGACGGCTCCATCCACTAGGAAGGTTTTGGCAGGCCCTCGAAGCTGAATGCCCCCGGATGCATGGGCAGCCAGTGTTCCACCAGCAGCGGCTGGGCCACCTTGTCGGCGGCCTTGAGCCGCTTCAAGGTGCCGGAATGGTCCGCCGAGGCCACGACGATGGCGAAGGCATGGGCAAGGGCCGCGAAGGTGGTGATGCTGCAGGAAAACAGCAGGTCTTCGCTGGGCACCGGGATCAGGATGTCCGCGTGGGCCTTGAGCGGCGAATCGGTGCGGTCCGAGAAGGCCAGGACCGGTATCCCGCCCTCCTTGGCGAACATGGCCGCATCCACCGACTCGCGGCTGTAGGGCGAGAAGCTGAGCACCACCAGAAGGTCCGTGGCTCCCAGGTTGGCCACCTGGTTGGAGAAATCCGAAGGAATGGCGGCGATGCAGGGCAACCCGGCCTGGGTCAGGTAGAAAGCCAGGATCAGGCTCATCACGTGGGACACACCGCGGCCCAGGATCACCCGATGATGGGCCCCCTCGAGCATCCGGGCGGCCCCGGAGAGGGTCTCCTGGTCGACCACCTGGATCAGCCGCTTGAGATTCTCCCCATCCCGCCGGGTCACCTCCGCCAGGGTTCCGAACACATCGGAAGGGACCTCCATGTGCTCGAGTTCCGCATCCCCGCTCCGGGCATGACAGGCTTCCCGCAGGGCGTCGCGGAATTCACTGAATCCCTTGTAGCCGAGCCGTTTGGCGAAACGGACCACGGTGCCGACGCTCACGGCGGCGCGCTCGGACATGGCTTCGATGCCCCAGAGCGCCCCCAGCAGCGGGTCGGACATCAGGGCATCGGCAATCCGCCGCATGGCCTCGGGAAGTTCCCGATAGGCCTCCGCGAGGCGGGTCTGGACAGGCTGGGGAGGGCATTCATTGACCATGGTGATACAAAAGCATACCACTTGAGTGAATAATTTTCATCCCATCAGGCGTCCAAGCAAAAGCAGGCTGCGGCCACCCCGGTGTTATTCTTGCACCGTGAACTATGCTGCGCTCGCCTCCGGATCCAAGGGCAATTGCCACGCCTTCTCGGATGGCCAGCGAACGCTGCTGGTGGACGTAGGCATCTCCCTGAAGCAGATCCGGCTGCGGCTGGAGGCCATCGGCTGGGATCCGGCCCTGGTGGGGGCGGTCGCCCTGTCCCACGAGCATTCGGACCACATCGCCGCAGTGCCGGTCCTGCTGAGGAAGACCGACTGGGCGTTCATGGTCACCCGGGAGACCCAGGCGGCCATCAGCGCCATCCAGGGCATCGAGATCCCTCCCGGGCGGCTGATTCCCCTTCGGGCCGGCCACGCCGCCGACTGGAATGGCGTCCGGGTGCTGCCGTTCACCACCCCCCACGATGCCGTCGACCCGGTGGCGTTCCGGGTGGAGTGGGGCGGGTTCCACGCCGCCGTCGTCACCGACCTCGGCCACCCCACCGCGCTGGTGGCGGACCACTGCTCCGGCCTGGACCTCCTGGCCCTGGAGGCCAACCATGATGTCCAGATGCTGCGGGAGGGCGGCTATCCACCCAGCCTCAAGGCGCGCATCCTCAGCCGGGTCGGGCATCTCAGCAACGAGAGCATGGCCGAACTGCTGGCGGGCATCCTCAGCCCCCGGCTCAAGACGGTGATCCTGGCCCACCTGAGCGAGCAGAACAACGATCCCGACTTCGCCCGGGCCGCCGCGGCCGTGGCCCTCGGCGGTGCCGCCACCGCCTTGCATCTTGCCCGTCAGCTGGAGCCCTTGCTGGTTGCGGCCTCCGATGATTGAGCACAGGATGGAACCATGACTCGCCTACCCTTGCTTTCCCGGCTTATTGTCGCTGCCTCGGCCCTGTGCGTCCCGCTCCTGGCCCAGACCCCCCTGTTCACCGACGGCACGGCTTTCGGCGGCTCCAAAGTGTTCTCCGAGGGGCTGAATCCCCGCGGGAACTGGGCCCGCACCAGCCAGGCCCCCGATGGCTACTTCTTCAGTTATGTGGACGGAAACCAGCGGGCCCAGGATAACAAGTCGATCCTCGCCAATACGGCGTCGGCCAATCCCACGGCAGCCACCGCGGCCCTGGGTCAGCTGGCCAATGCCCCATGGGCGCTGGGCACCAAGGCCTACGGCCTTTCCGCCGTCAAGAGCGGCTCCATCCTGGCCCTGACCCGGGAGGAGCTCAACGGGATGATCTATAATCCCGGCTGGAACCAGTTCCTGGACGGACGCCGGGCCGTGGTCGACCGGCTGAGCCTGGGCGGGGGCGGCCCGGTGCAGACCGGCCTGTCCCTCGGCTTCGGCATCCGGGTGGAGAGTTGGGAACTGGGTGAGCAGACCGCGACCTTCAGCACCCCCGGCGGCTTCGGCAACCCTGAATCCAGCCTGATGGGCCTCACCAGCACCTCCGGCCGGACCCTGACCTATGGCCTGGACGGCGGCCTTACCTATGACCTGGCCACGGGCGTGCGGCTCGGGGTCGCCGTGGACCAGCTCAACGCCAAGACGCTCGGCGACGTCAGCCTGAAGCCCCAGTTCCGGGGCGGCCTGCAGATCGACCTGGGCCAGCAGACCAAGTTGAGCATCGAGAGCGACCTCAATGCCGTGGAGCTGATGCCGGTCCCGGTGAAACAGCAGTCCTCCTCGGCGTCGCTGAGGTATGCAGTCAGTTCGACGGTGGTGTTCCTCGTGGGCGCGGAACAGCGCAAGGTCGACGGTGCCTCCGTCACCCGGGGCGGAGCCACCTTGCAGATCCGCACGGATTCCCTGCTGCTTGGGTTCGGATTCCAGGCCAGCCAGGACAGCCCGATGAAGAGCGCCACCCTCGGATTCCATTAATGGGCCGGTGGTTTGCCGGACCTCCCAAAGGGCTCCCGCTGCGGCTGGTGGGGTGCCTGTTCCTCTCGGCCATGGGTTTGTGGGCCCAGAGCCCTCCGACCCTGAAGGAGACGGCGGAGCGCTTCGACGCCGCCCAGGCCAAAGTGAATACGCTGCAGGCGCCCTTCTCGCTCACCATCCGCCGAGCTCTGCTCAAGACCCCCACCGTCACCAAGGGCACGCTCTTTCTCCAGGGCTCGGATTTCGTCCACTTCGCCTTCTCGCCGCCCGAAGACCTCATCCTGCACCTGACGCCCAAGGAGCTGATCTCCTACAGTCCGGCGGCGGGAGTCGGCGAGATGCTCAAGATCGGATTCATCAAGAACGCCAACCGGCAGTTCCTTGGGCTGGGCCAGAAACTGTCCTACCTCTCGGATTATTTCAAGATTTCCGTGGAGGACGGCAAGGAGGTGAAAGGGACCAACCTGCTCATCCTCAGCCCGCGCAGCCTCTCGGTGAGGAAGCGAATGGAAGTCTTGTACATCTGGGTCGACAAGGACTCCTTCCTGCCGCGCCAGGTGAACTGGGTGGAACGGGGCGGGGATTCCTGGTTGCTGGAACTGGGGCCGCTGGCCATCAACCAGCCCCTGCCGGCCGGGGTCACCGGATTCAAGGTCCCGCCCGGCGTTCCGCTAAAACAGGATTTCAGTTTTTTCGCCCTTAGAAAGTAGACTGGGCATAGGCTTTTCCGGGGGGAGAAATGATCGTCGTCTGCCCCTCCTGCGCGGCCCGCTTCCAGTATGCGGACACCCGGTTCCAGGGGGCGAAATCGAAGCGGTTCCAGTGCCCCAAGTGCGGCACGGTGTTCGAGGTCGCCAACCCGGTCCTGGCTGGGCTTGAGGTCCCTTTGGCGACTCCGCTTCAGCCAAGCCCTCTGGCGCCGCCGGCCCCAACCAAGCCCCCCCTCCCCAAGCCGACCGAAACCACCTCCCGGAAGCAGCGGGACGCCATGCTGTCCGCCGCGGGTCTGAGCGAGGGCCGACTCCCCGAAGGCATCCGCCATAGCCTTGCCTTCCTCTCCGGCCCCCAGGCCTCCACGGTCCGCCTGCTCACCACCCCGGTCACGGTGATCGGCCGCGAGGAGGGGGATGTGATCATCAACGATCCGGAAACGTCCCGCAAGCATGCCCGGATCGAAATCCATTCCGACGGAACCGCCTGGCTAACCGACCTGGGTTCCACCAATGGAACCTATACCGGCGGAACCCTGATCGACGGTCCTACCCAGTTGTCGGACCGGCAGGAATTCTCCTGCGGCAAGAGCACCTTCATGCTGCTGATCCGCACCCTTGATTCGATGTCCATGGATTGAAAAGATGCCCTCCAGCCCCGATCCCTTCCAGGCTCACCTGAACCGCGCAGCATCCCTGCTCCAGCAGGGAGAGGCGGTGCAGGCCGGCCAGATCTGGCAGGCCATCCTCAAGCGGGATCCCGCCCACCAGGCGGCTCGGGCCGGGCTCTACCAGGTGAAGCTGTGGCTTGAGCGCAACAAACCCCAGCCGGACAAGGAGCAGCTGCTCCGGGAAGGCTGCACGCTCTACGACATGGGGCAGATGCAGGACGCCCTCCAGAAGTGGGAGCGGATCCTGGCCGCCGATCCCCAGCACAAACTGGCCCTGGCCTACGCCAACGACGCCCGCCGGGAACTCGGTCTGGTTCCTCTGGAAGGGGCCGGCGCACCAGCGCCCCGGGTGGCGGATGGCCCGGCCCGGGAGGAGACCGACCAGGGTCCGACCCACTCCGCCCCCGGGGCCGACCAGTTGGTGCTGGAGGGGGTCCAGATCTATGACATGGGCATGGTGGAGGAAGCCATGGCCAAGTGGGAGCGGGCGCTCAAGGCGGTTCCGGACCACAAGGACGCCCTGGCCTATCTGGAGATGGCCCGCAGGGATCAGGAGCAGAGCCGACCCCCGGCCAGACCCGCGCCGACCGAGACCGCCAAAGCCGTGGTCGATCCCGGAATCTGGCGCGCCGAGCAACTGCTCCACCAGAACCGGCTGGAGGAGGCGGTGCAGGCTTTCCAGCGGCTCCTGGACCGGGATTCCCGGGATCCCCGGGTGCTCCAGGGCTACCATCAGGCCAGAGCCCTGCTCAACGCCCGCAGCGAGCCCCAGTCCATCACCCTGGTCGAGCTTGACCGCCCCGCCGCGAAGGCCGCCATCCCTGTTCCGGTGGGGCCCCCGCCGGCGTTGACGGCCCGGAGCGCCCCCCATCGGAATGGTTTCAAGCTCCCTTGGAGGCTCCAGGGGACGAAACTCCCGCCATGGCTCAACACCCCACGAAACCTGGCCCTGGCGGCCGGCCTGCTGTTCCTGGGGATCCTGGGAGCGGTCCTCTACGGCGAACATCGCCGGGAGGCCGCCCTGAAGGAAGCGGTCGCCGCAGCCAAGATCACCGCCCTGCAGCCGGTGGCCAGGATGACCCAAATCCCGGTCCTGGCCCAGTCCACCGAGGAGGTCCGCCAGGAAGCCGGCCGGGCCCTGGCCGACGATCCGCTGCTGGCCTATTTCCGGGCCGAGGAGTGGCAGCGGCGGGAACCGGACAGTCAGGCCGCGACGGATCTGGTGGCCCAGGCCAAGGCTGGGATCGCCGCGCTCAAGCGGCCCGGTGGAACCCTCCCGGATTTCGAAAAGGACCTCCAGGGAGGCGATCTGGACGGCGCCCGCCGAGGCATGCTCGGACTCCTGCAGCAGGCTCCCGACGACCCCGAATTGCGGTCCCGGGCCCGGGTGGTCCTGCTGGCGCTGGTGCCGATCTACACTGCCAAGGAGCGGTTCGACGACGCCCGGGACGCCCTCCGCCTGGGCCGGGCCATGTATCCCATGGACAAGAACTGGCCGGCCAAGCTTAAACTCCTTGAATCGATCCAGACCATGGCCAAACCCGACCGGACGCCCTGGATCCCCTTGCTGGGCTGACCTTGAACCCTCGAACCAACTGCCCGAGCTGCCATCATCGAATCACGCCCCTGGTCCTGGAGTGCCCCGTGTGCGGCCTGAGTCTGGCCCGGCAGCCGCTGCCCAGGCCGCTCCTGTTCCAGGCATCGGCTCTGGGCACCTCCGCCCCGGCCCGGGAAGAGCGGCACACCCTTTCGACCCCCGCCCTGGGCCGAGTGGAACCCATGACCATCCTGGAGCGGATTCCAGCTGACCCGGCCGAGGCCCAGACGTTCGAGGATCCCGGCCTTCACCTGGAGGGGCTCCGCCCGGCCCCGGCCCTGGAGCTGACCGACTCGTTCTGGCCCGTGGTCCGGATGGAGGCCCTGGAATGCCTCACCCTGGTCGGCCTGAACGCCCTGCTGGCGCTGGTGGCCAGTTGGATGGCGGGCGGCTCGCCCACCGCCGTCTATCTCAATTTCTGGTCCTACATCCTTCCGGTGCACGCTGCCGTATCCTGGGCCTACCTGATGGTGCCGCTGGTCCTGGTGGGCCAGTCCCCGATGATGGGCATCCAGGGACTGCTGCTGGACACCGATCTGCCCGAACGCAGGATGTCCTTCTCCCTGCTGCATCTGGTCTCCGTCCTCTGCTTCCCGGTCTCCTTCCTCTGCATGGTCCTCACCCCCAACCACCGCACCCTGGCCGAGCTCCTCTCCGGCCTGGAGATCCTGCAGCTCCCCGACCGGATGCGGTAGGGGGGGCCGGTTGTCGAAGCGACCGTGTTCCAGGCTGACGGCCGGGGCGCTGAAGATTGGACTGTTCGTTCTGTCCAAGCATGCCCTGCCGGCGGCCCCCTGGGCGCGGTCCGTCCGATGAGGTTTCGCGCCGCCCCAGACCGTCACAGGTGGAGATGCGCCGACCCATAAGTACCTCGCGGCGGAACCCGCCGCGAGGTACCACTGGGTCGGCGCCACACCTCGGAACCCGGACCTGTCCTCAGTCCGGCAGATGCATCCGGACCGAGGTGACGATCACGCCCGGGCGCTGCATCAACATCACCTTGATGCGGTACGCCATCTGGTTGTGGAGGACCCGCTGCCACCACTTGGGCGTGACGAACTCGGGCAGGATGATGGTCAGGCAGACTTCGGGCTCGGCCAGCCGGAACCGGTCCACCTCGTCCAGGATCGGCTCGACGATGCGCCGGTAGGGACTTGGTATGCTGCGCAGGGGCACGCCCATTCCGTAGTAGGCCCAATCGGCCCGCAGCTTCTGGATGGCGGGGCTTTCGTGGAAGCCGTCCGACCCCAGGTCCACGGTGATGGCTTCCACCCGGTTGCCGGAGATGAGGCGGGCGTATGCCAGAGCCTGGACCACTCCGGCATGGAGGCTGGACACCAGCACGATGGCGTGGTGCTTGCTCGGGAGGAAGGCGTCGGTGCGGCTCGCGGCCAGGGTGGACTTGACCTTGATGTAGTGCCGGTGGATGTTGAAGAACAGAACCACCAGCACCGGCACCAGGGCGATGACGATCCAGGCGCCGCCGGCGAACTTGGTGATGGCGATGTCGAGCATGACGACGCCCGAGGCGATGCCGCCCAGCCCGTTCACCACCGACTTGGCCTGCCAATGGCGGCCGCGCTTCTTGTACCAGTGCACCACCATGCCGGCCTGGCTGATGGTGAAGCCCAGGAACACGCCCAGGGCGTACAGCGGCAGCAGGATGTCGGTATTGGCGTGGAACAGGAAGACCAGCGTTCCGGAGAGGACCGAGAGGATCATGATGCCGTTGGAGAACACCAGCCGGTCACCCATGCTGGTGAACTGCTGCGGCAGGAAGCCGTCCTTGGCGTGGAGCGCGGCCAGGCGCGGGAAGTCGGCGTAGGCGGTGTTGGCCGCCACCACCAGGATGGCGAAGGTGAAGCCCTGGATCAGGTAGTAATAGACCTTGGCCGGCAGGTTCATGACTCCGCCGTGGCCGAGGATCTGGCGGGTGAGCTTGGACAGCAGGGTTTCCTGGACCAGGGTCGGATCCAGGCTGTGATGGTAGGTCACCCCGAAATGACGGCTGAGCAGGGTGATCCCCATGAACATGACCCCCAGCAGAAACACCATCCAGACCATGGTCTTGGCGGCGTTCTTCCCGGCCGGTTCCTTGAACGCGGTGACCCCGTTGGAGATGGCCTCCACTCCGGTCAGGGCGGTGCAGCCCGCGGAGTAGGCGCGCATGAAGACCCAGACGAAGACCAGGCCGGCCAATTGCGAGGCATGGCCGGCGGCATGTTCGAGCTGCTCCGGAACGATGACCACCGGTGCCCCGAAGATCCAGCGGCCGAAGCCGATGGCCAGCAGGATCATCATGCAGGTGATGAAGCCATAGGTGGGGATGGCGAACAGCTCACCGCTCTCCTTCACTCCCCTCAGATTGGCCATGGCGATGAAGGCGATGGCCAGCAGCGTCAGGATCACGTTATAGCCGTCCAGGGCCGGGATGGCGGCGGTGATGGCGGCGATCCCGGAGGATACCGACACCGCGACGGTGAGCACGTAGTCGATGAGCAGGGACGCGCCGGCGGTCTGGGCCGCCATCTCGCCCAGGTTCTCCTTGGCCACGATGTAGGCGCCGCCTCCGCCCGGGTATTCCATGATGGTCTGCCGATAGCTGAAGGCCAGCATGGTCAGCAGCAGGACAATGCCGGCGGCGACCGGCACCACCAGGCCGAAGACCGCCGAAGCGGCCACGCCTGCCGCGATGCCCACCCCGGCATGGCCCAGGGCCATGGACAGCGAGGCGGTGATTTCCTGGGTGGCGTAGGCGACTGAGGACAGGGCGTCCGAAGAGAACACCGCCAGTCCAATGGGATTGCTGATCTTGGTGTGTTGGGTTTCGTCGCTGGCCAAACGGCGACCGAGAAGAAGACGTCGAAAATCAGCCATATGCCCCCAGGAAAACCCTAGTTTGGATTATGACTCAAGAATGCGGCCGGGGGTGGGATCCTGATCGCCTCCATTATCTGGCATTGCCCTTGACCTACGGGCCATAGCCAGCGCTGGTGTTTCTCCGGGATCCTGTCCTTGATTTCGCACAAAACGTCAACCCCGCACAGGGGATCCGAGGCTTCCAGCGGCCCAGCCGCCCGCAATTGCGCGGTCCATGGTTCTTCCATGGGAGCCAAGGTCGCCGGCTGATGGCCGAACAGCACGCCCCGGTCATGGACCAGCCAGAGGTCCGCTCCGCTCTCCACCAGGGCCGCCAGGAAAGCCCGCACGGCTCGGGCGGTCCAGGCGCTGACGGCCTCTTCCAGCGGGTCCACCTGCTCCGGATCCTGGGTCCAGATCGACCTTCCGCCAAAGGCCCGCTCCACGCCGCGCTGGGCGACCACCCCGAACTGGCCCATCACGTTGGCCGCGAGAATGGTTCCCGGGCGGTGCTGCCCGATCCAGGCCCTTAGCGGTCCCGGATTGGGCTTCAGGGATCCCAGCAGACCAGCGAGCCGGCGGGAGACGGTCCGGGCGGCCCTGATCCTGCCGGACCAGGGTTCCCGGACCGTCCGGTAGGCCGTGGCAGAGAGTTCCGCCATTCCGCCGGTCAGGTCCTCGAACACCCAGGGCGCCAACCGTCCATGCCTCAGCAACGTGCGGATCCGGCTCAAAGGATCGGCATCCCACCCCACCGCGGATGGCGGAGCCAGACGCCAGGGGACCTCCAGGCCAGAGCCCGCCCCCAGGATGAGCACCTTGGCCTTGGGATCCGCGGCCTGCAGGCCTTCGCCCAGGAAGGACCGTACCCGGGCCAGATGGTCGGCCCAACCAGCCCGGTTCCGCCGCAGGAACGCCCGCTGCTCCAGGGCCAGGTCCCGGGCCAGGGAGGGGGCCATTACCGGCGGCTCCATAGATCGAACGGCTCGGTCCCGATCAGGGCGTTGAACGAGCCCGAGGGCCTGCCCCAGCCCTGGACCGGATCGCAAGTGCGCAGGAACCCGTATGAGACCTCCACATAGAACTTCGCCAGGATGGTCCGCAGCATGAGTCCGGCGGCCTCGCCCCGGGACGGCCCGAACAAACTTCCGGCATCCGCCGAAACCACGCCGTAGTCGAACCTTGGGATGGCCTGGAAGGAGGTGCCGTAGGGGCCGGGCGTCCGGATCGGAAAGCCCAGCCGCCCCACCAGAAAGTTGGGCACCAGGTAGCCCATGGACTTGGTGCCCATGAGGAAGGACGGACCGCCCAGGGTCCACCAGCGGTCCAGGGGCAGATGGTTGCCGTAGCCCCATTCCAGGTCCAGGTCCAGCCCCGGGTTGGCCGGGGAGCGGTCCGGACCGAAGGTGGTGAGCCCCCGTGCCCGCAGGTAGCCGTAGCGGAAGGTGGAGCCGTCCGCCTCCTGGCCGGGTGTCTGGTCCGGGACCCGCTGTCCGTAGCCGTAGCGGCCCCGGAGCAGCAGCCCTTCCCGAGGGAACGTGTGACGGTCGAAGTTGTCCCATTCCGAGGACAATTCCAGCGTTCGCTGGTGGGCCACCTCGCGCGCGCTGTCCCAGCTGATGGCCGCTTCGCGCCAACTGGCGTCCAGTCCGGCCTTGCCCTGGCCCAGGTTGCCGAACCGGGCGAACCAGCCCAGGCCCAGGTCGAGCCGGTCGATCCTGCCATCGCCGGCCCCCGCCGGCAGGGAATTGCTGTTGAACGGCAAAGGCCCGTCCAGCCGCTGGCGGGTGGAGGAGGTCTGCAGCTCCAGACCGGCCCCGGGGAGATCCTTGAATACAGGCCCCCGGATGGCCAAGGAGACCCGATCCTGGAGCCGGTTGCGGGCACCGGAAAGCTCGCCCTCGACCCCAACTCCGCCGAAATTGACGGTGCGGTAGGCCAGACCGGTCTCTCCCCCCAGGTTGGACTCGTAGCCCAGACCCAGGGCCAAGGATTGGCTCTGGTGATGCACCGCCACCAGGCTCAGATCCACTCCATTCTCGCCGTCGCCGGGGATCAGGCCGGGCATGGGCCTGAGCTGGTAGCGCAGCTCCATCAGATGGAGCCGCCCTTCGGCCAGGCCGATCTGCTGGCGCAGTTGAGCCGTGTGCAGAGGCTGCCCGAGCAGCGGCGCCATCAGCGCCCTCAGGTTGCGCTGTTCGGTCCCGTCCGCGGCGCCCCGGATCGAGAGGGCGGCGATCCTGGGTTCCTTGACCAGCACCCGGAGCACCCCGGCGTCATCGAAGCCGGATCCCCGAACGTCCACCAGGGGGATGCCATCCAGCACGATACGATGCACCCAGCCGCCCAGGAAAATCCCGAACGCCTCGGGATTGAAGGTCTCGCCCAGAGGAAACTCCGACCTCAAGGCGGCCTCGATCCTGGCCTGCCAAGGGCCGGGCGCCGTCACCGACCCCTGCCGGATCCGGGCGAAGGGCGTGAACTGGAAGCGCAGCACCTCGCCGTCCGAGGTCTCCGCCACGGCGGCCGTGGCCTGCTTCACCCACCCGTGGAGGAGCATCTGCTGCAGGGCGACGATGACGTCCTGGCGCCGGATCGGCTGGCCGCCAGGCAGCACCCGGCCGAGCATGGCCAGGGCCTCCGTGGCCAGGGGGCTCGGGGTCAGGTATTCGATCCGGCGGGTGGGCAGGATCTCCTCCCCCCCCAACCGGTCCAGCATGGCCGCCTCGAGGATCGGGATCTTCGCGTCCAGGGCCTTGCGGCCCGCCTCCACCAGAGCCGGCAACTGGCCCCCGTAGTCGGTGAAATCGACGGCCTTCAGCTCCGGGCGGATCAGGACATCGGCTTCGGCGCGGCTCTCCCACTGCCGGCGCTCCACCACCAGATCCAGGCTCCGGGCGGCCAGGGAGAAGAAATTGGTGACCGTCCGGGTTTCCAGGGGCGAGCTCACGTCCACCGCCAGGGTCAGGTCCGGGGTGAAGCTTTCCTTGGCCACGGACACCGGCAGATTCTCGACCAGGGCGCCGTCCACGTAATGCTGGCCGTCGATCAGCACCGGGCTGAAGGCCCCCGGCACGGCCATGGATGCCCGCAGCACCTCGACCAGATCGCCGTCGGCGAAAATCTTTCCTTGGCCCGTCTCCAGGTTGGTGGCCACCACCCGCAGGGGGTATTTCAGCCCATTGTAGTCACCGTGGGCGAAATAGGCACCCCGGGCCAGCAGGCCCTCCAGGGTCCGCTGGATCTCCACCCCATCGCGCAGGGACAGGGCAAACGAGGGCACCCCCCCGTCCACCTGGAAGGTGAGGAAGGTCCCGTTGTCCTCCTCATCCTCCTGGAGGGTCCGCCCCGGCCGGCGCAGCAGCGGGTCCAGGAAGGCCCGGTTGAAGTCCACCCGGGTGAACAGCTCCTCGATCTCCCTGCCCGAGAAACCGCAGGCCATGAGCGCCCCCATCAGCGCGCCGGCGCTGGTGCCGGTGACGCTGTCCACCGGAATGCCCAGCTCCTCCAGGCGCTGGATCGCGCCGATGTGGGCAATGCCCCGGGCGCCACCGCCGCTCAGCACCAGGGCCACCGAGGGACGGCCGGGAAGCTCCACCCTCGGCGCGAACCGGAACACATAATCCGGGGCGATGACCTTGACCTCGAACGGCGCGACGCCCGTCCCGGCGGCCGGCAGGAACGTCGAAACGAATACGGCGAGCGCCGCCCGAAGGTTCATGCTCAGGCTCCCAGCGCCACGCGCTGAGCCGCCATGAGAGCTCCGCATCCCTCCAGGCCCAGATCGATCAGGGCAAGCGCCTCGGACCGGCTGAAGCTGCGTCCCTCGCCGGTGGACTGGAACTCCACGATTTCCATGCCATCCCCGCCCTCCGGGCGCGCCGCCACCAGATTGCTGTCCACGGCCGCCTGGTGATCCTCTTCGTATTCCAGGTCGAGCACCAGCCCCTGGCGCAGGTCCGCCAGATCCGGCCGATCCATGATGCCGACGCTCACCGCGGCCACCTGGCGCACCAGCGCGGCCTGGAGGTCCTGGCTCGCCAGGGCCAGGGCCAGGGCCACCCAGGCGCCGGTGATGGCTGCGCACCGAGTGCCGCCGTCGGCGTTGATCACGTCGCAGTCCAGGGTGATCTGCCGCTCGCCCAGGAGCTGCAGATCCACCGCCTGGCGCAGGCTCCGCCCGATCAGCCGCTGGATTTCCACGGTCCGGCCCTGCTGCTTGCCCTTGGCGGCCTCACGGTCGGTCCGGGTGTTGGTGCTGCTGGGCAGCATGCCGTACTCGGAGGTGATCCAGCCCCGGCCCTGACCTTTCATCCAGCCCGGAACCCGTTCCTCCAGACTGGCGGAACAGAGCACGTGGGTGTTGCCCAGCCGGATCAGACAGGAACCGGCGGCATGGACCTGAATCCCGGTTTCCAGGGTCAGAAGCCTCATTTCATTAGAGGTTCTCATCGTCGGCACCTCCCAGCTCGATTTTTTTCACTCGATTTTTGTGCTGGAGACCGAGAAATGGGGTTTCCAAAAAGGTTTTAAGGTAACATTCAGCTTGGAGCGGATCCGTCAGCCGCTGGCCGAGAGCGATGGCGTTTGCGTCGTTGTGCTCCCTAGCCAGTCTGGCGTGCTCGGGGGAAGTCACCAGGGCACAACGGATGTTGGCATGGCGATTCGCCACCATGCTCATTCCGAGCCCCGAACCGCAGACCAACACTAGGCGTTCCCACTTGTCCTTTTCAGCCGCTGCCCGGTGCGCGAAATCCGGATAATCCACAGAGGCCGTGCCATCGGTTCCAAAGTCGACCGCCTCGTGCCCCTGCGCAAGGGCCCACGCCTTCAAGCGCTCCTTGAGGTCAAAACCTGCATGATCGCTAGCAAAACCAAGCTTCATAGTGCCGCTCCAGGAAAAAGGGTAACGGTATGAACCGCCCCATCCTCCAGTATCGCCCACTGGACCGAGGGTTTCTCCTCTGTCTTGAGGGGGAGCCCACCGCAGCGGACTGGCAGAAGACCCTGCGCTCCCTCCCCGGCAACCTCCATGGCCGCGACCGGCTGACCCCGGCCAAGGCCCGGCTGTTCCTGCCCGATGGCCGGCTGGTGGAAACCCACACCGTGCCCTTGCGCTGGCAGCGGGCCCTGCCCTGGCTGGCCTCCATGGCCCAGGACCCCGAGCGGGTGGGCGGAAGCCTGGCCTTCTGGGGCGTGGCCCTGCGCCTGCTCCAATCCCTGGTCCTGCGCGGCGCGCTGCTGCCGCAGTTGGACACCCGCGGCAATCCCTGGCGCGCCACCTGGGGCATCAGCCTCACCAGCCCCGTGGACCGGGGGGCGGTGGATCTGCTGCTGAAGTCCATGCCGCCCTCGGTGCTGGCCTTCCCCGAGGACGACGGCTGGACCTTCACCAAGGGCCTGGCCCTGGGCTCCCTGGAAACCGAGGAACTGGACGACGACCTGGCGATGCCCCCCAGTGGCCAACTGGTGCTCCGGGCCTTCCTGGAGGACGGCGCCGATTTCCTGGTACGGTTCGTGGCCGGATCCTTGCGCCAGGGGGAGGATCCCCGGCTGGGGCTCATCCACCGCCTGCGCGGCCACAAGCGGGACCGTCTGCCCTGGGACGACCGGCTGATGGTGGCGCTCAGCCACCCCATGAACGAATTCCCCACCATCGGCGTCACCGAGCGGACCCTGGGCGAGCAGCTGGAGCAGTGGAGCGAAGGGGCCCGGGTCCAATGGATCCGCCCCAGCCTCAAGCTGGAGGCGCCGCCGGTTCCGTCGGACCAGGACGCCATCCAGGAGGCCGACCGCCTTTCCGAGGGCGGCTGGACTCTCCGGGTGGGCCTGGAAACCCAGGAAGGGGACGTCATCCCGGCAGCCCGCCTCTGGGAAGCCACGATCGAACCGGAGGTGCTGGAGGCGCGCAAGGTGCTGCTCCGGGGCCTGGCCCGGGCGGTCCCGTTTTTCCCGCCCCTGGAGGGCACCCTTTCCGGCCGGCAGCCGGAGGACCTCATCCTGAGCCCTGCCGAAGCCTGGCAATTCCTCACCCGGGGCGCTTCCCAGCTCAAGGAGGCCGGGTTCCTGGTGCATATCCCCGAAGCCCTGGCCGAATTCGGCGGCGCCCGCCGCCTGCGGGCGAAGGTGAGGCTCGGCGCCCGCGCCGTGGTCGAGGACCGCCAGGGATCCGATGGCCTGGACTCGGCCGTCTCCGCCGACTGGTCGCTGATGCTGGGCAACGACAGCCTGGACCTGCAGGACTTCGCCCAGATGGCGAGCCTCAAGCATCCCCTGGTGGCCTGGAAGGGCAAATGGGTCGCCCTGGACCCGGAGACCCTCAAGCAGATCACCCAGGTGATCCAGGCCAGCCGCGGCGCCGGCTTCGAAAGCATGAGCCGGGGCGAGGCGCTGGCCGCGGCCCTTACCGGGACCGCCCGCATCCCGGGCGTCACCGAGGCCATCGAGGTGGAGACCGCGGGCGACTTCGGCGCCGCCCTGGACGAACTCAAGGTTCTCCCCGACAAGCCCATCACCCAGCCGGCCAGCTTCATCGGCCAGCTGCGCCCCTACCAGCTGCGCGGCCTGGCCTGGCTGGACGGCCTGTCCCGGCTTGGCCTGGGCGGCATCCTGGCCGACGACATGGGCCTGGGCAAGACCATCGAAGTGCTGGCGCTGCTCCTGCACCGCCAGGAGAAAAGCCCCAAGACCGGGGCCCCCACCCTGCTGATCTGCCCCACCTCGCTCCTGGGCAACTGGGAGCGCGAAATCTCCAAGTTCGCGCCGACCCTGCCCTGTTTCGTCCATCACGGCAACAACCGGGACAGCCTGCCGCTCACCTTCCGGGCGCACACCATCGTGCTCACCACCTACGGCGTGATTCGCCGTGAGGAGGAGATCTTCGGCGCCCGGGTCTGGGGTCTGGTGGTGGTGGACGAGGCCCAGGCCATCAAGAATGCCGGGTCCTACCAGGCCAAGGCCGTGCGCAAGCTCAAGGCCCCTTTCAAACTGGCCCTCACCGGCACCCCCATCGAGAACCGGCTCCTGGAGCTGTGGTCGATCCTGGCCTTCGCCCTGCCGGGCTACCTGGGCAGCGAATCCTCCTTCAAGGAGCAGTTCGCCTCCCCCATCGAGAAGTACCGGGATCCGGACGCGGCCCTGGAATTGCGCCAGCGGGTGGGCCCCTTCATTCTGCGCCGGCTCAAGACCGACCGCACCATCATCCAGGACCTGCCCGAGAAGAACGAGATGAAGGTCTACACCCAGCTCAGCAAGGAGCAGGCCCTGCTCTACAAGGCGCGAGTGGACCAGATGGACCAGGATATCCTCGCCGCCAAAGGAATCGAGCGCCGGGGCCGGATCCTGGCCCTGCTCACCCACCTCAAGCAGATCTGCAACCATCCCTCCCAGTTCCTCAAGCAGGCCGGCCCGTACAAGGGGCGCAGCGGCAAGCTGGAGCGGCTCACCGACATGCTGGAGGAAGTCCTGGAAACCGGAGAGAAGGCCCTGGTGTTCACCCAGTTCAAGGAGATGGGCGACCGGCTCCAGATCCACCTCAAGGATGTGCTGGGCTTCGAACCCCCGTTCCTGCACGGCGGTTCCTCCCGCGAACAGCGGGACGAGATGGTCCGGAGCTTCCAGGAGGACGCCGACGGCGCCAAGGTGCTGCTGCTGAGCCTCAAGGCCGGAGGTGTCGGCTTGAACCTCACCGCCGCTACCCACGTGTTCCACTTCGACCGCTGGTGGAACCCGGCCGTGGAGGACCAGGCCACCGACCGGACCTACCGCATCGGCCAGACCAAGAACGTCCAGGTGCACAAACTCATCACCATGGGCACCCTGGAGGAGAAGATCGACGCCATGCTGGAATCCAAGCGCGACCTGGCGGACCGGGTGGTGGGCACCGGCGAAGGCTGGCTCACCGAACTGGATGACGATGCCCTGCGCCGGCTGGTCCTGCTGGAGCCCGACGCCGACATCATGGGCGAGGACGAACTCAACGGCAACGGCAACGGCCACTCCAACGGCAACGGCCACGGCAATGGCGACGGCAACGGCAATGGCCATGC
>Ga0302279_10000946_pt1 | contig 42700 bp, 33 predicted proteins | sample III_Bog_N3_3_FD_194541 | JGI IMG/M metagenome (GOLD analysis project Ga0302279, IMG submission 194541) | Peat permafrost microbial communities from Stordalen Mire near Abisko, Sweden - III_Bog_N3_3 | ecosystem: Environmental > Terrestrial > Soil > Wetlands > Peat | place: Sweden: Abisko... | reverse complement strand
CAACGCCCAGGCCGGGGTGGACGCCAAAGCCCAGGTGATCGTGGCCTGCGAAGTGGTGAACACCAGCGCGGATTGCCCCCAGTTGCTGGCCATGGTGGACCAGGTCCGCGCCAACCTGGGCCGGAAACCCGACGTCTGCTCGGCGGACGCTGGCTACTGTTCAGAGGCCAACCTGGCTGGCATGGCAGCCCGGCACATCAGAACCTACATCGCGACGGGACGCCAGAAACACGGCTCCGATGCCGCGATCCATGCGAAGAACGGCCAACCGGGAAGCCTGATCGCAGCTAGGCGAGACAAGCTGAAACGAGGCGGATGGCGGAGCCCCTACCGGCTGAGAAAGCAGGTGGTCGAACCGGTGTTCGGCCAGATCAAGCAGGCCATGGGGTTCCGCCAGTTTCTGCTGAGAGGCCTCGCCAAGGTCAAAGCCGAGTGGCAGATGGTCTGCACGGCCCACAACCTCCTCAAGTTGGCGAGAGCCTCGGGCTGAGGCGGGTTTCCGCGGAACGGCTAACCCTGGTTGAAGCAAAGGCCCTCGTTCCAAGCCTAATATGGGTGGAACAAGGTCCTTGCTCGTAAGGGCATCAAACGGTTTGGTTCCTTGATTGGAGCGACGAAGGAGCGGAGATCACGGAACCGAACCGACCTACGGGCGCAATGTTGGGACCCGAATGGGATACATGGACGGGTTCCTAGGCCTGGACCCGCCAGCCGCCCCCGGGCGGGTGGGGCGGCAGGCACGATTTTGCTGTGCCCCTGGCTATTCATTAATTAATAATTACATTCGGAGGTTGTAGCCCAGAGGCTCGCCCCCTGGATGCCCCAACCCGATTTCCAGGACGGCCTGGCCAAGGATGGTCCCATGCAACTGAAGCACCTCCACCTGGCGTTCGAGGGCCTGGTCTTCATCGCCATGGCCCTGGCCGGCGCGACCGGGCTGCACGCGAGCGGGTCCGCCATCAGCGTCGGCCTCGGCCCCGTGGCCGTCGCCATCAACCCCGTGACCAACAAGGTCTATGTGGCGCCCAGCGGCTCCAGCACCGTCACCGTCATCAACGGCGCGACCCACACCACGGCCACCGTCAATGTGGGCGGACAGTCCACAGCCATTGCCGTCAACCCGGCGACCAACAGGGTCTATGTGGTGACCCCATCCTTGGCCACCCTCGCCGTCATCGATGGCGCGACCGACCTGGTCACGGCCCAGGTCAACGTTGCCACCCATGCCTTGGCCGTTGCCGTCAATCCGGTCACCAACAAGATTTATGTGGCCAACACGTATTCGAACGCCATCACCGTCGTCAACGGCGTGGACAACGGCATAAGCCGAACCATAAATGTTTCGTCACCCCCCATAGGCATGGCCATCAACCCCGTGACCAACCAGATCTATGTGACGATGGGGCTGGTCAATGCAGTCACCGTCATCGACGGCACAAACCCCAGCGAGCAGACGTCCGTGCCGCTTGGCTACGCTCCCGACGCCATGGCCATCAACCCAGTGACCAACATGGTTTACGTGGCGCGCTTCGGCGACGACTTCGTCACCGTCATCAAAGGCGCGACCGACACCAAGACCAAGGTCATGGTTGGCCTTTCGATCGCAGCCATGGCCATCAACCCAGTGACCAACCGGGTCTATGTGGCGGACAAGAATTCAGCCACGGTCACGGTCATCAACGGCCCGTCCAACACCACGACCGTCATCAACGGCCCGGCCTGCACCCCGCTTTCCGGGGCCACGCCCCAAGCCATTGCTGTCAATGCCGTGACCAACAGGGTCTATGCGGCGAACCCGAATGCCGGCACCGTCACCGTCATCGACGGCGCGACCAACGTCCCGAACCCGGTCAGGATGGGCAGCGTTCCCTATGCGATCGCCATCAACCCCGTGACCGACAGGGTCTATGTGGCGAACAGGAATTCAGGGACCTATGGCACCGTCACGGCCCTCGACGGCGCGACCAACGCCACGACCGCCGTCAGCGTGGGCAAGCATCCCGATGCCATTGCCGTCAACCCCGTGACCAACCGGATCTATGTGGCGAATGCCGATTCTGCCGCCGACCCCGGCTATGGCAGCGTCACCGTCATCAACGGTGCGGACCATACCAGCAGCGAGGTCAGCGTCCTAAATGATCCCACAGCCCTTGCCGTCAACCCCCTGACCAACAAGATCTATGTGGCCAATTCGCAAACCAACATCGTCACCGTCATCGACGGCGCGAACGAGGCCACGACCGACGTCCTTGTTGGCCCAGGGCCCTCAGCCATCGCCGTCAACCCCTTGACCAACAGGGTCTATGTGGCGGACGCGGGTTCCAACAGCGTCACCATCATCGACGGCGCCACCACCGCCACCAAATCCGTCAGGGTGGGCCAAGGCCCCTGGGCCGTTGCCGTCAACCCCCGGACCAACAGGATCTATGTGGCGAACCGGAATTCAGGCACCGTCACCGTGATCGACGGCGCGAGCAACGCCACGGTCCATGTCCCGGTCGGCTCGCAGCCCCAGGCCATGGCCATCGACCCCCGGACCAACAAGGTCTATGTGGCGAACACAGGTGCCAAGACCATCACCGTCATCGACGGCGCGAGCAACGTCCCGACCAAAGTCGACGTCGACCTCGCCCCCACCGCCATCGCCGTCAACCCCGAGACCCACAAGGTCTATGTGGCGGACAAGGTTTCCGGACTGGTCACCATCCTCGACGCGACGACCCTGGCCCGGACCACCCTCAGCGGCGGCTCCCAGCCCGCAGCCATCGCCATCGACCCCGTGACCGGCAGCGTCTACGTGGCGAACCAAGGTTCCGGCACCGTCACCGTCATCGACGGCACGACCAACAACGCCACGACCGTGGCCGGGTTCGGCCCTGCCAGCGCGGCCATCGCCATCAACCCCGCGACCAACCGGGTCTATGTGGCGGACGCCCAAACGGACACCCTCACGGTCCTGGACGTGGATGGCAGCGTTCCGGTGCCGGTGACGCTCACGGCCACGGGTACGGACGATGCCTTGACCGTCAGCAACAGCAACCTGTTCGCCACCATGAACCCCGATCCGGGGTTCACGGTGGCGGCCACCAGCGGGTATGCCGGCTCGGCGGCCTACGCGGGCCTCCCCGGCCTCACCGAACCCACGCCTTCCGCACTCTACTGCCGGGTGGATGGCGCCGGGTCCGGACCATGGACCCAGGCTTCGCTCGGCAGCTCAGCGCCGGGCAGTGCGACCTTCACCCTGACGCTGGCAGGGCAAAGCGTGGGCCTGCATACCCTCTACCTGTACGCCGGCTGCGGGGGCGAGGCCGTGGCGGCCAGCTCGGGGAACGGGCCGGGCAGCACGCCGGAGATCAGCAGCCTCAAGGCCGTCACCTTTGTCGTCCTGCCGGTCGCGACCACCACCACCCTTTCCGCCGTCCCGAACCCGCAGCAGTCCGGCACGCCGGTGCAGGTCACCGCCACCGTGGCCCCGTACCGGACCGCAGCGGCGGGGCCTTCCGGAAGCGTGAGCTTTTTCGACGGCTCGAGGCTGTTGAAGGAGGTCACGCTGGACCCGGTCAGCCTCAAGGCGGACTGTTCGATCCCGGGCCTGGCGGTCGGCACCGATGCCCTTTCGGCGATCTATTCTGGCGACGCCAGGTATGGCGATTCGACCGGAACCCTGGCGGAACAGATCGTCCTGACCACGGGCGTCCCCAGCTACGCCATCAGCTTCAGCACGGACGGGACCCCGGGCGCGACCCTGACCGGGAGCACCAGCCAGACCATCCCTTCCGGCGGCGCCGCCACGGCCGTCACCGCCAACGCCCCGGCCGGCTTCGTCTTCGTGAACTGGACCGGCAGCGACGACTTCCCCACCAGCACCGCCAACCCGCTCACCGTCACCCCCGTGACCGCCGCCTACGTGATCAAGGCCAACTTCGCCGCCGACGGCGTCCTCATCACCGGCCCCTCGACGCCGATCCTCAGCGTTCCGGCCAGCGGCGGCAGCGCCACCACCAGCATCACCCTGCGCGCGCTCCAGAGCGTGGCCAACCCGGTGACCCTGAGCGCCTCCGGGCTGCCCGCCGGGGCCACCTGCAGCTTCTCCACCGTCACAATGAACCTTTCAACAAGCCCCGTCCCGGTTTCCGTGACCATCACCGTCGCCCCGGCCCTGACCCTGGCCCGGCCCAAGGGCGTTCCGCCCCTGGGCTTCGGCTCCGGCGCCGGTGCCCTGCTGGCCTGCGGCGTCCTGGCCGGCCGCCGCCGCCGCAGGCGCATGGGCCTCTTCCTGGGCGCCCTGCTCCTGGTGGTGCTGGGCGGGATGACGGCCTGCGGCGGTGGCAACGGCAGCCTCCAGGCCGTCGCCACCAGCCGGCCCCGGCCTGCCGCCGGCAGCTACCAGGTGACCCTCACCTGCAGCAGCGCCCAGGGGGTGCCCGAGGCCAGGACCTCCTTCCAGCTGAGCATCGACTGAGCCGGGACAGCAGCTCATGGACTACGGCTACGATCCGGCCATGGTCGCCCGCACCGTCGGCGAAATCAAGTGGGCGCTGGACAACGCCGCCAACCTCGAGCAGGGGGCACTCCAGCGGGGCACCGGGACCATGACCACCACCCAGAAGGTCTGGAGCTGGCTCGGCTACTGAACGCCGGCGGCCGGCAGAAGACCTCCTGTCGGTCGCCTGCCCTCACCTTCCCTCACCTCCCAGGAAACCCCAGCCCTGTCCGCCGCATCTAGATCAGCAAGGTGCCAGGAACCGGACGGGCAAGGATGCCCGTCCCTGCCCCGGGCGCTCCACGGGGAACCGATGCGCCCAAGCCACCTGATCCTTCATGCCGCGGCGCTCCTGGTGCTGGCCTGCCCGCTCCGTGCCGCGCGGATCACCCGCACCTACGCCCTGGAAAACCGGTCGCAGGCCCCGTGGCTGATCCAGGCTCCGCCCGGTCCGCCAGCGGCCGCTGGCGGCGAGATCAGCGACAGCGCCCTGGGCAGCGAGGGCAGCGAGGGCAGCGAGGGCAATGAGCGCGCCGAGATCCAGGTCACGGACGCAGGCCCCGGCCCGAACGCGTGGACCGAGGCGTCCGGCCCGGCGCCGGGGTTCTCCGGGCAGCTCGAGGCCCGTTCCAGCCTCACCCTGGCCGTCACCTTGGAAGCCGCCACCGCGCCCCCGGTGCTCCATCTGTTCCGCGCCCCCGGCTCCCCCCAGGAGCCCGTGCTCCTGGATCTGGCCGGCCCCCGTTCCGGGCCCGACGCCGGCGACGGGCTGGACGGCAGGTTCATCCTCCCCCTGGACGAAGCGCCGCCGGAACCGGTGGCGGGCCCCAGCCCCGCTCCGCGGTCCACCCCTTCCGGACCCGGCGCTCCTTCCCGGAATTCGGGTCCAGCTGCGCCGGGCCCGGAGGCAGGTGGCGCCCCGGCCATCGGCCAAGGTCCGCTGTCCCCGGCGAGCTCCGCCCACCCCGACCAGGCGGGCCCGGCCGAGGATGCGCCCGATCCCTTCCTGCTGGCCTCCGAAAGGATGCAGGGGTACTGGGACAAGGACCTGGGCGCGACCCTGGCGGTGGGCTTCCCGGCGCCGGCCCTGGCGGCCCTGGCGGGGCCATTGGGCGAACTGGCCGACTGCAGGAAGGCCTTCGGGATCCAGTGGGCCGCCATGGAAAAGCTGCTGGCGCGGGTCGCGGCCCCCACCGCGCTCCCCATCCCCACCTACGTGAAGACCCTGAAAGTCGTCCTGGTCCTGCTGGAAGGATTCGAAGACAAGGCGCGGCAAACCTTCGTCCAGCAGGCGGACTGCATCATGGTCCGGTTGCAGCCGTCCATCCTCAAGGCCCTGGGCGCCACCCAGCGCCGGCTGGTGAACCTGCCGGCCTCCCACACCCAGGGGACGGCCGAAGCCTTGGCCGCCGAGTACCGCCTGCTTTCGGCCCGGTGGCAGGCGACCCAGTGCCTGGCCCTGGAGTGGGCCGCCGTCGCCACCACCGCGCCGTGGTCGGCCTGGCGGGAGGCCGTGCACCTGCCGCGCCGGACGGCCGCCTTGGATCTGTACCTGGGCTGGACCGGGGCCCCGGCTCCCTTCCTGGCGCCCCTGGGCCAGGACCAGGACCCGGACCAGATCCGGTTCATCACCTCCGATCAGCGGATCCGGAACATGGCCCTGGCCTGCGGTCTGGATGCCGACACCTTGACCACCTTCGATCTGGAGGCCTGGATGCGGGTGCTGGACCAGCGGCGCACGGACCAGGGCATCCGGGTGAAGACCATGGAAGCACAACGGGTCATGGCCGACGCCACCCGGGACCGCGAGCAGGCCGAACGGGCCCAGGCCCGCCAGGCACGGGAGGCCGCCCAGAAGGCCACCCGTCTGGCAATGCAGCAAAGCGCACAGCGGGCCCAGAGGCAGGCCGCCTCCCGCGCCCGGGAGCAGCACAAACGCGACCAGGAAGCGCGCACGGCGGAAAAGCGGCGGGAGGCCGAGGCCACCCGGGCCCGCATCGAACGCGAAACCCGGATGGCCCAGGACCAGGCGCGCGCGGCCGAAGCCGCCCACAGCAGCCGGGAAGCCCGGGAACGGGAGGCAGCCCGAAGCCGGGCCGAGGCCCGGGACGCCCTCCGGGCCCAGCGGGCGGTGGCCAAGGCGCGGCGGGAGGCCGAAAGGAAGCGTGCGGTCGAAGCGGAAGCACAGCGTGCAGCCGACAGCCAGCGGGCAGCGGAAGCGCAGCGGGCGGCAGACAGCAAACGAACAGCCGATACGGAGATGCAGCTGGCGGCAGGAACCGCGCCAAAGCGGCCATACAAACCCTTCGCGCCCTTCGCGCAGGAGGAGGTCGCGTTTCAGCGGCCCCTGGACCGCGAGCTCCGGATCCGCAGGCTGCTGCTCATCCCGAGCCAGGCCCCCCTGGAGGCCGGCACCGCCGCCCGGGTGCAGGCCGCCATCCGGCGCAACTGGCTGCGCAACCACCCCGGCCTGCCGGCCCCGGAGCCGCCGCCCGCCCCCGCGTTTTCCACGCGCCTGATCCACCCGCTCCGCGGCCCTGCCCCCGCCTCTTCGCCCGGGACCGTGCAGCGGTACGCCACCTCGCCCTATCCCGCCCCGGCCTCGGCCGAATGAGGACCGTCCCCGCCGGGGCGGACTAGGGAGTGTCGGCAAAGTGCCACGGAATGGATAAACAGGGATGAACGCCGATCGACGGGATAGCCAGCCCGTCTTCTTACGATATATGTTTTATTTACTAATTGGGTTCCCGGGTCATTCGACCCCCGGCAGCGCGAAATAGGCCCTGGCGTTGCCGTAGCAGATGGCCTGGACCATGGCGCCCACGCTGTCGAAGTCCGCGGGGGCTTCCCCGGCCTCGATCCAGCCGCCCAGCAGGCCGCACAGGACGCGCCGGAAGTACTCGTGGCGCGGGAACGACAGGAAGCTTCGGGAATCGGTGAGCATGCCCACGAAGCGGGACAGCAGGCCCAGATTGGCCAGGCTGGTCATCTGCCGGCGCATGCCTTCCAGATGGTCGTTGTACCACCAGGCGGAGCCCAGCTGCAGCTTGCCCGGCATCGAGCCGTCCTGGAAGCAGCCCATGACCGAGGCCAGCGCCTCGTAGTCGTGGGGGTTGAGGGAATACAGAATGGTCTTGGGCAGCAGATCGTCGCGCTGCAGCGCGTCCAGGAAGGCGGCCAGTTTGTCGGCGACCCGCGCGTCCCCCACCGCATCGTAGCCGGTGTCGGGGCCCAGGCGCCGGAACATGGGCGTGTTGAGGTTGCGGATGGCGGCCAGGTGCAGCTGCATGGCCCAGCCGCGCCGCGCATCCATGCGGCCCACTTCCAGCAGCAGGGCGGTGCGGAAGCCCTCCGCCTGCGCCTGGCTGGGCACCTGGCCCTGGCGCAGGGCGGCGAACTGCTGGCCCAGCGCCTCGGGCGTGGGGAAGCTGGCCACCGGCGCCACCAGCGCATGGTCCGAAGCCCGGCAGCCCTGGGCATGGAAGGCGGCGTGGCGCCGGTCCAGGGCGGTCACCAGGTCCCGGTAGCAGTCGATGGACAGATCGGCGGCGGCCTCCAGCCGGCCCAGGTAGGCGTTCCAGGCGACCGGGTCCGCCACCGCCATGGCCTGGTCGGGCCGGTAGCTGGGCGCCATCACCGGCTCCCCGGGCTGCCGCGCGGCGGCGTAGGCCCGGTGGTGTTCCAGGCTGTCGGCCGGATCGTCGGTGGTGCACACCGCGCGCACCCGCATCCGGGTGAGCAGGGCCCGGCACCCGAAGGCCGGGGTGGCCAGCTGGGCGTTGCAGGCCTCCCAGATCGCCGGCGCGGTCCGTTCGCAGAGCGGTTCATGGATCCCGAAGTAGCGCTGCAGCTCCAGGTGGGTCCAGTGGTGCAGTGGGTTGCCGATCAGGGCCGGCACGGTCCGGGCCCAGGCCAGGAAGGTGCGGTAGTCCGGTTCATGGCCGGTGATGTCCGCTTCGGGCACGCCGTTGGCCCGCATGGCGCGCCACTTGTAATGATCACCGCCCAGCCAAGCGTGGGCGAGGGTCTTGAAGGGCGTGTCGCCGGCCACGTCCGCCGGGCTCAGGTGGCAGTGGTAGTCGAGGATCGGCATGGCCTCGGCATACTCGAAGAACAGCCGCCGGGAGCTTTCGTCCGGAAGCAGGAAATCGGAGTTCAGGAAAGTTTTCATAGGGTCACTCCTTCCTTGAAGATGGCCGGGTCGCGGCAGCCGCCGGTTCCGCCCGGCCTCCGCTCCGGGCCACGGCCCGCGCCAGCGCCGCGGCCATGCCCAGCGCGCGGATGTCCTGGAAGCTCTCGGCCACGGCCTCCGGGAAGCCGGGAATGACCGGCAGCGGCCCGCCCCAGATGACCGGATCGGCCAGCACCGCCCGCACGGCCTGGACCGGGTCGGCGGCCGCCAGCGGTTTCAGTCCATGGAAGGCGGCCAGCACCGGCGCTTCATCCTGCAGCCCGGCCACGGTGGTGTAGCGCTCCACCAGGGCGGCCAAGGAAAAGGCGATCAGGGCCGGGGCGGCCCCGCGCTGGGCGGTGCTGGCCACGGCGCTGGGCAGCAACCGGGCGCGCCACTTGGACACCGAATTCAGGGTGATGCTGTTCAGCCGGTGCTCCAGGAAGGGGTTGTCGAAGCGGTCCAGGATGGTCCGGGCATAGGCGACGCCTTCGGCTGCGGGCAGCGGCAGGGCCGGCAGGATCTCGTGGTCGTACAGGGCCTCCAGCGCCGGGCGCAGGGCGGGATGGTGCAGGCAGGCGCGCACCGTGTCGACCCCCAGGGCGGTGCCGACCATGGCCAGGAAGGTGTGGCCGCCGTTGAGGATGCGCACCTTCAGCAGCCGGTACGGGGTGATGTCGTCGGTCCACACCACGTTCAGCCCGCTGGCGCGGAACGGCAGCAGGTCCTCCCGCTCGGCGCCCTGGATGGCCAGGAGGTGGTAGGGCTCGCCCACCGACAGCAGGGCGTCGTCGAACCCGGTCTCGGCCAGCAGCTGCCGGCGCGCTTCCGGATCGTACCCGGAGACGATGCGGTCCACCAGGGTGTCCACGAAGGTGCAGTCCTCGGCGATCCAGCGCTCGAAGGCCGGGTCCTGGAACCAGCGCCGGGCGTGCTGCAGCACGAAGCCGCGCAGGGTCTGGCCGTTCCGCTCGATCAGTTCGCAGGGCAGGACCAGCAGCGCCGAGGCGGGGGTGCCCCCCAGGGCCAGGTAGCGGGCCCGGAGCAGCTGGGTCAGCTTGCCCGGAAAGGATGCCGCCGGGCGGTCCTCGGCCCGATCCGACGCGTTCATGACGATGCCCGCTTCGGTGGTGTTGGATACGATCACCCGCAGCTCCGGGTTTCCGGCCGCGGCCAGGAAGCCCGGGAAGTCTTCGTAGGGGTGGTAGCGGGCGGCGATCACCCGGATGCGCCGCTGCTCGTGGACCACCGCCCCCCCGGCCCGGCCCCGGAGCACCGTGGTGTAGACGTTGTCCTGCTCTGCGAAAACGGGGTTGAACGGGCCCGGGGTGGCCTTGACCAGCCCGACGGTGCCGTCGAAGGCCGGGCGCATGCGATCCACCATCCAGTCGATGAACGTGCGCAGGAAATGGCCTGCTCCGAACTGGAGGATACGGAGGGGTCTCGGTCGATCGAGGGTCATGGTCGTCCCTATCGTGAAAGCCAGCCGCCATCGACGGCCAGAAAGAAGAAGTCGCACACGGGTTTCATCAGCGCTGCACCCGCTTCATGAACGGCCTCGCACGGTTCGCGGAAAAGTCGGAATCAGGCTTCATCTTATCAGTCAGGCGCGGAAACAAGGTGAATATGGATCCATGTTCCATTTTCAAGACCAGGCCGGCGGATCCCGGCGCGTCGGCTAGTGGAAGCCGAACAGGCGCGGGATGCAGGTGGCGATGTCGGGGAAGTAGGTGATGACCGCCAGCACCAGGTACATCGTGGCGTAGAACGGCAGCATCCCCTTCAGCACCTTTTCCATCCGGATCTCGCCCAGGGCGCAGCCCACGTTCAGCGCGGAGCCGATGGGCGGCGACAGCAGGCCGATGCCCAGGTTGAGCATGAGGATCACCCCGAAGTGCACCGGGCTCACCCCGAACCCGACCCAGCCCGGATAGCCGGCCAGGGCCGGCAGCAGGATCGGCGTGCAGATGAGGATCAGCGGAGCCATGTCCATGATGCAGCCCAGGACCAGCAGCAGCGCGTTGACCATGGCCAGGACGACGAACTTGTTGTGGGAGATGGCCAGCAGGAGCGTGGTGATCCGCTGGGGCACCTGCAGGGTCGCGAGGATGTAGCCGAAGGCGCTGGCGCAGGCGATGAGGGTCATGACCATGCCCAGGGTCCGGGTGGCCTTGAACAGCACCCGCTTCATGTGCGCGATCTGGACTTCCCGGTAGACGAAGAAGGTGATGATGAAGGCGTACACCACCGCCACGGCGGAGGATTCGGCGGCGGTGAACACGCCGGACAGGATGCCCGCCATGATGATGACCGCCGTGAGCAGGCCCAGCACCGAGCTGCGCAGGGCGGTCAGCACCGCCTTGAGGGAGAACGGGTCGCCCTTGGGATACTTGCGGATGAGCGCGATGATGTAGGCCAGGACCATGAGGCTGAGCCCCAGGAACACCCCGGGCACGATGCCGGCCAGGAACAGCGCCCCCACCGAAGCGCCCCCGGCGATGCTGCCGGCGGCGATGGAATACAGGATCATGTTGTGGCTGGGCGGCACCAGGACCCCCTGCACCGCGGAGGAGATGGTGATGCCCACCGAATAGTCGGTGTCGTAGCCCTTCTTCTTCATCATCGGGATCATGATCGAGCCGATCGCCGACACGTCGGCGACGCAGGATCCGGTGATGCCACCGAAGAACATGCAGGACACCACGTCCACCATGGCCAGCCCGCCGCGCAGGCGGCCAACCAGGGCGTTGGCCAGCACCACCAGGCGCTGGGAGATGCCGCCTTCGCTCATGATCTCCCCGGCCACGATGAACATGGGGATGGTGAGCAGGGACATGGACTGGATGCCGGTCTTCATCTGCTGGGCCAGGACCGGCAGCGGCAGCCCCATGTAGAGCGCGGTCCCCACCGCGGAAAGCACCAGGGTGAAGGAGATCGGCACCTTCAGGAGCACCAGGACCGCGAACAGGGAGAACAGGATCGCGATGGCGATCATCGGATCATACATGACGGCCCGCCTTGTTCATGAAGACCCGGTCCAGGTAGTCCACCTCCGGTTCGGCGGAGGGACGCCGCAGGGCGTCGGCCAGGGTCGAGCACATGACCAGCGCGCCGCTGACCGGAATGAACAGGTACTCCACATAGGAGGGGATATCGATGGAGGCCAGGGTGGAATAGGCGCCGATCCGGATCAGCTCCACGCCGAAATAGATCAGCAGGCCGCCGAACCCGAACACCAGCACGCTGACGATCCGCTGGGCGATCCGGTCCACGGCTTCATGGTGGAAGATGAGGTGCAGCAGATCGATCGAGGAATGCACCTTGCGGCGCACGCCCACGGCCAGGGCGATGAACACGTACCAGATCATCAGGATGAGGGTGATCTCGTCGGCCCAGGCGATGCTGAAGCCCAGGACGTAGCGGCAGCACACATCGGCGAAGATGAGCGCGGTCATGATGCCGAGCAGCGCCAGCGCGAACCAGGTCAGCGCCGCGAAGACCCGGTCCAGCGCCCAGTTGAGGAACTTCATGGCAGGACTCCACAGAACCAGCGGGCGTTTTTCGGTTACTTGACGGCCTTGATCTGGGCGATCAGGCCCGCGTAGTCCTTGAACTCGTCGTAGATCGGCTGCACCGCGCGCTCGAACTCGGCCAGCGACTTGGCGTCCAGGTAGGTGATCTTGCAGCCCTTGGCCTTGGCCTTGGCCTCGTTGTCCTTTTCCGACTTGACCCACAGCGCCTTCTGGAACGGCACCGAGGCTGCGGCGGCCTGCCTGACGACATTCTGATCGGCCGCGGAAAGCTTGGCCATGGCGACCTTGCCGGCGACCAGGATCTCGGGGACGCGCATGTGGCCATCCACCGTGAAGTAGCGGGCCACTTCGTAGTGGCTGAAGCCGATGTAGGACGGCCAGTTGTTCTCGGCGCCGTCGATGACGTTGGTCTGCAGGGCCGAATAGATATCGCCGGTGGCCATGGGCGTCGGCGAGGCGCCGAGCGCCTTGACCAGGTCCATGGGCAGCTTGGCCTGCTGCACGCGGATCTTCAGGCCCTTCATGTCGGCCACGCACTTGATGTCCTTCTTGGTGTTGTAGAAGCTGCGGGCGCCGGCGTCGTAGTAGGCGAGCCCCACCAGGTTGGCCTTGGTCACCGCGCCCAGCAGCTGCTGGCCGATGGGGCCGGAAAGCACCTTCCACATGTGCTCGCTGTCCCGGTACAGGTAGGGCAAGGTCAGGACGTTCAGCTCCTTGGCGAACTGGGCGATGGGGCTCAGGCTGACCCGGGCGAAGTCCAGGGCGCCCATCTGGGTCTGCTCGATCACCGCCTTTTCGTCCTGGCCGATGGTGCCATTGGGGTAGACGGTGATGTGCACCCGGCCCTGGGTGCCGACATTGACCAGCCGGGCGAATTCCACATCGGCGAGGGTGGTGGGGAAGTCCGCCTCGTGGATCTCGGAAAGCTTCATTTCGAACTGGGGCTTGGCCTGGGCGGACAGGACCCCGGCGATACCCGCCGTCAAAGCCAGGATCAGTGCATGCCTGAACATCATCGCTACCTCCGCTGGGGCGGCCAGACCCCGGTCCGGCGGCTCATGAAGTGGGTGGGTTGGAAAGGCACATGGAAGGGTGATCCAAGGACTGTACAACCATCCCTTTCTGGGTTCCCCTAAAAATTGGACCTAAATTTCATTATCGTGATACGCCCCTCCCGTCCGCACCAGGGTCGGGGCCGGAGGGCCTCACGTTGAATGGGCGGTCGCACCTTTTTGATGCAGGGACCGGCCGCCCCGCGCGAGGCTGGAATGCTATTCATATTATTAAACGGCTTATCAATCGGAACAAAAACTGCTTGATAGCTTTCGCGCCCGCTCCCTGGCCCGGCCCGATCCCGGGCCGCCCGGGAAGCGGCAACTCCATCCCACCCGGCCGGGCCCAGGCACCTCCCGCCTGTCCCGTGCCCTCCCCCGCACTGTTCTAGGAACCGACCATGGGCCCACAGGGCGCATCCAGTGGAACCACCGAAGCGATCGTCGCCACGGGCCTGTCCAAGGGGTTCGGTGAGGGGGCGGCGAAAAAGATCGCCGTGAACGGAGTCGACCTGGTCGCCCACTTCGGCGAGATGCTGTTCATCGTCGGTCCGTCCGGCAGCGGCAAGACCACGTTTCTCAGCATGATCTCGGGCATCCTCCGCCCCGACGGCGGAACCGTGGCGGTCAAGGGGGCCGATATCTGGAAGATGGGCAACGACGAGCTGGCCGACTTCCGGCTCAACACCATCGGCTTCGTGTTCCAGGACTTCCACCTGTTCCCCCGCCTGACCTCGGCCGAGAACGTCGCCGTTCCGCTGATCCTCAAGCGCAAGGACTGGGACGCCTCCATCGTCGAAGCCAGGAAATACCTGGAGATCGTCGGCCTGAAGGACAAGGGGGAGATCCTGCCGGTGAAGCTCTCCGGCGGCGAGCAGCAGCGCGTGGCGATCGCCCGGGCCATCGCCAGCGGCCCGGAAATCCTGATTCTCGACGAACCCACCGCGTCCCTGGACGGCGACACCGGGAAGATGATCATCGCCTTCGTCAAGGAGAAGGTCCTCAACGAGCACCGCTGCATTCTGGTGGTCACCCACGATGCGCGCATCAACGAGTACGCGGACCGGATCGTGCACATGGAAGATGGCCGCATCACGGGCCTGGACAAGGGTACTCAATGAGAAACAAGATCATCTTCACCCTGTCGATCCTGGGCGTCCTGGCCGGACTGGTCGCCGCGTTCCTGTTCGGCATGGAGCGGAAGGCGACTCCGCCGGTCTTCCAGCCGATCGGCAACCCGTACGCATCGGCCATCTACGCCAACGGCATCGTCGAGAGCCTGCAGGGCAGCGGGGAAGCCATCAATGTCTTCCCGGAAGTGTCCGGCCCGGTCAGGCAGGTGATGGTGAGCGAAGGCCAGCAGGTGGCGGCCGGAACAGTGCTGCTGCGCGTGGACGATTCCGTGCAGCGGCCGATCGCCGAGCAGCTGCGGCTCCAGTCCGAGGCGGCCCTGGAGCTCCTGAAGGAACTCAAGGCCCAGCCCAGGAAGGAGACCCTGGCCATCGCCAGGTCGCAGGTGGACCAGGCCGAGTCCAGCCTGGCCCAGGACCGCGACCAGTACACCAAGCGCCGCGCCACCTACGAACTCAACCCGAAGTCCATCAGCAGGGACGTGGTGGATACGGCCCGGGACGCGGTGACCCAGGCGGAATCCGCGCTGAGCGTGGCCAGGCGCCAGTATGAGCTCACCGAGGCCGGCGCCTGGAGCTACGACATCCACAACCAGGAAAAGCAGTACCAGGCCCTGAAGCAGGCCTATGCGTCGGCCGATGCGCTGTTGCAGAAATACTCGGTGAAGGCGCAGGTGGCCGGCGTCGTGCTGACCCTCAACGCAGCCGCGGGCAGCTATGTGTCCCCGCAGGGCGCCTATGACAGCTATACCGCGGCCTTCGATCCGCTGGTGGTGATGGGCACGCCCCAGGCCTACCTGGCCGTGCGCTGCTATGTGGACGAGATCCTGATCCCGAAGTTGCCGTCAGCGTCCCACATCGTCGCGCAGATGTCGATCGAGGGCACCGAGACCAAGATCCCGCTGGAGTTCGTGCGAGTGCAGCCGTTCGTCTCGCCCAAGATCGAACTGTCCAACCAGCGCCAGGAGCGGGTGGACCTGCGCGTGCTGCCGGTGCTCTTCCGGTTCGAGAAGAAGGACGCCCCGGTCTATCCGGGCCAGCTGGTCGACGTGTTCATCGGGCAGAAGTGAGGCACCATGAAATACGGCAGGTACGACGGCATTCTGCGGATCGGCTTCAAGCTGCTGGTGAACGACAAGGGCAAGTTCGCCGCGCTGCTGATCGGGATCACCTTCGCCGTGTTCCTGATGATGCAGATGACCGCGATGTTCGCCGGCATCCTGGACCGGGCCTGTTCCAACGTCATCAATATCGGCGCGTCCATGTGGATCATGGACCCGGCGGTCAACACCGTCACCAGTGCGATCCCCCTGCCCGGCTACCTGGAGGACGCGGTGCGCAGCATGGATGGGGTCGAATACGCCGTGCCGCTCTTCATCGGCGGCGCCCTGGTCAAGCTGGAAAGCGGCCACTACCAGTCGGTGACGGTGGTCGGTCTGGATGACGCCAGTCTGTTCGGCAGGCCCGCCATGGAAACCGGGAACATCCTGGACATCTATGCCGACAATTCGTTCATGGCGGTCGATGACGCGGAGTTCCCGAAGCTGGAACACCCCAAGGTCGGCACCACCTTCGAGCTCAACGATTTCCGCGGCAGGATCGTGGGCGTGGTCAAGGTCGCCTCCAACGGGCTCAACGGCGTGCCGACCCTCTATACCACCTACAACCGCGCCATCACCTACATCCCATCGACGCGTTTCACCATCTCCTATGTCCTGGTGCAGCCCAGGAACGCGGCCGCCGTGGCCGGCATCAAGCAGCAGGTGGCCAAGCTCGGCTACGTGTGCCGCACCAGGGACGAATTCAGCAAGAGCATCACCGACTACTACACCTACAAGACCGGTATCGGGACCAACATCCTGATGATGACCTTGATCAGCTTCCTGGTCGGCCTGACCATCTCGGGCCAGACCTTCTACACCTTCATCCTGGAAAACATGGACAAGTTCGGCGCGCTGAAGGCCATCGGCGCCAAGAGCCGCGAGCTGATCTACATGATCCTGTTCATGGCCACCTTCACCGCCCTGACCGGCTACGGGCTGGGCATCCTCCTGGTGACGGTGATGATCTCGGTGGCCCACTTCTTGCTGGTCAACTACGCGGCGATGATCACCTTCTGGAACCTGGGCGCGGCGTTCGGCATGGTCATGGTGATCGCCGCCGGCTCGGGCTATATCGGTATCCGCAAGGTCCTCAAAATCGAGCCCTTCGACATCTTCAGGGGGTAGCCGTGCCGGCACCTAACGCAGATCGTGTTCCATCGTCCCAGACCGCGACCCTGGGAGCCCTGGCCGTCCTGGGCTGCCTGGGGCTGGTCACCGGATGCAACCTCGCGCCGGTCCAGGCGCGGCCCACGGTCCAGACCCCCGCGGCCTTCAAGGAGCAGCCTCCGGAGCAGGCCGGGCCCTCCGGGGACTGGAAGCCGGCGGAACCCCGGGACGCGATGGCCCGGGGCAGCTGGTGGGAGATGTTCCAGGACCCCGGTCTGGATGCGCTCGAGGCGCAGGCGACCGCCGCCAACCAGACCATCGCCGTGGCCTGGGCCCATTTCCAGGCGGCGCGGGCCGTGGTGCAGCAGTCCCAGGCGCAGTACTATCCGACTGTGACGGCCAGCCCCTCGGTCACCCGGTCCCGGCAGTTCTACGCGCCCACCGCCGCCAGTCCCCGGCCGGCGCCCTTCACGGGCACCAGCTACGCACTGCCCTTCGACGCCTCCTGGGAGCCGGACTTCTGGGGCGGCATCCGCAACGCGGTGCAGGCGAGCAGTCTCGAGGCCCAGGCCAGCTTCGCCGATCTGGGCAACGTGCGGTTGACCGTCCAGGCGGAAGTGGCCGCGGACTACTTCAGCCTCCGCCTCCAGGACCGGAAGCAGCAGCTGCTGGAGGAGACCGTGCGGGCCGACCAGGAATCCCTCGACCTGACCCGGGCCCAGGCGGAGGCGGGCATGGCTTCCGGCGAGGATGTCGAGTTGGCCCTGGCCCAGCTGTCCCTCACCCGCGCCCAGAGCCTCGATCTGGGGATCCAGCGGGCCCAGCTGGAGCACGCGCTGGCCACGCTGGCCGGGCAACCCGCCTCGGCCTTCGCCCTCGGGGTCGCGCCCATGACGGCACGGCCCGTCGCCGTTCCCGCCGGGGTTCCGTCCCAGCTGCTGGAGCGCCGTCCCGACATCGCCGCGGCCGAGCGTCGGGTCGCCGAGGCCAACGCCCGGATCGGGGTGGCGCGCGCGGCCTATTTCCCCACGACCCTGCTGGCCGCCTCCGCCGGCTACCAGAGTTCCACGCTCGACCATCTCATCTCCGGCCCCAGCCTGCTCTGGTCGGTGGGCGCCTCCATGGCGGCCACCCTCTTCGACGGCGGCCAGCGCAAGGCCATCACCGAGCAGGCCCGGGCGGCCTACACCGGCACCGTCGCAACCTACCGCCAGACCGTCCTCGGCGCCTTCCAGGACGTGGAGGACCAGCTTGCGACCCTGCGCATCCTGGCGCTGGAGCTGCAGCAGCAGCAGGCCGCGGTGGCCTCCTCCCGGCGCGGCCTGGACTTCGCCCTCAGCCGCTACCAGTCCGGCCTGGATGCCTACCTCAACGTGGCGGTCGCCCAGACCACCCTGCTGGGCACCGAGCGGACCGCACTGGACCTGCAGATGCAGCAGATGACCGCTGATGTCCAGCTGGTCAAGGCCCTGGGCGGGGGCTGGAAGGACCCGCCCCCGCCTGGAGCGGGGCACTGACCGGGGCGGCCCCGGAATCAGCCCTGCCCATGCGGGCAGGGATCCACCAAGGAGACGAAGATGCCCGAACCCATCCTGGAACTGCAATCCCTGACCCGCCGGTTCGGGGCCTTCACCGCGGTGGACGCCCTGTCCTTCGCGGTCGGGGAAGGCGAAGTGTTCGGCCTGCTCGGCTCCAATGGTGCCGGCAAGACCACCACCATCAAGATGCTCACCACCCTGCTGCCGCCCACCTCGGGCGATGCCAAGGTGGCCGGCTGCTCCATTGTCACCCGTCCGGTCCAGGTGCGCCGGGCCATCGGCTATGTGCCCCAGGCGGTCTCCGTGGACGGTTCCCTCACCGGCTACGAGAACCTGCTGATCTTCGCCAAGCTCTATGACCTGCCCCGCCGGGAGGAACGCAGCCGCATCGACGCGTCCCTGGCCTTCATGGGGCTGACCGCCGATGGCGGCCGCCTGGTGAACCAGTATTCCGGCGGCATGGTCCGCCGCCTGGAAATCGCCCAGGCCACCCTGCACCGGCCCCGGCTGCTGTTCCTGGACGAGCCGACGGTCGGTCTCGACCCCATCGCCCGCGACGCGGTCTGGGACCACCTGGTCGGCCTGCGCCGGGACTACGGCACCACCCTGCTCTTCACCACCCACTACCTCGAAGAGGCCGAGGCCCACTGCGACCGCATCGCCATCATGCACCTGGGCAAGGTGGCCGCCCTGGGCACCTGCCAGGAACTGGAAGCGGGCTTCGGCGGAGGCCACTCCCTGGACGAGGTCTTCACCCACTATGCCGGCACCGCCCCGGCTGCCGGTGGCACCTTCCGCGCCATGGCCGCCGAACGCGCCACCGCCGAGCGGATGGGGTGAGCACCATGGCCACGGCATCCACCCCCTTCCTTTCCGGCTTCATCAAGAAGACCTTCGTCATCACCGAGTTCGAGCTGCGCAAGCTGCGCCATGACTTCACCGAACTGGTCACCCGGGCCCTGCAGCCAGCACTCTGGCTGCTCATCTTCGGGGAAGTGTTCGCCCGCAGCGGGACCATGCCCACCGCCCCGCTGCCCTACCTCGACTTCATCGCGCCCGGCATCCTGGCCCAGAGCGTGCTGTTCGTCGCCATCTTCTACGGGATCAACGTCATCTGGGAGCGCGACCTGGGCATCGTGCAGAAATTCCTGGCCAGCCCGACCCCCCGGGCCGCCCTGGTGCTCGGCAAGGGCTTCTCCGCGGGCGTCCGCAGCCTGTCCCAGGCCCTGGTGGTCTACCTGCTCGCCCTGCTGTTGGGCGTGCAACTGAACTGGCACCCCCTGGCGCTGCTCACCATGGTCCTCATCGTCATCCTGGCCGCCACCCTGTTCGCCACCTTTTCCCTGGTCATCGCCTGCCTGGTGAAGACCCGCGAGCGGTTCATGGGGGTGGGCCAGGTGCTCACCATGCCGCTGTTCTTCGCCAGCAACGCGATCTACCCCACCGCCATCATGCCCGGCTGGCTGCGGATCGTCTCCCGCGTCAACCCGCTGACCTACGTCGTCGATGCCCTGCGCACGGCCATGCTGGCCCATGGCGCGAGCGCCTTCGGACTGGGCCTGGACTACGCGGTGATCCTGCTGACCACCACCGCCCTGGTCCTCATTGGCGCCCGGCTGTATCCCCACCTGGCCACGTAGGGCCCCGCGGACCGGTCAGGGCGCGGTCATCACCACCCGGAAGCCCGTGTCGGTGAGGGTGAGATACCGATCCTCCATGTTCCGGAAGCTGGAACGAACGTGCGCGGCGGACAGGTGCCAGCCGCCGCCACGGAGCACCCGCGACTGGCCGGTGGGGGGCCCCTGGGGATCGGCCTCCCCGCTGCTGGCGTAGGAGGTCATCCCGTACCAGTCCTGGCACCACTGCAGGGCGTTGCCCAGCATGTCGTACAGGCCCCAGGCATTGGGCTCCTTGCCCGCCACGGGATGGGTCCTGGGCTGGCTCCAGTACCAGGCGATCCGGTCCAGGTCCCCGTACCGGGGCCCCTGGGTGCCCGCCTTGCAGGCATACTCCCACTCGGCTTCCGTGGGGAGCCGATAGCCCTTGCCGGGGTCCTCCTGGTTGAGCCAGTGGATGAAGGCCTGGGCGTCGGCCCAGGCGATGCCGACCACGGGGTGGTCGTCCTGCTGCTTGAAGCCGGGATCCCGCCAGGAAAGGCCGGTTTGCTCGGTCCAATGGTAGCCCCAGTGATCTTCAAACACCATGACCGTCCCGCCCGCTTCCGCGTAGGTGACGTAGTGCGTGGCCTCGGCGAAGGCCCGCCACTGGCGCACGGTCACATGGGTCGTCTGCATGGCGAACGGCCGGGTAATCCGCACCGTGCGGGCCGGTTTCTCGTCGGCGCCGCCCGCATTGTCGCCCATGGTGAAGCTGCCGGCCGGAATGCCGGCAAAGGTCATCCCGAACCGGTTCTGCCAGGGCCCCTGGGACGCGGCGCCGGCACCCGAAGGGGCCGGAAGCCGCGGGACCGGACGGACCGGAGCGGCGGTGGCGGGCGGCGGGACCGGGGCCACCGCGATCACCGGCGCCTGGGATCCCGGCAGGCCCGGCGTGAAGCTGCCCAGGGCCGTTTCGATCGCCAAGGCGCCCGGTTCCAGGCGCCCCTCCTTCACCCCGAAGCGCAGGGTCACCGTCGGGCTGCCCCCGGCGGCCAGGAGCTTGCGCATCCGGTCCCGATCCAGGTCGATGACCACGAAATCCTTGAGTCCGTATGGCTTCGCCCAGGGCTCGGCCTGGACGGGCAGGACCAGCTGGTTGGTGTCCACGTCGTAGTTGTCCACGCTCACCACCGCCCGGCCGACCGCGACCGGGCCCAGGGCCGCGATGCGGACCGCGTACTCCTCCCGGGTCTCCAGCTGGACCCGCTGCAGGGCCTGCCAGGGCGCCGTGGCCAGGCTGCCGGCCTCCGCGGCGGCAGGCATGCGCAGGTTCTTCCGTTTCACGTTGGCCAGCAGCGCATGGGCGCCCCGGGGAAAGCGGGCCAGGAAGGCCTCGAAATCGCCGGCATTCCGACTGTTCTCGATGGCCGCCCAGCCTTTGGCCTCCAGGGCCTCCTCCCCCGGTCCGGCCCCGGGGACCACGACGGGCCCAGGCACGGGAGCCGCGGGGGCCCCGGGGACCGGGACCGGCCCAGGCACGGAGGGTGCGGATGCCGGGACCGACGCGCGCGCGGGTGCCGCGCCGGGCCCGGGCTGGGCCGCCGGCGTGAAATAGAAATCCCCCACCGTGCTGTTGGACTCCCAGGGGGTCTGCTGCCCCTGGCTCGCCGCCATGACCTTTTCCCGGGTCCGCTTGAAGACCTTCTCGAGTTCCATGCCGGGTTCGTCCAGCTGGGCCAGGAGCGCCTCGGTGTACAGTCCGTGCTCGCCCTTGCCGTCCGCCGCCTCCCGGCCCGGGGCGGTCGCGAACGCGATGAAGCTGCCCGTGGGCGCGTTCACCTGGGCCAGGCCCCGGTCCCCGCCGCCCCGCCAGTTGCGGCTGAAGGGATTGTTGCGGCAGGCGTCGAGGATCATGATGTTCAGCCGGTTCTTCGCCGTGTCCATCTTGTCCAGGACCTGCCCGGCCTCCACGGCCTGGTAGACCACTTCGTCCTCGCGCTCCAGGTTGGCGCCGACCGGAACCAGGTAGTTGATGCCCTTCACCTGGATCCCATGCCCGGCGAAGTAGAAGAGGCCGACCGCCCCGTTCCGGATCCGGTCGCCGAAATCCCGGATGGCGTTTTCCATGTCCCGCTTGGACGCATCGGCCAGCAGCGTGACCTGGAAACCGCAGGCTTCCAGGGCCGTCTGCATCGCCCGGGCGTCGTGGACCGGATTCCGCAGCGGCGCGTCCGGATAGGCCCCGTTCCCGATCACCAGGGCCACGCGCGCTTCCTGGATGCCTGGTTGCTGGGTACCGGGCTTGACCAGGACCGCGCGGAGGCCCTGCCGGGCCAGGACCGCCGGTGCTGCAGTCAGCGCCAGTGCCCCCAGAAGCGCCCCCCACGAACCTTTCCAACCCGGCACTCGGACCTCCATGGCAGCCAACCAGAATTGCATCCCACCGGAACTTCAGTCTCATATCGTCTGTTGCGTTATCCATGATCCTACCCAACCTGGGCGCGACATGGGCACCACAGGTACCGGTGAAAGGCCTGGCGACACCGGTCCCGGACCTCGTACCATGGCCCCATGAACCCGCTGCCGCCCATGCACGACCTGCTGCTTTTCATGATGGCCGCCACCGTACTGCTGATCATCCCCGGCCCGGCGGTGCTCTACATCGTCGCGCGCAGCGTCGACCAGGGCCGCAGGGCGGGCCTGGCCTCGTGTTCCGGCATCGCGACCGGTGGGTTGGCGCACGTCCTGGCGGCCACCCTGGGCCTTTCCGCCCTGCTGGTCTCGTCGGCCATCGCCTACTCGGTGGTGAAATACGCGGGGGCGGCCTACCTGATCTACCTGGGCATCCGCAAGCTCCGGGAGCGCCCCGGGGCCGGGGACGTCGCGCCCGTCCACCCGGCCTCGCTGCGCCACATCTACGCCCAGGGCATCCTGGTCCAGGTGCTCAATCCCAAGACCGCCATCTTCTTCTTCGCCTTCCTGCCCCAGTTCGTCCAGCCGGCCCGGGGCTCCATGGCCTGCCAGTTCCTGGCCCTGGGTCTGCTGTTCCTGGGGATGGGCTTCCTGAGCGACAGCCTGTGGGCCTTGACCGCCGGTTCAGCCGCCGGCTGGCTCCGGCGCAACCCGAAGTTCCTCCGGAACCAGCACTACGTTTCCGGTGGCGTGTACCTCGGTCTGGGCCTGGCCACGGCCCTGGGGGGTTCCCGGCACGCCTGAGCGGGCCGGCTGGCCCTACCCGGCCATGACCCTGACCATCTCCAGCACCTTGTTGGAGAAGCCCCACTCGTTGTCGTACCAGGCCACGGCCTTGAGGAAGGTGGGGTCCAGCATGAGGCTGGCGCCGGCATCGAACACGGACGTGCAGGTTTCGCCCCGGAAATCGGTGGAGACCACCGGGTCGGTGGTGATGGCCAGCACCCCCTTGAGCGGGCCATCGGCAGCGGCCCGCATGGCGGCGCAGACCTCCTGCAGGGTGGTGGGCCGCTCCAGCTCGCAGGTCAGGTCCACCACCGAGACATCGGAGGTGGGCACCCGGAACGACATGCCGGTGAGCTTGCGGTCCAGGGCCGGGAGCACCTTGCCCACGGCCTTGGCGGCGCCGGTGGCGCTGGGGATGATGTTCTCCAGGATGCCGCGGCCGCCGCGCCAGTCCTTGCGGGACGGGCCGTCCACGGTCTTCTGGCTGGCGGTGGTGGCGTGCACGGCGGTCATGAGGCCGCGCTTGAAGCCGAACGCGTCGTCCAGGACCTTGGCCACGGGCGCCAGGCAGTTGGTGGTGCAGCTGGCGTTGGAAATGATCGCCTGGCCGGCGTAGGTCGTGTGGTTGACGCCGTAGACGAACATGGGGGTGTCGTCCCTGGAGGGTCCGCCGAGGATCACCTTCCGGGCGCCGGCCTGCAGGTGGGCGCCGGCGGTCTCCCGGTCCAGGAACAGGCCGGTGGACTCGACCACGATGCTGGCCCCCACCTCGTCCCACCTCAGCTCGGCGGGGTTGCGCTCCGCCGTCAGCCGGATCCGGCGGCCGTCCACGACGAGGGTGCTGCCATCCACCGCGACGGTGCCGCCGAAGCGTCCGTGGACCGAATCATGCTGGAGCAGGTACGCGAGGTAGGCGGGCTCGAGCACATCGTTGATGCCTGCGATCTCCAGTTCAGGGAAATGCTCCAGGGCTGCGCGGAACACCATCCGCCCGATCCTGCCGAAACCATTGATGCCGATCCTGGTCATGGGGGCCTCCTCCATGGCCCCAGTGTGGAACCGGGCGGATTTGGCTCAAAGGACAATACGATTGCATTTTCGGCCAAGCCGGGGCAGACTGCCGCCATGGTCGGATCTGTCCAACGCGTCTGGTTCCTGGTATCCCCGCGCACCGGGATGCTCAACGTCGCCGGGCCCTGGGAGGTGATGGGGCACACCAATGACGTGCTGGGCCGCACCGCCTACGATCTGGAGGCCTACGGCCCCACCGGGCCGGAGGTCCGCACCCACCATGGCCTGGTCCTGGGCGGGGTCCGGCCGCTGCCGGAGGACCCCGAGGATCTGCCGGACATGATCCTGGTGGCCGGCGCTTCGCCCCAGGACCCCCTGCCCGCCGACCAGGCGCCCCTGGTGCCCTGGCTGCGCCGGCGCCATGCGGGCATCCCCACCGTGGTCTCCATCTGCACCGGGGCCTTCGTCCTGGGCTACGCCGGCATCCTGGACGGCCGCCGCGCCACCACCCACTGGCTGCACCTGGAAACCCTGCGCGCGCGTTTCCCGCGGGTGCAGGTGGTGGACGAAGGGATCTTCGTGCAGGACGGGGCGGTGTGGACCTCGGCCGGCGTCACCGCCGGCATCGATCTGGCCCTGGCCCTGGTGGAGCGGGACCACGGCCACGGGGTGGCCATGCAGGTGGCCAAGCGCATGGTCCTGTTCCTGCGCCGCTCGGGCCATCAGGCCCAGTTCAGCCAGGCCCTGCGCCGGCAGGAGCAGGAGCCGCCGCGCCTGCGGGACATCGCCAGCTTCGTGCTGGAGCACCTGCCCGAACCGCTGCCGGTGGAGCGCATCGCCACCGGGGTCGGCATGAGCCAGCGCTCCCTCAGCCGCTGGTGCCGGGAGCACCTGGACGGCTCTCCCGCCGAAGTGGTGCGCAAGCTGCGGCTGGACGAGGCCCGGCGCCTGCTGGAGGCCACCGCCCTGCCGCTCAAGGACGTCACCGCGCGCACCGGACTGGGCGACGCCAGCACCTTCTGGCGCGTGTTCACCCACGACCTGGGCATCACCCCGAGCGAGTACCGGCAGCGTTTCGCCAAGGCGTGCGGCGCCGAACCGGTCGCCGGGCGGTCCTTGCGACCCGCCTGACGCCGGCGGTCTTGCCCGGGAAAACGTTAGTGCATTCTTAATGGGTCCGATTCCCTTTCAGACCTCTTCTTGATGCCCCCCGGCCGATCTTTTCCCGTGGCGCGGTGAACGCCGAATTCGACAGCCTCAACCCGCTGGCGGCGGTCTCGCCCATGGTCGGCATGTGGCTCAACTGCGTGTTCGAGACCCCCGAAGGCCGAAGCATCCTCACCCTGTACGGGGCCATGGCCGACGCTTCCGGCAGCCTGGCCTTCGGCGCCGCGCCGGTGCCGTTCAGCGCCCAGACCCGCATGAGCGGGGTGGATTTGCCGGACGGCCAGCAGATCCGCAAGGGCGCCGCCGACGCGGTGATCGCCTTCGTCCAGGCCCGGCAGGGGCGCGTGCCCGAGGAGCTCAACACCCTGGTGAACGTCATGAACCTGCATTCGCCCACCTCGGCCATCCTGTCCGCGGTGATCTTCAACGCCCTCATCATCCCGGCGCTGATCCCCATCGCCCTCAAGGGCGTCGCCTACCGGCCCCTGGGCGCCGATGCCCTGCTGCGGCGCAACCTGGTGGTCTGGGGGCTGGGCGGGGTGGTGATCCCGTTCGTCGGCATCAATCTCATCGATCTGGCCCTGGTGGCCACTCACCTGACCGTTTGATAGGAGACCCGACCATGTGGCGGATCATTCGCAACAGCCTGCTCCTGGCGGCGGCATCGCTGGTCATCTGCTGTGTCCTGTATCCCGTCGCCCTGTGGGCGGTGGGCCAGACCGTGTTCCCGTTCGAAGCCAACGGCAGCCTGCTCAAGGGGTCGGACGGCCAGATCGTCGGATCCCGGCTCATTGCCCAGCCGTTCACCAAGGACGCTACTTCCAGCCCTGGCCTTCGGCGGCTGGGTACGACGCCTCGGCCTCCGCTTCGTCGGCCCTGGCCGCGTCCAACTATGCCCTGCGCGACCGGGTGGCCCGGGTGATCGGGCCGATCGTCACCTACCGCAGCGGGGCCAGTGCCGGCAAGCCGGTGGCGCCCGACCTGGAAGCCTGGAGCCAGCAGCACCCGGCCATCGTGGCCCAGTTCGTCAAGGACAACCCGGGCACCCCACAGCCCAAGGCGAGCGACCTGGTGACCGCAACGGCCTCAAGCCGAAGCCCTGATCCATTCCAGAAGGTTGTGGGCCGTGCAGACGAACGCCCATTCGGCGCGTACCTTGGTCAAACTTCAGGGTCGGCGCGAATCAGGAGGATCCAGGGCCCACTCGAAGCGAGCCACCGGGACCTTAGGCCCAGACTGAGAGCCCGAAAGCACAAGCTGTCTCCCAGGATGAGCGGAGCGCGTGGGTGATAACACCGTCCAACGTCCATTGCTGTAGTCTTTCCGTCGACGCCGGCCCCGCCGGCGGCGACGGGCAAGGGCGAAGGTCCGGGACACGTAGGATGACGTGGTCAGGCTCCTACGCAGGCAGGTTCTGCGGCCGGTACGGGACTGGCGCCTGGCCCGGGTCGGGAACCACCGGCCCAGCGGCCATGCGGGCTTTCACCGAGGGGTGGAGGACCAGGAAGGCGGGCAGAACCCGGGACGCCTGGCCCAGGAAAGCCCAGACCGGTTCCCGCCAGGGCTGGTGCGCCGGCCCGGCGGGATCCGCGGCGGCGGCGGGCGGCGCCTGGCAGCGCAGGCCCTGCGCCACCAGCTGCGCGTGCAGCCACAGCAGGGCGCCGTCCGCCAGGGCGGTTTCGGCATAGCCGCCGCCCACGTCCGAATGGGCCCCGGGGAACAGCACCTGGATGATCCGGGGGTCCGGTTCCCACAGGGTCGGCTGGAAGCTCTTGCGCGCCTCGTCCACGGCCACCGCGTGCAGCCCGCGGGCCACCTGGGGGCCCAGGCGGGTGTCCGCGAAGCGGAACAGGTCGGTCCGTTCCGCGCCCGCGGCGAAGTCCGGAATCCCCATCGCCCCGACCGTGTCCCAGACCGCCACACAGGCGGTGGGGGCCGGGCGCAGATCGGCCATGGCAGGCGGCCGCTGCAGGAAACCGGGCAGATCGTCCACGAAGCTTTCCAGACGGGCCAGGCCATCCTCGTGCAGGGCGCGCTGGTGCTGATACCACACGGCCGCCCCCAGACGGTAGGCGGCCTCCTGGTCCTGCAGGTCCAACCGGCTCGCGTCCAGCAGCCCCTGGGACCCGATCAGGCCGGCCAAGGCCCGGGCGGTGTAGGCGCCGCGGCTGAACCCCACCAGGAAGATGGCATCGCCCGGCGCGTAGTTGCGGGACACAAAGGTGTAGCCGCGGACCACCCGGGCGATCAGCCCGGCCCCGAACGCCCCGCCCAGCAGCTTCACCAGCGGATTCTGGGAATCGCCCACGCCATGCAGGTACTTGGCCACCTGGGTGCCGGCGGCGACCCGCTCCTGCTCGTCGGCCCAGCACAGGGAATCAGGGCTGTCGACCCCCTCCAGGCACTGGAACAGCTTGAAGACATTGGTCTGGTTGCCGCAGCGGTGGCCGTTGGGGTCCTCGCCCGGGCCGTTCCAGGTGCCATCCGCGCAGAACACGATGTTCTTGCCCATGCTGACCCTCCGTTCCTGGATTTTATGACCTGCCCATCAGTGTGCCCAGATGGACGCGGGTCGTCAAAACCAAGGTCGGAGGTTCGGCCGTTCAGCAGCCGGAACCGGCCCCCAGGGCGTCCCAGGCTGGCTTGAGCCTGACGTCCCGCAGGGCGAGCAGGTAGCTCCGCTCCGCCTCGGGCAGGGCCGCCCTGGACGCGGCCTCCAGGGACGCGATGGCGCGCTCCAGGGGAACCACCTTCCATACCCAGTGCTTGGGGTTGTACTTGGATTCGGGCGTCCAGCCGTGGGTTTCGGGCTCCACCCGGACGGTCACGAACGGATCCCCGGGCGGGTCGATGGTGAGCACCGCGCCGTCGCCATCGAAGGTCCACCCGGCCCGCAGATGCGCATCGAGGAAAGGGGCCAGGGGAGCCCTGGGGGCCGCCAGGGCCCCCAGGTGCCGGCTCCACAGTCCAAACCGGGCAGACGGGCCCCAGTTCTGGATGAGGAAGCCTTGCAGGCTGTCCAGTCCCTTGCCCCGGGAGATGGGACCGTCCTCGGTTTTCGCATGGACAGGCTTCACCGACATGGACTTCTCCCTGGATTCAAGCATGGAACGGCATTCCGGCCAGACCCGTCATGGGCGTCCAGACGAAAACATCCCGTCGGGGAGGCCGAAGCCTCGCCCGCCGGGATGGTCTTCAAAGCTATTTCTTGACTTGTTTTTCCTGCTTGGCCTTGCCCTGCTCGACCTTCTTCTCGGTCTTCTGCTTCTGGCTTTTTTCCTTGTCCTTCTTGCCGCCCTTGTCGCCCATCGCATCCTCCATGTTCGCCGGTGCCCGGCACCCGCCCCAGCGTGGCAGGGTGCGCCGGTAAAGCCAGTCCAATTTTCGGATCCGGCGAGCATTTATGCTTGACTCCTGGACGACCGAATCGGCTTTCCAGTGAATTGGGACACCGGCGAGGGTTCAAAACCGAGATCCCGTCACGGCGGTTGCGAAGCAACCGACCGGGACGACTCTGACGCAAGTCTGGGACACGTGCGATGACGTGGTCACGCTTCTGGCGTGTTGGCGGTCGCGCCTTTTCGCATGCCCATTCCACCTTCGCCATGAGGAGGGGTGGATGCTTTCATCCTGAATGGGCAGGGGCCTTCGCCGATGACATCCTGATCATCTAAGTATCTTACTTAATTATTGTTACGACTTTGGCATCAGAGATGCAGGCGATTTGCAGTGGGAGGGTTACCGCCTGTGGCTGGGCCGGTTTCCCCGCGCCAGCGTCACCCATTCTTGGCAAAAGTGACCCGTGAACGTTTACCCCCCTCGGGGCATCCATCCGTATTGACGAGGCCATGATGGCAACTCAGGATCATGCAAAAATGGATCCGTCGCCGGGACTCACGAGCGATGAGGCCCGGCAAGGGCTGGCGAAGTCGGGCCCCAACTCAATGCCGGACACGGCGATACCAGCATGGAGAATGGCCCTGGCCAAATTCTGGGCACCGGTTCCATGGATGCTCGAAGCTGCCATCGTGCTCCAGATTGTGCTCGGCGAATACGCCGAAGCCGCGGTCATCGCTGGGCTCCTGGTCTTCAATGCCGCGCTCGGGTTCTTCCAGGAGGGACGCGCGCAGGCCACGCTTGCCGCCCTCAAGTCACGGCTGGCACTCACGGCCTCGGTCCGGCGAGACGGTGCCTGGAAGGACATACCCGCCACGGAACTGGTGCCGGGCGACCTGATCAAGCTGTCGCTCGGTGGCGTGGTTCCAGCCGACGCACGATTGGCCGATGGCTCCATTCTCCTCGACCAGTCGATGCTCACCGGCGAGTCGGTCCCGATCGAGGCCGGACCCACCGTGCAAGCCTATGCCGGAGCCCTGGTGCGGCGCGGAGAAGCCACAGCCACCGTCACCGCAACCGGGGTTGGCACCAAGTTCGGACATACCGCGGAACTCGTGCGCACCGCCAAGGTCGAAAGCACCCAGCAGAAAACCGTCGTGCGGGTGGTGCGGAATCTGGCCATGTTCAACGGGGGGGTCATCGTTCTGCTGGTGATTTACGCCTACGCACGCAGCATGCCGGCTGGCGAGATCGTCCCCCTGGTGCTCACCGCTGTTCTGGCCTCGATCCCGGTGGCGTTGCCCGCCACGTTTACGCTGGCCGCGGTGCTGGGCGCCAGGGCCTTGGCCCGCCTGGGTGTGCTGCCGACCCGATTGTCTTCGGTGGACGAGGCGGCCACGTTGGACGTCCTTTGTTCGGACAAGACGGGGACGTTGACGCGCAATGAATTGGCGCTGACCGCCATTCACCCCGAGGCCGGTTTCGATGAAGCGCACGTGGTGGCCTTGGCGGCTCTGGCCAGTTCGGAGGGGGGACAGGATCCCGTGGACAAGGCCATCCGCCTTGCTGCCGCGAAGACCAGCCCCGACGATCTGCCGAAGCTGGTCAAGTTCATCCCGTTCGATCCAGGGACGAAAATGTCCGAGGCGGCAGCGGATGCCAAAGGCGCCCCCCTGCGGATCGTGAAAGGCGCGTTCGCCACGGTTCTCAAACTGGCCGAATCTGCGGCGACAGCCGCAGCGACGGCGAACGAACTCGAGGCGAAGGGCTATCGGGTTCTGGCCGTTGCGGTTGGCACGGCCACCACGATGCGGCTCGCGGGCATGATCGCCCTGAGCGATCCACCCCGAACGGACGCCGCCGAACTCATCAAGGAACTGCGCACGCTGGGGGTGCAGACGGTCATGGTGACCGGTGACGCACCGGCGACGGCGACCATCATCGCCCATGCGGTAGGGCTGGATGGAGCCGTTTGTCCTCCCGGGCCCATCCCGGAGAAGGTAAGCCCAAACGATTTCGCGGTGTTTGCGGGCGTCCTTCCGGAGGATAAGTTCCACATTGTTAAGGCATTCCAGAAAAGCGGACACACCGTCGGCATGTGCGGTGACGGCGCCAATGACGCCCCGGCTCTGCGCCAAGCCCAGATGGGAATCGCGGTTTCGACCGCGACGGACGTCGCAAAATCGGCGGCCGGAATCGTGCTCACCCAGCCCGGACTGGTAGGCGCTGTGGCCGCGGTGAAGGAAGGCCGGGTGATGTTCCAGCGCATCCTGACCTATACCTTGAATTCCGTTACCAAGAAAATCGTGCAGGTGCTGTTCCTGGCCGTGGGTCTGCTCCTTACGGGACACGCGATCCTGACCCCGATGCTGATGGTCATCATCATGATCACCGGCGATTTCCTGGGCATGTCCTTGACCACGGACCATGTGCGGCCGTCGCCGTTGCCAAATTCATGGAAGGTGGGCCATTTGACGATGGCGGGCGTGTTCATGGGTTGCGCGGAGCTGGGGTTTTGCACCGCCGTGCTGGCCGTCGGCAAATTCCATCTGGGTCTTGGCACCGCGGCCCTGCAGACGCTCGCCTTCCTGGCCATCGTATTTGGAAACCAGGCAACGACCTATGCGAATCGAGCCCGCCAGAGCCTGTGGTCCATTCGCCCAAGCCTCTGGCTCGTCCTTTCCTCCATCGCGGATCTGCTGATCGCCACGACCCTGGCGAACCGCGGGATCGTCATGGCGCCTCTGTCTTTGCTGGCCATTGCCTACGTATTCAGCGGGGCAGCGGCCTTTGCCTTCCTGGTGGATCTGGTCAAAGTCCCCATCTTCAATCGGCTCAAGATAGCCTAGCTAGCGGAATTGGCCGCGGCTTCGGGCTGCATCGGCAGCCAGCGGGCCACCCCCTGCAGCAGGATCTCGCGCCGGATGGGCTTGGTCAGGTAGTCATCCATGCCCGCGGCCAGGCAGCGGTCGCGGTCCTCCACCATGGCGTGGGCGGTCATGGCGATGATCGGCAGGTGGCGGCCGGTGCCCGCCTCCAGGGCCCTGATCCGGGCCGTGGCCTCGAAGCCGTCCATCTCGGGCATCTGGCAGTCCATCAGCACCAGGTCGAAGGCCTCCCGGGCCAGGATCGCCAGCGCCTCGATGCCGTTGCCGGCCACCCCCATCGTGACGCCGGCCCGTTCCAGGAAGCGCCGGGCCACGACCTGGTTGATGGCCTGGTCCTCCACCAGCAGGATGCGGGCCTGGAACCGGATCCGGTCGGGCGTGGTCTCCTGCGGCTGCGCCTCGGCCAGGCTGTGGCGGGTGACCATGGCCGGCTTCACCGTCTGGCGGTTGCGCTCGATGGCCATGGCGATGGCCTGGAACAGCAGATCGCCGCGCATGGGCTTGACCAGGAAGGCATCGAAGCCGATCGTCTTCAACCGGTCGGCATCGCCCTTCACCCCGGTGGCGGTCAGGGCCAGGATGGCCAGCCCCTGGCAGCGCGGATCGGAGCGGATGGCCCGGCCCAGTTCCTCGCCATCCATGCCGCCGGGCATGACCAGGTCCAGCACCGCCGCGTCGAAGGGCTCGCCCCGGTCCAGCGCCTCCTGGATCATCCGGAAGGCGGTGGCGCCGGAGGTGGCCTCGGCGGTCAGCGCCCCCTGGGAATGCAGCTGCCGGCTCACCAGGCGCAGGTTGATGGGCTGGTCGTCCACCATCAGGATCCGGCTGCCCCGCAGCGTCCACGGGCCCGGAGCGCGCCCGGCGCCGCCCTCGCCGGGGTCCAGCCCCAGCTCCAGCGCCACGGTGAAGGTGGTGCCCTCCCCTTCCCGGCTTTCCATGCGCACCGCCCCACCCATGGCCTCGGTGAGCCGCTTGACGATCGTCAGGCCCAGGCCGGTGCCGCCGTAGCGCCGCGCGGTCGAGGCGTCCGCCTGGGTGAAAGGCTGGAACAGCATGGCCTGCTTTTCCGGGGAAACCCCGATGCCGGTGTCCCGCACCGCGAACTGCAGCTGGATCCGGCCGCCCTGCGGGGCCTGGCCGCGCACCTCGATGCAGATGTGGCCCCTCTCGGTGAACTTCACGGCGTTGCCCACCAGGTTGTTGAGGATCTGCCGGAGCCGACCGGGGTCCCCGGCCATCCGCACCGGCAGGTCCGGATCGAAATCCACCAGGAACTCGATGGGCCGCTCCCCGGCCTTGGAGCGGAACAGCTCGGCCGTGTCGTAGACCAGCTTCTCCAGTTCGAAGGGCACCGTTTCCAGCACCAGCTGGCCGGCCTCGATCTTGGAGAAGTCCAGGATGTCGTTGAGCAGCGACAGCAGGCCATCGCCGGCCCGGCTGATCATTTCCACGTAGCTCCGCTGGTCCGGCCCCAGTTCGGTGCCGGCCAGCAGTTCGGCCACCCCCAGCACTCCGTTCATGGGTGTGCGGATCTCGTGGCTCATGTTGGCCAGGAACTGGCTCTTGGCCCGGTTGGCCTGCTCGGCTTGCGCCGTGCGCTCTTCGAGCCGCTGGTTCATTTCCTTGAGCCGGGAGTGGGCGTCCTTGAGTTCGGTGATATCGGTCAGGGTGGTCACCACGTGGGAGACCGCGCCGCGATCGCTGCGCACCGAGGTGACGGTCAGCAGGGCCGGATAGGCCTCCCCGTTCTTCCGGCAGTCGCGGATCTCGCCGCGCCAGCTGCCGCCTTCCTGCACCACCTGGCGGAGCTTGGGCACCAGCTCGGCATTCTCCGGACTGGTGCCGTACAGATGGGGGGGATGGCCGACCGCGTCGGCCGGGGTGTAGCCGGTGATGGTGGTGTAGGCCCGGTTGACCTGGATCACCACCCCGTGCTCGTCGGTGATGTACATGCCGTCCTGGGACTCGAACGCGGTCGCCGCGATGCGCAGGCGGGTGTCCGCCTCCTGGCGCTGCTCGGTGCTTTCCAGGAAGGCGTTGAACCAGGTCACCAGGTCGGCGATGGGGGCCAGGGTCCCGGGCCGCGGCATCCGCCAGCCCGGCTCGATCTGGTCCGACTGGAAGCGCTTGAAGCCTTCCGCGATCGCGCCGATGGGCACGATCACCCGCACGGTGAACAGCCGCACGTAGAAGACGATCAGCACCAGGGTGATGCCGAGCATCAGGCTGCCCACCCTGCGGATGCTGGCCATGCTCGCCAGCAGGGTCTCCTTGGGGACGATGTTGACGATGTACCAGTCCCGGTCCTGGATGCATTCGTAGCTCAGCAGCACATCCTGCCTGCCGATGCGCTGGATGAAGGATCCCGAGGGGCCCCGCAGCAGCGCGCCGAAGTCCCGGGGGATGACCGAGCCGATCCGGGCCGGGTCGGGATGGAAGATCAGCCGCCGGTTGTGGTCCAGGACCAGCAGGTAGGATTTCGGATCGCTGTTGACCGTGTTGAAGTGGTCATAGAGGAACTGGGTGGAGTAGTTGATCAGCAGCATGCCGATGGGCCGCGGCTTCCGGCCCGAGGCGCCGGAGCTCCAGTACAGCTTGGTGGCGGCCAGCACCTTGGTGGCGCTGGAATAGATGTCGATGTTGTCCTCGACCCCGTGCCAGGTCACCGATTCGCCGGACTGCAGGGTCCGGGTCCAGAGCGAGCGGATGACCTCCTTGCGCTCGTCCATGGCGGTCAGGGAATCGCCCACGTGGAAGTGCGTCCCGTTGAGGGCGAACACGTCGATGGAGACCAGGCCGTTCAGGTGCGAGTAGTTGCTCAGCAGGTAGCCGATCCGGGCCTTGGTGGCCAGGATGTCGTAGGCGGACAGCTCGGAGGCGGCGTCGATCTTGGCCAGGGTCGCGCTGATCTCGTCCACCTGCCCCAGGTTCTCCACCAGGGCCTCGATCTGGCCCATCTGCAGGGCCAGGTAGCTCCGCTGGTTGCGCAGGGTCTCGAGGCTGTGCTGGGAGGCGGAATACAGGATGGATTTCTCGGTCGCCCGGTAGGAGACGATGTAGTACGCCAGCAGGGGCAGCAGGATCATGGCCAACAGGATCCCGGTCAACTGCAGGGCGAAGGTGCTCCGGATCCCCTTCCGCCCCAGGGCGCCCTCCGGCCGGGGCATCATTTCAAGCTGGCTGGGGTCACCAGGCGGGTCTCGACCACCAGCTCCATGGGCACCCGCTCGCCATGCAGCATGCGCAGCGCGGTCTGGACCCCCAGGTAGCCCTGCTGGTCCGGCTGCTGGTCGACGGTCACCGCCATCTGGCCGGCCCGCACGGCCTTGCGGGCCTCGTCCAGGGCGTCGAAGCCGATGACCCGGACCTGGCTCCGGCCGGTCTCCTGCAGGAACTTGACCGCGCCGATGGCCATCATGTCGTTGGCGCAGAACAGCACGCCGATCCCGGGATGGGCCTTGAACAGGGCCCGGGTCACCGCGAAGGCCTCGTCGATCTTCCAGTTCGCCGACTCCTCCGCCACGACGGCCAGCTGCGGATTGGAACGGAACCCGCGCTCGGCGCCGCGCTTGCGCAGCTCGGCGTTGTTGGCGCTGCGGATGCCCTCGACCACGGCCGCCTCGGTGGGCGTGTGGATCCGGTCGACCACGAACCGGGTGGCCTGGTAGGCGCCCTTCTCGTTGTCCACGCTGATGAACGGCACCGGCTTCATGCCCTGGCCGGCCATGGTGGCGGCATCCAGCCGGTTGTCGATGTTGACGATCGGGATGCCGGCATCCTGGGCCTTCTTGAGGATGGGCACCAGGCGCATGGAATCGCCGGGGGCGATGACGATGGCCTGGACCTGGTCCCGGATCTCTTTGGCGACCAGCTGGATCTGCTGCTCGATGGAGGTCTCCTGGGTGGCCGTGCGGACCCGCAGCTCGATCCGGCCCTCCTGCTGCGCCTTGCGTGCCCCCTTCTCCATGTCCACGAAGAACGGGTTGGTCAGGGTCTTCATGATCAGCGCGACCCGGGGCGTGCTGGCAGGCGGCGCCGGGGCCTGGGCCGCCGTCTCCCTGGCGTTGATCTCCTGCACGGCCTGGCGGCCGCCGGATCCGCAGGCCAGGGCCAGCGCGCCCGCCAGGGCCAGCGCGGCCAGCCGGCCCAGGCGCCTGGCCGGTCCGGAGGACGGGGTGGGGCAGGCCATGTGCGCGCGGTTTCGAGCCATCGGGCCACCTCGGTGGTCCCGATTGTAGTGGATCGGCGGGGTCAAGTCCCCAGATGACTTGTCGTAAATCGGCTGCCCAGGGCCGGGTCAGGGAGCCTGGGTGCCCGCGCAGAGCAGCAGGGTATCCAGGGTGAAGCTGCCGTCCGGCTCCAGGGCGAACGCTTCGGCCACCTCCCGCCCCGCCCGGGCCTGCAGGGAGCGGATGGCGCGCACGTGGCTGTCCGGCGTGCGGCTTCGCCGGACCCAGTCCGGGAACGCCATGCGCACCCGGAACGTGGCGGCGCGTCCCGGATGGAAGCCGGCCGCCTGCACCGCCTGGCGCCATTCCTCCTGGCTGTAGTCCCGCACGTGGGACGGGTCGCGCAGCAGTTCCAGGGTCTGCAGCCAGGTGTCCAGCAGCGGCGGACCGGGCGAGATCACGTCCATGAACACGGCCAGTCCCCCCGGCTTCAGCACCCGGCGGGCCTCGCCCAGGCCGGCCTGGAAGGCGCTCCAGTGGTGGGCGCTGAAGCGGCTCACCAGCACCTCGAAATCGGCGTCGGGGAACGGCAGGTGCTGGACATCCCCCTGCCGGGTTGCCAGGTGCGCCAGCCCGCGCCGGGCCGCCTCCCGCGCCACCACGTCCAGCATCTCCGCGGACAGATCGAAGGCCACCACCTGCCCCACCCGCGGGGCCAGGCGGAAGGCCGCGTGGCCCCCGCCGCAGCCCAGATCCAGGGCGCGGGCGCCGGGGCGCCGGCCCAGCAGTTCCTCCAGCAGGTCCAGATCCGCCCCCTGGGCGTGCACGCCGCTGGCCAGATAGGCGTCCGCCTGCGCGCCGAACTGCTGGGTCACCTGGGCCTGGTGCAATGTTCTGGGCATCTTCCCCTCCCGGCGCGCCGCCGCGGCCCGCCGCCCCAGCATACTGCCGGCGCGGCGTCCGGGTGGCGCCTGCGGCTGATAGCCATGTGACAGGCACGACTCACCGGACAGGCAGACATGGCTGGCCACGGGAAACGCCGAAAGCTTGATTTTACAGCTTGATCATTCATTTACCCCGCACACGTTCCATACGGGTGTGAGGGTTGGTCCATATAACAGGACCAGGGGTGCCGATGACCATATGGAATTTCATGGAACACCTCAATGAAAAGAATTACGACTTCTCCGAGAAGCTTTTCACCGAGAAGATCCAGGTCTTCTACAGCAAGACCGTCCCCGTGGCCTTCAGCAGACTCGATGACCTCAAGGGCAAGAAGGTCGGTGTCATCCGTGGCTGGAGCTATGGCGGCGACTTCGACAACGCCCGCAAAGCCGGTGCTGTGATTGCCGAGGACGGCGATTCCGACGAAGGCAACGTTCGCAAGCTCGATGCGGGCCACCTGGATGTCGTGATCGCGGTGGCGGAATGCGGCGCTGCGATCATGGCCAAGGACAAGAATATTGGGGTTGTGGTCACCCCCCTGACCCAGAACGCGACCTACATCGCGTTCTCGAAGACGGCCAACATGAAGGCCCTGCTCCAGCAGTTCGATCAGGCCTTGAAGGACATGCAGAAGACCGGCGAATTGAAGGCCGCTGTCAGCGCGGGCATCAGCAAGTAGGGGGAATGATGAACCAAGTGAAGCCCGAACCAGCGTCGCGCCCATTCGACCCCGTTTCCGATCCATCAATGGCCGGGGCCGGCCAGGAAACCGGGGCCCAATCCGATCAGCAACGGAAGGGCCACTCGGATCGCATTCTCGCCTTTCTCCGGAAGTACCCTGAACAGGTAAATTTCTTCCTGTAGACCAAGTCAGGGGTCACCGCCTCAAGACTTCCAGAACATCGTCAGGATTCTGGCACGGCCAGCCCCAGCAGCCGTTCCAGTGGCTGCTTCAGGCTTCCGGGAAAATCCACCGGGTGGTCCACCAGGTAACTCAACGTGCCGGCCTTCTCCGCCAGGGCGAGTTGATGGTCGATTTTTCTTTGCATCACAACCACCGGAACTGACTTGGGCAGCCCCTGGTCCCGGAGCACATCCACAAAGCTCACCGCGTTCATGTGGCCAATGGTGTGGTCTACCATCAGGAGATCCAAGGCAATGTTTCGGTGATGGTTAAGGGCCTGCACCAGACTCTTGGCCTCGAACAGGCAGCGATACCCATCCTGGTGCAGCATCGCCATGAAGACGACCCGCTCCAGTTCGTCCCCCATGGCGATGAGGATCCTCTTGCCGCGCTTGCGAAGCTTGTTCAGGCGAGCCTCGTCGGTCAAGGGTTCCTGCAGCTCAGGATCCAGGGCGTCCGTGGCCTCTTGTGACTCATTGATTTCATCGTGCTCCTGGGCCTTTCCGCCATGAAGGGAAGCATCCTCTGGGGCGTCCTGACGGTTGTCCGCCTGGGGACCGGTCAACTCCTCCTCCGCCAGATCCCGGATCCGCCGCTTGTGAGGAAACCTGACAGAATAGCCGGGGACCCGCTCACTCAGGAATTTGCCCAGGATCCCCCTCTCGAATGCCCCCAGTCCTTCAAAGCGCAGGGCCAGGAGCACGGCCCCTTCCGATTGGCGCATGGAACACAGGCAGGCGCCGCACTCCACCAGCGGTAAACGAGGCAGGTTAGTCAAACGGACCAGGGCGAACGAGGTTCCTGCAGCGAGCATGTCGGAAGCGATGGCTAGGCGCCGTTCGGATTGAATCTGGATCACGCGTTCAGCCCGAAAGCAGCATCCACCCATGGACAGGTCCACCAGCACCCCGCTGAAGCCCAGTCCCTCGAACAAACCCTGGAGCACCACGATATTGAAATGATCGCCAGGGCGCATTTTCACTCGGACCGATTCTCGCCGTTCGGCGTGGAGAATGGCTGAGGGCAGGCCGAATCGGTATTCCAGATAGTTGCCGCGGCCCTGGTAGACCAGAGAGGTCTGGAACCGCTTGCCGTCCAATGGAAATACAGCGTGCATCCGCTGGCCGGGTGAAGGTTCTTTGGCGGGTTTATATTTAAAGAGGATGGAACAAAAATCCATATCTTCTGAAACGGTCTTGACCTTTCCCGCAACCGGCAAATGATCGGAATTAGGAAAATCCAGGTCAATTTCCGAACCGATCCTGGAGAGTTCTTCCAGCCAGGCTAGGATCTGTTCAGGATCTCGAAGAGCTTTTTCCCGATCGATTTCTGCTTCAGGTGTCTTCGTGAAGAATTCCCTTATCCCCATGCATCACCTCCCATCGACCACGGACTTATTTCAGACTCCAGATCGGTTTCATCGAACATATTTTCAAGGACGATTCCACTAGCGAGACCCTGCTGATCATGGCGATCCCCTAGCATTGCCATGACCACCCAAATAATCGAAATCATTGTATATATTACTAATTATAGATCCATAGTCCAATTGGTCATTTGAGGTCAGGGCATGGCCATTCATTGAGCAACCCAACCAAGTTAGCCTATACTACAGGAGCTTTTATCACTTCTATTGCGGCCTCCTAGATGATAAGGTTACCCCTGTATTCAGTTACTTAACTGGTTCATTCACGTTCCATTTAAATGACAAATTCAGCTCAACATAGATTCTGCGCGATACTCCTGGACCTGAAGACCCTGGTTCGTGGTTCGCTTCATGTCCACGCTGGGACAAGCTCTCATGCGACTGCCCTAACGAGGCCGCCGGCACCAGCCCCCACCCGCACGGGCAGCCGATAGGCGTAATCCGGCAAGCCTTCGACAGAATCCCACTATCGCACCAGGGCGCCCCTCCCCCATACTGGCCGCCTGGACCACGAGGTGATGCCATGGTTTTGCAGATCCACGGATATGCGGCGCAGTCGGCGGAAGCGCCGCTGGCGCCCCACGCATTCACCCGCCGGGAACCCCGGCCCGATGATGTGCTGATCGATATCCTGTACTGCGGGGTGTGCCACTCGGACCTGCATCAGGCCCGCAACGACTGGAATCACAGCACCTACCCACTCGTCCCCGGCCACGAGATCATCGGCCGGGTGGCCGCGGTGGGGGCCGAGGTCACGGACTTCCAGCCCGGCGCGCTGGTGGGCGTCGGCTGTATGGTGGATTCCTGCCAGCACTGCGAGCCCTGCCGGGACGGACTGGAGCAGTACTGCCTGGAAGGGCCCACCCAGACCTACAACGGCCGGGACCGCCGGGACGGGACGCCCACCTATGGCGGCTATTCGGACCGCATCGTGGCGTCGGCCAAGTTCGTGCTGCGCATCCCGGAGGGGCTGGACCCGGCGGCCGCGGCCCCGCTGCTGTGCGCCGGCATCACCACCTATTCGCCCCTGCGCCACTGGCGGGTGGGCGCCGCCAGCCGGGTGGCGGTGGTGGGCCTGGGCGGCCTGGGCCATATGGGCCTCAAGTTCGCCAAGGCCTTCGGAGCGGAGGTGACCCTGTTCACCCGCAGCCCCGGCAAGGAGGCCGAGGCCCGGCGGCTGGGCGCCGACCACGTGGTGCTGTCCACCGATCCCGGCCAGCTGCGGGCGGCGGCCGGGCAGTTCCACTTCATCCTGGATACGGTGCCCAGCGCCCACGATCTGGCGCCCTACCTGGCCTGCCTGCGCCTGGACGGATCGCTGGTGATGGTGGGCCAGCTGGGCCCCATGGATCCTCCGGTGAACTCCATCTCGCTGATCATGGGGCGCCGTTCGCTGGCCGGATCGGGCATTGGCGGCATCGCCGAGACCCAGGAGATGCTGGACTTCTGCGCCGCCAAGGGGATCGCCAGCGATGTGGAAGTGATCCCCATCCAGCAGATCAACCATGCCTACGAGCGGATGCTCCGGAGCCAGGTGCGCTACCGCTTCGTCATCGATATGGCCTCGCTGCGGCCGCAGGCCTGAAGGGGGACCGAGAGCCCGGCGGCGGTGCGCCCCTGGGCCTTGGGCTTAGGCTTTCAGCGGCCATCTGGGCTTGGGACAACAGTTCAGGTTTTCGATCTAGTGTAGGCCGCCAGAAATACATGTACCTGGATCCGTGAAGGCTGATGGCGCAGGTCGCCTGCGGCGCCCCTCGCCATCAGCCTTCACGGATCCATGGGCGTGCCAAACAGGGTCACGGCCGGCGTGAATTTCTCAGGGAAGAGGGATGCCCTGCTTGGCAGGAGGTTCGGGTCAGGAGATGGTGGATGGCGAGGCGCAGCAGCCTGGACCATGGAGACCCTGGATGATTCCCGAAGATGAGAGGAAGGAGGCCGCGGCCCAGGCGGTTTTCAAGGCATTCACCCTGCGAGTCCGTGGCACTCGCCAGTCCATGCGGGAGTTGATGGAAAGTGCCAGGCTGGAAGTGGAGCAGCGACCAACGTTGCTGGCATTGGCGGAGGCAACCGAGACCGAAATGCTGCTGATCGACTGGGAGGCCTATGCCATGTGGCGGTGGCAGGGCGCAGAGCCCGACTATGAGGATGATGCCGTCGAGCGATCGCCTCTCAATGTCTACTGGGACCTCCTTATCGAGAAGGCCGTGGCGTGGGTTGACGGGACGTTGCAAATCCAATATCCACAACAAGAGAGTCTAGACTGAGGGATTGTAATTTATCGTTATTTTGATATTATTTTCCTGGTATAACCACGTTCAAGACCAGGAGACGGCATGGGCAAGGTCGGGATGCAGGCCTCGGAAGGACTTGAACTGACGGGCATGGGCGGCCTGGTCCTGGTTGGCGCCTATCTGAAGCGGTTCACGACGGTCCAAGCCCGGTTCAACGGCACCTTCATCAAGCGGCCTAGCGGGATCCCCTTCGGCGATGTCCTGATCCCGGGCGTGGCCATGCTCTGCACGGGAAAGTCCGATTTCGAGGCCGTCTCCCAGATTCGGGGTTCGGCCTGGGCGGCGCGGGCGCTGCAGGTGAAGCGGATCGCGTCCCCGGAAACCCTACGGCAGAACCTGGACCAGTTGGGGGAGCGGGCCTTCCCGCAAAGCCTCAGGATCCTCCAGGACGGAATGCTGGACGCGATTCGCAACGCGGGTATGCAGCCGAGTCCGCTATGGACGGGGCACGTAGCCCTGGACATCGACACCACCCCCCAGGACAACGGCAAGACCCTGAAGCAGGGCGTCGGCCGCACCTATAAGGGTTGCGACGGCTACTGCCCGATCATGGCCTACGCCGGACAAGATGGATTCTGCATTGGCAGTGAGTTCCGCAAGGGAACCCAGCACAGCCAGAAAGGCGCGCCGGCCTTCATCGCTCAGCAAATTCAGCGGTTGCGGACGCTGGAGGTGTCGCGGATCCTTGTGCGGCTCGATAGCGGGTTCGACGCGGCCGAAACGATGCTGGCCATCGAGGACAGTGGTGCCGACTTCATCATCTCCTTCAATCACAGGAGCGAGAGCGAGACCATCTGGACCAAGCAGGCCGAAGCTCTGCCCAAGTCGGCCTGGATCCGCCTGGACGATACCCGGAACCTGCGTATCGCCTACCTGGAGCGCACGGAGACCCGCCGCAACAAGGAGGGGCGCGAGATCCAGGTCCGGCGGATCGTGCGCGTCAAGAAGCGCCTGGAGGTGCTGGTCCCCGACACCAAGAAGGACCGCAAGCACGCCAGCGCCTTCACGGAACCCAAGCCACTCATGCGGCCCCGGCCGGTTTTCGAAGTAGGCTCGGCCTGGAGCACACGGCTGGACCTGCCGGCGCCGGAGATCGCCCGGCTCTACGAGGACCATGGAACGAGCGAACAGTTCCACAGCGAGATGAAGTCCGAGCTGGACCTGGAGCGGCTTCCCAGCGGGAAGTTCAACACCAACGCTCTCGTGTTCGCGATGGGCTGCCTGGCCTACAACGTGCTCCGGGTCCTGGGGATCCGGGGCAAGGCCGCATTCAGGAACCGCCACCCGGCCAAGCGCAAGCGACTCAAGACCATCATCCAGGAACTGATCCTGGTGCCGGCACGCATCCTCCGGGGTTCGAACCAGATCAAGCTGGACCTGGGACGGACCAGCGAGACGAAGAAAACCATCCTGGCCCTCCAGCAGGCGTTCGAACCGCCTTTGGTCAAGGCCGCCTGATCCCCGAAAACCAGGCAAGACCAAGGTGGGCTAGCCCACGGCCTATCTTTCGGTGCCTGATGAGCGGGAAATCAGGACGCCAAGAGGTCCCCGGACCCCATTTCCGCATTGGAACACCCTCTGGATCCGTGAGCCGTCGCCCGGAGGGACGCCGAAGGCGGCCCAGAGGAAGACGGCCCACGGATCCAGGTA